>Ga0209953_1000757_pt1 | contig 11089 bp, 15 predicted proteins | sample SalPonred_H2O_MG_FD_185713 | JGI IMG/M metagenome (GOLD analysis project Ga0209953, IMG submission 185713) | Salt pond water microbial communities from South San Francisco under conditions of wetland restoration - Salt Pond MetaG... | ecosystem: Environmental > Aquatic > Non-marine Saline and... | reverse complement strand
ACCGAAGTAGAGATCTTCACTCGAGGCACGTCCTCGCAATTGCCCTCGAACGTGGAACTCGCACCTGGTGTGCTCGTTCGTCACATCACTGCGGGGCCGTACGAGGGGCTGGTGAAGAACGACCTCCCCGGACAACTGTGCGCCGTCACCGCAGGTGTTATGCGAGTCGAAGCAGCGCGCCCCGAAGGTTGGTTCGATCTCATCCACTCCCACTACTGGCTTAGTGGACAAGTTGGTTGGCTCGCGTCCGAGCGGTGGCGCGTTCCGCTCGTGCACTCGATGCACACCATGGCGAAGGTGAAGAACGCCGAGCTCGCAGATGGGGACACCCCCGAACCGGACATTCGCATCATCGGCGAAGAGCAAGTGGTCGAAGCGGCAAGTCGCCTGACGGCGAACACATCGGCCGAAGCCCGCGAACTCATCGACTTGTACGGGGCGGACCCGAAGAAGGTCGACGTGATTCACCCTGGAGTGGATCTGCAGATCTTCACTCCTGCCTCGAACGGTGCTCCCCGGGAACATGTGGGTCTTGCAAGCGACGAGATCGTGGTGCTCTTCGTGGGCCGTATCCAACCGCTGAAGGCTCCCGATGTCCTCATCCGCGCAATCGCGGCCTTGCTATCGAATCGACCGGATCTTCGCTCGCGCATGCGCGTTGTCATCTGCGGTGGTCCATCAGGGACCGGCCTCGATCGCCCTGACTCGCTCGTCGAACTTTCCGAGGAACTTGGCATCCGGGACCGCATCGACTTTCGCGCACCGAGTTCGCGCACCGACTTGGCCAACTTGTATCGCGCGGCGGATGTCACGGTCGTGCCGTCTTACTCCGAATCCTTCGGGCTGGTCGCCATCGAATCGCAAGCGTGCGGAACACCGGTTATCGCCGCTGCGGTCGGAGGGTTGCCGACGGCGGTGGGTGATGGCGGGATCTTGATCGACGGCCACGACCCGTCGGATTTCGCTCGCGCCATCGAGCGCATCGTCACCACACCCGAATTGCGAGCCGATCTGTCCTCGAAAGCACGCGCTCACGCACAGAACTTCGGCTGGGAGGCCACTACCGAGGGGCTGCTTTCCACCTATCGGGCGGCACTGCGCGAAGCCACCACGGCGCCGGCAATCGCCTCCACCCAGTAGGGCCCATGAGTCAACGTCGAGTCGCGATGGAAGCCGCGAATCAAGCACTGCGGGCCTTCCTGACCGAACACGAACTCGAATACGAACCCATCGACGAGTTCTCGATGGCGGTTGTTGTTCCCGGTGAGCACAAACTGCAAACCACCACCTCGTTCGCCTTCGGTGAGGCCACCATGACGGTCAACGCCTTCGTGATCCGACACCCCGATGAGAACGAAGCCGGTGTTTACCGCTGGCTACTCGAGCGCAACAAACGTATGTACGGATTGGCCTACAGCGTCGATCACCTAGGCGACATCTACCTGACGGGCCGATTTCCGCTGGAGTCGATCAACGCGGATGAACTGGACCGGATCTTCGGGGCCATCACCGAGTACTCCGACGGCGCCTTCAACTTGCTCCTCGAACTCGGTTTCGCCTCCTCCATCCGCAAGGAATGGAAGTGGCGGCTGAATGCGGGGTTGCCTACCGACAACCTGCACGCATTCCGTCATCTCGCGCCGAACGACACTGATCGCACAGATGGCACTGATGGCACTGATAACACTGCCGACTCCCAGCAATCGTGATCCGGCAGGATGGGCGCATGAGCGATGCTCCCTACACACTGATCCTGCTCCGCCACGGCGAGAGCGAGTGGAACGCGAAGAACCTGTTCACCGGCTGGGTGGATGTCGACCTGACCGACAAGGGTCGGGCCGAAGCTGCTCGCGGCGGGGAACTGCTCGCCGAGAGTGGGCTGTTGCCCGATGTGGTGCATACGTCGTTGCTCACCCGCGCCATTCGGACTAGCCAGCTCGCGCTGGAAGCGGCGGACCGGATGTGGATTCCGGTTCGACGCAACTGGAGGTTGAACGAGCGCCACTACGGAGCACTGCAAGGTAAGAACAAGAAGCAAACCCTCGAGGAGTTCGGCGAGGAGCAGTTCATGTTGTGGCGGCGCAGCTACGACGTTCCCCCGCCGCCGATCGATCCGAATGATCCGTTCGCCCAGACCGACGATCCCCGCTACGCGGCGCTGCCGCCCGAAGCCCGCCCCAACACGGAGTGCCTGGCGGATGTGGTGCAACGGATGATGCCCTACTGGCAGGACGTGGTGGTCGCCGAGGATCTGCGCGTGGGTAAGACGGTGCTCATCGCCGCGCACGGAAACTCGCTGCGTGCGTTGGTCAAGCACCTCGACGGTATCTCCGACGAAGACATCGCAGGGCTGAATATCCCTACCGGGATTCCGCTGGTCTACCAGCTCGACGCCGATCTGCACCCGCTCGTGCCCGGCGGGGAGTACCTCGATCCACAAGCAGCAGCTAGCGCAGCGGCTGCCGTGGCCGCTCAAGGTAAGGGTTAGGGCGTGGCCGTCCACCATCACACCGAACGACTCGATCTGCTCGATTCCACGGTGCGTGAGTGGGATGCCACCGTCCTCGATGCAGGCGACGACGGCATTGTTTTGGATCGTTCGGCGTTCTACCCCGGCGGCGGCGGCCAACCACCGGATCACGGAGTACTGCTGTGGGGTGGGGTGCAAACGCGGATCGAGGGTGCGCGGCGTGGCGATGACATCCGACTGATCCCGGCCGAGGGCGATCCGGTGCCGCCCGTCGGCGGCGCCGTGCGCGGCGCCATCGAGGACGAACGACGCACAGCGTTGATGCGTACGCACTCGGGCCTGCACTTGCTCTCCGGTGTGGTGTTTCGCGACTTCGGTGCGCTGGTGACCGGCTCGAATATGGATCCACTCACCGGCCGGTTGGACTTCAATCTCGAGGAAGTGCCGCCCGGATTCAAAGAAGCCGTCGAGGCGGCCTGCAACGCGGAGGTCGAAGCCGATCGCGCGATCGAGGCCTATGAGTTACCGCGGGCGGAGGCGTTCGAGATTCCCGACATCATCCGCACCGCCACGAACTTGCTGCCACCCTCGATCGAAATAGTGCGCATCGTGGACATCAAGGGCCTGGATGTACAGGCAGACGGTGGAACGCACGTGGCCTCCACCAAGCAGGTCGGAGCCATGCGCGTGGTCAAAGTGGAGAACAAGGGCAAGGGTTTCCGGCGGATCCGGGTCGCCTTGCAGTGAGCCCCGCGAACGTCAGCGGCCGGTGATCGCCTGGATCTTCGGGCGGATGTCGAACAGGTAGATCAGCGCGACCACCGCGCCGGCGATACCGAACAGGCTCAACGTCAGATTCGGCAGCAGGCCGGTCAACAGTGCGAGACCGGTGAGCACCAGCCACAGGATCTTCGATTGCCGGCCAACGGCGGGGAACACCTGGGTGGGGGCCCGTAGACAGTCGATGAAGGCGAAACCCTTCAAGCCCAGTAGCACGACCCACAGGACGAGAACGACGACGCCTTGCACATTTCCCAGCAGGTTTCCGAACACATCTTCACGGTACCTGCCCTTCCTGAAGTGCGCCTACCCGCAACCTCGCCGAACGGGCAGTTTGCAGATGGCGAAAGGGCAGTTGGCAAGCGTTGAACGCTTGCCAACTGCCCTTTCGGTGCATCCAAACTGCCCGTTCGGGGTTAGATGCCGACGGCCTCGCGAACGAGCACCACGGTCGAGGTGATGTTCTTGCGCACCGACCCCGCGGTCTGGTGGGCGCTCTTGACGGAGTCCTGGACGAGTGTCACGCCGCGGTCGGCCAGGGCGCTGACCTGCTCGGGGACGGCGACGGTCGGGAGATCCACCTTCGGAAGCTCGATCTTCGGCACATCGATCTTCGGCAGGTCGACCTTGGGGAGATCGAACTTCGGTAGTTCGAATTTCGGTACCTCGAACTTCGGGAACTCGAACTTGGAGGTGCTGGTGGGCGTGGCGGTCTCGGTCGTCTTCTTCGCCGAGGCGCTAGCGGTAGCGGTCTTCTTCTTCGCGGTGCCGGTCTTCACGCCGGTCTTCGCGGCGGATTTCTCTGCCGACTTCACTTTGGCTGACGGCTTGGCGCTGGTGGCCGTAGGTGCCACCTTCTTCTTGGGGGTGGTGTTCTCGCTCATGATGCGTCCTTGCTCTCGGGAGCCGCCGATTCGCTGGTGGGCGTATCGGCGGATTCACTGGTGGATTCGGCGGCTTTGTTCTCCGCCTGGAATGCGGCGTAGATCTGCAGCAGCGTGGTGCGCTGCCGCTCGGTGAGGGTGGCGTCCGCCGCGATCGCGGTGGTGACCGCTTCGTCGCCCTCGCGCTCATCGAGGATTCCAGCCTGGACGTAGAGGGTCTCGGCCGAGATGCGCAAACCCTGGGCGATCCGTCCGAGGATCTCCGCACTGGGCTTACGCAGTCCGCGCTCCACCTGGGACAGGTAGGGGTTGGACACCTCCGCCGCCTTGGCAAGTTGCCGCAGCGACATCTGGGCTTGGTCCCGTTGTTCGCGGATGAATCCGCCGATCCCGGGAACCTCGATTCGTGCCATGACCCCAGTGTGCACCCACATGCTTGCAATAGCAAGCGCAGGTGCTTGCTGGAGCGAGCGTGAGGTTCGTCACCCTGAGGCGATCACGGACCCCACCAACAGCACGCAGCCGACCAACCCCACGAACGGCGTGGCGGCGAGCACCCACCCGCCGAACCCCGCTGCGCGCTCGATGCGCATCGCCGAAACGTGCGCGACGGCGTAATAGGTCAAGATCATGGCCGCCGAAACCGTCAAGGCCAGTGTCAGCCCACCGACAGCCACCAACACGGCAGCTCCCGCAGCGGCGGCGATCTCTGCCCGGTGCGGCACCCGGCGATGCTCGCTTACTGCCGCAAAGTAACTAGGTGCGTCTCCACGATCGGCCATCGCGAATAGCGTCCGGCCAACTCCGGCGATCAAGCTGAGCAATACGGCACCCGCCGCAAGTGCGGCGGCAACGACAACCGCGCTCACCAACGCATCCCCACCGATCGCCGCCGCGATATCGGCAAGCGCTGCCGGACCGATGGAGTAGCCGACGGCTGCGGCAACCCACACCACGAATGCGACAACCACATAGATGCTCGCCACGATCGCGAAGGAGATCGCGACTGCAAGTGGGATCACTCGCGCAGGGTTACGAACCTCCTCCCCCAGGACGGTGATCCGCGCATACCCCGCGAAAGCGACGAAAATAAGCGCGCTCGCGGCCAGCACGGACACAGCGTTGTCGGGCCCACCCACTGCACCGGTTGATACGCCGTCGGTCGACAGACGCAGGACAGCCATGATCACCAAGACCAGCAGAACGAAGACGACGACGATCACCATCGCCCCCGCAACCCGAGTGGAACGCACCACCCCGCGCAGGTTCAATGCCAACACAGCAACGACAGCGATCAACGCCACCACTTTGGACTGCCCCGGCCATACATAGAGCCCGATGGTCAAGGCAGCGGCCGAAGCCGAAGCGGTCTTGCCGATCAAGAAGACGGTTCCCGCGAGCACTCCGGCAAACCGATTCACCCGGATGCGTCCGTACGCGTAGACCCCGCCGGCTTCTGGATGCCGAGCCGCTAGGCGCGCAGTCGATGTCGCATTCAGCGCGGCGACCACCGTGGCGATCAGCACCGCCGCGATAAGCCAGGTCCCTGCGCGGTCTAGCGCCGGTTGCCACACAGCGAAGACGCCCGTGCCGATCATCGCGCTGACGCCGACAGTTACCGCACCGCCGAGACCGAGTGAACGCGAAAGTCGACTCGGCGGATCGTTCGCAGCAGGCACCTACAGACCTTAGAGACACGAAGTGAACGCGAAGTGAATCAACCGTCAGACTGCGTGGCATCCTGAGCGAGTGCGGGCAGTCATCCAGCGAGCCAACGGGGCGAAGGTGAGTGTCGATGGCGAGGTTCTCGGCTCCTTCGACGGCCCGGGCATCGTGTTGCTGGTGGGCATCACCCACGAAGACGACGCCACCGGCGCCGCCGCTCTCGCCGACAAGGTCTACGGGCTGCGCATCTTCGAACATCGGCATGCCCGCGACCTCACGTGCCTGCCGCCTTCGGCACCCCGCGAGGTCTCCGCTCGCGACCTCGGTTTGCCGGTCCTGGTGATCAGCCAGTTCACGCTGTATGCATCCACCAAGAAGGGCCGGCGTCCTACCTGGGATGCGGCCGCACCGGGGCCGGTTGCCGAACCGCTCGTCGACGCTGTTGCCCAGGCGCTACGCGATCTCGGAGCCGAAGTCCACACCGGCAGGTTCGGTGCGGACATGCAGGTGACATTCACTAATGACGGGCCCGTAACCGTCATCCTCGACATCTAGCCGAAGTCGCAACTACCCCAAAACAACAGGAGTCTGGGTGGCGCGCACCGTGTCCTCACCGATGCTCACCTCTACCTCGAGGTCCGGGGACAGCGAACGCTTGACCACTGCGGTCGCGATGGGGCCCTCTTCATGGTGCTGCGCAGCACTTGCCACCCAACCGATGTCCTTCCCGTCGCTACGCACCACCGACCCGTGTTCGGGCAGTTCGTCGACGCTGCCATCGAGATGCAGAAGTACCAAACGGCGTGGTGGGTGTCCGAGGTTGTGCACCCGGGCAACGGCCTCTTGCCCGCGGTAGCAGCCTTTGGCTAGGTGCACTCCCGGCCCGATCCAGCCGACTTCGTGCGGGAGGGTTCGATGATCGGTTTCGAAGCCGAACCGCGGGATACCGGCGGCGACCCGCAGGGCGTTCCATGCCCACGTTCCCGCCTGCGCGGGCCATTGGTCCAGCCGAGCAGCCAATTCGTTCCGCGGCACGATCACTTCCCGGCCGTCGAGGTAATCGGGGCGTTGTGCGACGTACTTGTCTGCCCCGCCGCCTTTGTCGCTCCCAGCATCGACCGTTCCCGTGCCGGCGTAATCGGCGGGCATCAAGTACGTGGGGAATTCGGGGTCGATGGCATGCACCGGCTCCCAGATCACCGCGTATTCGTCGCTGACGTCCTGAATCTCCACACGCGTCATGAACTTCATCGATTCCAGGTAACCGACCAGTGCCCCAGCCGAACCCGGTGCGCAGATGATCCAACACGAGTAGTCGTCGTCGGCGATGTGTAGTTCATGCTCGACGTGCCCATGCGGACTCAAGATCAACGCCAGAGCCGACGAACCAGGAAGCAGCGACTCCAAATGCTGCGTGGTGAGGTTGTGCAGCCAACTCAAACGGTCCGGCCCGGTAACCCGAACGACGTCAAAATGGGACAGGTCCACCGCAGCTTGGCCCTCGCGCAATGCGCGCTGCTCGCGCAGCGGATCACCGAAATGCCACGGCACACCTTCATCCGGATGCCCCGGCGGAGTAGGAACCGCATCCGAACTCATTCGTCCTCCTGGACTTCGCGAATCGGTTCGATGATCTGAGCGCAGTTGGCACACCGGCCGTGGATCGAGACATGTGCAATGTCCGTGACGAAACCATACGTCTCGCGGAGGTCGGAGGCGAATGCGTCCGCAACGGCTGAGGGAACGCTGTCCACCTTCCCGCAACGGTCGCACACGAGGTGGATGTGCACCTGCTCGTCGACCGAGTGATACGTCGGAGCACCGTGGCCGATGTGCGCGTGAGTGACCAAGCCGACCGATTCCAGCACTTCAAGGGTCCGGTAGATCGTCGACAAGTTCACGCCGGCAGCGGTCTGTTGCACCTCGAGCAAGATCTCCTCGGGTGTTCCATGCCGGAGCGTCTCGACTGCCTCGAGGACAAGTTGACGCTGCGGAGTTATCCGAAAACCGTTCTCGCGGAGCCGCTGCTCCCAGTCGTCGGCCACGGCTACTCCTGCGCCGCAACCTCAGGGGTCAACGAACCGGCGAGGTGGTTTTGCATCGGCTGGCCCACCGCCGCCATATCGAAGGTCCACAACAGTTTTCCGTCAACTAGGCCGTACAAACGCTCCCCTGCGGTGTATTCCTTCGCGCTATCGGTGCGCATCACGGCATCGGTTCGCAGTTCGGCGCGCGCTCCGGTAATCACTGCATTCTCGATCCCGGTCACCTCGACCGAGCCGTACCAGATCTCCGCGAACCCGGTCGGGTGGTCGAGGGTGATCTCGACACCGTTGCCCGGCCGCGGGCGCCAGAATCCAGATTCGGTGGCGAGCGGGCGCACGCGGTTGCCGTCGTCGTCGAGTAGCCAACTGCGCGACCAGTAGGTGAGGAATGGACGGCCGTCGGTAGAGAAAGACACCTCCTGGCCGAAACGGAAGTCCTCGATCGTGGGGTACTGACCGGTACCTACTCCCACCCACCGGCCAAGCAGCCAGGACAGATGAGCCAACTCGTCAGGGATCCCGGGGTAGATCGCCGATTCCCCGGCTTCGGGTGTCTCGGACACTGCTAGCTCTGCCCCTTGAACAACTTGTAGACCACGTAGAAGGAGAACCAGCCGGCGGCCGCGACCGCGATGACGAGCAAACTCGTGTAGAAGACCTCAAGCATGACTCGAATCTACTGCCCTGGGCCCGATCCGCGCTCAGCGCATCGGGCGGGTTTCCATAGTCAGCCGACGGCCTTGCCCAGGCCGGCAACGATGTCCGCGGTCCGAGGCTGACCGCTTCCCCGGTGCACCTGACGACCAGCGGCGTCCAAGAACACCACCGTGGGGGTGGACTGCACCGCCCAGGCCCGGGTGAGTTCGAGGTTGTCGTCCGCGTCGATCTCGATCACTTCGATGCCAGGAATCGCGATGTCCGCCACCACCTGGGCGATGGTCCGCCGAGTGGCACGGCAGGGCTGGCAGAAGGCACTGGAGAACTGCACGATCGTGGCTGTCCGACCGAGAGATGAGTCTGCGGGCAGGGGAGGCACTAGCTGGACAACTGTCCGCTCGCCCACTTACCGATGCGATCCATGGTCGATGGATCCACCGCGGACTCAGCGTGCGAGAAGCCGGGGACGACGATTACTTCCGCATTCGGATTGCCCGACTCTCCCGCAGCCCGCTCGAGCACGTGCGCGTGTTCTAGCGGAAAGTAGTGATCGACATCGCCGTGGACGATCAGCAGCGGGAGATCGCCCATCCGACGAACGCTGTCCTCCGGCGACAACGGAGGCGGCTCGGGCCACGGAGATGAGGTGAGGCGGACGCCCCGGGTGCGAAGTAGGGCTCGCCCAGCCGGATTAGCGATGAGTCGATGCACCAGGCGCATGACCTTCGTCCCGCGGTAGAACCAAAAGCCAGGGGAACTGACGGACACCACCCCATCGGGCCGGTGTTGTGGAGTCAACCGGCTCGCCGGCGCCAGCGCCGCCTGCCGAAGCACCACCGAACCACCCATCGAGAAACCAACCGAAACCACCGGGCGATCGGCTGCACGGCGACGCAAATGACCGACGGCAGCATCGACATCGAGGACCTCGTCCATGCCGACCGTGCACAAGCCGGTGGAGGCACCGTGGCCGCGCTGGTCGATCGCGAGCACGTCGCCGAAGCGCGCGAGATGAGCGGCGACCGCTTGCACGCGCGGCTCGCGCCAACTCCCGGTGAACCCGTGCGCAAGGACGAAGGAGACCCCAGGGTCTGCTGCGGATAGGGCGGGAACCCAGCCGGCGCTGATGGACTCACCGTCGGCGGTGAGCAACGCCAACTCGGTGGGCTGGAAGTCCGGCGGCGGCGGATCCAGCAGGTAGTCCGAAGTGCTGTGGGTCAAAGCCATGGCGTCATTGTGGAGCACGCCGGAAAAACGGTGCCCCACCCAGGGAAAATTGACCCTGCGTATCCTGAGGGCTTGCCCCTTACCCGGGGCAACCGGCAAGCGGCCCGCACGGGCCCACGAGCGGCGGGAGGATCGGATGCGACTGATCCTGCTCACTCGGGCCATGGAGTCCTCCGCAGAGGTCCTCCCCTCGTTGGGCCTTCTCGCCCACCACGTTCGCGTCATGGCCGCTGAGCCCACTGCTTTGCTGTCCTCACCCGAGGCCGACGCACTGCTGATCGATGGTCGCCGCGATCTGCCGACGGTCCGCGGATTGACCCGCCTACTGCGCCAATCGGGGGTAGGGATACCGATCATCCTGGTCACCACCGAGGGCGGTTTGCCGGCCATCCAATGGGACTGGGGACTCGATGAAGTTCTGGTCGACACCACTTCACCCGCGGAGGTGGAAGCCAGGTTGCGGTTGGCGGTCTCCCGGGTAGTCGGCTCGCCCAGCGGCGCCGATCCCGAACCGGAGGAGATTCGGGCCGGCGATCTGCACATCGACGAAGCCAGTTACTCCGCCAAACTGCGCGGTCGCAGCTTGGACCTGACGTTCAAGGAATTCGAGTTGCTGAAGTTCTTGGCGCAGCACCCAGGGCGCGTCTTCACGCGCGCGGTGTTGCTTCAGGAAGTCTGGGGATACGACTACTTCGGTGGGACACGCACCGTCGACGTCCACGTCCGCCGGCTGCGAGCCAAACTCGGTCCAGAACACGAGTCCTTGATCGGCACCGTGCGCAACGTCGGCTATCGATTCGTCCCCGAACGACCCGATTCGGCCACGATCGCAGCACTGGATGAAGCCGCAGTCGAGTCCGACCGCTCCCTGTAATGGCGCGTTGCCCGATCTCGGTAACCGACCACGACCGCCTCACCGACGAGGACATCCCGGCCGTTCGCGATCTGCTCGAGGCAGTCACCGAAGCCGACGGTGTTCGACCGCTCAGCGAACACGTGTGGTTGCACCTCACCCACGGTGGTGATGAGCGAGCCGTGCACGTGCTGGCTCGAGATGATGACGGCACCTTGGTTGGCTACGCCCATCTAGACACGACGGACGAAGTCGAAGGCCCAAGCGGTGAACTCGCCGTCCATCCGGCCCATCGGCGTCAGGGAATCGGTCGGCAACTCGTGCTGCGCTTGCTCGAGTTGTCCGAAGGCCGACTGCGCCTATGGGCACACGGGGAGCACACCGCCGCCACTCGGCTAGCCGACACTCTTGGCTTCACCCGACACCGAACCCTGTGGCAGATGCGCCGGTCACTTCATTCCGCACTGGCCGATCCCAAGCCGCCACCCGGCATCGAACTTCGCCCCTT
>Ga0209953_1000756_pt1 | contig 11096 bp, 10 predicted proteins | sample SalPonred_H2O_MG_FD_185713 | JGI IMG/M metagenome (GOLD analysis project Ga0209953, IMG submission 185713) | Salt pond water microbial communities from South San Francisco under conditions of wetland restoration - Salt Pond MetaG... | ecosystem: Environmental > Aquatic > Non-marine Saline and... | reverse complement strand
CCAGCTGGTCGATAGCCGACGCGCTTGGCGGCCCGAACCTCTGCCCTGGTGTCCGCATCGATCAAGCCCGCGACGGCACCGACTGCTCCGACGAGCTGGTCGGTGGTGAAGGAACAGTGCCCAACACCCGAACCACCGGTCGCTAGCGCACTCAGTGTCGCGCTCGGGCCGGTGGCGCCGGGCTCGAACTGCGTGTACTCCGGATCCAGCGGCACCGTGAAGTACTCCACGGCCTTCAACATGCCCTTGTCGTCTGCACGCTGTGCCTTCTTGGTGTCCGTCATGCGCTCGAAGAATTCGAACTGGTTACCAGCCGGCGTGATGGGGTCGTACGTGGTGGTGATGAACACCGCCGGCTTGTTGTAGGTCGCCTTGGCCGCCGGCAGTCCTTCAACAATCGCCACCGCCGCCGGGTTGGCGGGGAAGCGAGCGGTGTCGCTGCCAACGCTGGCATCGAGCTTGTTCAACATGGCATCGAGCACACCCGGTCCAGCGGCTGCGAAGGTGGACTCGAATTCGAAGCGCTGCTCCTGGGAGAGCAGGTTGCTGTAGACCACGGGAACGTTGTTGTTGAAGTTCGCGTTGTCGGTCGGGGCAAAGCCACCGATCGTGCGTACGCGCTGCTCCAACTCGTAGCGACCCATAATTCCCAGCGCTGCCGCAGCGGCGACGTTTTGCAGCATGGCTGCAGCCGAGTTCTGACCCGCCGAGACCGGCGAGAAGCCACCGGCCAGCGCGGCACCGAGCCCGAGTTCGCCGACGGCTGGATTCACGCTGACGCCGTCGTAGGTGCCCGACTTGGTGGGCAGGCCCGCCATAAGTCCCGCCAGCAGATTCGCCTGTCCGATCGGGAATCCGGCTGCGGAGACGGTCGCCTCACCGGAGGCGACCGCGTTGATGGTGCCGAACACCTTGGCGAGGTCACCTACAGCCTGGGCGTAACCGGCCTGTCCGGGGGCATAGTTCGCCACGGTCAGGGTCGGGTCGATCAGTTGCTGCCAGGTGTAGAGCACCGTCATCGCAGTGCTGAACGCCTGCAACGGCCCTTCCATCGCCCCGCACAGCGGCAACGAGCCGGCGATCTTGCCCGGGTTGCTCTCCACGAGCGTCTGGGTGATCAGACCGCCCATGGAATCGCCCCAAGCGATGATCTCATCGACGCCTTGGATCGCCCCGGAGTTGATGTGCGTGATCAGGTTCTGGCCTGCCTCGACTCCTTCAGCGACCGCCCATCCTTGGTTGGCGTAACCCGCACCCGCAAGGGCGTACCCCTGGCCGAGCAGGTTCGCCGCAGCCGCAGCAGACGGCGCCACCTGCGGAATGCCGTTACCCACATAGGCCGGCCCGATACCCGGAACCGTGGTCTCGGAGTAGTACGGCGCCTGGTCTAGTCGGAGCGCCGTTGCGATCTGAGCCGGGACCGGTTGGGCGATGCGATAGCCGTGCGAATACAGCAAGACGGTGCCGTTGAACTCCGGCGGCATCGTTATCTGGAACGCGGAGTCGCCGAGCGACCCGGTGAGCGCTCCGGTGCAGGTTTCCCCGAGACCGCAGGCATCGGCGGCATTCGCCGCCGGTGCCACGGTCGGAACAGCCACCAGGACTAGCCCAAGGGAGGCGACCGCCGCTACGGCGCGGCGAGGCAATTTGATCTTCACGTTGATCCTCTTTTCCTCTCCGCCGTTTACGGCAGCAGTTTGCGGGTCGGGTTCGGCTGACGGAAGGTAGCCCGCTTGGCCTTGCCGGACGCCGAGCTCGTCGCGGTCATGATGTAGTTCGTGATCCGCTCAGCCTCGATGTCGGAGTTGTAGCGGGCCATATAGAAACCGGTAAGGCCCTGGTGGGACCTGCTGTTGATGCGGAAAGGCACCTCCGCCGCGGAGCGGAAGCTGCGGGATTCGTTCTCCAGCGCCTCCACTAGCCCCTCGCGCGTGAGGTTCCGACCAGCTGCATCGAGCGCCTGGGCGAGCACGTACGCGGTATTGATGCCGTAGTAGGTGTAGAAGTTCCACGGCAGGTCAGCGCGATCGGCGATGACCTTCATCTGGCGCACGTACGGGTTGCGGGTGTCTTGGATCGGCGTGATCCAGCTCGGGGTGTACACCCCGTTCAAGACGCGCTTGCTGCCGACGACCCCGCCGATCACATCAGGATCGGAGCCCACCGAGGTAACCATCCAGGTCGGGGCGAAGCCAGCCTTGGCCGCCTCACCGAGCAGCGAAGCGGTGGCTGAGGTGACTCCGAAGAAGACGACGAGCTCACAGCCCGCGGACTTCAAGGTGGAGACCTGCGAGGACAGGCCGGCGAGTTGCTGACCGGAGAAGTACGAGACCTCTTCGGCGAAGTTCATTCCAGCGGCCTTGAAGCCCTTCTTGGAATCGTCACCGAACTCGCCCTCTTGGTACATCAGGCAGCGCTTCTTGCTGTCCAGGGACCGAGTGCGATCGATGTAGTAGGCCATCGCCTTGGCCTCGACGATGTACGACGGGAAGTACGGGAAGGTCATCGGGTAGCGACGCGGGTTGTCGAAGCTCGCTCCACCGGTATTGACGAAGACATCGGGGATGCCGCGACGGTTGAGGTCACGCACCACAGCCGAGTGTGTGGGGGTGCCCAAGGCGCCGTACATCGCGAAGATGCGATCGCGGTTGATCAACTGGTTCGTGCCGATCTTGGTCTTCGCCGGGTTGTACTGGTCGTCATAGACGCGCAGATCGACATCCCGACCGTTGATCCCGCCGTTGGCGTTCACGTACTCGAAGTAGGCCTCCGCCGCTGGGGCGATGAACTCGTAGCCCAAGGACGCCGGCCCAGTCAACGGAGTCGTCATGCCGAGCGTGATCTTGTTGTTGGTGACGCCTGGGTCTGCTGCTGAAGCAGGTGCGACTCCCCCTGCGAAAGCGAGTGCAGCGACCGCCCCGACGGCAACCGCCCGAGTAGCGAAGGCCTTAACCACGTGGATCCCTCCCAATGTGCCTGCATCGACCCGATGCCGCGGCGCGACATGTCTGACGGGTTACCGCACAGTTTCGGTGAGGTTAGTCACAACCACCACTGTGGGCAATGGCTTTCGCAAAATCGGCGAATTCGTTATCGCCGGGTGACCCGTTTCACTAGGTCCTGGACGCCGCCTACCAGCCCTCCTGGGGCTGCCAGGACCACCAGCACCACCAACAGCCCGTAGATGAAGTTGGGCGCATTGTTGGTGACCTGGTCTTCCCAACCTCGATCCGCTGCCAGGCTGAGGACGAATTCAGGCAGCCAGACCAAGATCACCGCCCCGATCATCGCGCCGATCAGCGAGTTGCGGCCGCCGAGGACGATCCCGACCAGCAGGGACAAGGACAGGCCCAGGGCGAATGCGCCTGGGCCGACATAACTGAGGATCTGCGCGAAGACGGCACCCGCTAGGGCAGCGAACAGGGAACTGACCACGAACGCCGAAACCTTCGACCCGGAAGGCGAGATCCCCGAGACCGCCGCGGCCACCGGGTCGTCCCGCACCGCCTGCCACACCCGGCCCTGGCGCCCGCGAACCAGGTTCAAAGCCAGGAACCCGACGATGCAGGCAACAGCTACGGCAACCGAGGCCTGCCACTGCTCGATAACGAAACCGGAGTCCACACCGGCTAGGTCGAGATCGGCTCCAGCGCCGGAATCGGCAAGATCGGGATCATCGACGAAATCCTCCTGGCCGCCGGGGTCGATGTCCGACTCGAAACCCTCCTCGGTGGCGAAGTCATCCTCGGTCAGGAAGTCATCCTCGGAAAGGAAGTCATCCTCGGTGAGCATGTCCTCCTCGGCCATCGAATCGGGATCGCTTCCCGCGTCTGACTCGAAGCCCTCGTCGGTGGCGAAGTCGTCCTCGGTCAGGAAATCGTCCTCGGACAAGAAGTCGTCATCGGTGAGCATGTCCTCCTCGGCGAGGGGGTCCTCCAGGGAATCATCGAGGGGCGCCTCCTCGAAGAACTCATCTGGGAGTTCCTCGTAGATCGGTTCGTCATCGACGAAGGACTCGCCTCCACCGTCGTCGATGAATTCCTCGTCGAAGCCGTCGTCGATCGATGCATACCCGCCCGCCGGGTAAGGCACCTGCAGCATCAGCCCGTTCTCTCCCCCGAGCAGCCCGGGGAACCGGTTCGCGATCGCCGGCACTCCGACGGCGATGCCCAAGGTGAGGCCGGCGAGGTACGGCCCACGTAGCCGAGCGGCTACCCCACCGATAAGCAGGCCGAAGACCACACCGCCGATACCGGCGAACACCATCGACCACAGCGCGTTCCACGGTGTGCCGAGGATGGGAACGGTTTGCCAGTTGAGCGAGGTGAGGGCGAATACGTAGCCGCCCACGGCCATCAGCGCCCCGTTACCGAGGGATACCTGACCCGACAAGCCGACCAGGATCGTCATGCCGAACATCGCTGTGGCGTACATCGCGGCAGTCGCGAGGTAGTAGCTCATCAACGGATCGACGATCTGGTTGAACCATGTCAAGATCCCGAAGATCACCAGCGCTATCAAGGCGTGCGTGACGAGCCTCGAGCCAGGAGCGCGCTCGGTAAGCGATGACAGTTTGGACATCGGCTAGACCGCCCGAGCCTTGTGGTGGCTGAAAACTCCCTCAGGCTTGAACAGCAGGTTCAGTACAAGCAGCAACAAGGCGACGACCGGGGCGTTCCCCGAATCGGTGTATCCCGACACCAAGGAGATCACCAGACCGGTGCCGATGCCGAAGGCCACGGCTCCGACGAGGCTGTCCAACCCGCCGATCACGGCCGCGGTGAACGCGAAGACCAAGAAGAGGTCGAAACTCGTCGGCGAGAGCGTGGACAGCGGCGCGACGAGCACCCCGGCGACAGCGCCCACGAGCCCGGCGATCGCCCAACCGAGGATCAGCATGCGACTCACGCGGACACCGGACAGCCGCGCAACTTCCGGGTTGAACGCCGAGGCACGCATCGCCAGGCCCACGGAGGTGCGGGTGAAGACGATGGTCATTATGAGCACCAGCACGATGAGCATGACGACGACGAGCAGGTCATACGGCGAGAACGGCCAGGTGCGACCGAAAACTTCGTAACCGGAATTACTGATCGGCGGCGGGAAGGCCTTCTGGTCTCCACCCCAAACCATGCCCGCAAGTGCCTGCAGAGCGATCAGCACACCGAAGGTGGCGATGATCGCTCCGGATGTATCAAGGCGCTTGACGGCCCGAATGACCAGGAAGTAGACGATCACTCCGACCACGAGACCCGAGGCCATCGCTACGAGCAATGCCAGCAACCACGATCCCGTCGCATCCCGGACGGTCAGGGCGATGAAGGAAGTGATCATCGCTTGTCCGAGTTGGGCGAAATTCACGACGCGAGTGGAGCGCCACACCAGCACGAGGGCCAGTGCCATCAGCGCGATGATCGCTCCCGTTGACACACCTCCGAGGAAGTAATCGATGAAGTTGGTCATGCGATCCCCCAACGATCAGTAGCCCAGGTACGCATGACGCAACTCCTCGTCGTTGGCGATGTCGTGGGCGGGCCCGGATTTCACGATCTGTCCGAGGTTGAGCACGATCCCGGTCTTGGCCACGCGCAAGGCGGTCGCGGCGTTCTGCTCGACGAGCAGCACCGCCATGCCGGAGTCCTTCGCCATCTGACTGACCAGTTCCAGGATCTGGGTGACGATCAACGGAGCCAGGCCGAGTGAGGGCTCGTCGAGCAGCAGGACTTGCGGCCCGCACATCAATGCCCGCCCGATCGCCAACTGTTGGCGTTCGCCGCCACTGAGGGTGTCCGCACCGAGGCTTCGTCGTTCACCCAAGACTGGGAAAAGCGCATAGACACGGGTGAGCGAGGTTCCCCGCTGGGTATGCGAACGCCACATCCCGCCGAGCTTCAGATTCTCCTCGACGGTGAGATCGGGGATCGTCGAGCGACCTTCGGGAACAAGGGCAATGCCCATCCGCGCTATGTCCTCGGGTTTGCGCCCGGTGATGTCCTCGTCATCGAACAGCACCCGGCCATCTTGCGGTTTGACGAGCCCAGCAAGGGAGCGCATCAAGGTGGACTTCCCCGCACCATTGGCGCCGATGACGGCAGTAACCCGGCCCGGAGGCACGTCGAGCGAAACATCGCTGAGCGCCTGCACCGCGCCATAGCTGACGCTCAATCCCTCGACCCGCAACATCAGGCGCTCAACTCGCCTTCGTCTTGATCTTCGTTCTCACCGAGGTAGGCGGCGAGCACCGCGGGATCGTTGCGCACTTCGTCCGGGCTACCAGCGGCGATCACTTTCCCGGCATCGAGTACCCAGATGAGATCGCACACCTCCATCACGAGTTCCATGTGGTGCTCGACGAGCAGCACGGTGCGCTCGGGGATCCAACTCCTGATCAAGCGCCCGAGTTCGGCCATGTCACCTGCACCGATGCCGCCGGCGGGTTCATCGAGCAACAGCACCTTGGGGTCACTGACCAGCGCACGCGCCAGCGCCACTCGCTTTTGCACCGGATAGGGCATCTCACCGGGCAGCCGGTCGGCTTCCTCCAACACCCCGAGTTCGGCCATGACCGCATCGGCCTTCTCACGCACGCGACGCTGCTCGACATCGACCCACGGCAAGGCGAGTGCATCCGCGACGATGCCGGACTTCACATGCGATGACGCGCCGAGCATGACGTTCTCTCGGGCGGTCAAGGAAGGAAACAGGCCGACCCCCTGCAAGGTTCGTGAGATCCCCAACGAGGTCAAGTGGTGGGCGCGGATGTGCTTGAGTCGCTTACTTTCGAATTTGACCTTCCCCGAATCGGGCTTGACGAAACCGGTCATCACGTTGAAGACGGTCGTCTTGCCAGCACCGTTCGGCCCGATCAGGCCCGTAACGGTTCCCTCGGGTATCCCGATCGAGACGTCGTCCAGGATCTGCAGGCCGCCGAACGCGACGCTGACCCCCACGGTTTCCAAAAGCGGATGGGTAAGCGGAAGGTGATACTTCACGCGACCCCTCCCACACTCGGTAGGCGTCCCGTGAGGGCGCCGTCGGTTGAGACAGTGTGGACGCCTGGTGAACCCCGGTCAACCGAAATGAGAAAAGCCCCGGGAGCGCGGTCCCGGGGCCTTTCGAGTGGGCTCTACAGATCGTCGTCGGCTGTTCGCTGTGGGTCGACAGGGATGCCCGGGCCCATCGTGGAAGACAGCGTCGTCTTCTTGATGTAGCGGCCCTTGGCGGCGGAGGGCTTGAGCCGATTGATCTCATCGACCACGGCACCGAAGTTCTCCTGCAGTTGGTCGGCACTGAAGGAAGCCTTGCCGATCGGGAACTGCAAGTTTGCGTGCTTATCGAGCCGGAACTCGATCTTGCCGCCCTTGATGTCCCCGACCGCCTTGGAAACGTCCATGGTGACCGTGCCGGTCTTGGGGTTGGGCATCAGGCCGCGCGGGCCGAGCACCTTGCCCAGGGTGCCGACCTTGCCCATCATGTCGGGGGTCGCAACCACGGCATCGAAGTCGGTCCAGCCACCCTTGACCTTGTCGAGCATGTCGTCGGCGCCGACGTAGTCGGCTCCGGCTTCACGGGCCTCGTCGGCCTTCTCGCCACCGGCGAACACCAGCACGCGTGCGGTCTTTCCGGTTCCGTGCGGCAGGTTCACGACGCCACGCACCATCTGGTCGGCCTTACGGGGATCGACCCCAAGGCGCATCGAGACGTCGACGGTGGGGTCGAACTTGGTGGCGACGGTGTCCTTGATGATGGCGATGGCACCGGCCGGGCTGTACACCTTGTCGGCTTCGATCTTCTCCAGGGCCTGGTTGTAGGCCTTGCTGCGCTTCATAACTGCTCTCCTTATTCGGCAGATGTGGTCTTCGAGCCGCGCTCGGCTCTCCCACGAGTGGAATATTCGGTTGTGGTTTGCAGGTTGTGGCGCTACGCGCTGACGGTGATACCCATCTGGCGGGCGGTGCCCTCGATGATGCGCATGGCGGCATCGACGTCGTTGGCGTTGAGGTCGGGCATCTTGCTCTCAGCGATCTCGCGCACCTGATCCTTGGTGATCGAGCCTGCCTTGACGGTGTGCGGAGTGCCCGAGCCCTTCGCGATACCGGCTGCCTTGAGGATCAACTTGGCCGCTGGCGGCGTCTTCAAGATGAAGTCGAAGGAACGGTCCTCGTACACGGTGATCTCGACCGGAATAACCGAGCCACGCTTATCTTCGGTGGCGGCGTTGTACGCCTTGCAGAAGTCCATGATGTTGACACCGTGCTGGCCGAGGGCAGGCCCGACGGGCGGTGCGGGGTTGGCTTGACCGGCCTCGATCTGCAGTTTGATCAGGCCAGAGACCTTCTTCTTCTTGGGTGCCATCTTCTTCTTCCTCTTGGGTGCTTAGTTCTTGTGGATCTGGTTGAACGCCAACTCGACGGGTGTCTCGCGGCCGAAGATCTCGACGAGTCCGGTGACCTTCTGCGCCTCGATGTTGATCTCGGAGACTGTCGCGTGCAGCGTGGCGAAGGGGCCATCGACGACCGTGACCGAATCGCCGACTGAGAAATCGATCTCGACGGGCGCAACGGCTGCGGCTGCTTCGTCGGACATGCTGGTGGGTCCCGCTGCGGCTGCCGGCTTCTTCTCCGGCGCCGGGGCGAGGATCGCGATGACCTCCTCGAGGGACAGCGGCGATGGGGAGTGGCCATTGCCGACGAAGCCGGTCACTCCGGGGGTATGCCGGACGACGCCCCAGGAATCGTCGGTGAGGTCCATACGAACTAGGACGTAGCCGGGGAACTTGTTGCGGTTCACCTGCTTGCGAACCCCGCTCTTGATCTCGGTGACCTCTTCCATCGGCACCTCGATCTGGAAGATGTAGTCCTCCATATTCAGCGTGGTGGCGCGGGCCTCGAGGTTGCCCTTCACCTTGTTCTCGTATCCCGAGTAAGAGTGCACGACGTACCAGTCGCCCGGAGCGATGCGCATTTCCTGGCGGAAGGCCTCGACCGGATCGAGTTCCTCGTCGGCCTCTTCCTCGGCGGCCGCCTCATCCTCGATCTCCTCGGCTTCGGCGACTACCTCGGCCTCGGCTGCGACTTCCTCGTCGGCTGCAGCGTCAACGAGAGCCTGTGCTTCATCGACCACCTCGGCTTCGGCTTGCGCTTCGGCCTCATCGATCAAGACGTCGTCGGCGGTGGGCTCGGGCTCGGTGAACTCCTTTTGAGCCTGCGCATCGCCGACGGGCTCGGGCTGCGAGACCGCGAAGGGGTCGGTTGCGGGTTGGTCCTGGTCGGACACGTCGGTGCTCTCCTTGGTGGTTCGGGCGGTTCTCGTGGCGTTTGCTTGTGGCTCGGGCGGGTGCGGCGGCTTTGCCAGGTTCATTAGCCGAAGACGAACAGCACTCCTTGGGTGAAGACGTAGTCGTAGACGGCGATGATCCCGGCCATAACCAGGACGAAGAACAGCACCACGGTGGTGTAGGCGATCAGTTCCTTGCGCGTAGGCCAGATGACCTTGCGCAGTTCGGCGATTACCTGTCGGATGAACAAGGCAAGACGACCGAAGGGCCCGCGATCGGGCGCAGCAGACCCGCCACCGGGTTGCCGACGCTCGTCGACGTCTGCCATGACACGCACCTTCCGTTCGTTCTTCGACTGTTCGGTCGGGGACCGATCAGCAGGGCCGAAGGGACTTGAACCCCCAACCGCCGGTTTTGGAGACCGGTGCTCTACCAATTGAGCTACAGCCCTCGGGCGGGCCACGACCACCTCCCTGCCCGAGCAGTTGGACTACCTGTGGGCAGGCTGACGCCGACGTACCGCGTAGATGAGTGTACGGGCGGGGGCGTCGGGCCGTACACCCCGGCCCCGCGAGCACCCCCGGTGCTGGTTGGATGCTCTCGTGACTTCTCCTGCCTCTCGTCTCTCGCGCCGCATCGGCGCCATCAGCGAATCGGCCACGCTGGCGGTGGACGCCAAGGCCAAGGCTTTGGTGGCCGCAGGCCAACCGGTGATCGGGTTCGGCGCCGGGGAACCGGACTTCCCCACCCCGGACTACATCGTTCAGGCCGCGCGAGAGGCATGCGGGGAGGCCCGATGGCACCGCTACACCCCGGCGGGCGGACTACCGGCCTTGAAGGAGGCGATCGCGGCGAAGACGCTGCGCGATTCCGGGTGGCAGATCGGTGCTGATCAGGTCCTGGTCACCAACGGCGGAAAGCAGGCCCTCTACAACGCCTTCGCAGCCCTTCTCGATCCCGGGGACGAGGCGATCTTGCCGGCCCCGTACTGGACCACGTACCCGGAGTCCATCGCGCTCGCCGGTGGCAAGCCGGTGATCGTGCAGACCGACGAGACCACCGGCTATCGGGCCTCGGTCCAACAACTCGAAGCGGCCCGCACCGACAAGACCAAGATGCTCGTCTTCGTGTCCCCTTCCAACCCGACCGGTGCCGTCTACTCCCCCGCCGAGGTCGAGGCCATCGGCCGCTGGGCGCTCGAGCACGGCCTGTGGGTCGTCACCGACGAGATCTACGAACACCTCGTCTACGGCGACGCGCAGTTCTCCTCGATGCCGGTGCTGGTTCCTGAATTGTCCGATCAGTGCGTGGTGGTCAATGGGGTAGCGAAGACCTACGCAATGACGGGCTGGCGCGTGGGCTGGATGGCCGGGCCGAAGGACATCGTCAAGGCCGCCACGAATCTGCAATCACACGCCACCTCCAACGTCGCGAACGTCTCACAGGTGGCGGCGTTGGCCGCGGTGAGCGGCAACCTCGATGCTGTCGAGGAGATGAAGGTCGCCTTCGATAGACGCCGACTCCTCATCGTGGACATGCTCGATGCCATCCCTGGAGTCGCGTGCCCGATGCCCGAGGGTGCCTTCTACGCCTATCCGTCCGTCAAGGAACTGCTCGGCAAGACGATCCGTGGGACGACGCCGCGGACTTCCACGGAACTGGCCGCGTTGATCCTCGACGAAGCTCAGGTGGCGGTCGTGCCCGGCGAAGCCTTCGGCACCCCCGGTTACTTACGACTGTCCTACGCGACCTCCGATGAGAACATCACCGAGGGGATCACTCGCCTGGCTGCGCTACTCGGCGAGGCGGGCTAGAGCGC
>Ga0209953_1000755_pt1 | contig 11102 bp, 5 predicted proteins | sample SalPonred_H2O_MG_FD_185713 | JGI IMG/M metagenome (GOLD analysis project Ga0209953, IMG submission 185713) | Salt pond water microbial communities from South San Francisco under conditions of wetland restoration - Salt Pond MetaG... | ecosystem: Environmental > Aquatic > Non-marine Saline and... | reverse complement strand
GAGGCCTGCAGGCTGGTGTTCACCTCAGCGAATGCCACTGTGGCTTCCTCGAGATCTACTAGTTGACGCTGTGTTTCGGTTGCGCTCTGAGCAAGGGCGACGGAGTCTCGGGTTGCCGCCAACCAAGAGGTGACCTGGCTAGTTGGAGTCATTGGGCTCACCGCCGGCCAATTCGCGCACGAGGCGCCGGCTTTCCGCAGCCTGTTCCTTGACGGCCTCTTTGAGACTCGCCACATTGCCGGTCATAACGTTTGCCCGTTCACATTCCTTCCTCGTCTCGACCATTGCGCGTTGGATGACACTCAGGGCTCGCGCTTGCTGACGCATCTGACGAATGTCCGACTGGTGGCGAAGCAATGCGTCGACCCCTGTTCCTGGTGGTTCACCAGTCCAAGGAGATGCAGCCTCGAGTAAATCAACGGCTTTGCTGAACTCGACCCATGCGTCACTCGGTCGAAAGACTCCCGCATTGTTTGCGAGACGACCCACCTCATCGGCTTTGTGGCCTACGCTGGCGGGGGTCTGACCTTCGAGAGCCTCAACAGTCATGGCAAAGTCACGCTGGACTTCCTCAACGGCATTGGGCGCCGCTGCCTCAAGGGCGCTAAGAAATTCTTGAGCCCAATTGACGAGAACGGGATCGACGCTCATCTGGATGACCCGAGTTAGGGAGGCCTCCGGCTCTGCCCGGAACACCGAGATTGCTCGATTGAGGTCGCCGGGGTCAACCAACTGGGCCTTACCAGTTTCGCCCTGCCGAACCGCAGCAAATTCTGCGACATAATCAGCCGCGGCTATGGAGGATAAAAAACGTCCTGCGATTTCGTCGACGGCTTGCCAGGCTTCGCTCGGGGAGGGTCCCTGACCGACGGTTGGCTTTAGAACCTCTGCAAGATCCCTTGCCTTGAAGTCCACGCCTCGGGCGCTGAGACACAGCGCCGTCAAGCCAACTGCGAACTGCGCAGGGCGTGAGCCGCCCGTAGTTTCGAGGAATTTCTCTCGAACTACACCCGCCCAATGGTCGAGCCTTGACTCCAACTCCAACATGAGTTGATCCGACTCATACCCCTCCGGCCATTCCCACTTCGCGCGTTCCGGATCAAAATGCCCATGGTCACGGAACCACCTCGCAGCCAGGAGCACTCGCACATCTTCAGGTCTCCGGGAAATTTCGAACCGGAGGCTCTCGCCCCCCGCCTGCCGACCACGCGCACCTTCCAAGACAAAAGAGGTCACATTGAATAGCTCACCCAAGAGTTGCTTACCATGACCCGAATAGACATGAACAAGTGAATCCTCGAGTCGGAGCCTGTCTGTTGTCAGCCTAAGAAGAGTATCCCGAAGAGTTACGACGTCGGCTTCTGGTAGTTCGTCATCGTTCTGCCACTGAAATAACGGCAGTAGAGGGCTTTCTTGCTTCGGAACCGGTGGCGCCGCCGTGTCATCTGGTTCAGCCCAAGTCTTCAATCCAGTCGAAGATCTGGGTGCGACCAAATTTTCCTCAAGGTTAAAGGCCGTGACGATACCTCTCGGCAGCGCGGCCTCGTTCCCCCAGATGACTAGGGCCCGATAAGAGCGCTCGGGATCAGAAGACGGGAACTGCGCCAGCAAGGCGTCTTTGCCCATGCGCGTTTGAAACTGGAACTGATCACGCGTGCGTTCGTGGGGGTACGTCCCATTGCCGATGTGGACGTCGGCTTCTTTCAAATTCGTCGAGACACATTCATCAAGCACGTCACGCGGTGTCGGATCCTTGTCTAGTTTTCGTACCGCTCGCTCGAGCGCCTCGTGGTTGTACGGGTAGAGACCCACGTCGCCCAGTCCGTCGATAGTCACCGAACCGAACCCGGCAAAGCACTCATCGCGGAAGCGGCAAGGCCTTCCCTCTTCAAGCGTTTCGCAGGCATTTGTCATCCAGTCACTGGCGCCTGACGCATCTGTTCCCTGGGGTCTCAATCGCTCGACCTCTTCCCGGCCGACCCGGATCAAATTGAGATAGCGGCCGACAAATTGCGCCGGGTCGGCAAGCACAGAGTCGCCGACCTTGAACCTGTGGGCAACTCTCGTTTGCACAGTTCGGTCCATGCGGTTGTAGGCCCCGTCAGTGACTGCAAAGACAACCCGCAACGGCGCAAGGTCGTCCCCGGGAGGGGTGGCGAACTGGTTGTAGAGATCGGCATCCACGAGACCGAACTGGGCGAGGTCCTCGAAGACGAGCACGAGTTCTTTGCCTTCTTCTCGGAGTGCGCGACGGGAGGCCAGAAAGAGGGACTCGAGCGTCTCTCCACTGGCCGCGCGCAAGCCGATGGCCTTGGGGAGGGCTACACGCAGGGATTCTTCGAGAAGTTCGAGCGCCATCTCGGGTTGTTGGGCGATCAAGTTCCACAGTTCCGCTAGATCGGGTTGGCCCGCGAGTGCCTGGCGGACACCGCGCTTCCTCAGCGGGAGGTCCTCTGGGGAGAAGATGTCGTCGTGCTCACGATTTGACGATTGATCAAAGTACGACGTCACGAGAGCGTTGAGTCGACCCTCTGGCCTCATGAGAGATTCCTTAACCTGCGGCAAGTCCAGTAGATCGGCCAGCCCATCGACTCGGCCACCAGTCAACTCGTCGACCGCCCCGAGGAGCGTGTTGCGCTCTTCTCTCGCGACAGCCTGCTCGGCACTTTCCCCGTCAACCGACACTCGTTCTTCAAGTGTCCAGTCCAGAGCGACCTTCATCTCGTTGACAAGTCGATCCTGCAATTCACCGGGTCTTATGTTTGCGATCGCTTCGTCAACCCGGCTCATCAGTTCGGTGCCGCCCGCGCCCGGCAGGGCGTCGATGATGCGCCGCAACAACTCTCGAAGTGTCTGTACTGCGCGCGGCACGTACATGACGCGGTATCGCGGATCATCTTCGGGAAGGTGAGCGTGGACCCAGCGGACTACATGGCTCTTGCCGACTCCTGAACTGCCAGTTATGGCCACCAACGTGTTTCGTTCGAGATCTCCAACCGAGCCCAGCAAAACGTCCAACACGAGTTGTTCACCGGCAAGTCCGTCCGAGAGTTGCTCCCCCTTGACGTGTTCTAGAGCCATGGGGGTGTGCGCCGCCAAGAAGACGGCGTCAGCGTCTCCCGAGAGGGCGCCGATATCGGAGAACACCGTCGACGCAATGCTTTCGGCACTCCAACACCTGAATCGTGACATCGACTGCCCAGTCATCGTTCGCTCCTCACCAAGATCCGGCCAACCTGCCGGGGGTTGGTTGACAGGCCAATAGGAACCACATGCGATCCGTCATCGGACGGTTCAAGGGCTAGCCGCTTCGCTTTCTCGAGCTTGTGCAGGCCCAATACCAGCCCTAGCGGGACTGCATCCCAACTCCTGCCGGAAGGCAACTGCGCAAGAATCCTCCGAGAGCCGAGCATGGGTACCTGGCGGCGTAGTTCCTCCAGCCACCTGTCGGCAGGTGCATCGGCAGGCAGGGCCCAAATCTGATCCTCAATCGCAGTGCTCGCATCTGCCACGAGCACCTTGGCATTGCCGACGTCAGCGCGGCGCGCCAGTCCCAACGCCAGCGCCCAGCGCTGGAGGCCTCGCCACTGCGTTGAGTTTGCGACGGCCTCAAAGTTAAGTCCCCTAACCACGGGCTCAGGTCCTGCTCCCCAATCCAAGGCAAGTGGATTAAGTGGGTCCATCTGTAGCAGCCACGCCAACGCGAGCACCAAGTCCGGGAGTTTCCCGTCAGCCTCGAGTTGGTCGAGTCCGCGCTGAGCAATCCGGTGCAGAAGGCGACCCCGAAACCAGGACCATGTGTCGCCCTCAGCGCGAAGGCCTTCACGGAAGACGTCTTCCACCACCCGCAGTCGTTGCTTGGAATCACTGCCGACAATACCCAGTCCACTCGCGACGGACAGTGAGTCCGTGAACACGGCGGCTGCATCATCTGACCCGGTGGCCAGCGTGCGGAGAGCCTGCAACTCCAGACGTAATTCCCCCTCGTTTAGCCCTTTGTCGAAGCCGCTGAGGTAGCGACAGATAACAAACACCCCCTGTGGACTGGCGGCGGCATTCGAGCCTAGATACTCCACATCAACTCCTCAACAGCATCTGAAGAGCGGTAGAATCGCTCACCGCAAGAATGTCTCGGCCAATCAACTGCCCTCCTATTTTGGTGGATTCCGGAACCATCAACACATCCACGAGTTGGCCTCCGTGGCTTGCCACGCGTGGCCTTGCCCGCCTAGCCAACCAGTGTCGGGATACCTGATGGTCGGGAGCAAAGTACGAGAAACTTGGCAGTGGCGACAGTTCCCTAGGAGTAAGCGGACGTTGGTCGACGAATGCCGGGTCGAACTGCCTCACGTTGGGTGGCGCCGATATCCCCGCAAAGTGTCTGACTCCTAGTTCATACATTAGACGAGCGAAATCGAGGCTTTCCGTCCCGCCGTGTGCCCGATACGACACAACCACCACCCCGTTTTTTCCGCCAGTAGCACGCGCAAACTTGTGCAAAGAATCGTAGTCACGTTCGGCAACCGCCCACTGTTGAATCGGTGAAGGTGCCGGTTCGTGACTAGGTGAAATATCGAGGGCCCGGCAGGAGGGACAGCGGCCGCAGTCACCGATAGGTTCCATGTACTGAAGTGCAGTGCCCCAGCGATCTTGAAGGGCTTCGTCCGGTTCGTATTCCTCGCAGATGCCTGCACACGCTCCTTTGGTTAGGCGTGCCACAGCGGTCATATGCGCCAAAGACAAGGCCGATCGAGTCATTTCCGCCTTCTGCCACGACAACCACCGCTCGTCCCAATAGGCGGGGTCTCCCAGCCTCGCCGTAGCCAGTGTGACTGCTGTCCAGTCAGCGGGTTCCGCTGCATCGGAATCTAGTAGGTCTCGGAGATCTTCCACCGCGATTTGGTGACGGCGCAGTTCCCCCATCTCCACAAGTCCCTGGATCAGTTGAGCATTCCACCTCCGGTTGTAATCACCTCTCCGAACGGTCCCACGCGCCCCCTCTAGGTCAATAAAATTCCGGTGGGCATGTACCTGCCGATGCTGCCAAAGGTCATCCCACCGCTTTCGCGCCGTGGCGGACGTAAGGACCTTGACCCCTAGGCTCTCTGCTTCGTCTAAGTCGGCGGGGGCTGTCAATAGGTACTCGGCACAGGCATCACCGTCCCGACCCCCGCGACCCAATTCCTGGTACCACCGGTCCACCGTCTCCGGTAGGCAGGCATGGATCACAGTTCTGATGTGCGGGTAGTCAATACCCAGGCCGAAAGCCGAAGTTGCGATTACTAGATCGATAGAACTCCGACCTTCCGCGCCGGTTCGGATTCCTTCGAGCACGGACAAGCGGTCTTGGGCGCTGGTTCCGCCGGTGACCACGGCTAACCGCGAGTATCCCTGCGCCTGCAACTTTGCGTGCCACCACTCTGCCTGGTCAGGCCTTGTTGTGTAGAGAATCGCGGGGCGCGCGCTGTGCGAGATGGTTTCCAATACTCGTTGCTCGCGCTCGTCATTGGTCGCCGATGGGGCAATCCAAAAGTCCGGTTCGCTTCGCAGGGCGTTGGCGACGACCGGGCTGCAAGCGCCCTCTTCCCCGAACTGGGAAATCAAGTCACTCATTTCAGTTGCACCCAAGGTTGCGCTCAGCAGCAACGTGACAGCGCGTGAGTGCCCCATCTCCGCTGCCGCAGCGAGTAGGTCCCTACGTAAGTCAGCAAGAACCCGGAATTCGGGACGGAAGGATCTCCCCCACTGCGTCACCAAGTGGGCCTCGTCAATGACGAAACCCTGAAGGCGACCAATCGACGCGGCGTCGAGCAGTGTCTGTCGCAGGGCGCGGGTCAGCGACTCTGGAGACGTCACTAGAAGCGGTTGTTGACCATTGAGTATCCGCATTTTGAAGTTCTCGCGGGCCTCTTCGTCGGTACTCGCGGTCCACGCGAATGCGAGGGATGCAGCGTCGATGCGTGTATCGCGCCGGGAGTAATGGTCACGAAATCGACGCTCGAAGTCATAGGCGAGCGCCACTGTGGGCACAACAATCGCTGTCAGTCCGTGGCGCCCTCGCTCTGCAAGAGAAAGAGCGACTTCTGTTTTTCCAGACCCGGTGGGCAGCATCGCGATGACGGTCGAGCCTTCAGGTGCGCTTACTACCGCACGACATGCAGCACGTTGGCCGGGAGTTCGATACGTTTCAAAGCCCGTCAATTGGAAAAAGAAAGGGTCTGCTGCAATGGATGAGGGCTCGAATCGACACCCGGCAACCGTTCCCGCGAGCGCCGCGGCATCGTGAGCCCTTTTACCCTTATCCAACCAGTCAGCAACCCATGGAATCGCCATCCAGTGTCCATGGCTGATCTCCCTTAGCCCAACCATTGATCCGGCACTCCTGATGCAGTTGGAGAAATCAGGTGTCAACTCGACCGATACGTTCCGACCGTCTCGTATAGACCACCTTCGAAGTAGTTGGCGCACAATGGTGGCCCGGTCAAGATCGCTGCCCGAAGAGTCGTTCAGGGCGTCAACAACGCGGCGGTGCAAATCATCTTGGAAGTCAGCATGCGTCTTCCCTGTCCGAAGGAACGAAATTATCGCTTGCTCCTCGTCCATCAGAAATCGTCCTCGGGCCAAAGAACGCATGCTCCACACGTGACCATACGAACCGATGGATGACGAATACCATCCTTGATTGCCATCGACACCCGGCGCTCCATGTCGAGTTCGATCTCTGCGACCTGGCGCTCCTCCAGCGATGGTAGGCGAAGCGCCCGTGCCTGTAGGGCGGCGAGGCGACGGTTCACTTCTTCTTGCGCGCTGCCGAGGGCCACTTCAATCGCATCTGCAACGACGGGTGAGTTGCCGGCGAACTCCCAAGCTGCGGCCGAACTCTCTTTGCACATCTGACTCCACGCCGGTAGTTCCTCCAGGACGGGGGCCCAAACGGGTCCGCGAAGAACCTCGTCCCGAGCCGCGTCATAAGGAAGGTCTAGATATCTATCACGCAAGTCCGCGGGGGCCAGTCCCGACGGGTCAGTCCAAGATTCCACCAGTAAAGGCTGCAGATGCGATTCTCCTCGCCGCTGCAATGGCCGACCCTCCAGCACTTCCTCATGCAAACCCGAGGATCGTGCGAATTCGACGATGAACTCACTCCTTAGCCACAACATGGGAGTCGAAATTCCCGGCATGGGGCGGACGATCGCAGTTGCGCGGCCGCGCTCATCCGCAAGCAAGTAGTTCTCCAGCCAGTCAGCTAAGGGATCGCCGATTCGGAACGGAGAGACGCCAGCGCGGGCGATGGCAACGCTACGGTCAAACGCCTTCGGCAAAAACAAGTGCTCGAGTTGTTCCGCTTCCTCCTGATTAAGGCCTGCCACCTTTGTATCGGTGAACTGAAAGGTACCCTCTGAGTGCTTCTGGCGGCCCAACTTTATGGATCCCACACCGTGCGTCAGTCGGTGGACAGCACGCTGCAAATTGCCTAGGTCAGCCTCGTAGTCAAGCAACTCAAAGAATGCGTCCTCAGGAAACGCGGTAGAGCGATCAATGGACTCAATCTCCTCCAGTAGATCGATATTGTCCCTCTCTGCTTCCAACTGTTCTCGCAGGTCGAACACATCGCGCTGCAAAGCGAGAACGCCTTCGTCGAGAAGACTATGGATGATCTCGTTTAGAAGGGCCGAAAGGAGTCGTTGGACAGATGATACGGATGAATCAAACACACCGATGCCATGGTGCAGGAGTGAGATGTGAGCAGAAACCCACGCACTATCGGCCTCGGTCAACACCACAACCTCAGCGGCACTTGATCGCTCCGCATACCGATCGAGACGCCCGATGCGTTGATCGAGTCGGTTCACGTCAAGCGGGAGGTCAAGATTGACCAACACAGTCGCCTGTTGAAGATTCCTTCCTTCCTCCATGGAACGATCCGCGAGTAGCACGGCGCCGTTCACCGCATCCAAGAAGTCAGCGACCTCTTCATCGCGGTGCCCAGGCGACATCGTCTGATAATGCCGATGAGGCTGAAGGGTCGGCGCGAGCGCGCGGAGACTTGCCTCAAGGTTCGTCAACATGGTGGCAAAGGTAGAAACGACGACGACCTTGTGACCGTTGGCGACGCGATCCAGAATAACGGCAACGGCGCCGTCAATCCGAGCCTGATCACCAGCCAAATCCAAGCGTGCTTTGGTCATTTCAAACAGGATGCGTTCATCTTCCGATTGTGGGCGGTCGAGGTAATCCCGCAACGCGGTGGGACCGGCCAAAGCGAAGAGGACGCATCGCGCGAACCTCTCGATTGAGTCTGAGTCACACAATTGCCGACGGTAGCCTTCGAGGAACTCATCGATAACGGGGCGTGCGGGATCGTCGATGGCGACGAAGGTCGGGCGTCGCCCGGCCACTGCGTATATCAACGTGAGGTCATCTGTTCTGCGGTTACGGATCATCCGGCGACTCAGGCGATAGATTTCGCGAACGTAGTTGGCAAGTTGAGTCCATGAATCAGCAAGTGCATCATCAGAGGCTAGGCATATCGCGGCCATCTCTTGGATACGTTCATCGTCCTCGTATTCTCTCAAGAGACGTTGCAGAACCACGGACTTTTGCCGAACACTTGCACGGCGCGATGTGAGGACTTGGATGTCACCAGCGCTGCGCTCCCGTTCGTCAAAACGCCTCAGGAAGTGCTCGTAATCGGTATCTGCGAAAGCAATGGGGTCGACCAGAGCCAATAGTCGGCGAAACGTATCCAAATTGCCACGTAGAGGAGTGGCCGACAGCAAGAGTAGTGCCCTTACTTGTCGAAGCGCCTCTTCGAGATCGGCCCTCACCGGTAAATGCTCAAGCAGGTTGTGAGCTTCATCGATCACCACAAGGTCGTAAATGTTCAGCGTTGATATGGGCAGGCTCGCTTCGACATCCTTCGCGCCGTAGGAACGGACATCTACTCGACCATCATCGACGGCGCTCTCCATACCAAGTCGATACCTCAATTCGCCCATCCACTGGCCGCGGAGGCTTTCAGGGCACGCGACTAAAATTCTTGCCTTAGGGTCGTCAATGAGCAACTGACGAATCACGATTCCAGCCTCGATCGTCTTTCCGAGACCGACTTCGTCCGCCAGGAGAAATCTCATCACCGGGTCCTCAAGAACCCTCACGGCCGTGTCCAGTTGGTGTTGGAATAAGGCGATGGGCGCGGATATCGCAGCCGTCAAGCCCCGAGAGACTTGACGCTGACGGACGAACTCCGTGACGAGGGCTGAGCGGGCTTCATAAAGGGTTGGGGCCTCAGTGAGGCCGTGCTCGATCGCGAGTGCTGGGTTCTGGAGTGGCTGCGACCACCGAATCTTGAACTGATCCTGGTACAACTGGAAATGATGCGGTTGATCTACCAGATTCACAACGTAACGACCCACTGTTATGGGGCGTTCAATAACCCCCGGGTGCCAACCGTACGGTTTGCCCTTAACCCACACCCTTGTGCCAAAGGGAATCTGACCTGCGACGGCATCATCTGCTTCCACAAGCACTTCGTGCTCTGAAACATCGGGTACGTCGACGTAGCGGACAACCAACTTGCCGTCTCGCGTTCCAGCGCAAAAGCCCCATCCGAATTCCAAATGAGATCGTGTACGCAGCCAGGTGCCCACGAAATCACTCAGCATGAACCTGGAATCCAATCCCACTGCATTGAACGCCCGGTTTCATCGCACGGACCGTAGTGCTGGTTCGCTTCCCAAATCCCCCGAAACATGGCTCTAAAATAGTCACCCGAATGCATACGGTGCATCACGGATGCCATATCCATCTCGGCCGCGTTACTCCGCCTCCGGCCGTCGCAGGCCCCGCAGGACCCCAAATAGACGAAGGCCTTACGGGACCGCCGGACTAGACAGTAGTCCGCTGTCCTGGCCTACTTCGCTGCTTGTAACAGATAACTAGTCAAGAGGCGAACGTCGCTCGGTGTGTTCTGAAGACCATTCCAGCGGCGAACCTCATCTGGCGCTAAGTGCCATGATCCTTCTGTCCAGGCGGTCACTCGAGCAAGGCGCGTGAGAACTGCCGGGAGATCTAATGCTGGGATTTCAGGACCAGGCACCCCCTCGGTAAAGGAATCCATGACATAGCCAAGGGCTTGAATACCCACGCCATGAGTGAGTCGGGACTTGCGTGGCGGCAAACTCCATTCAATCGGCCACTGGTCTTGCACCAAGGACCAAAACTCCTTTAGATGCAGGAGCATCTGCTCGTCATCTCCCTCGCCGGTCATGGGGTCCCGATATTGGTACAAGGCACCGTCGAAGAGGCTGTTCTCGATCATCTTCAGGACACTGTTGTCCTTGATGTATCCCGCAGCAGCAGTCGGAGTATCGATACGGTTTCGAAATGGAGAATCCGCGTCTGCGTTCAGGCGGATCATGACGTGCGCAGGCAATTTGCGCCGCAAGTATGCTGCAGGTAAGTGACCTTTCGTATCGGGCAATAGTTCATGGATCAAGCCCTTAGGTAGCGGCTTAGTACTGTTGACCAATATGAACTGCGAGCGTTGTTCCTCCTCTCCTTGGGCAATAAACCCGACAGCAGCAACACCGAACGACTCGACATCGGCATCACGGATGGCGGCGGTTCGCTGTTGCCCGTCTACCACCCACCCCGGCTTGTCAGCATCATCACCTGCTTTGGCGTCAGGAATGCGCAGGTGACCTAGGCGACTTTGCGAAGCAGCAGCGACTCTCGCGCCAGGAAGGGGTTCGAACTTCACCCGAGAGTCAAAGGCAACCACGACCGCGTTCGGCAGCATCGCGTTCTCAGATTCGAGGTAGCGCCGAATCGCTTTCACGTGATTGAGCACCTCCGGACGCTGATAGCCCTCAAGCCCCTCGTCATCTCGATGCACACGAGAAACGGCGACGAACTCCAGGAACCGCTTTCCTTCGACGCCGAATGCGTAGATACGTCGCGAGCCTTGATGAATTTCCAGTGCAGGCAAGCGCATGAATTTAGCTCTGGCCACGGGTAGATGCCTTTCGCGTGTCGGAACGATCGGGCAGGGCCTGGACCATTTCAGCGAGAACAGTCAGGTTATGGAAGCCACGCCGTTT
>Ga0209953_1000754_pt1 | contig 11129 bp, 11 predicted proteins | sample SalPonred_H2O_MG_FD_185713 | JGI IMG/M metagenome (GOLD analysis project Ga0209953, IMG submission 185713) | Salt pond water microbial communities from South San Francisco under conditions of wetland restoration - Salt Pond MetaG... | ecosystem: Environmental > Aquatic > Non-marine Saline and... | reverse complement strand
TGGCTGAAACGCGTATTACCTATAAATCCGCCAAAGCTGGCTCCTCGTATTACCAAATCGGCGTAGAACTGGCACAAGCCATCAAACAAGGCTCTGATGGTCAGATGATCGTGACCGTGGAAGAAAGTCAAGGCTCGGTGCAAAACGTCATGGAAGCCGCGACGCGCACCGGTAACTACGTCTTCACCACACCGCCATCACTTGTGACACGTGCCGTGGACGACGCCGGACCCTTCGCCAAGAAACCATCACCGAAGTACAAAGACATCCGCGCTCTGTTCCCTATCCCTTCGCTGACCATGCACTTTGTGACCCGCGAAGATGCCAACATCGAAACCTTCGATGATCTCGCCGGCAAAAACCTACTGGTCGGTAAAGGTACATTCTCAGCCCGTGCGGGTGCAAAGTACCTTGAACTGTTTGGTTTGGACGCTAAGGTCAACATCGCCAACGTCGAATTGAACAATGCGGTTCCCGCTCTGAAGAACAAGCAAATTGACGCATTCGTCACCGCTGGCTCATTTCCTGCACCCAACGTAATTGAAGCTGCTGCAAGTACGCCGGTGTTTGTCTTGAGCTTATCTGACGAGCAAATCGAAAAAACCGGTGCAACCAAAATCACCATCCCGGCTGGCACCTACAAAGGCCAAGTGACTGACATCACCACCACATCACTGCCGGTGGTCACCTACACCACGACCGAGATGAGCGATGACGTTGCCTACGAGCTCGTCAAAACGTTCTGGACCGAGCGCAGCCGCTTGGCTGAAACAGCCGCTTGGTGGAAAAGCATCACCCCTGAGATGCTTGCCAACATTCCCGGCAAAATTCATCCCGGTGCGTTGCGTTACTACCAAGAGAACAATTTTCCGCTAACGGCAGCGAATCAATAAACAAGCACTGACTCACTTCTAACTGAATGGATGGGCGCGAACAAACGCCCTTCTATTCAAGCCTGCCACGCCACGATTTCTGTGGCGGGGTTTTCTTTTGATGATGCTAACGACCATGCCCCGACTTGCCCTGCGCGACATTATTTGGCCAGTCATGGGCCTGGTCACCATCTCGTTTCACCTTTGGCTGATCTTTGCCGGCCTGGTACCCAACCTCGTTAGCCGCCCGATTCACATGGCCTTGGCGTTGCCATGGATATTTTTGTGGCGGCCAGCTGGCAAACGCCCTGACGCCCTAGGCTGGCTGTTATTTTTTGTCGGCTTGACGGGGTGTATTTGGGTGGCTGTGAACCACAACGCGCTATCTGACCAATACGGCAGTCTAGATGGCCCTTGGCAAACCTGGTTGGCGATTGGTCTTTTACTGGCGACCCTCGATATGGCACGCCGAGCCGTGGGCTGGCCCTTGCCTGCCATCGCATTATTGATGCTGCTCTACGGGGTGTTTGGTAATCACATCCCTGGCGAGTTTGGTCATGGCGGCATGCCGCTGGCAAGTTTTCTGGGTACGCTCACCATTACCGAAGGTGGCATCTGGGGGAGCCTGACGGGTGTCTCAGTCACGATCGTTGCGATCTTTGTGATCTTCGGAGCCGTCTTAAATGCCGGACAAGCTGGCGCTGGCTTTATGAATGTCGCTGCGGCAGTGGCTGGCCGGCTAACCGGTGGTGCAGCCAAGGTATCGGTATTGTCATCGGCACTGTTCGGTTCCATTTCCGGGTCCGCTTCGGCAAATGTCGCCTCAACTGGCGCCATCACCTTGCCAGCCATGCGCAAGCTAGGCTACCCAAAGTCACTGGCGGGTGCCGTTGAAGCGGTGGCCTCATCTGGCGGCCAAATCATGCCACCGCTAATGGGCGCAGGTGCTTTTGTGATGGTGGAACTCACTGGTGTGCCTTATGAAGGCATCATGTTGGCCGCACTGCCAGCGGCCGTTCTCTACTTTTTAGCGGTATGGGTTGGTATCAACGCCTACGCCAGACGCTACGATCTGCCTGGGGTACCAGCATCTGAGCGACCGAGCACGCGCCTGGTGATCATCACCACGGGTTTTTTTGCGGTGCCATTTACTGTGCTGCTCTATGGCATGTTCGGTTTGAACTTCACCCCGCAATACGCTGCATGTATGGCCGTTGTTGTCGCTGGCCTGTTGTTGCTCACCGATGAGAACTTTTCTTTTGATCAGCGTGCCTTTATGTCACGCGTGGCACATGCCGCCACGAGCTCTGGCCAACAAGTATCGATGATCGCCTCAATCATCATCTGTGCCTCGATCATCATCGGTGTGCTCGGGATGACCGGTTTGGGGGTAAAGATTACCTCGGTCATTCTGTCAGGCTCAGGCGGCTTACTGTGGCCCGCGATCTTGTTAACCGCCCTAACTTGCTTGCTGCTCGGCATGGAAGTACCCACCACGGCCGCCTATGTCATTTGCGTCTCGGTTGCTGGACCGGCGCTCACTGAGCTTGGACTTGGCCTGCTGCAAACCCATCTGTTTGTGTTCTGGTTTGCCTTGCTTTCAACGATCACGCCACCGGTTTGTGGTGCTGTGTTTATTGCAGCTGGCATGGTCGAAGAAAACTGGCTAAAGGTCGCCATCAAAGCCATGGCGCTTGGTATAGGTCTTTATCTCATTCCGTTGGGCATGATTTCCACACCAGACTTGATTGCTTTGGCCAGCGATCCACTGGGTGCGCTGCTCGCCATGACTAAAGTGGGCGTGGCGACATCACTGGTGGCGTTTGGGCTCATCGCCCCGGGCGGGCGTCTAAAGCGACTCGGTTTAATGTCCGCCGGGGCATTGCTCCTGTTTGTACCTTTAGACTAAAACGTAACGCGTGGGTACCACGGGCTCACTGGCGGCAAACTTGATCCAGCCACGCACAATGCGATAGACGGTCCATACGCCGCATGCCACATACAGTATCGAGCCCAAGACCCCAATCGAAGCCATCATGGCCATTACCAGGCCAACCAAGCCAAATACGAATGTCATGACCAGCCAATCACAATGAGAGCGCAGCCAATCGCTCTCATCAAGCTCTTCTCGCACAAAATAGGCCAGCACCGCCCCAAAAATAGCTGGCAAAAAAACTAATAGGCCCAGTATGTAGCAAATGTAGGCAATCTGGACTTTGTCACGGTTGGTTTTGTCGTTCAACATGTTGGTTCCTCGTTTGGAGAGTAGTTAGTATCAACACAACACTGCATGCGGTAAAAAACACATACAGCATGTTGACGCCTGCCCACCCCATGAGGCCACCGGCCACCAAAGGCCCAATACAAGCACCCGCACCAAACGACATCAACAAAACCGCGCTCAAACTGACACGACGGTCGGCTGGTACCAAATCGTTGGCATAGGCACCCGCCAAAGCATAAAGCGTGAATTGCGTGACCCCGCTCACGGCTGAAATTGTCATTAACAACCAAAACGGTATCGGCAGCCAACCCCACAACATGACGGAGACAAGCATCAACAGGCCGCCATTAAATAGGATTAATCGGCCGCGTGCGATGCGGTCCGACAACCAGCCCATAGGCCACTGAGCGATTAAACCTGCCACAACCGCCGCCGACATGAACGTTGCAACCTCAGCCGTGCTGAAGTTCATACCAATGACGTACACCGGCGCCAACGAAAAAAATGCCGATGTAATGGCACCTGCCACAAACATCGTGCCAAGCCCGGCTGGCACACGCCGGATGAAGTACCCTAAATCCAGCGGTGCGGGCATCAGTGGTGCCGGATGTAATCGAACCGTCCAAACAATGGGAATCAGGCCGATGGCGTGGCAAATGGCCACTAGGATCAATGGGCGTAGGTCCATGGTCGGAAATAAGGCAATGGCCATTTGCCCAATGGCAATGCCCACGCCCGATATCACGAGATAAAACGAAAAGATGCGCCCGCGGTGCTCGTTTTCAATTTGTTCGTTTAGCCAGCTTTCAATCACCATGAACTGCACCGCCACACTCGCACCAGCAACAATCCTGAAAAGCACCCAGACTTGCTTGTCAGCCACCAGTGCTTGCGCCAACACCATAACCGAGCAGGTGGCAGCTGCCGCGGCAAACGCGCGCGAGTGCCCTACCCTAACAATCATGCGGTGACCTGCCCGACTGCCCAATACCAGCCCCACGTAATAGGCTGACATCAGCGCGCCAATCCAGATCTCGCTGACATTTTCTTCGCTTAGCCGCAGGCCCATGAAGACGTTGAACAAACCGATGCCCAACCACATAAACAGCGTGGCCATAAACAGCGAAGAAAACGAAGTCAGAGTAGCAAACATGGCACGTCACAAACAGATGTCAAAGCATAGCTCGCCATGGCAGCGCCTGCCAAAGTAAATTTTTCAGGCGTGATCACGAGTGTTGCTTGCACGCCAAACGCACAAGGCCGGCATAAGCCGGCCTTGTCTTACCATTTTGAGCCTGACGCTAATCAGAGATGCTTCATCATGGCTTGAGCCGAGCTGACCTCAAAGACGCCAGGCGCTTCGACTTCTAGAGCCTTAATCACGCCGTCTTCGATGACAGCCGCATAGCGTTGTGAGCGCACACCCATGTTGCGTGCCGTCAAATCAAGCTCTTGCCCCATGGCGCGCGTCCAGTTAGCCGAGCCATCACCCAGCATACGGATTTTGCCGGTAGCACCCTCTTGGCGACCCCAAGCGCCCATGACAAACGCGTCATTGACCGCCACGCACCAAACCTCGTCAACGCCTTTGGCCTTGATCGCATCGATGTTTTCCAGATAGCTTGGCACATGCTTGGCTGAGCAAGTGGGTGTGAACGCACCCGGCAGCGCAAACATGAGAATTTTTTTACCTTTCACAAGGTCAGAAACCTTGAAATCATTGGGGCCTAATGCGCAACCGGCCGATTCATCCTCCATGAACTCAGTCAGTGTGCCTTCAGGTACTTGATCTCCAACGGTAACAGCCATGCGTTTTTCTCCTTATGAGCCAGATAGTGGCGATGAAACAATGTCCTAATCATAGGGCAACAGCATGGCCTGTGCCTAGTGCGTCCCTGCTATCTACACAAATTCCCATAAAAAACGACCCACTGGCATGCGTACCAAGGGTCGTCTTACAAAAACTGATGCTGCAACCATAAATGCTGGCTACTCGGCTCAGTCTTCTTTGACGCGATACACCAGCACGGCGACATGCGACAAGGACAGAACTTTGGCTGTCACACTACCGAGCAGCAAACGTGACAAGCCACTGCGCCCGTGACTGCCCATAAATATCAGGTCACACTCATGTTTCGTGGCGGTATCAACAATGCCATCGGCCACGTTGAAATTGGTGACAGACTCGGACGTGACCTTCACGCCTGCCGTCTCGGCTCTATCCACCACGGCTTGCAGGAATTTTTTGGCTTGCTCAGCCGATGCCTTCTCGTAGTCTTCGTCCGTGATGGCATAGGCCGCGGCCATGCCATCAAACCCGATAGTGGCGGCAAACGGTTGACCCACGTAAAGCGCCACGACCTCAGCACCCACCGAGCGGGCAAATGAGATACCAGCATTGGCGGCCTGCGAAGACAGTGCCGAACCATCAGTTGGGATTAGAACTTTTTTGAACATGATAGGTACTCCCTCAGGTAGTGGGTAGGATGGGCAAAAAACGCCACCTACTTTGATGCTAGCCCAAATTGGCACCTAACATCACCGTGATGCCCAGCAAAATTGATGCAAATCAACTTCACGAAGCCTTGGACTGACAACCAATCAACAAATCACTTGCCAGCCGCCGATTGAAACAACGACGTGCAACGTGCGCCAGAACGGCAATAGGCCAACACCGGTGCAGGCATGGTTTGCAGCAATTCGGCAAACTTGGTTACGTCGTCAGCCGTAATCACACCACTGACCACAGGTTGATATTCCACTCGCAGACCTGCCGCGCGCGCAGCTGCGCTCACAGCATCGGCTGTTGGCTGATCAGGCCCACCTTCGTAGTCCGGGCGGTTGATGATGACGCTTTTGTAGCCCGCCTCAGCCAACGCGGCCATATCCTCGGGGTTAAGCTGTGGGGCAACTGCAAAATCCGGGGTCAAACGATTGATGGGGGTCGACATATCAAGCTCCTTGCTGATGGATAATGCTGTAGCTTACTGAAACATCAGATTTCAGTCACGCGAGACCTGACAATCAACCGAACATGCCTCAGCAAAAAACCACGAAACCAGCGACATGATTCAAGTGCGCCACCTGAACCCAGAAGATGTATGCCAGCCGGACTTAACCGCACGACTGCGATCCTGGCTAGACGAATCAGAGCTCGAGCGCCTGCAGCGCTTTGTAAGAAAAGAGGATCAGCACCGTTTTCTGGTGAGCCATGGGCTAAAGCGCCGCATGCTGGCTAAGCACCTCGATTGCGACCCCAGCGCACTAAAGTTCGGCACCACAGGACGCAACAAACCGTTAGTTCTCGAACCCAGGACAACTCACCCACTGCACTTTAATCTGTCACACACAAAGGGCTTGACAGTCATGGCGGTCAGTCGAGAACCGATCGGCGTCGACGCTGAGGGGCTTGATCGCCAAACGCCCGGCACGGATCTCGCTGCGCGTTACTTCACACCAGCTGAGCAAGCCGATATTGCCCTAGCACCAGAGACAAACCGACGGTTTCTTGCTTATTGGACATTAAAAGAAGCTTACCTCAAGGCCGAGGGCTGGGGCATCGTCGACCGGCTCGACGGGTTTGAATTCGAATTATCCCCACCATCACAATGGCCACCCGCGCGCATTCGACTACGCGTGCGTGAAGGCATTCACTGCCCCACCCGAGCTTGGCAGTTCTACCAATGGCAAGTGGCGCCTCACCATCTTGTCAGCCTAGCGGCCTGCGCCCGCCAAGCCCTCGAAACATCCGTTGATATCGCCCCTTGGACGCATGAAGATTGGTAGGACCCACTATCACTGCGCACCATCATAAGCGCAGCGAAACCCGACGTACACAGCATAAAAATCACCGGCCTTATATTGCATACCACTTTCGGTCATTTTGCTTGGACCGTACCACCACGAACCACCGGCTGTGAGTCGATCAGCACCACGCGCGGTATCAACCCACTCCCAAACATTGGCGCCCATGTCGTACAGACCGTTAACCCCCGCCTCAAAACTGGCCACCGGCGCATGCTCAGGCCAGCCATCTGCATCGCCTTTGGTATTGGCGCGCTCCCCCGACTGTCCTGTGGGGTACACATAGGTGCGCCCAAACTCAAACGGCTCAGGTGGCCAGCCTCGTGTCTCTGTGTAAGCCGCTTGGCGCCATTCATCACCTGTGGGCAGTCGCCCTCCAACATATTCGCAGTACTTTGCGGCTTCAAACCAACTGATGTGAACAGCAGGCTCATCGGCCTTAGCCGGTTTGCCAAACGGTCGGCGGAAATCCCAGCCCGGCCGCTGTTGCCAACCGAAACGGTACTCATAACCACCACCTTCGGTCTCAGCTGCTGTGGTTAGGCTATTTTGTTGGGCAAATTGATCGAACGCCTCAACGGTCACTTCAGTGGCGTCTATCCAAAAAGCCGGTGGTTGACCGATTGGCAAGCGCTCGGCTTGCACCGCACTGCCCCACCCTATGACTGCCAGCATCAGAGCTAATAAATACTTGGTCATTGCACCTGTGCCCACCATGATGTTTCCTTAAAAACCACGACACGGGAACGAAACGTCGAAAACGAAGTACGTTGCCGCAGGTTGTGCTTTGCGTGATACTTCACGTTTACTTCAAAAACCATACCCGGAGGCTACCCCATGATTCTCGTCGGACGATACCTTTCACCTTTTGTGCGTCGCGTTGCTACTACCTTGCAATGGCTTGACATCCCCTACGAGCATCGATCATTGTCGCCAGCCCTAGACACCGAAGCGGTACGGCCATTTAACCCGATGATTAAAGTACCCGCCTTGGTGCTCGACGATGGTGAAATCCTCATCGAAAGCAGCGCTATTTTAGACAGCGTGCTGGAAACCATCCCCGGTCAAACCATGCTGCCAGCATCTGGGCCAGCCCGACGCCATGTGCTGCAGCAATGCGGCATCATGACCAGCGCTTTGGACAAGTCGGTTGCCGCCCTCTATGAAAAAACCAAGCGTCCCAAAGAAAAGATTCACGAGCCGTTTCTACAGACGTTAGTGCAACAAGCCCAAGCCGGGTTTGATCAAATCGACGCACAAATCGCAGCAGGTCAGTTTGCCGGTGTCTCCAATCCATCGATTGCAGACATCACTGCTGCCGTTGGCTACACCTTTGCCAGCACCATGCTGCCAGAAGTCTGTGATGCGCAACGCCATAGCGCGCTTGCAACATTCGCCGAAGAATTTGAACAAACTGAGGCTTTCAAAGTCTGCCAGTTTCAGGTGTGACTTCAGGTGTGACCAAGGCGCCACCCACGTTCTACGGCTGGCGTGTCGTTAAAGGCACGCTGGCAGTGGCGTTTGTGGCCTGGGGGTTTGCGCTTTACGGGCCAAGCGTCTACATCGATGCTTTAAGCCGTATCCATGGCTGGTCCACCTCGAGTGTGTCCTTGGCGCTAAGCATGGCGTTTTTAGTCAACGCCCTATCGATTGGTTTTGTGGGGACACTCATTGGTCGCCACGGGCCACAGGCGGTTATGAGTGTGGGCGCCATTGTCATGGCAAGTGGTATTGCGGCGCTTGGCTTTGTCTCTGAGCCTTGGCAGATGGTGGCAGCCTTCGTCGCCATGGGACTGGGCTGGTCGTGTTTGTCGACCATTGCCGTGTCGGCCACGATCGCCCCCTGGTTCGAGAAACACCAAGGGCGAGCGATCTCAACGGCACTGCTTGGCGCCAGTCTGGGCGGGATGCTGGGTGTGCCGATCACGCTGATGCTGGTGCAAGGCTTTGGTTTCACCACTGCGATGGCCGCCATTGGTGTCATCGTTGTGGTCACTGTGTTACCCATCAGTCTCTTTGTGCTCAAGCATCGCCCTCAGGACCTCGGTCTGTGGCCCGATGGCATGCCTCCCGAGACCCGCGAGGTGCCCATCGATGATCGCCAATGGACACGAGCATCGGCCCTTAAAACCTTTGCGCTGCGATCAACCATCATTACCTTTGGGTTGGCACTGATGGTGCAACTCGGGTTTCTGAGCCAACAAGTCAAACTGCTGCAAACCGAGATTTCTCCCACACTAACCGGGTTAACGATACTGGCCTCAGGCTCACTGGCTTTTGCTGGGCGCGTGGTGTTAGCCCGCCTAGCTGATCAGGTCAACATCCGGGTGGCCGCAGCACTGGTACTGGTGCTTGCAGCAGCGGGTTTGATGGTGGCTGCTTGGGCACAAACTGGCATGTGGCTCATCGTCGGCGTACTGTTGTTTGGTTTAAACGTGGGTAACCTCACCACTTTGCCAGCGCTGATCGTACGCCGCGAATTCGGAGCGGCTTCGTTTGGCAAGGTGTTTGGCATTACCGGCACTTTTATGCAGTTGCTAAACGCCTGCGGACCGGCCTTATTCGGGTTGTTGCATGACAGCACGGGGGGTTATCAGACACCGATACTGATCGCGGCCACTGTGATGCTCGCAGGCAGTCTACTCATCACCTACGGCCAGTGGCCTTGGCAACGGGTCAAAGCAATCCACTAGCAAACCACCCACTAAAACACCAATCACTAACACTCAGCCGGCACCTGTTGCTCAAACCAGTCTGCAATCTGCGCCGGCTTCAAAAATACCGTGTTCTGACTCGCTAGCAACGCATCCAGCATGTCTTCAAACTCGCCAAACCGGTGTGGCACGCCCATCAAATGCGGGTGCAACCCCAAGGCCAGGACACGTGGTCGATGCTCAGCCTCGCGCTCAAACACGCTGAGCGTGCGGCGCGTGCGATCCAGAAACTGACCTGTGGCATGCTTCTCAATAGCGTAGATCACCGAATCATTAAGCTCGAGGTTGTAGGGCATGCTCATGATAGAACCGTTATCCGTACCCATCCAATTCGGCACATCGTCCATGCACCAGTCAAAGGTGTAACGCACCCCAGCCTGCTTAAACACCTCTAGGCTGCGTTCGGTCTGGCGCAAGCCAGGACTTAACCAACCCGCCACCGCCTGCCCGCTAAAGGCACGCAGTTTGGCCAGTGCTTGCTCAACGACATCTTCTTCACGACCAGCTTGTTGCACTGCCTTCTGGTGCAAACCATGACCGATGAACTCCCAGCCTGCTTGCAACATCGCTTCGGCAGCACCGGGGTAGGCATCAATGACGCTGGCATTAATGCTTGTTGATGCCGGCAGACCGCGCGCACGAATGGCTTCAATCATGCGCGGTAAGCCAGCACGCATGCCATAGTCCACCCAGGCGAAGTTCGGCACATCCGGGATGGTTTCCTTGCCATGCGGTGGCGTGATGATGGTGCGCGGCATGGCCGCATCTAAACTCCAATTCTCCACATTGACTACCAAATGAACCATGATGGGACCATCGCGGTGGGCAGTCAACGTGGGTCCTGCATCAGAAAACCGGTACGGAACGCGCGGGTTACTCATCGATCATCCTGTTTCTAAGACTGTTGATTAAACAATTTCGGACAAAGGCGCAGCTTGCCGCGCCAATCTACCGTCCTTTGAACTGCGGCATACGTTTTTGTGCAAACGCTTGGCGACCTTCGATGTAATCATCACTGGCAAAGCAAGTGGCAACGGCGGCATCGACATCAGCCCGACTCGGTGCACCGGGTACCGCATCTAAATGTTGCAAGGCCATTTTGACGGAAGTCAGGGTCAAGGGTGCTAACGCCGACATGGTTTTAGCTTGCGCCATGGCATGGGCAAACACATCGTCAACACAAGCTTGCGCTAAACCAGCTTGAACCGCTTGTTCGCCCGTGTACACGCGCGCTGTTAACAACAGATCTGTGGCGCCGGATGCCCCCATGAGACGATGCAAACGTTTGATGTCGGACAATGGGTAACCCAACCCGAGCTTGCCAGCTGGCACGCTAAAGCGCGTGGTTGTATCGACATAGCGCAAGTCGCAAGATGCGGCAATGCCTACACCGCCGCCGTAGCAAGCACCGCGGATCGCCGCGATGACGGGCTTACGACAGGCGCCAACAGCCGTCTCAGCCTGCTCGACACAGGCATCGTAAAACGCAATGTTCTGCGCGTTGCTACGCACTTG
>Ga0209953_1000752_pt1 | contig 11144 bp, 9 predicted proteins | sample SalPonred_H2O_MG_FD_185713 | JGI IMG/M metagenome (GOLD analysis project Ga0209953, IMG submission 185713) | Salt pond water microbial communities from South San Francisco under conditions of wetland restoration - Salt Pond MetaG... | ecosystem: Environmental > Aquatic > Non-marine Saline and... | reverse complement strand
CTTTGGGTCTGCTAGCGCGCGCGTGATGCCGCACGGCAGCTCGGTCACGCTGATGAGATGGCGCAAAAGTAGCAACACGAAATATTGCATCAACTGCGTCAAGCCGAACTGTTGGCCACAGCGGCCGTTCAGAAACTCTTCTCGTATAAGTTGTCCGAGCGTTTCAAAAGCCGGGGCTGTCGTCATTTCGATCACGACAATTCGGCTAGGGAGTGCGGCCAGTGGGTTTGCTTCGCGATGCCCAAAATCAAACTCACAGCACAACAATTCAGCGCGTGATTGCGGTTGAATCGTGTGCTTGATGGGGTTGGGTAAAAAGACAACACTTGGCTTTTCAATTCTTTGAATCCATTCACCATCAATGAACAAGTCCGCCTGGCCGTCAAACAACCAGTGGATATGACCGACTGGGTCTGTGCCAGCATGGGTGAAGGTTGTGCACAACTCGCCAGTAAAAAAAACGTGGGCTCTCGGTTGAAAACGGGTCAAAAGTGATGTGAGTCGGTCCACAGCCATGGCATCTCAATATTTGGACGATAAGCAAACATACAAACACCAATAGTAGCAATAAGTATCGTAGTCTAGGGTTTTAGATACGCTAGGAGGTCAACATGCTGTTTCCAACTCAAGCGGTGCCAACACTGGTTGTCCCAACAAACGTACACGGTTCGTTCGATTTGGCCAGACAGCCCGCAGAGCGCTTTAACTTGTTGGTGTTTTTTCGTGGATTGCACTGTCCCTTGTGTGCGAAGTATCTCAAAGAGCTCGGCGGCTTGTTACCTGAGCTTTCAAAAAGGGGAGTCGCGCCGATCGCCATTTCAAGTGATCCAGAAGATCGCAGCATTGAAATGGCTGCAAAAGTAGGGGTGCCGGATCTACCGTTTGGGTATGCCTTGCCCCTGCAAACGGCTCGCGATTGGGGTCTCTACCTATCCAAGGGCAAGGGCAAAACCTCGACTGGTGTCGAAGAACCCGCCCTGTTCGCCGAGCCTGGTTTGTTCTTGGTACGTCCGGATGGCACGCTTTACTACGGTGCGGTGCAAACCATGCCGTTTGCCCGACCTGGATTCGCTGATCTGATGATGGCCATCGATTTTTCGATTGATAAAAATTATCCCGCTCGCGGTGAGTATCAGGGTGCACTTTGAGTTTTAGGTGTGGACATCACCGTCTGATCAACATCACCAACGCATCAGCCAACGACTAGAGAAAGCCCCCACCACGCCGGTCATGAGAATCCCCAGGGTGTACCAGATCGCCACGAAAGCGGCTGAGTCCTCTGGGCATGCCAAAGCATAGGCAGTGGCGCCAAGCGCACCCGCCAATAAGCCACACGCAAATCCCGCTTCTCTTATCGCAGTAGGTGCAAATTCGCGCATGGCCCCTTGCAACAAGACCAATCCTGGCAACGAGACCAAAAGAACGGTCCATGGGCACAGCAGCCAAGTTTGACCTAAAAGGTGATCGATTCGTTCTTGGGGGGCTGTTTGATAGAGCGTCCAAGCCCCCACACCCATCATCGTCAACAAGACAAGCCATAGCCCTTTTAAGCGCCAAGCCAAGCGGGCCAGGGGGTGGGATAAGCCCACGGTCAAATGAGACGCGACCGCGACCAAGAGTAGGGTGTAGGTCAGCTTGATCCAGGGGCTGAGGGTCGCAAACGTTGTCTTTGGCAAAAGGCCGATGATCATAACGACTAAGGTCAGACTGACGATCAAACCCAATGAAGCGGTGCCCAACAACCGGGGACCGATCGCCGGTTTGGGCTCTGCTTGGGCGCCTTTGGCAAGAAACGCAATGAAGGAGTCTGTTTTCATGAGGGTCGTCTTTTAATCAGGTGACCGAGCTGCTTGATCCCGCGGTGGACTTGGACTTTGAGAGCCGACTCAGACTGGCCCGTTTGCTGCGCCGCTTCCGCCACGCTTAGACCGACCAGTTTAATTAAGGTGATGGCTTGCCTTTGTTTTTCGGGGAGCTGCGATAAGAGGGTGTCTACATCGGCGACATTTGACTCATTGCCGCCGAGCGACGGCTGCTGATCCGTTTGCCCCAAAAGCATTTCGTCGAATTCCTCATGCAATCGGTCACGTCGCCCATGTCGTCGCCAGAAATCAATCAGCTTGTATTTGGCGATAGCCATGACCCAGGCGCTTACCGGAAAGGCTGAGTCATAGGTGTGGCGACGCGTGTGCACCGCGAGTAGCGTTTCTTGAACCATGTCTTCAATGTCTTCTGGCGTGTTGCTCATGCGACGCATAAAAAATGTCCGCAACCGTTGGGCACAGCATTGCAGCATTTGTGTGTACGCCAATTCGTCCCCGGCTTGGGCCTCAACCCATAAACCAGCGATTTCCCGCTCAAAAGGGTGGGTGCTCGGTTGGTCAGCAGACTTATTGTTGAATTCGCTCAAAGCAGGATAATGGTTACCTGTGTATTAGACAGAGAGGGCTGCTGTTCGAGAGGTGCGATTGGCAGCGAGCAAAAATAGCAGTGCGTAAAACTAGCAGTGCGTAAAAATAGTAGTGCAAATGGGAGTGCAAATACCGATGATGAGACCGCAAACCAAAACACACCGTTGGTTGACCCTGATCGGTGCAGCGCTTGCTAGTTCAGGCTTGTGCGCGCCACTCATCGCCAATGCCAAAACCGTGACACTACCACCTTTTGCGGCGGGATTGCCGGGCTGGCAAACGGTGAGCTTGGATTCGGCGGTCTCACCCAACGAATTCACTTACCAAACTTGGGATGACCGCGCTGCGGTAAAGGTGATATCAAATAACAGCATGTCTTTGCTCGCCACTGATGTCACCATTGACTTAGAGGAAACGCCGTACTTGTGTTGGTGGTGGCGTGTGGCAGGCAGCCTTAAAACCGCCGATATGCGAACCAAAAGCGGTGACGATTTCTCGGCTCGCGTCTATGTGAGTATTGAGCTGCCCGATGATCAGATGGGGTTGGGTCGGCGCTTGCAATTGGGTTTGGCTCGCGCAATTTGGGGATCAGCGCTGCCCGATGGCGCGGTCAATTATGTCTGGGATAATCAACAAGCAATTGGTCATGAGCAAGCCAATGCCTACACGGATTTGGCGCAAATGATCGTACTCCAAACCGGTGACTCGCTAGCGGGTCGTTGGGTGCCGCAGGTAAGGGATGTGGGCCGTGACATTTCGCGCTTATTTGGTCCTGAGGCAAAAATAAAACAGGTGGCAGTTACCACAGACACCGACAATACCGCCGAACAGATGCAAGCAGGCTTTGCTGAGCTGCGGTTCACCGATGACGCCGCGAACTGTCCTGGTTTGTAACCTTTCGCCTGCGGCGTCGAATTATGTTGCAAGCAAGGATGAAAGGATGGCGCGTGTGCTTTAGCGCTAGGCTGCGATGAAGACAGGCAGCGGTCAATTACCTGGGAAAAGTTGGGGCGGGCATGACAAAAAACAAAACAGTGGCTTTTCCGTGGCGGCGTTGGGTCGCGGTGGTGGTGGCGGCTTTCGTCTTGATCTGGCTTTATCAGGCCTATGACCTTGGCGAGATGTTGTCCTTAGATAGCCTGAAGGCCAGCCGAGACGCGTTGATCGCTTTTTATGAGCAGAACCGGGTATTGATGATCATGGTGTTTTTTGCGGTGTACGTTGCGGCGACAGCCGTGTCGATACCGGGTGCCATCATATTGACGCTTGCTGGGGGTGCCATCTTTGGGTTTTGGTTAGGCCTGCTGTTGATTTCGTTTGCCTCTTCCATCGGTGCTCTGCTGGCCTTTCTGGTTTCGCGCTATCTGTTGCGAGACGTCTTGCAGCGCAAATTCAAGTCCTCATTCCAGGCGATCAACCAAGGGATAGAACGCGATGGGGTGTTCTACCTGCTGACCTTGCGCTTGGTCCCCTTATTTCCTTTTTGGTTGATCAATTTATTGATGGGGCTCACCCAGCTGCGGGCCATTCGCTTCTATACCGTCAGTCAGATTGGGATGTTGCCAGGCACGGCTGTGTTTGTGAACGCTGGCACGCAGTTGGCGTTAATCAACAGCTTAGGCGATGTGCTATCACCTGCATTGATCGGCAGCTTGGTGTTGTTGGGTCTATTTCCTTTGGTGGCTAAATTCATGGTTAATTTTTTGAAGGCACGTAAAGTGTATCGGGGCTGGTCAAAGCCAGCCAAGTTCGATCGCAATCTGGTGGTGATTGGTGGTGGCGCGGGTGGACTGGTCAGCGCCTATATCGCGTCAGTAGTGAAAGCAAAAGTGACGTTGATTGAAACCCACAAAATGGGTGGTGACTGTCTGAATTTTGGTTGTGTGCCGAGTAAAGCATTGATCCGCTCGGCCAACTTGGCCAAGCAGTTACGACAGGCGGATCAGTTTGGTTTTGAGCAGGTGAGCGGCAAAGTGGATTTTGCGGCGGTGATGCGCCGGATACATCGTGTGATTGCGGATATTGCGCCACATGATTCGATTGAACGGTATACGGCATTGGGCGTAGAAGTTCTAACGGGCTACGCCAAATTGGTTACACCGTGGGAAGTGGAGGTGTCGCTTGACGATGGCACGACGCAACGGTTAACGACTCGCCACGTGATTGTGGCAGCAGGTGCCCGACCATTTGTGCCACCGATACCCGGCTTGGAAGAGGCGGGGTATCTAACGAGCGATACGGTTTGGGGGTTGACGGATCTGCCTGAGCGCCTAGTGGTGCTAGGTGGCGGACCGATTGGCACCGAGTTGGCACAAAGTTTTGCCCGCCTAGGCGCCACGGTCACGCAAGTGGAGATGTCCCCCCGTATCATGGGTCGAGAGGATCCAGAGGTATCCGCCTTGGTGACTGAATCGCTGGTTGCTGATGGCGTGTCGGTTCTCACGGATCACCAAGCCTTAAGGGTGGAAGAAACAAACGGACAAAAGCAGCTGATCGTCAAAAGGGGCGAAGAGACGTTTGCTCTGCCATTTGATCAATTGCTATGTGCGGTCGGCAGGGCGCCTCGGGTGGCCGGTTATGGTCTAGAAGCGCTAGGTGTGACGCTAACGGAGCGGAACAACATTGCCACCAACGGTTTTTTACAGACTAATTTCCCCAATATTTTTGCGGTGGGTGATGTGGCTGGTCCCTATCAGTTCACCCACACCGCCGCGCATCAAGCTTGGTATGCCACGGTCAATGCCTTGTTTGGTCGATTTAAGAAGTTCAAAGCCGACTATTCGGTCATTCCTTGGACCACGTTCACAGACCCTGAAGTGGCCCGCGTGGGTTTGTCAGTGAGCGAAGCAAACGCGACTGATGTCGCTTATGAGGTCACCCGGTATGACCTAGACGATCTCGATCGTGCGATAGCCGATGGCACAGCCCACGGTTTCGTGAAAGTCCTGACAGTACCGGGTAAGGACAAAATACTTGGGGTGACCATCGTTGGTGCACACGCAGGCGACTTATTGGCAGAATTTGTATTGGCCATGCGACACGGTTTGGGTTTAAACAAAATCTTGGGCACGATACACACCTATCCTACACTGTCCGAAGCAAACAAATATGCCGCCGGAGAATGGAAAAAAGCGCATGTGCCTCATCGCTTACTGAGGTGGGTTGCGCGCTATCACTCGTGGGAGAGGGGCAAGCGCTGACCCTGATCTTTCCTATACGCTAGAACAAAATATTTGCAAATAAACTTAAAGACCAGGCTGATGGGCGTGTTGCATCAAATCCTCTAGTTTCACGTATTCCAGCACTTTGGCATGCGTTGAAGCCAAGATCACGGGTGGCGCCATGCCGGCTTCAAAAGCTTCGCGCCAGCGCGTCGCACAGAGGCACCAACGGTCACCCGGCTTTAAACCCGGGAAGCGCCATTCGGGTTTGGGCGTGATGAGATCATTGCCTCTTTCGGCTGAAAAATTTAAAAACGCGGTGGTCATTCGCGCGCACACAACGTGGGTGCCGTGATCGTTGGCGTCGGTATTGCAGCAGCCATCGCGAAAGTACCCCGTTAATGGCGCGTAGGAGCAGGCTTGTAGTGGTTCACCGAGTACGTTTAATGCGTCAATCATTTTGTCCTTCCTACAGTTGATCGATGTTTTCTAGAATATCTGCAGCCTTTTCTTTGATACTAACCACTTCATCATCTGGCATTTTGGTGATTTGCCGATAGGCCATGCCAATTCTTGGGTTTTTCGACAAGACGGCCTCATGGCGCAAGTAAAAATCCCAATAAAGTGCGTTAAACGGGCATGCGTTCTCCGTCGTGCGTTCTTTGCGATTGTAGTGGCAGCCTTTGCAGTAGTCAGACATCCGGTCGATGTACGCGCCACTGGAAACATAAGGCTTGCTCGCCAAGAGACCGCCATCGGCAAATTGGCTCATGCCTACCGTATTGGGCAACTCCACCCACTCGAACGCGTCAATATAAATTCCCAAATACCAGTGGTGAACGGCCTTGGGATTTAGGCCGGCAAGCAAGGCAAAGTTGCCAATCACCATCAGGCGCTGGATGTGGTGAGCGTAAGCATATTCGAGTGACTGGCCAATCGAGTGCGCCAAGCAGTTCATGCGCGTTTGACCACTCCAAAACCACTGAGGCAACGGTCGTTGATGATCAAGGGCGTTACCCTCGTCGTAGCCGGGCATTTGCGACCAATAGATGCCGCGCACGTATTCACGCCATCCCATGATTTGCCTGATAAAGCCCTCAACCGCTGGCAAAGGTGCCTGTCCGTCTCGCCAGGCGCGCTCGGCGCTTGCGACCACTTCATTGGGCGATAGCATTTTGGTATTGAGCGCAAAAGAGATCAAGGCGTGAAACAAGCGCCAACTCTTCACGCTCATGGCATCTTGAAAATCACCAAACGAGGGCAGCACGTGCTCAATGAAATGCGTCAAATCTTCTAAGGCTTCGTTCCGGTTCACGGGCCAACGAAAGTTATCGGCTTGTGGTTGGCCGAACGTTTTGACACCATGGCTTTCAATGACAGCCCAGATGGCGCTGTGATCGTGCGCTTGGCGGCGATCAGTGGGTGCGGGTGGTTGTCCCCGCCATGGCTTACGGTTCTCAGCATCAAAATTCCATTGTCCACCCACGGGGTCTTGGCCGTCCATGAGAATGCCGGTGGTTTGACGGACATGTCTGTAGAAGTTCTCCATGCGCCACTGTTTACGGCCTTTGAAGAGATTGGCTACTGTGTCTCGGGCGGTCATGAAGTGTTCACTGTCCACGCAGTCAACAGGTATGTCGATCTGATGGGTTAGTTGCTGTAATGATTGATCCAAGCGCCATTCGTCTGGCATTTGATACTGCAAGCGATCTGCCCCTGTGGTTTTTACCAAGGTCTTCAGGTTGGCGGCGAAATCTTGTTGGTTGTTGGGTTCATCTAGCGTGAGGTAATGGACGACGTGACCGTTATGTTTTAACTGGGCGGCCAAATCACGCATCCCAGCAAATATTGCGATGATTTTCTGGGCGTGGTGCAGCACGTAGTCGGTCTCACTTCGGACCTCCATGAGCGCGTAGTGGATGTCAGGATCGACAGTTTCAAACCAACGATGGTTGGGGTTGAGTTGATCGCCTAGTATGAGACGTAGCGTTGTCATGCGTTGGCCCAAAGCAGTTGATAGGTTCCTTGTGGATCATAATCGCGCGCTTGCTTATCCGGATTAAAGCGACGCCCGCCTCTAGGGTCACTGCCAACACCAGCGATATAAGCCCAGTTGCCCTGGTTGCTGCTGACAGCGTAGTCAATCAACGCGTGCTCAAACCAAGCTGCCCCAGCTCGCCAGTCGACTGCGAGGTCATGAATCAGGTAGCTGGCGACGTTTTGTCGGAGTCGATTAGACAAATAACCCGTTGCCGCGAGTTCGCGCATCCCGGCGTCGATGAAAGGTTGGCCAGTGGTGCCAGTGATCCAATGTTTGAGGCGCGCCTGCAACTTTTTTTCCGGCAGGTTCCGCTGGCTGGGGTAGGGGGAATTGGCTAAACCGAAGCGGTGAAACAAACGCACACCAAAGCGCAGCATCAATAGATGGTAATGCTCACGCCAGAGGAGCTCAAACCAAATCCAATAGGTATCGTCATTAGCGCCAAAACGTCTTTCGTGGTCGACCAAGGCCGCATAAATGGTGCGCGGCGATAGCGAGCCAACGGCCAACCATGGCGAAAATTTGGTTGAGTAATCGGACCCGATCAACCCATTGCGCGTGCCCTTGTAGTGTTGCGGCAGGTCTGAGGCAAAGTAACGTTCGACATGCGCTAGTGCGCTCGGCTCATCAGCCTGCCATTGTTCTGTCGAGTAGGGAAACGCGCTGCGGGCGTCAGCAGGTGGGTTACCGATGGACCTAGAAGCTGACAGTTGCGTGAGAGCCGGATCGCCTGTCAGCGCCGCAGCGGGCGGTGGTGGCAAGGACGTGGGGGCCGGTTGTGGTTCTTGCGGAAGCACGCCGTGGGCCTCGACGGCTTTACGGAAAGCCGTAAAGACAAGCGGGGTTTGCTCAACGGCAAAGGGTAAGTCGCGCAGATTTAAAAGTCCCGACTGCATCGTCTGTCGCACCGTGAGACCCGCGCGCTCGATTTGTGCAACGGCTTGCTGTTCTTCTGGCCCGGGTAGAGATTCACAGAAGACAGTGTCCAAGCCAAGGCGTTGGGCTGTCTCAATGAGCGCTTGTACTGTTTGTGCCGCTTGTACCGCTTGTACCGCTTGATCGGCATCGGTTTGCACCGGTGCTTGTGTTTTGCTGGCCACCTCGTACAGATGGGAACCCCGTTCTTCGAGCGCGTGGATCAAACCATTGAGCGCTTGTGCTTCAAAAGCAACGCGATGCGCTCCTTTGCGCGTAAATCCCCACTCAGTGGTTTCAGTGGCCTGATAGTCCTTGAGAACCACGGGTAGTAGCTCAGTAGCCATGTCACAGGCTTGTCGCAGTGCGAGGTTGTCATTTAAGCGCAAGTCTTGGCGAAACCAGTAGAGTGCTTTCATTGTGTTTTCATTTTGTTTGATTGGAGGAGGACGGTTTGGTCGGGCCCTGGCGTTGACGCCGACAACGCTCGGAGCAGTACTTCACTTCGTCCCATACGCGCTCCCACTTTTTACGCCAGGTAAACGGCAGACCGCATACCAAACAGCTCTTTTGTGGGAGTTGTGATTTTTTGACGCCTCGCATCTTCTCAAAAGTCCAATGTCAACTGATCGCGGGTGACTTTGACGCGCGACTGCCGAGTGGGGGTGTCCAAGCGTTTGCGCGAACCGTGTTTTTTAACGATGGCCGCTTTGCCGGCTTTGACCCTTGGTTGCTTGCGCCGCTCGAACAGCGCGCTCTTCGCCTGTCGGGTCGCCAAAGTCAAATCGACGGGCGGGTTTGGTAGTTCTTTGTCGGTCAGCCCATGTGTTTGCCTGAGCATCGGGGGCATTCGCCAGGGCTCAAATAACCACGCATCAGGCACTTTTTTCAGGGCGGGTAACCAACGCCTCACGAAGCGACCACTGGGGTCGTGGTCTTGGGCTTGCTTGATTGGGTTGTAGATGCGTGGCACATTAATGCCCGTGGTGCCTGACTGCATCTGCATTTGACTCCAGTGAATGCCGGGCTCGTAGTCAAGGAACTGTGTGGCTAACCAGTGCCCCACTGGGCGCCAATCCAGCCACAGGGGATAGGCAGCCACTGAAACCAACATTGCCCGCATTCTAAAATTCAACCAACCGGTTTCATGCAACATCGCCACACAAGCATCGACCATGGGCCAGCCGGTGGCTCCTGCTTTGAGCGCCTCAAAATGCGCCTGCTGCCAATCGTTTTCTCGCAAACCGTCATAACCTGAGTGCATGTTTTGCCACTCGATGGCAGGCTCATCCTCTAATTTTTGAATAAAGTGACAATGCCAATAAAGACGACTCATGAAGGATTGTAAACCGCGTGCCTGACGAGATTCGGCAGCGCCAAGTTGGGCGATATGTTGACGACTGGCCTGATAGACCTCGCGCATCGATAAGCAACCGTAGGTGAGATAGACCGATAAGCGAGAGCAGGCCGTCGGTGCAGAAAGGGGCGATGAGATCCCCCCGCGATACTGTTGGCTACGATCATATAGAAACTCATGCAATGTCTGCTCGCCAGCGTGCCGCCCACCCCGTTGGCGCCCTGGGGGGTCATGAGGGTCTAGACCCAATTGCTCGGGGGCTGGGGGCGTTAAGGGTTGATGTGTCAATCCGCTGTCACTGGTCTGCATGACGGCAGGCACCAAAGGCCCAGACATACTTGTTTGCCAGCTTTCTTTCCAGTGGTCTCTGTCATGGCGGCCCCGCGAAACGCCGAACTGGCGATACTCGCGCCAGGGCAGCCCTTGGGACTGACACCAACGCTTGACCGCCCGATCGCGTGCATAGGTCAGTCCATTGCCGCTTTCCTCATGAGAAAACAGAACCGTGATTGGCTTTTCTGCGTGAATTTGTGCCAAGCAATGAACGGCCTCACCGACGCGTATGTGAAGCCTTAAACCCAATTGAGCGAGTGCTTGTTTTAAATCACGCAAGGATTCGATGATGAAGCGGTAGTGCTGCGCAGCAGCATCGGCGCCTCGCCATATAGAAGGTTCAATGAAATAGACGCACGTCACCGCACCTTGACTTGCCGCCTGTTGCAAAGGGGCATGATCCACGGTGCGCAAATCTCTCTTAAACCAAACCACAGCATGCTTCATAACACAATGCTAGCGCAGGCCCTTCGGTTTTGGGGTAATTTCATTCTAAGGCTTCCTGCCATTTTGAGGGTGTATCCCCCAGACTTCTGCTAGCATCCTGTTCATCATGATTGACGTTGTCATTTTCTTTTTCTTGTTGGGTCTCTTCGCGCGCCTAGTCGGGTCAGACTTAAGGTTGCCTGAAGCGCTATACGAAACCCTCTCTATTTACCTCTTGCTCGCTATCGGGATCAAGGGGGGTATTGAGCTTTCGCAGCAGCCATTAATGGCACTCGTGCCCGAGGTCGCTGGGGTGGTGGTGCTCAGCTTTCTGATTCCCCTCATTTTGTATCCGATCCTACGACTCATGCGTTTTGACTGGGCTGACAGTGCCTCGATTGGTGCTCACTTTGGCTCCGTCAGTGTGGTGACATTTGCCGTGGTGACAGCGGCTTTGATCCGTGCAGATATTAGCTATGAACAGCATGCCCCACTGTGGG
>Ga0209953_1000751_pt1 | contig 11146 bp, 15 predicted proteins | sample SalPonred_H2O_MG_FD_185713 | JGI IMG/M metagenome (GOLD analysis project Ga0209953, IMG submission 185713) | Salt pond water microbial communities from South San Francisco under conditions of wetland restoration - Salt Pond MetaG... | ecosystem: Environmental > Aquatic > Non-marine Saline and... | reverse complement strand
TCTAGAACATCTAATATATTCTACATTTTGTTCCGAAAACTTTATTAATGCTATGACCATGTATGGCGCAGATATTGATTATATTAAATCAAATATTGAACATCACTTAAAAACACAGTGCGACGACATTACCACTGATATGGTCAAATACAAGCCTAAAAAGACGCAAACAGTAGAACGTGTTCTCAATCGTGCCTTTACACAAGTGTTATTTGCTGGACGTAGTCATATTGAACTGGCAGACATTGTTCTAAGCACACTCACTGAAAAGAAATCTATTGCTGTGTATTATTTAGAAAAAGGTGGTATAGACAAAACCAAGTTTGCAGATTTTGTGAACAGCGAATTCGATGAAATGTATGCAGATGTACAAGAAGAAGAAATGAGTCCAGATGTTCGCAAGGCTTTGAGAAATTTTACCACCAATCTAAACGAAGAAGTCAAGCGTGGTAAGGTTGATCCAATTATTGGACGCGGTGAAGAATTGGAAAGTCTTGCGCTGGCATTGGGGCGTCGTTCAAAAAATAATGTTTTGTTAGTAGGCGATCCAGGCGTTGGTAAAACTGCCATCGCAGAAGGACTTGCATATCAAATTGAGCACGGAGAAGTTCCAGAATTTTTAAAAGAGTACAAAGTTTACAATCTTGATATCGGCAGCATGCTTGCTGGCAGTAAGTATCGTGGGGACTTTGAAGAACGCTTTAAACAAGTGCTTGCAGGACTTACGAAGCAAGGTAAAACTATTATGTTTGTCGACGAAGCACATATGATGAATGGTGCTGGCGCTGGCGGCAGTGGTAACGCAAACGATCTTGCTAACATGCTCAAACCTGCACTTACCAAAGGCGACTTAAAAGTTGTTGCAAGCACTACATGGGAAGAATATCGCAAGTACTTTGAAAAGGATCGTGCATTGATGCGTCGATTCCAACGTGTAACAGTTGACGAGCCTACAGCAGAAGTTACCAAAGATATTCTACGTGGACTTAAAAAGTACTACGAAGATTATCACGGTACAACTATTACTGAACAAGCTATTGAAGCGGCTGTAAAATTAAGTATCAAATATCAAAGCGATAAGAAGCTTCCAGACAAGGCCATTGATTTGATTGATGTTGCATGTGCTAGGTTCAAGTTGAAAGACGACTACGAAGGTGAAAAAATTGTTGCTGAAGATCAAATTCATTTTGAGTTGGCGAAAATGGTTAATATGCCTGCAGAACAAGTTGCTGAAAAAGAAAGTGAAAATTTGATGCATCTTGAAGAAAATCTCAAAAGTGTGGTATTTGGCCAAGATACAGCAATTGAAAGTATTGTAGATAAAATTCTTGTAAGCCAAGCAGGTTTAAAACCAGACGATAAACCAGTTGGTGCGTTTGTATTCATGGGGCCGACTGGAACAGGTAAAACTGAAACTGCCAAAGCTCTTTCAAACAATCTTGGAGTTAAACTAGTACGGTTTGATATGAGTGAATACATGGAAAAACACAGTGTTGCAAAACTTATTGGTTCACCCCCAGGATATGTGGGACATGAAGATAATGCAGGACAGTTGATTACTAAATTGCAAGAAAATCCTAACTGTGTACTACTACTTGATGAGATTGAGAAAGCACACCCTGATGTTTCTCAAATTCTACTGCAACTTATGGACAATGGTAAAGTAACAGGGTCTAACGGTAAAGAAGCAGATGCTCGTAATTGTACACTCATTCTAACAACCAACTTGGGTGCGGCGCAATCTGAGAAAAATTCGATTGGATTTGCCAGCGATGAAAACACTGAATACGAAGATACTGAATTTAAGAAATTCTTTGCTCCAGAATTCCGTAATAGACTTGACGGTGTAATTACATTTGCTAGACTTGGTAAAGAAGTAATGATGAAGATTGTGGGCAAGTTCTTGTTGGAATTAAAAAACATGGTTATCGACAAAGATATTTCCATTGAAATTACAGACGAAGCACTGGATTACTTGGTTGAAAAAGGTTTTGATCCTAAAAATGGTGCTCGTCCGTTGCAACGTGTAATTGACAAGGACATTAAACGTCCACTAAGTCGTCAAATCTTGTTTGGCGACCTTAAAAACGGCGGCAGTGTTACTATCGATTATAGAGAAGAAGAAATTAAACTGGATTGTGTAACTGATGAAATCACCGAAACTGCGTGAAACCAAGAAGTTACACTATGGAAAGTACCTGTACAAACTGGTACTTTCCAACCAGTTGAATACCATATTTCGTACTGAACTACAAAAGCATACCAAGTTAGGTTTTGCAAGAGAGCAGTTGAACAATTTGCATGAAAAATATATTCAAGGCGAACCATTAGAAGAACAGGTTTATCGTGCAGTAAGAACCATACCCACAAACGATTATTTGGATGCAGTTGATATATACAGCATTTTAAAATTTGCAGACGACTTTAAATTGCGTGTGGATCCATGGCGCAGCCTTACAATATACAGCAACGAAAAAGAATTGCTGCAAAAAATAATCAAAAAAATGCGATCTAGCAATCGTGAATTTTGGGAGCCAGACAGCAGTACAATAAATGCATTGTTGAACGAAACAAATATTATATTAGTAGATATTCCTCATCAATTTCCTTTGAAGGTTACACTAGGTGGGAACAGAGTGGACGGTGTTTTTGCACACTGGTTGAGAAACAATACAGACAAGAGCAAGATAGGCCCAACTGCTTTGGCTGAGATTGAGAGAGAAGGCTATCTCAACGGACTTTATTTTTATGTGAGGGACGAAAAGATACTAAATCTAATCTATATGATTATCGGTCACAACATTCGCCGGATAGACAAACTAGTCTGCAAAAATAATATTTGATAAATACTATATGCCGGCAAACAGTGAAAACATATTAACAAATCAAACGCATCCAGGAGATAGTACCACTGAGACTATAACTGGAGAAAAGTACAAAGGAGACGGTTACTACGGACGTAGTGACGGATTCCACACCGTTCAATATTCTTTTGACGGGTTAACAGGTACAATTTCCATACAAGCCACTTTGGCAATAGATCCTGCTGAAGAAGATTGGTTCGAAGTGCATACTTATACAGCAAGCCAAGAAACTGGCAGTGAAATAGCCAATTTTACAGGCAACTATGTGTGGATAAGAGCAGCAGTTACCTATACAGACGGCACAATAAATTCAATAGTATTAAATCATTAAGGTATAGTAATGGAACATTTTGTAAGAGTTGTAATGGAAAAACAAAAGGATGCACAACTATTAGACGAAAGCATCTTCGCGGAACAAGAAATATACGAAACCGAACAAGGTGCAACTGTATACGAAATAGCGTTACCTAAAAATTTATCCGAAGATGAGGCAGATGAATATGCCAATCGCCTTGCAAACTATATGTTTGAAAGCGGATATGATGATTTTGATATAGAAATTAGCACAGACGACCTTGAAGAAACAGACGAAATAACCTACGAAGACGATGATGAGTTTTTTGAAGACTACGGTGTTATGTGGTTTAACGAAGATGACGATATTGACGAAGCAGAATATCAAGGACGCAAAGTTAAACTAGGCAAGCCTATGCAAGGCGATGTTAAAAAGTTTAAAGTGTATGTAAAAAATCCCAAAGGTAACGTGGTTAAAGTTAACTTTGGTGATAAGAATTCGAAAATTAAAAAATCTAATCCGGCAAGACGCAGAAGTTTCCGTGCAAGACACAACTGTGATAATCCAGGACCGAGACACAAGGCTAGATATTGGAGTTGTAGAAAATGGTGAGATTAGTAGAATTTGAAACCAAAGAACTGCCATTTGACGTAGTAGAAGATGTAGCAATCTATATGCGCAACGATCCTATGCTGTATCGCAAAAGTCTTTTTCCTGCTATCACACGCATGAAAGGAATGCACAGCAAAGGCAAGACGCCTGATGCACAAGAATGTTTGGGGAAAGCAGTTGACGGTGCCATGGAAAGCTACTGTGAAAAGTTTCAATTGGGCTCCCCGGAAAGGGTGTTTAAAAAAGGCGACAGAGACGCTATTATAGACAAACTATTCGCAGAAGAATTAACACAGATACGCAATGGAGCATACTAATGCGTTTTCAAGAGTTTCGCCAAGTATTAACAGAAGCAGCTAAAGTTGGTCGTGAATACAATCACTTGGAAGATCTTGTTTTTATTGAAGGAAGCAAAGGTGCTGAGAAAGCGGCTGCTACTCTTGAAAAACTAGGCTCTGACAGTTCAGACGTAGCTATCAAATGGGACGGGTATCCCACACTGTATTGGGGTCGCGACGAGAGCGGCACATTTATTCTTGTTGGAAAGAATGGCTGGCTCAAAGGTGCTCGGGCAGACAGCGCAGACGAACTAAAAAACTTTATTACTAGCACAGGCAAAGGCGAAGATTGGCGTGACCGTTTTGCCAACGAAATGTCTGACATCTTTGATATTGTAAAAGGAGCCACTCCTGACAGTTTTCGTGGTTATGTATACGGTGACATATTATATCATCCAGGCAAACCATACGAAGAAAGCGACGGCAATGTAGTTTTTACTCCTAATCTTGTCACATATACTGTGAACAAAGACAGTGAACTAGGTAAACGCATAGACGGAAGTCAAGTTGGTATTGTAGTACATACAAAGTTTGAAGGTTTTGGCGACAAGTCAGGCTCACCTATTTCAGATGTAAAAGAATTGAACAACGAAGACGTGGTTGTGCTAGGACAAACATATGTAGCACATCAACCGGAAATTGATACAAGCGAAGTAAGCGAAATTCGTGCCCTGGCCCAACAAAATGCACAAGTTATGGATCAGTTCCTAGCAGGGCAAAAAGGCCTAAGCAATGTACCAGGTATCATTTACACTTATATGAATCAGATGAGTAGAGCACAAAAGCTGGGAGATATCGAAACAGGATTCTTTGACTGGCTTAAAACATCAAAAGTAAGTGCAGGACAGCAAGCAAAGCTAGCACAAATGAACGAAGATATGCCCAAAGCACTTCCAGCAATATTTGGACTAGTTAAAAAAGTAATGACTGTTAAGGATCACATTATCGATCAACTAGACAATGCAGACGCAGATGTCAAGCAGTCAACAGCAGGCGAAAAAGGCGGCGAAGGTTATGTTGCACTAGATACTAAAACAAAATTGGTACCAAGAGGCAGATGGCAGCCCAACTAAGGATTAAAAATGTTTTTAAGAGAGTTATATGAAGCAAAAGCCAGAAAAATAGTTGCAGTTATGCCGGGAGGATTTCATCCTTTTCACCCTGGGCATAAAAGTCTCTATGATTGGGCAGTAAAAACATTTGGCCAGAGCAATGTGTATGTTGCAGCTACCAACGACACTGCAACCAGACCTTTTCCTTTTGAAGTAAAGAAGAAACTGGCAGCAATGGCTGGTGTTCCTGAGAGCAATTTCATGCAAGTTAAAAGTCCTTTTAACAATAGAGAGTATTCTGGTTTACTAGATGCAGACACAGCACTTGTATTTGTACGCAGTCAAAAAGATAAATCAGAACAACCGTTACCAGATCAAACCAAAAAGAACGGTGAGCCAGGATACTTGCGTAGTTACACAGGCAAAGACTTGAACACAGCAGACGAAATGGGCTATATGGCATATGGGCCTACTATTAACTTTGACTTTAGTGGCATGCAGATCAAAAGTGCTAGCGAGTTACGTGCTACATGGCCCGAAATGTCAGATGAAGACAAACTTAAGGCTGCTAAACTAATGTACGGCAATGGTGCTGAGGTTGCTGTAGAACTACTCAATAAAGCACTGGACGATACAGAGGCACCAGTAGGCGAAGCAGAAAAAATCGACAAACGTTCGATGTCAGGTGATACAAAAAGTTTCAGGTATACTACAACTGGTGACAGGCTGCCAACTAGTGATACAGCCAAGCCTAGCGATATAACTAAAAAATCTAAAAAAGTAGACATGCCAGACGAGCCGTATGAGTTAGACTTTGATAATATTGATAGAGAAAAACTTAAAAAGATTTTGCCTAAAATAATCGATACGCTTACTATCGAAAAAGATAAGCAGGTAATACTTGCAAGGTTTGGGTTACCGCCTTATAAAAAAGCATACACATTAGATCAAATTGCAAAAGCAATGGGAGTCAATGCAAATACTGTTCGTCAGAGAGAACAACGAGCACTTCGTCAACTAAGACATCCTAGCCGTAGTAGAGATCTACGTGCATTCATGCCAATGGAAGATGTATCACCAGAAGACGAAAAGAAATTTCATAACGAACTTGACAATTTAGTACACAAATACTTTGGCGATTCGCCCGACGAAGTGAAGATGAAAAAGAAAATGAAAAAAGTTAAAGAAAGCGATGTTGTACTAGATAAAACAAGTGTGCGCAAATACATACGTGACATGATAATTGACAAGTTAGATGCAGAAGAGGACATAGAAAAATTATCTAAGATTCTTAAACTAATGGTAGGTAAAGAAGTGAAAGCTCGCGGCAGTCGTTATCAAATTACCAGTGAAGATATCATCGAAGCATGCAGTAGTATGAAAAGGAAGCGTCGTGGACGATCTTGAGTACATAAAAAAACTTGCTGGTGTAAACGAATTCAAAGGTTACACAGAGTATACTCTTGAAAACATGAGTCAGACTGCCAGTGACGTCAAAAAAATCGAACGAGAAAAGAATATCAAACCTGGTGATAAAGAATGGTTTGAACTTTGGTTCAGCAAGCCTTATATGACAGGGCATACGTTTAGAGGAAGGAAAAACAAATGAGAATGTTTTTTAAAAAACTTTTTCGCAAGTGGAATCCTTGGTATGTTTTGGAAGTCACTCATCGAGGAAGAGATCGCAGAATTATCGTCAAAGATTTTTCAAAGAAAACACCCAAACTTCTTAGTGGATACAATGCTGATGGAGAATGGTTTGAAATCAAAAGCGATACTCCCATGGATTATTATATAGAAGAATTTAAGGACGACTTGAGATGAGAGAATATATTAAAATTATAGAAGCCGCAAACAAGGGCTGCCCTATTGCTACTCAAGACATCGATATAAATCTTAAAAATCGTCAAACAGCTATTGACGATTACATGTACGGCCCTGCCAATCCTGAAAAGCCAGGCAACTACTGGAAAGACTATGCTAAAAAATGGAGCATAGATGAAAAAACTGCCAAGACTATGATGTGCAATAACTGTGCTGCATTTGATGTTAGTGATAAAATGTGGGACTGTATCGAGAAAGGTATACAAGGCGATGAGAAAGACGCTGATGCAATGGCTACAATCCATAAAGCAGACTTGGGTTACTGCAACTTCCTCCACTTCAAGTGTGCAGGTACACGTAGTTGTACTGCCTGGGTTAGTGGTGGTGCAATCGACGACAAGGACCGAACTCAATGAGATGGAAAGAACTAATTGAAGACGGTAGAATTGTCAAAGGTGTAAACACCACAGTCGATGTGGACACTGATGAAATAAAAACTCAAGCCGCTAAGTTTGGCAACAAAGTAGACAAAGATGGACGTCCGCAAAATCATCCTAAAAAAACAAAAGGTTCAAAAACTAATGTTCTTTTTAATCTTGGACTTGCTGAAGGTTATAAACTGCAACTCGAACGTGATCGAGAACTATTGGTATTAAACATTACTGACACTGCTACAGGCAAGCGTACAGAAGTGCGTGGTAAAAGTGGATACGAAAGCGGCAACTACGATCCTAACGACAAACTACATATTCTATTAGACAAAGTAGGCAAGAGTGCTAACATTAGTGAACTAATGAACGGCGAAGTAGTAAGTATTAATCCTAAACACCCAGATGCTGATCGTGCAAAAGCAGCAACAGACAAAGCGTATAGTGAAAACTTTGCTGATGGTAAGAAAAAAGGCAAAAGCAGACCAGGACGCTTTAAGAAAGCAGGTGTTAGTTGCAAAGGCAGTGTAACTAGTCTTCGTAAAAAAGCAAAGAACGCTAGTGGCGAAAAACAAAAAGGTTATCACTGGTGCGCAAATATGAAATCAGGAAAAAAGAAATGAAAATGAATGAAATAGTAAATGAAATGAATGCAGGAAGTGTTGCAAGTGTTTCTATGGGCGTGGGCCCGATGTTATCTAGACAGCCAAAAAATGCAGATGGTACTGCTAAAAATGCACTAGACATGCCCACTAAGAAAAAGAAGCGTAAGAGCAAAAAAGCATAAATACACTATAATACGTATTATGGAGCACTCAATGAGAGAAAAAGATATCAAAGAGGGTTTGGCTGATCTTGCACAACGTGCAGAAAGTGACCACGAAGTTCAAATGGCACGTGCCGACCTATATAAAATTGCAAAATATTCTATCAAACTGCATGACATGCTCAAGCAAGTCAGTGAAGCAGACGGCTTAGAAGGATGGCAGCAATCAAAAATCACCAAAGCCAGCGATTACATTAGTAGTGTATATCACAATCTCGACTACAAGATGAAATTTGGCGAAATCAAAGACGACGAAGTAAGCATCACTGCTGAAGACGCCGTCGAAGAAGGCAAATACAAGTCAGATGCGCAGCGCAAAGCAGTACATGCTGCCAAAGATAAAAAGAAGAACGAAAGTTTACAAAACAAACTTGCTGCTAAACTTGCAGAGCGTAGCCTAACCAAAGACGAGTCAAAAAAAAAGAAAAGTACGTAAAGGGCATGAAAAAAGCTAAAGGCGATTTTAAGGATCGCTACGGCAAAGATGCAGACGCAGTAATGTACGCAACAGCAACCAAAATGGCTAAGAAGTAATGAAGAAGTTAAGTATAGAACAAGCCGAACCTATTCGCAAGAAGTTTGCTCCAGACTGGGAAATTCGCAAGGGCACGTATCTATACAAAAAAGTAGCATTCAACGACTACAATCAAGTGTTACGTTTCTTAATGGTTATCGAAAAACCACAGATTAAACTAGATCACTTTGCTGACTTTATGAACTTTTACAATGAGCTGACTATTGCTATTACTACACACGATGTAGGCGGACTTACACAACTAGATTTTGAACTTGCACTGTATATCGACGAAGCACTAAAACTAATGGATGCTAGACAACTGGAAGAAGCAGCAAAAAAAGGATTATACCACAACGTAAACGCACGTAAAAAAGCAGGAACGAGTCGTAAAAAAGGACATCCTAAAGCTCCTAGTGATCAAGATTGGAAAGATGCTGCTAAAACTGCTAAAAAAGAAAGCATTGGCGAAGACAGCACTAACGACAAAGAAAAAATGAAAGGTTTTGATCCTCAGACAGTGCAAGCTTTGGTGCGATTGAAGCAGAAGTTCCCACAAGCTGCTGATCCTCTAGATGCTTTGCTCAAACAGGTTATGATAAACGATTTAGACAGTGATGTCAACGACAGAAATCATGATCAAGAAATAGACGACTTGTACGATAGATTAGAAAAACTAGAAAAAAAGATTAAAATAGGAAAGTAAAATGGACTATCATGCACTACAACAAAAATTATTTGCATTGGATCCAAGTGACCCAGCCGAAGATTTGCGCAAACTAAGAGAAAGTGCAGGCAACAACGTGCAGAAAAGTGCTGAAGATACCAAAGATTATGTGCAGGAAAGTGTGCAAGTACAAGAAGGTTCATTAGAAATGGATCGCGACTATAGTGTATCAGATTTTGCAGCACTTGCGGGTGTCACACTAAATGAAGCTCAGAAAACAGGCAGTGCAGGACAAGCCAAAGGCAAAGATCCTATGCCAAAAACCAGTAAGCCAAGTGGCACAGGAGAGCAGCCGCATCCATTAAAAGACAAACTGGTAGGTGAGGCAGACATAGAAGAAGGCTTTATTGATGCAGTCAAATCAGGATACAACGATCCAAACTATAACAAGCTCAGTGCTTTAAAACCAGCCTTAGACATTGCCCGTGGTAAAGACGGAGATAGTTCTCCAGCCGATACATCCAGTGATACTAGTACCAAAGACAAACCTCAAAAAGATAGTAAGCCGCCTACAAATCTTAATCAATTGTCGCAAGGTGACAGTTTTAAAGATGCAAAAGGCATGGTGTGGTATTATAATCCCAACAAGAAAAACTGGATGTCCAAAGATAGACGACAGACTATCTCGCCCGAAGAAGGATTCAAACGTTGGATGGCATCGTCTTCACCAAGAAAACGCAGCACAAGAGAATCGCAGATTGAAGCCCTTGAGTCGAGAATTGCATACCTAGAAGATGTGATTGAAACACTGATAGAAGCCAAAGACGAACGTAAAATTAAACCTCGTGATCCAAATTCTGAATACATGCAAAATCTTCGTCGTAGCGGTGCAAGTGGTGTACATCAAGATCAGAATAAAAAGAAACAAACGCCGAGAAAAGCAAAACACAAGAACAAGCAATACGAAAGTATAAAAGAAGAGTTGTGGGCAAAACTCAATGCAGCTGGTAAATCTTAAACCTGATTTTAAACAATCACCCTATCTTTCTACACCAATAGCACGAGATCTTGTGGAAACGCTGCCTTTCAAAGACTTTGACAAGGATGGCTACGAAATTCCTACTCCGCTAGAATACTTGCACTATGAGGCAAACGGTGTAGAACTTAACCGTGAAATACAATTCCACATTGCTCCTGTACAAGAATGGTATCGTGACACAGATCAAAGCGAAGTCAATCTAGTATTGGATCATTGTATGCTGCTAACACGTTATGCATTTGCAGGCGAGGCAAGAGCACAACTCATAGAAGTTAGCAAACACCGTCCCATACTCCAAAAACTATTAAATATAAAACCAAAGTGGGGTATTGATTTTAGTTTGGATTTTGTTACCAACGATCTTGTGATGGAAGTTATACACATTGAACAGGATTTTGACAGTTTGGATGCTGCTGAAGATGCAAAAGAAAGACTTGAATCGATTATCGACAATACCGATTGGTATGAAGGTGCTATCAAGCTATGGCAGCGCAAAGATGAATGGATCAACTTATCAAGCGATGATCATTCGGATTACAAAGCACAATTCTTTGGATGGGCTCGTGCTTTCGACAACAAAAAAGTGTTTTAAACACTTGACAATCATCTAAATATATCATACAATAAACGTAAATTAACAAAGGAGTAACCTATGAGTGACCGTACCTATGGTGCTGAAGAAAAAGC
>Ga0209953_1000750_pt1 | contig 11149 bp, 12 predicted proteins | sample SalPonred_H2O_MG_FD_185713 | JGI IMG/M metagenome (GOLD analysis project Ga0209953, IMG submission 185713) | Salt pond water microbial communities from South San Francisco under conditions of wetland restoration - Salt Pond MetaG... | ecosystem: Environmental > Aquatic > Non-marine Saline and... | reverse complement strand
AGGCTGGAGCCGGCGGCACCGAAGCACAAGACTGGGCCTCGATGCTGTTGCGCCAATACCTGCGCTATGCAGAAAACAAAGGCTTTAAAGCTGACGTCCTAGAAGAGTCCGAGGGCGAAGTCGCCGGTATTAAATCTGCCACCATCAAAATCGAAGGCGACTACGCATTTGGTCACTTGCGCACAGAAACCGGCGTTCACCGTCTGGTGCGCAAAAGCCCGTTTGATTCGGCAGGCGGTCGCCACACGTCATTTGCCAGCGTGTTCGTGTACCCCCAGGTAGACGAGTCCATTGATATTGATATCAATCCGGCCGACTTGCGCATCGACACCTACCGTGCCAGCGGTGCGGGCGGTCAGCACATCAACAAAACCGACTCAGCGGTTCGTATCACCCACAACCCGTCTGGCATTGTGGTGCAATGCCAAAACGATCGTTCGCAACACCGTAACCGCGCTGAAGCCATGGACATGTTGCGCTCCAAGCTCTACGAGCTAGAAATGCGCAACCGCATGGCCGAGCAGCAAAAACTCGAAGACGCTAAGACCGATGTGGGTTGGGGCCATCAGATCCGCTCGTATGTGCTGGATCAAAGCCGAATCAAAGACCTACGCACTGGGGTGGAGATTTCAAACACCCAGCGGGTGCTTGATGGTGACCTCGACCCCTTCATCCAAGCCAGCTTGAAGGAGGGTTTATGACATCCAGACCGCTCACAATTATCACCGGGGCCACGCGTGGCTTGGGTCACGCGATGGCCCATGAGCTCGCTAAACAAGGTGGTCACTTAATCACGCTAAACCGTCACCCTGTGCCTGACCTGGCCAGTGCAGCCGAGTCGCATGGCACCACACTGACAGAAATCTTGGTCGACTTAGTCGATGCTTCAGCCCTTGAGCAAGCCGCAGAACAGTTGGTTAACGTGCTGCAGAATGCTGAGCATGCTTCTTGCTGCCAGCTGATTCACAACGCTGGCATCGTCGCACCGATTGCGCCTGCCGATCGGTTAACCGATATTGAGACCATTCGCACCGCGTTTGATGTCAATATCACCGCGCCTATTTATCTAACCGCACACTTTCTGGCAGCCACCACAGCTTGCGCTGATCGTCGGGTTTTACTGGTCTCGTCCGGTGCTGGTCGCCACGCCTATGGCAGCTGGGGCGTTTACTGTGCAACCAAGGCGGCGATGGATCGCTACGCCGAGGTCGTTGCCTCAGAGAACCATCCCAATTTAAAGATCTGTTCCATGGCACCCGGTGTTATTGACACGGGTATGCAAGCACAGATCCGACAAACACCCAAAGATCAGTTTCCCGCGGTCGATCGATTTGAAGACATGCACCGCCAAGGGGTACTGACACAGGCCACCGAGTGCGCCCAGACGATGTTAAAGGCACTCGCCAGTGAACGTTTTGGTCAACAATTGCTTGATGACATTCGAGAATATTACGCATGAATACCACCCCGCCCGAGGTCCCCGCTCCCGATGAGAACCACCTGATTGCTGAACGCCGTCAGAAACTTGCCCGCTTGCGTGAACAAGGCCCGGCATTTCCGAATGACTTCACGCCAACGCACCGTGCGGCCGCTTTGCACGCGTTGTATGACGAGCAGTCCAAGGAGCAGTTGGCCGAGCACGACCACCCAGCGACGATCGCCGGGCGCATGATGCTCAAACGTGTCATGGGCAAAGCAAGTTTCGCCACAATCCAGGATAGCACAGGTCGTATTCAGATCTATCTCGACAAGGGAACGCTTGGCGAGGAGCTCTACGATGCTTTCAAGCATTGGGATCTCGGCGACATTCTGGCTGTCAGCGGCGTGATCTTTAAAACCAACAAAGGCGAGTTGTCGGTGCATGCTCATAGCGTGCGTATGCTGACCAAGTCGCTTAGACCCTTGCCAGACAAGTTCCATGGCATGACCCATACCGAGTTGCGCTATCGACAGCGCTACGTTGATTTGTTGATGTCTGAGCAAACCCGTCAGACGTTTGAGTTACGCAGCAAAGCCATTGCCACCATGCGCACTGAGATGGTCAAGCATGCGTTTCTCGAAGTTGAGACCCCGATGCTGCAAGCCATACCGGGCGGTGCCACGGCAAAACCATTTGAAACCCATCACAACGCACTCGATATGCAGATGTTTTTGCGTATCGCGCCAGAGCTTTACCTAAAGCGCCTAGTCGTCGGTGGAATCGAACGGGTGTTTGAGATCAACCGTAACTTCCGCAATGAAGGCGTCAGTCCAAGGCACAACCCTGAATTCACCATGATGGAGTTCTACGCGGCCTACACCGACTACCAGTGGCTCATGGATTTCACCGAAACACTGTTGCGTGAAGTCACGGTTCAGACCACGGGTTCGAGTCTGGTCACTTACCAGGGGCGAGACATCGATTTTGGTAAGCCATTTGCGCGCCTCACCATCGTGCAAGCGATCGAGCAATACGCCCCTGCCTATCAAGGCAAACCCCTTGATGATTCCGAGTATCTGCGTCAAGCGTTGCAGGAGCTCAAAGTAGATTTATCCCAGCCAGCCTTGGCAGCAGCCGGCGTTGGTGCTTTGCAACTGGCATTGTTTGAAGAGGTTGCTGAGCATCAGTTGTGGGAGCCCACCTACATCATTGACTACCCCATCGAGGTCTCACCGCTGGCACGCGAGTCTGATCATCACAGTGGCATTACTGAACGTTTTGAGTTGTTTATTGCCGGGCGTGAACTGGCCAACGGCTTTTCTGAGTTAAACGACCCTGAAGATCAAGCCGCTCGGTTTCAGGCGCAGGTCGCCGCCAAAGATGCGGGTGATGAAGAGGCCATGTACTTTGATGATGACTACATCCGGGCATTGGAATATGGCATGCCACCGGCGGGCGGTTGTGGCATCGGCATTGACCGCTTTGTCATGCTCCTAACTGATAGCGCTAGTATCCGGGATGTCATTTTGTTTCCGCACATGCGCCCCGAGGATCACGGCCAGTAGGTCCAAGCGAGCAACTAGGTCAACTAGGACGACCTGATCGTCCTATCAACCCTATCAACCCTATCAACGATCGCGCAAGCCATGGGTTAGACCCATGGCTTGTATCCATCCCAAGCCCTCGTCAACATCGCCACGGGGTTTGTATTCACAGCCAATCCAGCCCTCATAACCTAGTGCTTGCAGGCGTTCAAATACCGCCTCATACCGGATTTCACCTTCGTCAGGTTCACGTCGTGTGGGCACTGCCGCAATCTGTATGTGGCCAATTACGGGCAGATAATGCTCCAATTTGATGAGTACATCGCCCTCAGTCACACCCACATGATAGACATCGAACATGAGCTTGATGTTTTCTCGATTGGCACGCTCGCGAATTGCATTGGCTTGGGCTTGCGTGCAGTAAAAATAACCAGGCTTGTCACGATGATTCAAGGCTTCCAACAAAATCACCATATTATTTTGCACGGCAAGATCAGCAGCCCACTGCAGGTTTGAGACAAAGGTCTGTTCGCTAGCCTCTTGTTGGCTCCGATCAGCCATTCCCGGCAGCACATGAATTTTGCTGGCCCCAGCTTCAATTGCCCAGGCCAGTGACTGTTCAAACGCTTGGCGAAACTCCTCTTCACGTCCGATCTGGGCAGCAAGACCAGCGTCGCCCTGCTCCACCTGCCCCTGTGGTGTGTTGACCGACAAAAGTATCAATCCATGCTGCTCGCATGCTTGGCGCACAGCCAAAGCATCCGTTTCATATGGCCAGTGCAACTCGATGGCTGCAAACCCTGATTTGTTGGCGTGCTCGATGCGTTCTACAAGCGGCAAATGCGCCCACAGAAATCCCAGATTGGCCGATAGTCGAATGCTCACGTCTTTATCACCTTAATAACCACCGGCACCATGGCCAGTTGAACCCTTTGAACCCTGGGCATTCTGTGAATCCCGCGCTTGAGTGACCGCAGCAGCAGCGGCTTGCTTTAAATGTGTGAACTCATTGCCAGGTACAACAAACTTAAATCCTTGTGCCAGACGCTTGGCTGCTGTCTGACCTGATGAACAAAAAATACCAGGTATCTTGCCGTGCACCTGAGCGCGGGCCAGGATATGCGCAATGGCTTGCACCACGACTGCCGCGTCTGGTTCTGAGCTTGGCGTCTGGCCAAGCGCCAGACTCAAATCATTTGGCCCAATAAAAACACCGTCCAAGCCGTCAACGCTCAGAATGTCGTCGACGTTATCTAAGCCTTGTTGCGTCTCGATCATCGCAAGCGTCAGAATCGACTCATTAGCATGCCCGTAATAGTCGTCGCCACCATATAGTAAAGCGCGCGATAGCCCGAATGAACGCTCACCCTTGGGAGGATAGCGGCAAGTACTTACAAAGGCTTGGGCCTGCTCAGGCGTCGAAATCATGGGGCAAATCACCCCGTAAGCGCCAGCGTCAAGCAAGCGCATGATCGTCGGGCCATCATTGGCCGGTGCACGCACCAACGGTATGGCTGGTGTAGCGGACAATGCTTGCAGCATCGGTAGTGCCGCATCAAATCCAATCATGCCATGCTGCAAATCCACAACAACACTGTCGCAACCGGACAGACCCACGACCTCGGCGGACAACGGTGAAGGAATAACCAGCCAGCCATTAATGATGGACTCGCCTTTTTGAAGGCGTTGTTTAACAGTGTTTGGACGCACGATGTTCCCCGATCAATACTCGGACCAAAGCGACTGGCTCAAACATCCTGCCCGAATGAACCTAGCTGCGTTGGCGCTGAGTGTTGCTAATGAGCGCTAGTGGATACTACTAGTGATTTTCTCGGGCGTGGTTAATCGTGTACCGTGGGATCTCAATCGTCAAGTCTTCATCGGCAATCATGGCCTGGCATGACAGTCGGGATGTCGGTGAGAGCCCCCAAGCACGGTCAAGCAAGTCCTCTTCTGAGTCAGTCGCTTCTTCTAGCGAGTCAAACCCCTGTTTGACCACCACGTGGCAGGTTGTGCAGGCGCAGGACAACTCACAGGCATGCTCGATTTCCAGGTGATTATCCAAAAGCACCCGGCAAATGGATTCACCCACGGGAGCGTTTTCAATGACAGCGCCTTCGGGACAAATGTCGGCGTGTGGCAAGACAGTTAGTTTAGGCATTGATACATTCCGAAATTAATAATAATGGGCAGACTTGACTAATCAACATCGATTTACACAATCAGGACTCAGCGTTCAAATTTCATCGAGCGACTTACCAGCCAAGGCTTTTCTGATGCTTCGATCCATGCGTCTAGCGGCAAACTCATCGGTGGCCGCAGATAAAGCTTTCACAGCAGCGCGTACGTCATCTAAATCCTCAGATGCCATCGCCAAAGCGGCCTCGCTTAACCGGGACTTAACCGTAGCGAGCTCCTCTGGCGAGAGCAAATCAGCATCAACATCAAGCGCAGCCTCGGTCGTTTCAATCAACTGCTGACCCGTGACCTGCTCTTCGCGCAACATGCGTAGCGTGGCATCGTTGTCGGCCTGAGCAACACTGTCTTGCAGCATCGTAGCAATCTGTTCATCGGTCAGACCATGTGATGGTTTAACCGTCACTTCAGCAGTGACACCGCTGAACTGCTCCATGGCGGTGACATTCAATAGACCATCGGCGTCAACTTGAAACGTCACCCGAATCCGGGCCGCACCAGCAGCCATGGGCGGAATACCGCGCAATTCAAATCGCGCCAATGACCGACATTCGCTCACCAAATCGCGCTCGCCTTGCACCACATGCACCGCCAACGCTGTCTGCCCTTCCCGATAGGTTGTGAACTCTTGTGCACGAGCCACAGGAATGGTGCTGTTGCGGGGAATGATGGTTTCAACCAAACCGCCCATGGTCTCTAGACCGAGCGACAAGGGCGTGACATCCAAAAGTAGCCAATCTTCGCCAGGATTACGGTTCCCAGCCAACATATTGGCTTGCAAGGCCGCACCAAGTGCTACGACCTCATCGGGGTTCAAGTTCACCAAAGGCTCGCGCGTAAAAAACTCACCAACCAATTGCTGCACAACCGGCATACGGGTAGCGCCACCGACCATCACCACGCCTTTGACGTCATCCGGCGCTATCTGAGCATCATCTAGCGCGCGTTGCGCGCAAGCAAGTGTGCGTTCGACCAAGGGGCGAGCCAGCGCAGCGAATTGATCACGGGTTAGCGTCAGAGCGCTTAATGGACCGTCAAGCCCAGTTGGCACAGTGGCCTCATCGGCGGTGGTCAAACGTTCACGCAAGGTGCGCGCAGCCATCAATAGATGACGGCGCTGCGCATCGGTTAGCTTATCGGCCACCGTCGTGTCACCGCTAGCGAGTGTGCCTTGATCCTGAATGGCTTGAGCAATAATCGCTTCATCGAAATCATCGCCACCCAACGCAGTATCCCCACCGGTGGCAATCACTTCAAACACACCTTGTGTCAGACGCAGCAGCGACAAGTCGAAGGTGCCACCACCAAGGTCGTAGACGGCATAAATACCTTCAGAGCCATTCTCAAGGCCATACGCAATGGCTGCAGCCGTCGGTTCGTTCAGCAACCGTAAGACATTGATACCTGCAAGCCTGGCGGCGTCACGTGTAGCCTGCCTTTGGGCATCATCAAAGTAAGCCGGTACCGTAATGACTGCACCCACTAAGTCATCACCCAACGTTTGCTCAGCAAGTTGCTTTAAATGCTTCAGAATGTGGGAGGCCACTTTGACTGGCGTGACCGTGGCGTGCGTTGTCGCAATGGCCACGCTTGTGCCCATCTCTTCAAACTGGTAAGGCATATTGCTGTCTTGGGCGTCTTGCAGTGATTTGCCCATGAGCCGCTTAATCGAGACGAGCGTATCGGTTGGTTGACTTTGTTGGTGCTCAAGCGCAGCGCGACCGATGCGCACATCATCGCCACCAGCGTAGTAGACCGCTGATGGTACGAGCGCATGGCCCTGCGCATCCGGCAACACCTCAGGCACACTGTGCCTGACAGCAGCCACCAGCGAGTTAGTGGTGCCTAGATCGATGCCGACAGCCACCTTTCTTTGGTGAGGCACTGGGCTTTGCCCAGGCTCGGCGATTTGCAACAAAGCCATAAAATTCAGTCCGTGTGATTTGTCAGGTTCTCAAGATAAAACACGCCAACACTGCACGTCTCGATGCGTCAGCCGCCTCGAGCAAGCATGCGTTGGGCGGCTGTTAACTCCTGAAGGAACTTGTCGATAAACATCCATTCGTGCAAGCGCTGAACCACTGAGTCCCATTGCCCCTGCTCGATTAACTCGGCTGTTTGGGCCATCCGCTGGTCCCGGTCGGCATGGATCTCGTGCATAAGCGTTCCTAGCGCATCGCGATCGCCGCGGGCCTGAAGCTCTTCGAGTGTTTCGCGCCACTGCATCTGCTGACTCAGGAAAGTCATGTCCATGGCCACGTTGGGCTGGTTTTCTGTGGGGAAACCTGCTAATTCACACAGATACTGAGCCCGGCGCAATGGGTCTTTCAAGACACGGTAGGCTTCGTTCACACGCGCACTCCATTGCATCGCGACGCGCTTTTCTGCGTCTGATGCATTGGCAAAGCGATCAGGATGAACGGCAGCCGCACGTGACTTCCAGCGCGACTCGAGGTCTTGAGGGTCTACCTCAAAGCCTCGAGCCAAGCCAAACAGCTCGAAGTGATCCGATTGACTCAAGCCACTAAACCGTAAACGATTCGCCGCAACCGCAGGTTGCCTTCTCGTTGGGGTTGGTGAACTTGAACCCTTCGTTCAGACCTTCGCGGGCGTAATCGAGCTCAGTGCCGTCAAGGTAAGCCAAACTCTTGGGATCAATGAATACCTTGACGCCGTGGCTTTCAAACACTTGGTCGTCATCGTGCGCGGCATCGACGTACTCAAGCTTATAGGCCATGCCTGAGCAGCCCGTGGTACGGACCCCTAGGCGCAAGCCCAAGCCTTTGCCCCGCTTGTGCAGGTATTTATCGATGTGTTCAGCCGCTTGTGTTGTCAATGTCACAGCCATGACGTCAAACTCCAGTTCAACTACCGTGCTTTTCTTTGTAGTCCTTGACCGCCGCCTTAATGGCGTCTTCTGCCAAGATGGAACAGTGTATCTTGACTGGCGGCAAGGCGAGCTCCTGCGCAATCGCAGTGTTCTTGATCTCGAGCGCTTCGTCAAGTGACTTGCCCTTGACCCACTCGGTGACCAGAGAGCTTGAAGCAATCGCTGAACCGCAACCGTAGGTCTTAAAGCGCGCGTCTTGGATCAACCCGTCTTCACCAACGCGGATTTGCAGTTTCATCACGTCACCGCAAGCAGGCGCGCCGACCATGCCGGTGCCAATGTTGCCTTCGGACTTGTCAAACGCACCCACGTTACGAGGGTTTTCATAATGATCTAGTACTTTTTCACTGTAGGCCATGATATCTATCTCCTTTGCTAACAGTACAACGAATTAATGGGCAGCCCATTGCACCGAATCAAGGTCAACGCCTTCTTTGACCATTTCCCATAAAGGTGACATGTCGCGCAGTTTTTCAACGCGACGCTTAAGCAGACCAACCGCGAAATCAATTTCCTCTTCCGTGGTGAACCGCCCTAGCGTGAAGCGAATCGAACTGTGGGCCAACTCATCGTTGCGACCTAATGCACGCAACACATAGGAGGGCTCAAGGCTCGCAGATGTGCAAGCCGAGCCGCTAGAGACGGCCAATTCTTTAATGGCCATGATGAGTGACTCACCTTCAACGTAATTAAAGCTCACATTCAAGTTGTGTGGCACACGGCTTTCGAAATCACCATTAAGGTAAACCTCTTCGATGTCTGACATGCCACTCCACAAGCGATCACGCAACATACGAATGCGCTCGTTTTCCGTTTGCATCTCAAGCTTGGCTAAACGGAATGACTCGCCCATGCCTACAATCTGGTGCGTCGCTAGTGTGCCCGAACGAAAGCCTCGCTCATGACCACCACCGTGCATCTGAGCCTCGATACGGATACGGGGCTTGCGACGGATGTACAAAGCGCCGATGCCCTTGGGACCATACGTCTTATGCGCACAGAATGACATCAGATCGACTTTCAGGTGCTGCAAGTCAATTTCTACTTTACCTGTGGCTTGTGCCGCATCCACGTGAAAAACAATGCCTTTTTCACGACAAATCTCGCCAATGGCTTCGATCGGCTGGATCACACCAATCTCGTTGTTCACGAACATGATCGACACGAGCACCGTGTCAGGGCGCATTGCGGCCTTCAATGCTTCAAGGTCAACCAGGCCGTTTTCCATGACATCGAGATAAGTTACTTCATAGCCTTCGCGCTCGAGCTCGCGGCAAGGATCCAACACAGCTTTGTGCTCGGTCTTTAGCGTGATGACATGCTTGCCGCGCTCGGCGTAAAAATGCGCCGCGCCTTTGATCGACAAGTTGTTTGACTCGGTGGCACCTGACGTCCAAACGATCTCGCGTGGATCGGCATTCACCAAAGCAGCAACATCAGCACGCGCTTGTTCAACGGCCGCTTCGGCATCCCAACCAAACGAGTGGCTGCGTGAGGCCGGGTTGCCGTAATTGTCGTAGAGCCATGGCACCATCTTGTCAACCACGCGGGGATCCACGGGCGTGGTGGCCGAGTAGTCAAGATAAACCGGATGAACCGTCATGTGTAACTCCTGAATCTATATGCTATTTCTTTGAACCAAAAAACCGAACAGCTGAGCAATCACTGAACCGCGATTTACTCAACACCAACGGCTTCATTAATCTTGCGCGCAAACGGGTCGGCTGCCGCCACGGTACTGCTCGTGACTTTAATCGTGGCCTCACCCGTGTTGGGGCTGCCCTCTTGCAACTGACGCATGCGCTGCTGGTCGACTAGGTCTTGCAACGAAACAGAATCCAGGAAATCCACCATGGTGCGATTTAATGCCGCCCACAGTTCGTGGGTCATACAGACCCCTGGCTTGCCATCTGGCCCAGTCGTACAGTCCGTCTTGCCGCCACAATTGGTTGCATCAATTGGCTCATCAACGGCAAAGATAATATCTGCCACCGTGATGTTGCGTGCCAATCGCGCCAAGGTGTAACCACCACCAGGGCCACGAATGCTGTCAACGAGTTCATGGCGACGCAGTTTACCGAATAGCTGCTCTAAATAGGACAGCGAAATGTTCTGACGCTGACTAATAGCTGACAGCGTAACGGGGCCACTGTGTTGGCGCAAAGCCAAATCAATCATGGCGGTTACTGCAAAGCGTCCTTTCGTCGTGAGTCTCATATCAAGGTCCTTATAAGCTTGGGTCTCTGATCACGCGCCTTTATCGCGTCACTGATGCCGACAACCAAACTGCGTGCTGCGACGATCAATGGGTACTAAATAACTACTAACTTGAAAATAGCTACTAACCTGACTAAACAACTCAAGTATAAAACAATTCCGACCTTTTTACTCGGCTAATCCGTATTTCTTGTAGGGAAATGCCGGTAGACCATTGATTCAGATACATATTTTATACAAACACGCACGAAGCAGTCATAAAAAAACCGCGCAGTCGCGCGGTTTTTTGGTAAGCCAGACACTTTCTTGAATCTTACGCGGCTTGGTATTGGGTTGCACGCTTGCGGACAACTTCGTAGACGCCCTGGCAGGCATCTTCAAGATAGTCCAACACTTTGGAGAAGGCTTCAGTGCCGCCGTAGTATGGATCAGGCACTGTGGCCTCTTCATACTCGTTGGCAAAGCGCATCAGGAGCATCAACTTGTGATGATAGATCTTGGGGCATTGCTGCTGCAAAGCCGACAAGTTCTCCCAATCCATGACCAAAATCATGTCAAATTCGCGGAAATCCTCCGCGCAGACCTGACGGGCTACACGCGGTTCGATGTGATAACCGCGTTTGCTAGCCGCTGCCATGGCGCGGGCATCGGGTGCCTCGCCAATGTGAAAACCATGGGTACCCGCTGAATCCACACCAACTACATCAGCCAGACCCGCTTCATTGATTAGATGGCGAAACACACCCTCCGCACTTGGTGAGCGGCAGATGTTTCCCATACATACGAAAAGAACTTTTGTCATAGTGGTGCGTATTTTGAGGGAAAACCCTCAACTTGTCTAGAAAAAAATTTCGAAAGTTGCAAACAGGTGACAGTATTATA
>Ga0209953_1000749_pt1 | contig 11156 bp, 12 predicted proteins | sample SalPonred_H2O_MG_FD_185713 | JGI IMG/M metagenome (GOLD analysis project Ga0209953, IMG submission 185713) | Salt pond water microbial communities from South San Francisco under conditions of wetland restoration - Salt Pond MetaG... | ecosystem: Environmental > Aquatic > Non-marine Saline and... | reverse complement strand
GGCAAGCACCTGGCCTTTCTCGTCGCTGCGACTCTTGTGGTTCTTAATTCGCCAAAACATTTCTTGCCATCCAAAAGGGTTGAAATACATTCGCCCGTTCACCCTGCCCGTCAAAGCGCGGTTCATACCGATCGAAATAAACCTCGGCACTTGAAACCGCAGACAAGGCACCTGACCACTGTGCTTGCAGGCTCAACAGGCCTTTGATGCGCAAGCCCACGTGCAAGACGGGATCGGTCAGCTGCTGCAAATCTTGTTTGACACGCACACGTGTTTGCAGCTTGGTGCGACGTTTAAATACGTACGGTTGCGCACGGCCACGCGTCTTCCAGCGCAGGCGCGTGCTGTAGCCCCAGCCGTCGGCCAAGCCATTACTAAAGCCGTGAAACAGGGCTGTAATCGCAAATTGCGACGTAAACCAGCGCAAGAAAGTCATCTTGCGAAAATCTTCCGGATAAGGACCAAACTGCGCGAGCTTCTCGTTTAAGGCACTGCGCCCGGAACCACCCTTGTGGGCGCTTTTGATATTGGCGAAGCCCATTGGGTACTCGCGCCAGTAGCACAAGATAATTTTTTTGCCACGCACCGCATGAAATGACAGCGAATCGGTTACCTGCCATAGACCATCGGCATCGAAACTCGACTCCCCACGTCGACGCAACTCGTGGCGCATGTGCGGACACTCGGGATTAATTACCCACCAGTTACGAGCGGTGTCTCTGCGTTTGCGCAGATACGATTGTTGCTCCATGGTTTTGTCGAACCATTGACGCCAGACTTTGTCAGCCGGGTCAATCAGCTGAACGCCTAATTTTTCTTTGGGCTGCTCGATCTGTACATCGAGCACCGGTCGTTTGCCAACACCAGCCACATTGCGTGCCAACACCTCATGCACGATGGCGCGCGTCTCATGCTTGACGCCATTTAAAACCGTTCGCCGGGCTTTGGTGAGTTCGCGGCTTATGGCGGTGTTGTGACGTTGGAACGCTCGATGTAACTGTCTCACACCACTCAAACTTGTCCCCGCGACACTAACGCGCGATGCGGCATAGGCTGCGGCGTGATGCGGCCCAAACATCATGCCGATTAAAAACAGCGGCGGGTTACCTCGTGTCACACGCTTGGCCATTTCGCGACGCATCTTCTCGGCGCTAGCAATGGTCATCAAATGCGCCATCGCTACTTGATGTGCCATCGTGGTGCGATTGAGCATGGCATGGGCATTGAGCAATCGTGCGTGATGCTGCGCAGCAGCCAAGCTCGCTGCTGCCGTGGATTGTTCGAGCACGTGTTGCGCCAAAACCAATTGCGTCAATGATGCTCGGTGCTGCCAAGCCAGCACCGCCACACCTGCAATCGCAATGGTTAGCACAAGGGCCGCGCCCTTTTGTGTTTTACGAAGACCGCGCATGACAATCAACGACTCGCTGCGCCGTAGTTTTTAAGAGACTTGTTTTTGATCTGGCGGTTAGCTTCTTTAGCCGCTTTACCCGCATTGGAAATGGCCTTGCGAGAACTCTCTCCCGCAAGCTCACTGGCGATAGCGGCAGTTTGAGAACGGATCACACGACCAAAAGATTGATAGACCGCAATCGCCGCCACGGCTACAAGCGCGACGATGATGATGTACTCAGTCATGCCTTGTCCGCGTTGACGAACGCGCCGTGACTGACTCTTGCAACTAGGCAATGTTGCAACTTCGGTTGAGGGTGTTGATGTTTGCATGTTGACGTCCTTTTCGAGGTCAGGTTGAAAAGGACGACAGTGTGCCTAACTCAAATCAAGTAAACAATTCGCAAAAGTAACAACTCGGTAATCCACAATTGCACAAATCAGCGAATCGTGACAGGAATGGTGACCGGTCCATCATTGATCAGACTCACCTGCATGTTTGCGCCGAATTCGCCCGTCGCAATCGATAGTCCTGAGGTCTGCGCCTGTTGCACAAACGCGTTGTAAAGCGTGCGAGCAAGTTCAGGCTCGGCCGCTTTAGTAAAGCTCGGTCGATTGCCTTTGCTCGTATCTGCAGCAAGCGTAAATTGGGACACGATCAACAACGCCCCATTGATGTCGAGCACAGAAAGACTCATCTTGTCGTTGGTGTCAGCAAAGAGGCGCAGTTTGAGAATTTTTTCTAATAATTTTTTGCCAATTTCAGCCGTGTCAGCTTGCTCGGCGCACAACAACACGACCAACCCTTGCCCGATTTCCCCTGTGAGCTGGCCGTCAATGGACACACTGGCCTGACTAACTCGTTGTAACAGCACTTGCATTGACCCTGCTCCTTGTTTCACCGTTTGTTCCACACACTACGCTAAACTTGGTCATCCATGGGCCTGTGTAGGCAGGCCCTCTCGAATCCATTAGAAATCGTTTTTTATCATCATGAAAATAGCCATTGCCGGTACCGGCTACGTCGGATTATCCAACGCCGTGTTGTTGTCACAACACAACGAGGTTGTCGCACTCGATATTGATCCCGATAAAGTGGCGCTCATCAATGAGCGCCACTCACCAATCGAAGATGCTGAACTTGAGGACTACCTACAGACTAAAAACCTAAACCTACGGGCCACGCTCGATAAGCACGACGCATACGAAGGTGCCGACTATGTGATTATCGCCACGCCCACAGACTACGACCCACAGACCAACTACTTCAACACGGGTTCCGTCGAATCCGTGATTCGTGATGTCTCATCGATCAACCCGTCAGCGGTGATGATCATCAAGTCGACCATTCCAGTCGGATTCACGCTGCGCGTACGGCAAGAACTTAACACCGAACAAGTCATTTTTTCACCTGAGTTTCTACGTGAAGGTAAAGCACTGCATGACAATCTGTATCCAAGCCGCATCGTGGTCGGTGAAGACAGTGCCCGGGCACACCGCTTTGCCGAACTGCTAGAACAAGGCGCTTTAAAAACTGACATTTCGGTTTTATTTACTGGTAGCACCGAGGCAGAAGCTATCAAGCTTTTTGCCAACACGTACCTTGCCATGCGTGTGGCTTACTTTAATGAACTCGACACCTATGCCGCTTCACACGGCTTAAACACGCGTGAAATCATCGACGGTGTTTGCCTTGATCCGCGTATCGGCAGCCATTACAACAATCCCTCATTTGGTTATGGCGGCTACTGCCTGCCCAAAGACACCAAACAAATGCTGGCCAACTACCAGGACATCCCACAGAACCTCATTAACGCCATTGTTGATGCCAATAGCACACGCAAAGATTTCGTCGCCTTCGATATTTTGAAACGCAACCCGAAGGTTGTAGGCATCTATCGCCTCGTGATGAAAGCCGGTTCAGATAATTTCCGGTCGAGCTCTATTCAGGGCATCATGAAACGTCTAAAGGCCAAAGGCGTTGAAGTCATCGTCTATGAACCAGTGCTGGAAGAAAGTGAGTTTTACCGCTCCCGCGTCATGACTGACTTCGAGGCGTTCAAGCACCAATCGGATGTCATCGTGGCCAATCGCATCACAGACGACATTCGTGACGTTGCCCACAAAGTGTATAGCCGGGACTTGTTTGGCAGTGACAGCTAGACCTTGTGTTCTAGCCTAGTCACCTAGTGAAGCACGGCCTGAAGATCGATGTGATTTTAAGCTACTGCGACGAGTCTTCTCTTGCAATCGCCGCTCAATCGATGCCCTGGTTGGACGCGTTGCCCGTCTAGTCTTGGGGACGATAGCGGCACGTGCGACCAAGGCATTTAAGCGGCGCAGTGCGTCTTCTTGGTTTTTAGGCAAGCTGCGAAACTTCTGGGCTTTGATGACCACCACCCCGTCTCGCCCGACGTGATGGTCTGACAAAGCCATGAGGCGTTGCTTAATGTCAGCCGGCAGGCTCGAAGCGGCAATATCGAATCGCAAATGCACGGCATTGGCCACTTTGTTAACGTTTTGGCCGCCTGGGCCTTGCGCCCGAATTGCGGTCATTTGCACTTCGTCAACGTTGACAGACAACTTGGGTAGACTCACTTCACATCCTTGTCGATGGCGCGTTTGGCCATCTCAGGATCGAACATCAACTCGTAATAGATTTGCGCGCAACCAAGTGATGCTGGCAGGTTCGGTGATGCTGTCTTAACCATCGAAGCGGCAAGTGCCCCATTTGATGCGCCAGACGACAGCAGCGCGGAAAAAACATCACCGCCGTCTTGACCGCTAAAAGCGTCACGCACAAAGCGCTTTTCTAGCGCGCCGCAGGTGGAACTGGTGTCCTCGTTGATTTGAGGATAAAAGTACAGGCCGCCTAGAATGACAGCAAGAATAATGATGATTTTCATGATGTTTTGAACACTTTGTATTGGACGTGCACGTGGATTTACACACGTGGAGCTGCACGCGCTTGGTCGCTAAAGGTTGTCATTTTGCTACAGAATGCCCTCTAAGCAAAATGCACATCCAGCCAGGCACGGCTGCCCCCAGACAGGTTAACCACCCGGGCTGCAGCAGATCCGGCAAAATGGGTCAGTACAATAAGGCACTTCTGGTCGCCAGTTTGAGCCAAATCACCCATGTCGGTCAATCATTACGAAAACTTTCCTGTCGCCTCGCTTGTATTGCCAGCGCGCTTGCGCGCTGATGTCGTCAATCTCTATCGCTTTGCGCGAGCCGCAGACGACATTGCTGACGAAGGTGAGATGACCGCGCAACAGCGACGTGAGCAATTGGCGCAATTTCGTGATGCGCTGCTGGCCGTGGTCAATGACCCGACACTTCATACCACCGGTATTGCCACGCTTGACCCCATCTTTATGCCGCTGTCGGATTCCATCAAGCGCCATCAGTTACCAGTCGACCAACTCAATAACCTGCTGTGCGCATTTGAACAAGACACCATCAAATCACGCTATGCCAATGAGACAGAGCTGATGAACTACTGCCAACGCTCGGCCAATCCGGTCGGACGTTTGATGTTGCAATTGTTTGAACAAACCGACGCACAAAGCTTGATCGAATCAGACGCCATTTGCACGGCTTTACAACGCATTAATTTTTTGCAAGACGTGGCCATCGACTTTAAGAAAGATCGAATCTACTTGCCCGAAGATGCACTACAACACCACGGCATCACTGAAGTTGACTTAAGAGATGGCCTTGTCAATGCGCAATGGCAGGCACTCATGGCTAAGCAAATCGCAATATGCCGTGAGCTGATGTACACAGGCAAGCCACTGGGGCGACGCCTACGTGGCAGAATAGCCCTTGAGATCCGATTAATCGTTGCCGGTGGTTTACGAATTCTTGAGAAAATAGAAGCTGTTCAAGGCGATGTATTTCGCCACCGGCCAACCCTGACCAAACGAGACTGGATCGGCTTGCTTTGGCAAGCGATTCGAGCGACATGACACCAGACGAATACTGCCAAGAAAAAGCAGCTAAGAGCGGCTCAAGTTTCTACTACGCCTTTCTGTTTTTACCCGATGCACGGCGCAAAGCCATTACAGCGCTTTACGCTTTCTGTCGTGAAGTCGACGATGTGGTTGATGAGTGCACCGATGAAGGTATCGCACGAACCAAGCTTGCCTGGTGGCACACTCAAGTTAGCCAGATGTTTGAAGGCAACCCGACTCATCCCGTGACACGCGCCTTAGAGACGCACCTGACACCGTTCGGTATGACTGAGGCGCGCCTGCAAGCGATCATTACCGGCATGGAAATGGATTTAGACAAATCCCGCTATGCCAATTGGCAAGAGCTCGAGAACTATTGCTGGCATGCCGCGGGTGTTGTCGGTGAGTTGTCTGCAGGCATTTTTGGTTATCAAATACCCGAGACCCTGACCTATGCCACCAAACTAGGGCTGGCATTCCAACTGACCAACATCATTCGCGACGTCGGTGACGACGCCAGGCGAGGCCGAATTTACTTGCCTGCCGATGAATTAGAGCAATTTAAAGTCAATACCAACGATATTCTGCAAGCGCATCAGACACCCGAATTTAAGGCCTTAATGCGGTTTCAGACCAAGCGTGCCCGCGGTCTCTACGCCGAAGCGGCGAGTCATCTTCCAGAAACTGATCGACGAGCACAACGGCCAGGTCTGATGATGGCGGCCATTTATGCCACGTTGCTCAACGAGATCGAAGATGAAAAATGGCAAGTGCTCGATCGCCGCATCTCATTGACGCCCCTCAGAAAACTCTGGTTGGCTTGGCGCAACTGGGTGGGTGGTGGACGTCCAGCTATCGCCCAATTGACTCAAGCAGCCAGCGGCAAATGAACATTGCCATTATCGGTGCGGGATGGGCTGGATTAGCAGCAGCCAGTGATAGTCTGGCCCGAGGGTTTAGTGTCACCATGTTTGATGCAGCACACACCGCTGGCGGTCGTGCTCGCGCCGTTCATGACCCGTCGCTTGGTGAGTTGGATAACGGTCAGCACCTAATGATTGGGGGATACCGGCAGACCTTGCGCCTGATGCAAAAGGACATGGGTGATGCCATTGTGGATGCAAACCTTTTACGTCTGCCGCTGTGGCTAAGAAGTGCCGATCGTGTCTTTGAGTTACGCACACGTAGCGGTAACGCGAGCGCACTCAAACAGGCTGGGACAATGGCTTGGGCGTTGGCTTGTGCCAGGGGTTTGAACCTACATGACAAATGGCAAATCGCACGGCTTCTACAGCGTCTAGGCAAAGGCGAGCGTCAACAAGATGACCATGCTACCCCTAGCGTTGCGCAGTGGTTAAAAGCTGAAAAACAAACCAAGAATGCCTGTCGCTGGCTTTGGTATCCACTGTGTCTGGCAACGCTGAACACAGCCCCTGATCAAGCGTGTGCGCAGCTCTTTGCTAATGTCATCGAAAACAGCCTGTTAAGCAGAGAAACTGGCGCCACGGATTTGCTGATTCCAAGAACCACACTGAGCGACCTGTGGCCAAAGGCTGTCGCTTCGCGGGTCAACATGCGCTGGGGACATACGGTACGCCATATACTGGCAGACCACAACCGCGTCTACGTTGACGGACAAGCGTTTGATGCATGCGTGGTTGCCACACCACCGGCCAGCACGCAGCGATTGCTCAGCCCTCTTCCCGAATTGGCAACCGTGTGCACACAGCTAGACCAATTCGACTATCGAGCCATCGCCACCTGCTACGTGGGCCTCGATCAGCACGATCCACTACCTGCACCCTTGATGTTGTTTGATCACGCACAATCCGATAACACCAAACTCGCTCAGTGGGTGTTTGATCGCACGCAGATCATGCACACAGCACCTGCCGCCCAATTGGCATTCATCGTCAGTGATGCCGGTAACCTCCCAGAACAGTCTGACACTGAGCTGGCGCAAGCCATGGTCCAACAGTTAAGCGAGGCGCAAGGGAAAAAAGAGGTACCTTCGGTTACCGGTGCACGTTGTTTTGTGGAGAAACGAGCCACGTTCGCCGCAGTACCCGGTCTAGAACGGCCTCAAAACGAGACACCGATTCGAGGACTCTTGTTAGCTGGTGACTGGACAGACACAGGATATCCCGCGGTTTTAGAAGGCGCGGTGCAAAGCGGACTTGCAGCCATGGCGGCGCTTACCAAACAAAACCATCTGGCCTAGACCAATATCTCATCAGCCTTTGATAGCTTGCATGGTCCACCAGCCCAAAGCCGTCATGGTGAGGCATCCCAGCAGGGAGACTGCCGCGTAACTCAATCCTAGGCCCCAGCGCCCCTGCTCAAAAAACGTGAAGGTCTCGGCAGAGAACGTGGAGAACGTTGTCAGTGCCCCAAGCATACCTGTCACTAAAAACAGCCGCACATGCGCAGGCCAGTCAGGGTGGAATAGACTGAAGGCTAGTGTCAAACCGATGATGTATGAGCCAGTCAAGTTAGCCACCCAGGTACCCACCGGAAAGCGATCTGGCCCTGTGTTGAGCCATAGTGACAAACCCCAGCGACTCCATGCCCCGACCGCGGCACCGGCGCCAATGGCCACGAAATTTGCGAGCGTGAACACGGTTGTGGCCATCATCTACACCTTCGCGTGTTCTTTGATGTAATCACGCACGCTGGCCACATCGCACGGCAACTCCACCACGCGCTGCTCGCGCTCTTCGATGTCTTCAAGACCGGGCGGGCGAGGTGCTGGGCGACCAAGGGCGGCTTCGATGGTTTCAGAAAATTTCGCCGGCAAAGCTGTCTCGAGTACCAACATCGGCACACCAGGCTCAACAAACTGTCGTGCAACTTTGACGCCATCGGCCGTATGCGGATCAATCAATGTACCGGTTTCATCAAACACTCGACGAATCGTGGCCAAGCGGTTGTCATGTGAACTGACGCCAGCCACAAAGCCGTAGTCTCTCTCAAACTGATCACGCCAGTCCGATAGGTCAAAGTAACCTTGTGAGCCTAGCTGCTGCCAAAGTGCTTTTACCCGCGCTGCATCACCTTGCAATAAATCAAACACGAACCGTTCAAAATTCGATGCGCGCGAAATATCCATTGACGGACTTGAGGTCGCGTGCGTTTGCGCCGGCAATCGCGGCCGATAAACCCCAGTGCGAAAAAACTCTTCAAGCACATTGTTTTCATTGGTCGCTAGCACCAATCGGCGAATAGGCACGCCCATGCGTCGGGCGATATGCCCGGACAAGATATTGCCAAAATTACCCGAGGGCACTGCAAACGAGACAGTTTGCGACTCGTTCGATGTTGCCCGCAACCATCCCCAGAAGTAATACACCACCTGGGACGCGATCCTGGCCCAGTTAATCGAGTTCACTGCACCCAGGCGATAAGTCTCTTTAAATTCCAAATCGCCCGCTAATGCTTTGACCACATCTTGAGCCTCGTCAAAGACACCACGCACCGCCAGATTGTGAATATTGTCATCGAGCAGACTGTACATCTGCGCCCTCTGAAAGGCACTCATGCGACCCTTTGGCGAGAGCATGAAGACGGCCAAGCCAGCCTTGCCACGCATGGCGTATTCAGCGGCAGAGCCCGTATCGCCTGAGGTTGCGCCCAGAATATTGAGCGTTGTTCCACGCGCTTGCAGCACGTGCGGAAAGACCTGACCAAGAAACTGCATGGCAATGTCTTTAAATGCCAGTGTCGGGCCATCAGAAACACCAAGCAGACTTAAGCCGTCTTCTAACGCCCTTACATTCACAATGGTTTCGCAGCGAAACACATCTGGTCTGTAGGCCCGCGCTGTCATCTGTGACAGTGTGGATGGTTCGATATCAGTCACAAAGTAACCAAGTACCTTTGCCGCCAATTCGGGGTAAGTCAGATCTCGCCAAGATTGCAACGTTTGCATCGAAACGGTGGGGATCGACTCAGGCACGGCCAGACCACCGTCCGGTGCTAGACCCTCTAGCAACACATCCTGAAACAACTGTGGTTGCATCCCGCCACGGGTTGAAACGTAGTTCATTAAAAAGTCTCCACACGCAGCCGGGTGACCGATGAGCGCATAAATGACAATGCCTCAACACGCGTGATGGCTGCTGTCACATTGCTTTCCAGTGCCAAGTGAGTCATGAAGATCAGCGTCGCCACCCCGTCGGCGGCAGGTTCCTGAATCATTGACCCAATCGAGATGTTGCAATCAGCCAATACCTGTGCAATGTCGGCCAACACACCTGGCGTATCACTGACCGTCATGCGCAGATAGTAGCCACTATGCACCTCTTCGATCGGCAGCACCGGAATATCTGCCATGCTGTCGGGCTGAAACGCCAGATGCGGCACTCGCTGACCCGGATCTGCCGTGTGCAAGCGCGTGACATCCACGAGATCCGCGACCACGGCTGACGCCGTTGGCTCTTCGCCAGCACCCTTACCGTAATACAGCGTTTGACCAACCGCATCACCGTTGACCAACACCGCATTCATGGCATCTTCAACATTGGCCAGCATGCTGTTGGTCGGCACCAGTGTGGGATGCACCCTCAGCTCAATGCCCTCGGGTCGTCGTCGAGTGATACCCAGCAACTTGATCCGAAACCCTAGCCGGTCGGTGATTTCTATGTCCATATCGCTGACGTGTCTGATGCCTTCGACATAGGCGTTTGGTAATTGGACAGGAATACCAAAGGCCATCGAGGCCAACAGTGTCAATTTTTGCGCGGCATCAAATCCATCGACATCTGCGGTGGGGTCGGCTTCGGCATACCCGAGTTGCTGCGCCTGCGCCAGCGCCTGCTCAAAACTGATCGAACGATTGCGCATCTCGGTCAGAATGTAATTGGTGGTGCCGTTGATGATGCCCGCCACCCATTCAATTCGGTTGGCTGTAAGCCCTTCCCGAATCGCTTTAATGATGGGAATACCACCGGCAACCGCGGCCTCAAATGCCACCATCACACCCTTGATTGAGGCCGCCTCAAAAATCTCGGTGCCATGAGTCGCTAGCAGCGCTTTATTGGCCGTAACGACATGTTTGCCATTTGCAATGGCCTCAAGCACCAACTCGCGCGCCAGTGTCGTACCGCCAATGAGTTCGACCACGATATCGATATTCGGCTGGCGCACAACCATGAATGGGTCATCCGTGATGTTTACAGCATCCCCTACTTTGGCGCGCGCCTTGACCACATCGCGCACCGCCACGTCAGTGACTTCGATCTGTCTGCCAGCACGTCGCATGATTTCTTCGCCGTTGCGCTGCAAGACATTCCAAGTGCCGCCACCAACCACACCGAGGCCAAGCAATCCGACTTTAATCGACTCCATTAGAGCAACCCATCCTTTCTGAACATTTCTTTAATGCCGCGCACTGCTTGTCTGATCCGCTGCTCGTTTTCTATGAGGGCAAAGCGCACATACTCATCGCCCTGATCACCAAACCCAATGCCAGGCGACACCGCCACTTTGGCCGACTCCAATACGTGCTTGGCAAACTCCAGTGACCCTTGGTCACGATAGGCCGCTGGAATGCGTGCCCAGATGTACATCGATGCTTTAGGCACCTCAACATCCCAGCCTGCTTCTTGCAAGGCTTTGGCGAGCACATCGCGCCGGCTACGGTACTTTTGCACCACCTCTTGCACGCAGTCTTGGGGCCCGTCTAGTGCGGCGATGGCCGCGACCTGCAGGGGCGTGAACGTGCCGTAGTCGTGATAGCTCTTAATCCGCGCCAAGGCATTGACCAGCTCTTTATTACCCACCATAAAGCCAATACGCCAGCCAGCCATG
>Ga0209953_1000747_pt1 | contig 11197 bp, 9 predicted proteins | sample SalPonred_H2O_MG_FD_185713 | JGI IMG/M metagenome (GOLD analysis project Ga0209953, IMG submission 185713) | Salt pond water microbial communities from South San Francisco under conditions of wetland restoration - Salt Pond MetaG... | ecosystem: Environmental > Aquatic > Non-marine Saline and... | reverse complement strand
GGTGGCCTCTTCTAACGTCAAGCCATCGAGGTTCGGCACGTTGACCAACGACGCCGACGTTCCTCCGAAGATGAACCGTCCGATCGCGAGTGCACCGAGAACTGCGATAGCGACCGCCGACAAACTCAAGATCCAAAACAGGGTGCTTCGCCCGGCGCGTCCGCGCCGACGCCGCCGGTCGTCGTAGATGGGGTCACTGGAGTAATCGGAGTAACCAGCACCACCGCTTCCTGCGGCTTCGATCGGCGCGAGCTGCTGGGTGTAGTCGGGAGTGATGGTTGGAACGGCGGCGGTCACAGGACTGCCGGCGATGGCCCGCTCCACGTCGCTTCGGAATTCCGTGGCGCTTTGATATCGATCGTCAGCCCGCTTGGCTAGCGCGCGTAGCACCACGGCATCAATTTCGGGGGAGACTCCGTTGTCTACCTGGGATGGTGGGCTAGGCATCTCGCTCACGTGTTGATAGGCGATCGACACCGCGCTCTCACCGGTGAACGGCGGCCGCCCGACTAGCAATTCATACAGCAGTACCCCAGTGGAGTACAGGTCGCTGCGCGCGTCGACAACCTCACCGCGCGCTTGTTCGGGCGACAGATACTGCGCCGTACCCATCACCGCCGAAGCCGACGTCATCGTCTGCCCGGACTCGTTGATCGCTCGTGCGATTCCGAAGTCCATGACCTTGACCTCGCCAGTGCGGGTCAGCATCACGTTCGCGGGCTTGATGTCGCGGTGCACGATGCCGTGCCGGTGCGCGTAGTCCAGCGCAGCCAGAACTCCGGCGGCGATCTCCAGCGCACGTTCCGGCAACAACCGACGTCCACTGGCAAGGAGTTGGCGAAGGGTCATGCCGTCGACGTATTCCATGACGATGTAAGGAACGACGACGCTTTGCCCGTCCGGGTCGATAAGGGTGTCCTCGCCGGTGTCGTAGACGGCGACGATGTTCGGGTGGTTCAACGCCGCGGCGCTTTGCGCCTCCCGGCGGAAACGGGCCTGGAAACTGGGATCCTTCGCGAGATCGGGCCGCAGGATCTTGATGGCCACCCGGCGACCGAGCCGCAGATCGCGGCCTTCGTGCACTTCGGCCATTCCGCCACGACCGATAACCTCGCCGACCTGGTATCTGTCGCCGAGCATCTTGCCGGGCTCTTCGGTCTCCACCTGCGTTCCCTTCGTGTGTTTCTCCGATTTGTGAGCGGCCGCTTATTGTCTCAGTAGCCAACGCAGTCCTTGATTGCGCCGCGCTTTACCTTCGTTGCAGTACGGCTTCGATTACGTCCTTGGCGATGGGTGCTCCTAGCCCGTTTCCGCTGACTTCTTCGGCGCCAGCCTCCTCGACGACAACGGCCACCGCCACCTGCGGCGCCGCGGCGGGAGCGAAAGCTACGAACCAGGCGACGGTGGGGCGATCGTTGCCGGTTTGGGCGGTGCCCGTCTTTCCGGCGACTCGAACGTCGGGGATCTGCGCGTTGGTTCCGGTGCCGTTCTCTACGACGTTCACCATCATTTCCGTCAAAGCAAGCGCTTCGCTTGGGCGCAGTGCGTCGGCGAAAACCTCTGGCTCGGTGGTTTGCAGAATCGTGAGATCCGGTGCGCGCACTTCTTGAATCAAGTACGGCGCCATGGTTCGCCCACTGTTACCGATCGCCGCGGTGACCATTGCCATCTGCAACGCAGTGGCACGGACGTCGTATTGGCCGATGGCACTGAGTGCTGTTTGTGGTTCGTCGGGGTCGGTGGGGAACCGGGAAGTGGCGGCACGAAGGGGGATCTCGAAACTGGTGTCGAAGCCGAACAGTTCGGATTGTTCTCGCAGTGCATCGGCTCCCAGTTCATTACCGAGCCAGGCGAAGGCGGTGTTGCACGAGATCGCGAGCGCATCGCGGAGGGTCACCTTGCCCCCGGGTCCGCACTGTTGACGGTTCCAGTTACGAAGTTCTCGGTCAGACAGCGGAAGATCGTAGGTGCGTGGTCCAGGTAGCACCGAGTTCGGATTGAAGCGGCCTGAAGACAACGCAGCTGCGGCCGTGACGAGTTTGAAGGTCGAGCCGGGTGGATTGAGAGCCACCACTGGCCGGTTCAGCAACGGCTTGTCCGGGTCGGCTTCCAACTTCGCGTAGTAGTCGCGGATCTCGTTCGGATCGTGACTGGACAAGCGGTTGGGATCGAAGGATGGTGCCTGCACCGATGCCAGGATCCGGCCGGTGGCCGGTTCGATGGCCACAACAGCACCCTTCTTGCCTCGCAAGCCGAGGTACGCCGCCCGTTGCGCGGCGGCATCGATGGTGGTGGTGACAGCCCCACCTACAGGCTGGCGCCCGGAGATCAATTGCTGAATTCGGTCGACGGCGAAGATGTCCGATCGCCCGTTCAAGATCCGGTTCTCGGTGCGTTCTAGACCGGTGGCGCCATAGATAAGGGAGTAGAAACCGGTGACCGGTGCGTACAACCGCGGGTTGGAGTAGCGCCTCAGGTACGTGAGAGTTCCGCCGGTCTCAACGGAGCGCGCCACCGGGTCCGTGCCGACCAGGATCGGGCCGCGTTCACGGTCGTATTCGGCAAGCAGGATGCGTTGGTTACCTGGTCGATCACGGTAATCACCGGCGTTCACCACTTGGATGAGGGTGATGTTTACCAACACCGCGACCATCAGCAACGCGAAGACGAAAGACAGCCGGCGGATCTGTCGGCTCATGGGTTCGCCCTCATATCGTGCGCACCACTTGGGTCATGGCGTCATCGGGTGAGGGTGCCACGGTGTCGGGACGGCGAGCGCGGTCGGAGATGCGAAGCAAGATCGCCACGATCACCCAGTTGGCCACCAGTGAGCTACCACCGTAAGACAGGAACGGGGTGGTTAAGCCGGTGAGCGGAATCAGCCCCGTGACACCACCGATGATAACGAAAACCTGGATCGCCAGAACGATCGACAAACCGGCGGCCAGTAGTTGGCCGAATGCATCCCGCACGCTCACCGCCGTGCGCAGCCCGCGTTCGATCAAAATCGCGTAGAGCATCACCATCGCGAATAAACCGGTGATGCCGATCTCCTCACCGAGAGCCGCGAAGATGAAGTCCGTCTTGGCGAAGGGAACCAGATTCGGAAAGCCTTGGCCGAGTCCGGCGCCAAGCACGCCGCCGTTCGCGAGCCCGAAGATCGATTGCACGATCTGGTAGCCACCGGTGTCCGCATAGGCCCAGGGGTCCAACCACACGGTCACTCGCGATCGCACGTGCGAGAAGTTGTAGTACGCGGCAGCAGCACCAGCAAGGAACAACAAACCGCCAAGGAAGATCCAGGTGCGTCGTTGCGTAGCGATATAAAGCATCGCGACAAACAAACCGAAGAACAATAACGACGTCCCCAAGTCGCGCTCGAACACCAATACGGCGAGTGAGATCAGCCAGGCGATAAGTAACGGCCCCAGATCCTTTGGACGAGGCAATTCGATACCGAGAAACTTCGTCCGCACCACCGCGAGCGAATCGCGTTTGGCCACCAGGTAACCGGCGAAGAAGATCACCAAGAAGATCTTCGCGGCTTCTGCTGGTTGGAAGGAAAGATCTCCAATGCGGATCCACAAAGTTGCGCCATTGACCGTGGTGCCGATGACCGGCGCCAGCGGCAAGACCAACAGAACCAAACCAGCCAGGCCGAAGGTGTAGGTGTAGCGCGCCAGCCGCCGATGGTCTTGCAGCAGCACCAAAACGGCGACGAACAAAATCGTGGCCACCGCGTACCAGGTGAGCTGTGAGTAGACGTCCGGTGTGGGCGCAGGCGAATCGCTCAGATCTGCGCGTCGAGCAGCGGCAACGTCGATCCGGTAGATCATCAACAGCCCGAGCATCGTCAGCAGTGTGGCGACGGGCAACAGAATCGGATCGGCGTATTTCGCCCAGATCCGGATGACGATGTGCATCGTGAGCGCTAGCGCCCCGACTACTCCCGCGGTGATCCATAGTCGGTCGGTCATGCCTTCACCGGTGACCCAACCGATCTGCACGGTGCCGAGCAAACCGATACCCCATGCCAGCACGAGCAGCAGCAACTCCACCCACCTACGGGTGGGCTTCTTGCGCGGCTTCTCCTCGGGTGCGAAGAGGTCTGTGCCGCTCGTGGTGCTCACGGTGTCTCCTCGACGGGCTCGTTGCTCAAACTTCCGGGGCACCCTGCCGGCGGGAAGATGGTGCGACATTCGGCCGCACGGTTCTCCAACTCCGCCACGATGCGCACCGCGTCGGACTCACTTTCGGCGGGGATGCCCTTGCTGACGAGTTCTTGGTCGAACAACGGCAACTCACCAACCGGAAGCTGGGTATCGGTTTCCAGATTGGACAGCCGGATGCCGCCCAGATTCCCTTGGACGCCTTGGTAGATGCCCACGGTTCCGGTTCCCGCGCTGCCGTTGACGGCCACGTACCACTGCCGATCTAGCCACGCCTGCACGCCAAGCAGCGCGCCATAGGTTGCCGCAGCGATCAACGCGATTACGCCAATGTAGGCAGCGACCTTCTTGAAACGACGACCACGACGCTCCTTTCGCAAGGCAGCTGCTTGTTGATCGCGCAGCGCTTGTTCGGCCGCTGGGACGATCAACTCTGCGTCCACCAGCGGTTGCGGCGCGGTGGGTGGTCCACCGTCTACCGGTGCGGGGGCTTCGGGCGCATCGGGGTCGGGTTGGGAATCATCGGGGAACCGCACGCCGGGTAGTTGAGCACGAACGCGGGGTTCGCCAGCCGCGCCCACAACTACTGGAGTGAAGACGTCATCCTCATCGTCCTCGACCGGTACTACGTCAGCAACGACCACTGTCACGTTGTCGGGTGCACCTCGTTCTAGCGCCAGGTCAACCAATCGCGTGACGCACCCGGTTGGGTCGGCCATGGTGAGTGACCCGGCAATGTCTGCTTCATCGACGAATCCGCTCAGGCCGTCACTGCACAGTAGGTAGCGATCTCCGCGTCGAGCTTCACGCATCGATAGATCGGCTTCGACCGGATTCATCCCATCGAGTGCACGCATCAACAGTGAGCGCTTCGGATGGGTAGCGGCTTGTTCCTCGGTGATGCGTCCTGCATCGACGAGTGTTTGCACGTACGTGTGATCGTGCGTCAACTGTTGCAGGTTGTTATCGCGGAACAGGTATGCACGCGAGTCGCCTACGTGCACGATCGCGACGCGGCCACCTAGCCAGTACAGGCCAGTGACGGTGGTGCCCATTCCAGTGAGATCGGGTTCTTCACTGATGATCGTGCTGATGGTTTCGCCAACCGAATCGATGGAGTCGGTCAGAGCGTTGAGCAACTCAGCACTTGATGGTGGATGCACGTCGAGATCGGCAACCGTCGCGATCGCCACAGCCGAGGCCAACTCGCCTGCGGCGTGCCCACCCATCCCGTCTGCCACGAGGAGTAACCGTGGCCCTGCGTATCCGCTGTCTTCATTACCGGTGCGTACGAGGCCAACATCTGAACGGGCGGCGTAGTGCAGCCCCAGCGAGGTGGACGCAACGGGTAGAACCATCGCCGCCTGGCCATCATCATCGATTTCCACTGGTAGCTCGTCGTTCTCGTCGAAATCAATGTCCGATGCGTCGTCGTTAGCCATTGCGCCCTACTTCTGGATCTGCAACGTGGTGCGTCCCACGCGCAGTGGTGCACCGACGGGCAGCACGGTTGGTGTGGTCAAGCGAGTGCGATCGATCCACGTGCCGTTGGTCGAGCCGAGATCCTCGACCACCCAGGCACCCTCAGATTCGTAGATGCGCGCGTGTCGACTGGATGCGTAGTCATCGTCGATCACGATCGTGGAGTCAGGCGCACGACCGAGGGTGATCTGGGCACCTTCGAGGGGAATCTCCGCACCCTCTAGTGGGCCCTCGATCACGACGAGTCGCGTTCCCCTGGTCTTGGAACGCCGTGACGCCCGCCCGCTTCGACGTGATTGGCTCGAACGTGCAGACCGGCCAGCACTCGAGCCGGTGGATCCGGCTTCGGTCGGCTGATTGCTCGCTCCACGTAGGTCCTTGCGTAGCGCGAGCAGCGCAAAAATGACGAACAACCACAGCAGGCCAAGGAAGGTGAACCGGGCCAGGGTGAGCGCGAGCTCGGACACCGCTCAGCCGCTCCGATAGACCAGCGACGTCCCACCGATCTTCACCACGGACCCGTCTTCCAAGGCAAACTCGTCGATCTTCTCTCCGTCGACGAAGGTGCCGTTGGTCGAGCGCAGGTCGCGCACTAGCGCGGGGTTGCCGACCACGATCTCGCAGTGTTTGCGGGAGACACCCGGATCTTCTACGCGGATGTCGGCGTCGGTGCCACGGCCGAGCAAGGTGATCGCGCGCACGAGTGGATAGGCGTGACCGCCGACCTCCAGGCGCGGTTGCCGAGGCGGTGCCGCGGGAGAACCCTCGCCGATCGGCCCTGGTGTAGACGCCGAGGGCGTGAGCGACGCACTTTCGGACACCTCGATCGCTTCGACAACACCAGCCTTGGACGTGACTTCGGCTTTGGCTTCGCTGCGCACTCGGAAGATGCCGGTCTCCAAAGCGTCGTCCTCGCTCATGGTCACGCGGGCCTCGCCGAGCAGGGTGTAGTTCTGCTCGCCGGCGTAGTTGGTGACCAAGGTTGCCAACTCGCTGCCGAGGGCGTCTTTGAACACCGCGAGCCTGGTGTAATCGTGATGGGACAGTTCGATGTGGAAAACGTTCGGGATCACGGTGCGATTCCGGTCCAGCACGCTGGCGCGGTCGTCCACCTCACGCTGCAGGGCGGCAGCGAGCTCGACTGGCTGCACCTCGGCCTTGAATGCCTTGGCGAACGCGCCGTTGACTACCCGATCCAGGGAGTCCTCGAACTTCTGTAACAAGCCCACGCCTTGATGCTACTTGCCGTAAGGCTCACCACACTGCAGGCGAGCGGCCCCCTGTACCCTTGCAGCGCTGCCCACCCCGGTGGGCTCAGCGCGAGTGGCGGAATAGGCAGACGCGCACGGTTCAGGTCCGTGTGCCCGAAAGGGCATGGGGGTTCAACTCCCCCCTCGCGCACGTATGGGGCGTGCCCGGAAAGGCCGCAACGACGGCGGTTTCCGTTTCAACCCGTTTCATGTCTGCTCAATCTGCAGCGCAGGTAGCCATTCGCGAGCTACTGGGTCAAACCAGGGAAGAAGTTCGCGAGGGACACCAGGATCGAACCGATCGCGATGGCGAGCAGCAGTAACCCGAATATTCGCGTGATGACGTCAATGCCTTCTTTGCGAAGGAACCTTCCGATCGGATTCGCGAACAGCAAGATGATCACGGACAGCACCGAGACGATCAAGATGATCGCGATGTCCTCGAGGATGAACTCGGTCGGGTCGGACTCACCGAGGGCGATGACGACAGCCATGGCACCTGGACCTGCAAGCCACGGTATCGACAGCGGGATCAAAGCAGGGTTGCGGTTGTCGGTGCCGGCAGCGGTCTTGGCGCTGCCGAAGACCATCTTCCAACCGATCGAGGCGATGATGAGCCCACCAGCCATTCGGAACGCGTCCATCTCGATTTCGAAGGCCGCAAGGATCAAGTCTCCGACGAAGAACGCCGTGAGCAAAATGGCGAAAGTAATCAGACCCGCTTTGAGGGCCGTCTTTCGACGTACTGAGGGATCGTCGGGCGTGAGGGCGAGGAAGAGTGGAATCGCCCCCAGTGGAGCCATGACGGCAAACAGGGCGAGGAAGACTTGAATGTCGTGTTCCGAGTGCACGCAAACCCTTCCGTAGTTCTGGCTTGATCATGACTGGGATGTGCTCACAGCGATATGCCTACGCATTTCAGCAAGTAGGTGATGTTCGGTTTTTACACACGCCCCTGCAGGGGTCGGTGAATGAGTGAGTTAGGAAGACAGGGCTGAGCGCAAGGAGTCGAGAAAGTCCACCGCACCTGACTCAAAGCCAGGAACGACGACGCTAGGCCGGTGCTCGGTCAGGGCATCCACCGAATACACGCCGGTAGCCACCGCGATGACGGGAATCTGCGAGGCCTGCGCTGCAAGGATGTCCAGCGGGGTGTCCCCGACGATCACCGGCCGTACGCCTGATTGCAGCGCCAACTGTTGCGCTGCGCCAGCCACCAATTCCATCCGCGTGGAGTGCACGTGACCGTAGAACCCGGAATCGAAGTCGATGTGCTCCGCCAGACCTGCGGCCTCCAACTTCAATCGTGCGCGCCGTGGTGTATTCCCGGTAAGCACCGATTGGGTGACGCCGCTTTCTTGCAGTGCGACCAGCACTTCATCGACACCGGCCGTGGCAATAGATGGTGCGCTCACCATGTCCTCGTCTGTCAACTCGTCGATGACATTCAGTGCGCTGGCGAGTTCGTCATCGGAAGGAAGATGATTGGCGAACAACTCGATGATGATCTGGCGGTCGGTCTTGCCTACCCCCGCGGGAAGTGGATCTACTGAATGCCCAAGAACCTTCGAAACCGCGTGCGCGTGACGGTCTCGTGGTGAAGGTGCGTGGGTTACGAGGGTTCCGTCGATGTCCCATAGAACAAGTACGCCGGCTAGGTCATTCACAAAATCCGCCGTCGCAGCACGGCTGGATGTAGTAGCACGATGGACAGAAGTCCTTACCGCCGCGACGTTCGAGGTCGGACTTCTCGCAGGCCGGGCACGGGCCGGGATGTCCCATCATGCGGTGAATTATTGCGGCGGGTTGACCCTAGCCACGAGCAACGACGCGCAATTTACGTCGAGGAAATGGAAAGCTTCTGTCGAGCGTCCAGTTGGCGTCGGTACGCAGCAAGACCGTCGGTCGCGTTGATCCCTACTACTCCGGTCAGCCCTGTGCTGTCCCAGTAGGCCGCGATCAAGCGGGTGATCTGGCCGGTTGCGTCGTCGTAGTGCTTGGAGATGATCTGGACGTCGTTGTCCGAACCGGGTGCACCCCAGCCTTCAATGTGGGCGCCGAATTGCGTGGACGCCCAGGTAGCGACGGGCTCATCGGAATCCGCGGGCGAAAGTTCGGCGAGCAAACCGCCGAGGGCGTTCTCAGCGCTGGTGAATTCATCGAGCACAACCACTGGGATGGTGCCGGAGGCCTGCACGACCATGTCCGCGGTGATCGCGGTGCCGTCGTCCAGCACCACACCGTTGACCGTGCCGTTCTCATCACCAGTGAACTCGGCGACGATGCGGCCACGGATGATCTGCACGCCGTGGAACTCGTGCAGGTGAGAGTGGATCTCCCCGACCACATCGCCGAGGGCCTTGGTCATGAGTTCGGAGTCCTTGGTGATGACGGTGACGTTCGCACCGAGTTCGCGCGCGCGGGCGGCGAGGTCACTACCGAGAACGGTGCCGCCGATGATCAAGACGTTCGTGCCGGGGGTGATGTCGGTGGCGATGAGGTCGATGTCCCGCGGTTGGTAGGCCGCACGCATGCCGCCGCGCGGGCCGGGCGTTTCCATTTCCCAGGGCTGGGAGTTGGTGGAGATGATGCCGCGGGTTGTCAGGCTGCGGCCATCGGACAGGGTGATGGTGCCGCCCTTGACGTCCACTTTGGTCGGGAACACGGCCGGTTCCCAGGTGACGGCGGAGATCTCTTCGGTAGGTGGTTCGGTTCCCACGATCGTGATCGGTGTGGTGATGCCGTTGCGGCGAAGTTCGTGCACGGCGTGTAGTCCCGTGACGCCGCCACCGAGAACAACGATCGGGATCTCGGGCTCGAGGGTTGGAATGAGACGACGACGCCGCGGCATGAGTGGTTTGCCGGCGCGAGATCGTTCAGCGATCGCAATGCCGGAGAGGACGCCGATGGCGCCGAGGATCTGGAACGGGCCGAGCTTTTCGTCGAGTGCGAGCCAGGCGAGCGCACCGGCGATGATCGGCTCGCTCATGCCGATCATCGATGCTTGCGAGGCATCCACGTAGCGCAGTGCGACCGGGATTATCGGTGCGGTGGCGACGGTTCCGATGATGACCACCCATGCAACCAGGAAGAGCATGGGAACGGTGGGCCCGTCGATGCCGAACGGCTGCGCTGAGACGAAGAGCTCATTGACGGGGAAGTTCCACCACGGCTTGGCGATCGCCCAGAAACCGGCGGCGAATGCAAAGGTCCACGCGGCCAATGACAGCGGATCGCGACGATCTTCGCGGCGCATGAGCGAATCGCCCTTGACGTAGTAGACGCTCATGGTTGCAGCCGAGGCCAGCGCGAAAGCGACGCCGACGATGCTGAGGGTGAAGCCGTCCCAGATTTGCCCGACCAAGGCAAGTGATCCGATGGATAGCGCCAGGCCGATCCACACCATGTTCTTCACTACTTCACGGTGGCGTACGCGGAACCACACAGCGATGAACAGCGGGGCGGTGAACTGCAGCAGCATCGCGACGCCGACGGGGAGTTCGCGAACCGACAGGTAGAACAGGAACTGGGTCAGCGCGATTCCGAAGACACCCATCACTGCAAACGGCAACACCTCGTGGCGTCGTAGTTTCAGCGTGCGCGGCTTGGTGATGGCGACGATGCCGAGCAGCAAGACCGCAGCGACGGTGACGCGCAATTGCGCGAGCGCGGTGACGTCGAACCCGGTGTCCAAGATCCCCTTGGCGAGGACGGAATTGGACGACCACATCAGCGCCCCGAGGGTGAGGATGGCGTAGCCGACTGCCGCTGGGCGGGAGTGAGCAGTGGGCGCCAAGCGGCCAGTGCTCATTGGGTACTAGTAACCCCCGCTGCGTTCATGGGCGGCACGTTACGCGTTTCGCAGAAATTACGCATCTTGGTGGTACGTATGTCGCAGAAATATCTCATGAACAGCAGATAACCGGGTATTTCCCCCTAAATCGGACACAATGACGCCTCTTGGAATGTCACACCCTGGCGTGGACTCCAGCGGTTCGGTGCCCGGCGGGCGCCTGCGCCTCGAGCCGGGCGGCCAGCAGGTAGGCCAGCGCCCCCAGCGCGTAGGGCCCGGTCATGATCGCCACTGCCCCGAGCACCCCGCGGGCCACGTCCTCTGGGCTGAATGCCACCCCCAAGATCGGGGCGATCGAGACGATCAGTAGCGCCAGCCCCGCACGGCCGGTGAACTCCCAGCCGCGTTGCCCCCAGAACACGATCGGTACAGCGGCGATGATGGCCGCCACCGGGATCAGCGGGCCCCGATCATCCATCACATCCATCACGAACCGCGGCGCC
>Ga0209953_1000746_pt1 | contig 11207 bp, 14 predicted proteins | sample SalPonred_H2O_MG_FD_185713 | JGI IMG/M metagenome (GOLD analysis project Ga0209953, IMG submission 185713) | Salt pond water microbial communities from South San Francisco under conditions of wetland restoration - Salt Pond MetaG... | ecosystem: Environmental > Aquatic > Non-marine Saline and... | reverse complement strand
TATACTCCTATGTTTTATCTGGGTCGTAAATGACCCCACCTACTACATTAAAGACTTGGTTGCCAATTGTGATTGGACCATTATAACCCTTTGATGATTTAATTGTGCCATTGACGGTGAGACTACCTTCGGGGACTGTAATACCGCCTTTACCCGGAACAATTGTCATACCATTGCGAACGTTGATGTTTATATTATCACCAACGCCCATTAACAACCGATCACCAATTGTTGTAACACAATCATTTGCAACCGAAGTAACATCATCTTTCAAGATAAACGTGGTTCTTGTGTTACCTACTTCGTGGTTTTCATCCTGTTGTACCAAAACATTTTTGTCTTTCACAACAATCTCAAAGTCACTACCAACAGTTTTCTTTACACGCCGGCCATTGTATGGTTCGCCATCTTCTGGTGGGCCATTTGCAACCTCTTCATATGAACCAGATGTGTGCCAAATATGAAGCCGTTCGTGACCAGGCGTATCATCAAGTTCAATTGCGTGACCAGACTTTGTTGTATATGTTACATTATACGGATACTCTGTTTTGTATGCAGATTCCGGTTCAGATGTTTTTGTTAGAATACTCGCTCTCGTGTATTCTTTTGGTAATGTTTGACCACCGCCACCTGCCTCCCCACGCGCGAGTGCAGCGACATCTGAATAAAACTCTGGTTGTTCAGGTTTTTCAAGTTGTAACATCGATGCAGCAGAAGGATCACCAGACGGTGGTTCAGGCGTTACCGATCTCTTATGATAGGTTCCAAAGATAATCGGAATGTTTTGTTCAAATCCATCAAGATAAAAACCAAAGACATATGTCCCAACCGCAATACCTGTTGGAGAAATACCTACTGCGTCAATCCAATCAGGAGTCTCAAACTCTTCAAGTCCAGCGTTTTTTTCTGTCAGTTTTCGCCAGTTCAAACTTGCAGACTGGATACCACTGAGTGGCCACGCCCAAAGAAGGTCTTCGTTTTTGACGCCACTCTTACCATTTTTCAATCTTCCCAATTCACCCGTCTGATCGTTGATTACTCGAATGCGGACACGACCAAGATATTCTGGATCATCAATATCGGAAACACGTGCAACAAACCATTTGAAATTATCACCCAATTTATAATAAGACATCAATCTTCTCCACTTATATCCAAAAATGCAGGTTTGCGTAAATCTAAATCCATATAATGTCGGAAATAGTTATCGTTACCCTGTCTATCAACGCGGTGTCTTTGCGAAAAAACAATGTAATTACCTTCATAATTTTTTTGTTTATTTCTTTGTTTTTCCGATGCTGAACCAACAACCTCTGGACTTTCAATTCTAACTACATCACCAACACGCAAATTTGTATCACCGTATACACGAATGTTCAAACTAAATTGTGAAATCTTTTCTTCATAGGCGTGTTTATAGTGAATATTTTTGTTATGTTCCATCTCTGGTCGCAAACCATCTTTTATCACCATAGAAATTCGACCAGGCTTAGACTCTGCTGTTAGATTGAATGACTCAGAATTGAAATCTACATTCTTACCATCAATTTGTTCAAAGTTGCCTTGATCTTTACTATTCACATATTCATATGAATCGTAATATGTACCATTGAGGATATTGAACTGACGAATTTCATTTCTAATTCGACCAGTCTTAATCTTCTTGGTCGATGAACCTATGTTATTTATTTCGTAACTTAGAATGTTTCTCCATTGTTCTCTTTCTTGAATGTCAACCGCTTGTTGTGTGACATCAAATTTAAATGTAAAATCATCAATGAGACCCTTTCTTTCTTGTATCAATCTTTCAAGCGTGGTAAAATTATACTCTTTATGATCTTCATAAAAGAAAAATTTTGATGATTTGAAACTATTTGATACTGATCGTTCTTTGATGAGATCAATTACTTGAAATGGTCTAACATTATTCACAACAAAATCAAACTTACCTTTTGTTTTTTCGACATTAACAGATTTGTTTGCTTCCAATATACTCATTGTAGTTTGAATTGCAGCATCATAATCAATGTCAGTATACCTTTTCGAGAAAATGTTGTACGAGTTTTTAAGATGATCATCAGTTATGCAATGAAGAAGATAGTATCTGATTGTGGAATTTTCATCTTGTTGAACTCTTTGTATCGAATCAACAAAAAATTCAAATTCAATTTTTTCACGATCGGGTGTTTGCAAAGACAAGGTCACATACTCTTCACCCAATATGGGAAATCTATTGATCAACTCAACACCCTCTACGAGGTAGATGTCTGCACTCAAAGAGGTGTTTAATAAAGACTCATATATGTTTATAGAATTGACCAAAAATGTTATATCATAATCTTTTTGTCGATCAAAATTTTGTAATCTAATCGATGGTACTTCTACCGCACTTGGGAGAATAGGTCCGCTCATTATTGCCTCAGAATTTCAGTCAACTGTTCATTTATTGTAACAGAGTAAGTATTATCAACAAGAAAGATTTCTTGTTTGTCATTGTTTATTTGTTCTTCATAATCATAAAATGACACGGGGGAATAAAATTTTTGTTCATCTTCACCCACGGTTAAACTCAAAAGTTTAAATGATTCTGCATTTACAGTCGCAGTAGCACCAGATTCTTCACCAGTAATTGTATAGTTTGTGTTTGCACTGAAGTCCCCTCGAACGTGTTGAATAATCAGATTGTTCGGGTTTGAAGATGACACTTCAGCAAAGGATGTGTTGTCATCATCACGCACGATTACTTCATTTTTTATAAAATCACCAGAGACATTCAAAATATCAAATGTTTCAATTTTGTTAGTCGAGATAATAAAATCAAGTTTTGAACGTTCATAACCAATTGTGTTATTTTTGTTTTGAACAGGTTGATAATATTTTTTCTGACTTTTTGGCAAAGATTGATATGATGAGGTTGTTATGACTTCACTATCGCCTTCATAATTATTCTTATAATGAATTGTTTTTCTTCGGGCAAGTCTTATCGAACCATACTTATCGGTAATAAAATTATTAAACTCATCGATCGGTCTTGATACCTGATAATACGGATCAATGATATCGTTTGCGTGATAAATTAACCAGTCAAGATTGACATCATCATAATAGTCATATGCAACGTGTTCAATACGATCACTATTCGGTATTGTATACGTATAAAATGCTGTTAGAAAATTCTTCACGTTTTCATTTAATGCAGCGCGCCTAACTATATTGACACTAATCGCACCATTATAATCAATGAATGGAAACTTTCTAAAGTATTCTGTTCTACTAGGCATAGTTTATCCTATCATTTTGTTATTCAGACGTTTCATCATCATCTTCTGGTATTTCTTCAGCATACATTTCAATTTCTTGAATTTCCATTGAAAGAGAAACGCCTACAGGATACCCATCTTTATAAAACGCAGAAGTACCTGCGGGCGTATAATTTACATTGAAAGATGAAACGTGTGATTTCAAAAATTTGGTTCCATACTTTTCACTCATATCATTACCGTCATTATCATACATACCAATTTGAATCATTTGAGGATATGTAAGAAAATTACCCTTCTTTTTAGGTGAAACTCTATCTCTAAACTTTTTGATCATACTATGCAGATTTCTAGACTCATCTTCAGTTTTGGGTATGAACAACCAGTTGAAACTGTGTGTCCTCAGTGGAATTCCTTGGAAAAAAAGTGATGGGTTGGGGTTTGGTATTTTTCCTTCACCCCGGCCGATTAATCCACCAATTGTTTCATTTGCACCGCCTAACATTTGTCGCCCTAAATATTCACTAGCATCACCACCGGATTGTAAAGCCCCTCGAATAGCATTTCTAATGGTATCTTCGGGATTTTCACCCCCTAACGCACCTCTTAAATCTTCAACCTCATCATAAGCCATTCTATAAAATGATAAATCAGCTGGACTAAAAGAATAGTTGAATTGTTGTGATACATCTTCCGGAAATGGGAGACTTATCGTTAAAGTAGGATCAATTACTTGTTTGACCCCGACAGCTCTATCCACAAAATCATCGGCAAGTTTTAAGAACTCAATGAAAAAATAAACTTTTGCATTATAAATTAAATCATCAGGAAAAGAAATTGCCTCGCAGATACTAATTTCTTTTGACCGAGGAATTTTTTCAGCGGGATTGCTGTTTCTTTTGAGATTTGCTGGTACGCTCATTTTTTAACATACCTCCGAGGCATATTTTTTACCAGTGAACCATTCGTAGAGGTCGCTCGACTGACTGCGGTGCTTGCAACGAATCGTTGAGCACCAGATGTATGACCATTTTTTTCAAGAGATTCAATGATACCAATGCCGACATCGAGGTTTGATCTATTCTGTGCATTCAAATTGGTATATGAATTTTTTCGAAGTCGATTGTCACCATTACCCAATCCATTCAGAATTGTTTTTTCTGAGATTGAATATGAGTTTTTGAATTGACCTGCGCCAGGACTGACATCGGTTAATGAATTTTTACTTCGTGCCATCTGAGATCCTTATAAATATATCAGGCGTTGTTATTATTTATATCAGTATGAAAGGTATTTTCAAACCTCGTAACCCAAAAAAATATCGTGGCGATTTCACCAACATTGTCTATCGTTCATCGTGGGAACTTCGTTTTATGCAGTTTCTTGATGAACATAAAGACGTTGTTCGGTGGTCAAGTGAAGAGATTGTGATTCCATATCGATCACCGATTGATGGTAAAGTGCATCGTTACTTTCCTGACTTTTGGGTAGAAAAGATCGATCGAAACGGTAAAAAAGGTGTGACTGTTGTTGAAGTCAAACCTTTCAAAGAAACACAGGAACCAAAACCTCAAAAGAAACTAACTAAAGGTTATTTATACGAGGTCAAGACGTGGGGCATAAATACTGCTAAATGGAAAGCAGCACAAGAATATTGCGCTGATCGTGGATGGAAGTTTATGATAGCAACCGAAAAAGAACTTGGAATCAAGTATTAATGGCAACATACATTTTTCAAAAACTGTCAAAAGAAGGTAGAGCAGAAGGACTCAAACCCGGTTCTACCGAAGCGCGTGATTGGTTTAGAGATCGTGCAAGTTCTGTTTCGAATGTGAATACAAAACAATTGGTGAGTCAAGGAGAACGAACCTTTAGTAACATACGTTCAGCTGACATCGGCCGAATGTATATGTTTTCATATGATCCCAAAACAAAAAAGACGTTACCTTACTATGACCGTTTTCCAATGATCTTTGTTGTTGATAAAATGCCTGGGGGTTTTCACGGTATCAATCTTCATTATTTGCCACCAACGTATCGCGCTCGATTAATGGACGCGTTGTATTCAGTCAGTAGAAAAGATGGTGCGAGGGATTCGGAAAAGTTGCAACTGTCTTATAATCTTTTGAAAGGTGCGTCTCGATTCAACTACTTCAAACCTTGTTTCAAACATTATCTCACCGGACACGTTCGTTCAAGACTATTGTATATACCTGCTGAAGAATGGGACATCGCATTGATGTTACCAACACAAAGATTCAGTAAGAAAGGCACAAACGCAATCTGGCAAGAATCAAGAAAAATTATACGAGGAACAAATTAAATGACATTTGCTGTATCAAGTTTCAAAAGTCGTGTTCGTGACTGGATGCGACCATACACGTATAATGTGATCGTAGAACCACCTGTTGGGGGCGGACGTGAGATTGAATTGAGAACTGAAGAAGTTACTCTACCCGGCACATCGTTTGCATCTTTTGACAATTACAAACCTTATGGAAGTGGTTTGGCGTTGACCATACCCCACACCCCGACAATTCAAGAAATTAACTGTGTTCATTCAATTGATGCGGGTGGTGATATTCTTCAAAAATTTTATGATTGGGCAGATTCAGTTGTAAATCTAGATGGTCAAGAAAAATTTTCAGCAAATTATTTGAGTGAGTATACGAGAAATATGACCATAAATATCTATGATCTTCAGAACAACAGAGTCAGAAGATATGATCTGAATGATGCATTCCCCCTGTCTTATGACCAAATTCAATTGGGTTGGGACGCGACCAGTGAATTAGTCAAACTCAGCGTAAACTATCGTTTTCGTAACTACACAGTTTCAAAACTGGGTTTTCGTAATTTTATAGAAACTTAGAACAACGGAGTAAATTATGGCTTTACCTAAAATTGCAACACCAACTTTTGATTTGACACAACCCTCGAATGGTAAAAAACTTTCATATAGACCATTCCTCGTGAAGGAAGAAAAGATACTCTTAATGGCAAGAGAGTCAGGTGATAAATCAGATATCTATCGTGCTATAAAACAGATCATCAACAACTGTGTTAATGAAGAGGGATTTGATGTGAATGAGGTTCCGTTGACTGATATGGAATATATCTTCATTCAACTTAGATCAAAATCAGTTGATAATATGATACAATTTCAAATTCGTGATGAGGATGATGGTGAAACATACGAGATTGAGGTCAACCTAGATGAGGTTGAGGTTCAATTCCCAAAAGAAAGACACGACGGAATTATTCAAATTGATGAAACGCACGGCGTAAAAATGAAATATCCATCAGCAAGTATCAGTGATTCTCTTTCTGAACTTGAAACAATCAATGATGTAATGAATCAAATGGTCTTTCATTGTATCGAGTGCGTGTTCGATAAAGAAAAAACTTATCTCTGGGACAAAGAGTCGGAAGAAGAAAAACTCAAGTTTATTGATTCTTTGCCCGTTGATGCATATTCTAAAATCGAAGAGTTCTTCGAAACAGCACCATACATCGAACACGTTGCAACATATAAAACCAGCAAAGGCGAAGAAAAGAAGGTTGCCTTTAGGACGTTAAATGATTTTTTTACCTTGGACTGAGTTATATGACATTGCTTGAATATTATAAATTGATATTCGATATAACTCAGTATCACAAATTTAGTGTTTCGGAAATTGAAGGTATGATTCCGTTTGAAAGAAACCTCTATGTGGATATGCTTGCAGAAAAAGTAAAACAAGAGAATAGTCAACAATGATTGGAAGACTGTTAGCAATTTTAGGAATAGGCGCTGGTAGAGGTTTATTAGTCTCTAGCAGAAAATTGATCGGATCAACTGCAACAAAAGCAAAAACAATCTTAGGTGGTGGATTCTTAGCGTCATTACCATCACTGATGAGTAATAACAACAAAGATGAAAAAGAGACTGAGAATGCAATTAAAGAGACTAACGTTGATCGTCCAGAGGTAACACCTAAATCTGAAAAGTCTAGTGATGGTATCAACAAAGCACTTGCATCAACAATACAGTTTTCAAAATATGTAGAAGAAACAACTCAAGACGTAAGACCTATCAGAGCAATTGGCCAGAGATTGCCTGAGATAACTGTTAGCAAAAAATATTCCCCGATAATGACAGATATCATTGAGAATATTAATGGTATCAAAAAACGTCTCTCCTCAGTCGAAAAGAAAGTTCATCTTCAAACATCTCTTTTGATGAAACTGAGATCAGCATCAATGGTGATGAGTGACAAGATAAAAGAATCTGTTGATGAAATTCGATACGATGATTTACAGGAAAGAAGAAAAGAGGATGAAAGACAAGTTGAAATAAAAGGCATTGGTAAATTCGAAAAAAAGAAAAACGAAATTTATGATAAAGTATTTACTAAGACAAAAGATTATGCGACTGGTATCAAAGATACGTTAGTTACCGCACTTAAAACTTTTGCTGTGCCTACTGGTCTGTTGACTTTAGGTTTTCTTTCTGACTTAGCAGAAGCGGCCGGAGGCACTGAAGACAATCTCGATGCGGGAGATACTGCAGGTGCAGGTATTTTGGGAGCTTCAGCTGCAACAAGATCACTTAGGGATGGCAGTCGATTTCTAAGAAGACAATCACGTGATGCAAGAACTCAACCAAAACAAAGTCTCAAAAGAAATAATGTAGCGAAACACAAACAAAAAGTTCGTAAAATGAAATCGATTCTTGGTCGATTGAAAAAACTACCTTACATTGGAACCTTTGTGGGAATCGCGTCTTCTATTCTAATTTTCAATTCAATCATTGCAATTTTTGATAGACTGTCGACTGGAGAATTAACCGAAGAAGAAGCAGAACAACAAATCAAAGAACAACTAACAATATTAGTAACAGATTTGGGTGGTGGTTTTCTAGGTGCGTATATCGGTGGTTTGTTGGGTGGAAAAACTGGCGGAACCGTGGGTATGATAACAGGTCCAAAAGGAGCAGCAATCGCTGGTCTTGGTGGATTGGGTATTGGCGCTTATGTTGGTTATAAGTCAGGAATAAAATTCTTGAGACAATCAGGTGCAGTAGAAATGATTGTTGATGCACTCTACCAATACATTCTTGGAAACGATTCACTGTTATCACGTGTCTGGAAAGAAATGACTCAGATGACATCATACTCAGATGAAGAATTAATTCGTCAAGGATATTCACCTGATATGACACCCGCTGAGATGATTGTCAGGTCAACAGAACAAAGAAGAATCACAGACGCGTCCGGCAATGAAATAAGACGAAAATCTACAATGTCTATGTTCGGTGTAGATGAACAGGGTATTTTGACCGCACTTACAAGAGTCAAATCTCCTGAAGAATATTACGATGTCAAAAGACAGGTTGAAAAAACTTTAGGCGAAGATAGTTTTGAGAATTTTCTTTCAGATAATTTATCGAGAGAAGAACTCGCGGTTGTAGTCGATAGTATGAAAAATTCAATGCTTGCGAATCCCAACTTACAACCGCAACAGATTGGTAGATTCTTTGGACAAATTTCTACCAACCCCAAAATTCTTGAAGCGACCTCACCAGAATTCTTTGAGATGCTTCAGAGAGGTGATGCAGTACCAGTTGTCTTGGAAGATGGTACGCGAACTGTAATGACGGTTGAAGAAATAGAAAATTCACTAATACCTAATGCGCAAAGAGTGAGGTTGTTAGAAACTGCGACAGATCAAAGAGAGCGATATCAAAGACTCATTGAACGGCAAGCAAGATCAAATCGACTGGTGACGGACTCAGAGTTTGCTGGAACCATTAGTGATGATATGTTCATTAATGCGCCTGAAATTAGAACATCAACAACAAACCCACAAGCATCTATTGTGCCTGTTGTTATGCCAACTCAGACAATGGGTCAGGGTAGTGGTTCTCTCAATATGTCAAAATCATCCGCAGCAAACCCTGCTCCTTCATCAAGTACGACTGACTCATTTATCAATCTTCAATACGTAACATAAAAAAAGACCCGCCGAAGCGGGTCTCTTCCGAACAATCATTGCAATTATTCGTTTGCGAGTTTCTGGAAGAATTCCAGTGACTCATCGTCATCATCAAATGTGCTATCGGATGACGATGTGGTGTCAGACGCACCAGTGGCGGGTTCCTGACTCGGTGGCGTCCAAGGTGTTTCTGTATCCTGTTGTAGTTCCTCCTGAGCCGCAGGTTGAACACTTGGATTGTGACCAAGGACACGAGCCAGTCGTGCTTCAAGTTCACTGTAGGACTTGAAGTTCTTCGGATCAACCAGTTCGGCCAATCCATATTGTGACTGCCAGACTTTCTCAAGTTGTTCATCATCATCGAACAGTGTTGAAGGTGAATCAAAGTCAGACTTGTCATAGTTACGATAACCTTCAACCTGACGAATACGAAGACGGAAGTTTGCACCCGCCCACAGATCAAATGGATTCACTGCATCCTCATCTTCAAACTCAGGGTGCATAATATCATTGACTTTGTCAAAGATTTTCTTACCGTATTCATACAGGAATACTTTGCCTTCATTTGATGGATTGCCTGGATCTTTGATGACATAGATATTTGAGATGTAGTGCAAACGGCGTTTCTGTTTGCGTGCAACATCTTTATCAGACTCAACACCTGAGTTCCAGAGTTTGCTGTTATACTCAGAGACGGGATCATCTTGACCAAGAGTGGTCAGTGACTTTTCAATATACCAACCGCCTGGACCTTGGAAACCGTGATCCCAATAACGAACGAACGGAACATCTTCACCCTCGGGCGGCGGCAGAAAACGAATAACAGCAGAACCGTTACCTGCAGAATCAACCGTTGGTTTCCAGAAACGATCATCTCCAGACGGTTTTGCGTTGTTAGAAACTTGTTCAGCGGCTTTCGCCAGTTTATCGAATTGCGCAGAACGCGACTTTTTCATTTGCTCGAATGCATTACTCATATATTTTCTCCAGTGTATTTTCGTATTTCAGAGTATTGTTGTATTTCAGCTTATCCACATTATCCATAATGTTATGACCATTATACACGGTCAATCGAACAATGTCAACCATCTTTCTTTATTCAGTATGTCATTTCCAAGAAACGGTTCATACTTCAAAAGACGGTGACATAGGTCAGGCCAAACGACTGGGTCACTGATTGCTTCTGACCAATAGTCGAATACCTTCCCATTATTTATACGATTCACCAGAATCAACGTTTCAAGTGAAACATCTCCCTGTCTGTAATCATTCAACAGTTTCGGGTAATCACCGTTCTTCACATTCAACGCATCATCCAACGAATCGTATTTTGTTACTTCAGTTTTGATTGTGTAGTCAATAGACTGCATTACAGACTTTCGATCACGATATCTTTTCTCATTCTCAACAATGAACAAATCACCAATCCAAATATTGGAATTGTGAAACACATTGACAACCGTGAGTAATAACGGATCAACACGTTTCGTCAGTTTGTAATAATGGTATTTGTCCTTACGCGTTTCAAACTTCGTTTCATCAACACGAACTTTACCTTGATATTTGAAAAAGTCATAACTGTCAGTATTGAAATGCAACTTGACAGCAGTAAACATCTGATACGCGTCAAACGGCGTCATCGTTTCACCTTGTCAAGTTCAATCCAAAGAACACCAATCATAGTGGCAACCTCGTAGTCTTTTCTAAAAAGTTGAGTTGTTCAGCTTCTTCTTGTATCTTTGATTGAAGTAGAGGATTATCACAAATCAATTTTGCGATTGACTCTATCTCAATGTTATTTTCTTCACAAAAAGAAACCACCGCATCCATATACTGAATCCGATCTTTCTTACAAATCATTTCAATTTCACGTAGAAACCGAAAGACTTGTTTCTTTTCTAAGGTGTCATCAACATTCATTTTTCATCTCTTGAATCATTTTCTTGATCATCTCAAAGTTGGATGGCGAGT
>Ga0209953_1000745_pt1 | contig 11219 bp, 23 predicted proteins | sample SalPonred_H2O_MG_FD_185713 | JGI IMG/M metagenome (GOLD analysis project Ga0209953, IMG submission 185713) | Salt pond water microbial communities from South San Francisco under conditions of wetland restoration - Salt Pond MetaG... | ecosystem: Environmental > Aquatic > Non-marine Saline and... | reverse complement strand
ATGTACAGCGCTAATTATCAGACATTTAAGGCCCCCCTAGGTATATATAGCTTTATCTAGTACTCTTTATCTTGTTGATAATCAGCACGTTCTGTTCTACTCTTTCTGTTGTGGCAGCTTGCGCACATTGGCTGTAGGTTCTCGTGGTTCCACTTACTACCGCCTAATCGTATCGGCTCTATGTGATCCACTACAGTAGCGACGGCCGAGCACTCCCGGCATAGTGGCTCACCTGCTAGAATGTAAGCGCGTAACTTACGCCAGGCTCTGCTATTGTAAAAGCTTGCATCTTCGCCGGCGTTTCCTTTAAAGGTCTTACGCTTAGCCATCCAAGGCTTAGGGCTTCCTTTCTTCGGTACGTAAGGCATTACTTATCTGCGTCTATTAGCAGCCTATCTACAAGCTCCGGGTCGTAGTGCCTAACGCTCTTTAGGTTCTTACGCTCTTGTACTTTAGCTGCTTGTACTTCGGTCTTAGTGCTATCCGTTCCTAGGTTTTGGAATAGCTGAGCGTTACGCTTTAGTACTTGGTCTATCTCTTTACGTCTCATACCTCTATTTTATTTAAGTAGCTACCGTCTTCTAAGCTTATGTAAGCTATCTGTTTTACTACTGGTGTATTATTATTAAAGTCCGTTTGCTTTGGTAGTTCCTTTTTAAACCAATGCAGGTTAAGGTAGGTAAGGTCCCAAGCCCAAACGCCTAAAGGAGTCGAGCAAACGTATATAGGCTTATAGCCTCTATCCGCTGCTCTATTTAGTAGGCTTTGATACTTGGACCATTCTATAAGCATATCGGTATAATGTGAGCGTCTGCACTTAAACTCTACCACTACTTTAGCAGTATGGCAAATAGCATCAAAGGGGCTATAGCTATCTATAGCTACTTTAAGATCCGGAAGGTAAGCCTCCTTAAAGCTTCTAAATAGTTGCGGCTCGTTCATAGGTCCGTGTATTGATTCATTAAGCTAACCGCCTCGTAAAGCTGCATATCCTTAGCCTCTGTTCTTATCTCGTTAGCGTGCTTATACTCTCTAGCGTCCCACATACGTATAAACTCTAGGAATAAGTCTAGCGCAATAGTGGGGCCAAGAGATTTACTAGCTTTGGCTCGTATTGCTTTTTTATATGTGTATTCGTTATCGTTATGCATCCTTCTAGGGTTTTACTGTTATTAGCTTCGTGTAGTAGGGGTATAGCGGTAGGGTCGCTTATTGGTAGGGTGCTGCCTACTTCCATAAGTAGCACCACCTCTATTATCTTGTTAATCCTTGTAGAGCTCATATACCGTACGCTTTCCTTTCTTCTTCGCTATAAGTACCTCGCCTTTATTTAGTAGCTCGTTAGTGCTGTAGCTAACGTGTACCCAGTTCGGTTTATACTCATCTCCAAACTCCCAAATAAGCTGCTTAAAAGGTAGGTTCTTGCGGATATAATGGAATAACATAGCGTTATTACCAAAGCCGTATACGTCGCAGTCTAGATCTAGCGCAGCGGTTTTGTGGTCGTTTATAGTATGGTCCGAGCTTATAGCTCCTCCTATCTTTTCGTTAAGCTCCTCACCTCTAAAGCCGCTGGTAACTCGTAGCGGTCCGCCTACATACTCCCGGCAAGGTTCAAAGATTACCTTAGCTATCTGCTCCAGTACTTTAACCTGCGCGGGTAGTGGGTTATTATTAAGTGCGTGCTTTATAGCTGTGGCGCTATAGGTTGCCTCCTTTAGTGTTAAGTGTTCGCTTAGTTTCATTTTATAAAGTTGTTTTCGTCTATGTGATTTACTACGTAATGTCGGCTTATTAAATCGCCTTGCTTCTTTTTATAGCCCTTATACTTAGCTCTTATGCGTTCGGCATCTTGCTCGTCTTTGGCATAAGCCCAGGTATTTTTAGCTATCTCTATGTACATCTTTAAAACGGCGGTTCTTCCGTGCTGTAGTTACTTTCTAAAGTTAAGGCAATTTTAGGGTATTTTTCTTGCGTAAAGGTAATTATTTTTGCGGCTTCCATAAGACTAACCGCCTTACTAGCTTCTGCTTTTTTTATACGCTCCACATCTCGCAGGTATTCTACAGCTGTGCTTCTTGTCTTACCTATTATAGTTTTAGCCATATGCTCCAGGTCCGCAGGGTTAAACTCTTTACCGGCTGGGCCTTCCATTTCCTTAACGGCTATATGTACGTCTCTACCTTGTACGCTAAGCTCTAGGTCCGGGAAGTTAGCGTTACGAGTATAGAGGCCTTCTATGTAGGTAGTAAAGCCGTCCTCGCTTCTGCTTACACCGTAGACGGTCTCGCTCTTCTGTACTAAGTAGCTACCTAGGTGCCCCTTAGCGCCTCTATCGTTTTTATTCTCGTGCAGTACTGTAGCTAGGTGTAGGTTAAGGTCTGCGCTTATCTTCATTAGCCTACTAACCAGCGCTATAGCCTCCTCTTCTTCATTTACTCCTTTAGCTACATCTACGATACCGTCTATAATACAGAGGCTTACACCTTTTACTTTCTTTAGTACATACTCTACTATAGCTAAGCGGTCGGCGTTGGTATCTGCTCTACGTAGTGCAAAGTACTTTAGGTACTCTTGGCCTTTCTCTAAAGGTATACCGGCCAGGTGTAGTATTCTTTGGTTTACCTTCTGCGCGTGGTAGTCTCCCTGCTCAGTATCAAAGTATAGGACCGTACCCTTTACTATACCGTCCTTTAGCAGGTTATCGCCGTACCCTTGGCGTATTGCTGCGGCAGCGAGGGCACTAACAAAAAAACTCTTTCTACTCTTTGCCTTCCCTTGTATTAGGCTTATGTTTCCTGCGGTGCCTAGTGTATAGCTCTCTAATCCTAGGCGGAGCTCTAAAACGCTGGGCGGGTTACTTATGTGTTCGGTAGGATCTAGTAAGTACTTTTTTAGTAGCTCGTCCTCGGTAGGCTCCTCGCTCTCTTGGGGGTCGCTCTGTGCCTCCTCGTACTCTTGGACCTCGTTAAGCTTCTTCGGTTCTTGGTGTCCGTAGCCCTCAGCTTTTAAAGCTCTAGCGGCTGCTTTAAAGTCGTTACTGTGCTCTAGAGCTGTATAGAGTGCGAAGGGGTTATAAAGCACCTCAGCCTCTAGCTCTGTGCTTGTGCTCCATACCCATAGCTTACCGCTGTCTTTAAATATCTTACCGCTATCTCTAGCGTCAGTAGTTCCGGGTCTCTTTACATAGATATATTTAGAGTCCTCTCTTACTATGGTCCAGCCGTAGCTTTGTAATAAGGTTAGGCAGTCTACCCGGCTGTTATAGTCAGCCCAAGGGGTAAGCTGCTCGTTATCGTTTAATCTTTGCTTAGGTGCCGTATAAGTTACCTCTACCTTTGGCGTTTGGTCCAGCTCTCTAGCGCAGCTTAGTAGTATATCTCTCTCCTCTGCGGTGATCCATTGAATAGCGCTAGCTTTCGTCTCTAGCTTGTAGCCGGGTGTAGGCCAGGCGGCTACTTGGCCTCCTATTCCTCTCGTCTCAAAGGTTACCTCTTTCTCTAGGTTCTTCGCGAGCTTTTGGTTTCCCTCTATTACCTCGCATCTATAAAGGAAGTGGAAGCCTCCGCTAGGGGTCTGCTGTATTACCATCTTTTGAAGTATACCGGGACCGTTGGCCTCCAGTAAATCTATGTACTCTTCAAACTCGTTACCGGTAAAGTGCTTAGCGTCTATATCTAAAACCTCTAGACCGTTGTATCCACATACTAGGCCTAAGCTGTCCGTAGTAAATAAACTTAGATCTTCTAGAGGGCTATCTTTGTATTTGGTCCAGTCCTTTAGAAGCGGGCGCTTTTGTCCACTTACTAAAGGTATCGGGCTATATCCGTGCTCTAGGTATTTGCTGGCTGCTGTTGTTATTGTTGTCATTAGCGTAGTAGTTGCTTCCAGTTGTTTTTATAGCTGTTGTATTTGTTGTCGGGGTTTGCTAGGTTAAGGTTTATACTGTTGCCTTTTACAGCATCGAAGGGAATAATAAAGAAAGTATCTATATACCAAATGTAAATAGCGAAGTAGTCCACCTCTTCAGCTGTGTATCTATTATAAGCGGCGTTATTGACATTTACCCTTCTTTGTACCATAACGCTAAAGTTTTTAGGGTTACGCTTATCCCTAGAGGCGTACTTTATTTGTATCCTATAGAATTTGTCGGCGTTATCTATAACGCAGTCGTAAGCGTAGCCCTCTACAGCAGGAGTAAGTACGTTAAGATCTAAACTAATAGCTGTAGATATAAAGCGGTACTCTGCTAGAGCTCCTTTATTCCGGGTGTTCATCCGAGAGCTCTATAGTTATTTTTGCTTCATCTTTTGGTACTTGTTCCGACCATACCAAAAGCAGGCGTCGAAAGTATTTAGGGCTATCGTCCTTAATCCAGCCCAGGGTTTTAAGAGCGTCGCTAGTGAATTTAACAGCGATAATACTATTGTCCAAATCATAACGGTAACGAACATACGCAGTAACTCTAAAGCTATTGTAAGGAGCTCCTTGGTTATGGCCCAATTGGCTTTTAATCGTTTCGAGTGCAGCGTCTTTAGCTTTCTTTCTTTTTGTCCAATGTGATCCGGCATAAAAACTATTTAAGCTAGGTACCTTACCTAGGGTTAGTACGATCTCTTTATTCTTCCTCATCTTCGCAATTACATTGCCAGTCCTCAGTATTAAGCTCTCCGCATATATCGCAGGTGTTATCTACTCTATTTTGGTAGCTCTCTAGTTCTCTGTCTAAGTAGTCCATCTTTTTACTTTGTTTTTTAAGCTGGTAGAATAGGTAGCCGTTCCAAGCTAAGACTATTACCGTGCCTATTATTATATCAATCATTCTCTAAACCGTACTCTTCTAGGTCGCGGTTCATTAAGTTAAGTAGCTGGTCTCTCATCTCTCTTTTGTGTTAAAGGTTATGATATTTTACAAAAACAATCATTCTCAGCATTGAATAAATCGTATTGTTTCTTACTTAGATTATGCAAGTCCTCTGCTTTTTGAAAAGGATTTTTAGACATCTCTACCATTTCTTCAATACTCATATTAGTACGCAAATCGAATCTTGGAATCTTTTCATTACCAAACTTTTCTTCCATTTTTTGCCACCAATCAGATATATCAGGTCGTTCATTAATTATTGTTAGTCTTTTTTTTAGTGATTTTTTAAAACATAAATCACAATTTCCCTCATAATCTTTAAGGTCTAAGTCAAATGGTTGTCTATCCCACCAAGACCTAACAAATCGCTGGTCGACTTTTATATCATATATGAGCGGGTAAATAATATTGTCTTTTTTGGCATTATTACTCTCCCTATGGCGTTCATCGTAACGTATGCCCATTGCTTTATATACCTCATCATAGCCGAGGTCTTTAACATACTTGCTTATTGGATTCATCTTCATTTCTCTTGTGCAATGAGAACCCATAAAGTTTGGCATACCATATTTTCTAATAACATCCTCAAAGGGTTTACCGGTTCTGTTAGCTCTGTCATAATTAACAACTTTATAAGATGTGCCTTCACCTCTTTCAGGGTTAACAAAAGCCTCTATCCATACAATGCCTAAAGACCATTCTTTATCACACTTATTGATAAAGTCTAATGTTTCAGGAAGCTCTTTTCCCGTATTAGCGAAGATGTATAACTTATCAAATTCTTTATACTTTCGGTGCTCTTTAAGGAATTGAGCCATAAAAGCGGACGTTCTGCCTCCGCTAAATGTGCATACCAGTAACTTTTTCATTTTGATTTATATTCTTTTAAAAATTCCAGAACCACGTTTTTAGCATAATCCTCTGCGGTATTGTAATATTCAGTATAGTAAATAAGTAACTCCTTTTCGTTCTCTAGCAGTTTTCTTGCTTTTTCCCTTAATGCATAGATGCTCCGTTCACCCTCCGTGAGCATATAAGTCATTTCATCAATTAATTCTTGGATTGGTGTTTTCATTTCTGTTTGGTGTTAAAGGTTTCTACTACTGGAGCAAAACTTTGGGATACTTCACCCTTCACCCAAACTGAACCATTAAACTCTTGGTGCATTACTTTAGGTTTCCAAAACTGCCACCAGCGAGGTGAGGATTCAACAACAAAGGTTGTTTCTAATCTGTTCCATCCGTTTAAGGATTCTGTTACTTCAAATTTTGTTTTCATTTCTATTTTGTTTTCACAGAGGGACATCAATGTCCCCCTGTCGTTAAAGGTGTCAAGCATCTTGTGCAGTTTACTTGACATAATGTTCTATTAAAGACACAAAACCCTATCGTTCTGTATCATCTTTGGTTTCTAATTTCTCAAGCGTGTCCTTCAGAATCACATTCCAAGCCCACTTGTCCTTGTCAGCGTTCCAAAGTTTCTCGTACATATCAAGTAGTATCTCTCTCATTTTTATTTGGTATTAAGGTTTGCGCCTACTTTTATATGTGTGCGCCTAATTTTAAAGGTTATATGTATGTGCGTATAATGAAACAATTTACCCTTATTTTGTATGCTTAAACGTACAATTTTACCCTTATTATGTACAGTAGGGTAAGCGTTACCCTAGTCTTTACTTGCTCTGTACTCGTCTACCTCTTGCCGAAGCATTGCCAGCTCTTCTAAGTCCATACCCAGCACTAGCTCTATGTTGCTTTGTATTCTAGTCAATAGGTCCGGGTCCTCTTTATCTAATGACGCTAGGGGTCCCGTTAGAGATCGCTCTAGCATCTTCTCGGTATTACCGAGCTGCTGCTTGAGCTTCTGCTTGTAGAGTACTGTACCTTTTAGCTCGTCCATCTGCTCTAAGCTTGCTTGTAGGAGGGCTACTAGCTTTACGCCTTCTTTGAATGTGTTAAACTTACTCATAACGTTAGAATTTTAGCCATCTTCTACGGCGTTCGTACTTGCGCACTAGCTGGCCTAGGTTATCTAGGTGCCTCTGCACCGCATAGTTATACTCGGTAGAGCTGGCAGCTATTACCGTGTTTACAATCTCCCAGCGCGTATCGCTTAGGTAAAGATCCACATACTTTATGTGCTTCTTTTTTCTTAGGTATTTCTGTATACTTTTCTTCATTGCTTTATACGTTTTATCTTTCTCTTTTTTGGCTTTCTGTATAGCGCTCTTCTAGGGTGTACAGTAGCCTCTAAAAGGTGGTGCTTTTTGTTTAAGCTTTTGCTGCGCTTTTCTATGAGCGCTAGCAGCTCTTCCTCTTCCATAAAATAATAAGTAAAAAAAGAGGGGGCCAGCTTAACAACAAACAAAAACTACTACGCCCGTAGAACACGGGACAAAGGCCCCCTCTTAATATTATAACTCCCCTTTTATAACGTACTCGCTAATAGGGCTACCTTCTACAAAGTACTTACGGTAGGTGTTTATAGCTCGCGCTACCTTCTCCTTTCCGCTCTTTATGAACTCCGGGGTAGTGGTGTATATTCCTACGTCGTAAGTACTCTTACTTACTACTAGAAAGGTGAACTCTTCTAGACCGAAGAGGTGCGTATAGATAGCTGCTTGAGCATCGTAACCGAAATCGTAAGCGCTGTATTTAAACTTGCTTAGATCGTTACCCGTAGTTTTCAAATCTACGATACGCTGGCCTTTGTGTAGTATGTCTGCTTTAGCTCTAAAGGGTAGGCCCATTATATTCCCTATAACCGGTACCTCTGTAGCTGCTCCGTAGATCATATCCCAAGCCTCCGGGCATTCACTTACTGAGCGGGCCACCTTCTTAGCTGTGGCGATCTCCACCGCCGTAAATACATTCTCTACGCCGTCGCTCTCTACAGCCTCTTTAAAGGCTTTGCTCGCTCTAGTCTTTACATCTACTACAGTAAACTCTTTAGCTTTATGAGGCTCCAGTAGCAGGGCGTGAATAAGCTTACCTTCTCTTAGTGCCTTAGTCTCCTCTTGGCTCTCTGTTAGGCTCTGCTGGTATACCCTAGGGCTTTGTAGTAGCTTCTTTAGACTGGAGCTACTTAGCGCAGCCTTACCGAGGTACCCGTAGTAGAAGCTATCGTCGAGCATCTTCTCTAAGAGCTCCCGGCTTTCCCAGGTCTTACCGTCTAATAGTTTTATTTCGCTAATCATTTCTTATTCATTTTACTCTCGTAGTTCTGTACTACTAGCGTTACATTGGTTAGGTCGCTAATCTCCCTTAGCAGCTCGTCCTTCTTATCGTCCGAGAGCCTACGCCAGTTATGGCGCAGGTGCTCTACGAACGTATAAGCTAGCTTTACCTTATCTGCGGTATAGTTAGTTAAATACATAGCTTAGAACGGTAAATCGTCTTCGAATACTGGAGCCTGCGGCGCTGCCGGTGCAGGTGCTGGAGCTGGTGCCGGAGTAGGTACTGGCGTTGATGGAGTCTCTGCGTGGCTCGCTTGCTGTACTTGTGGCGCTTCGCTGCCCTTTAGCCAAGTGCTAAAGTATTCTGCTAGGTGTACGATCTGCTCCTTTGTAGCCTTAGTACCGTTGAGGTAAGTACAGGCTGCCGCTAGCGCGTTCTGCTTACTGTAGTCCTTCTTAGGTCCGGAGCTGTAGCTGCTAGAGCTTGATCCGCTAGAATAGCTGCCGCCGTTCGGGTTAGGCTTATTAAGCTTTAGCCTTCCTTCTTTTGGCTGCTCATATTCTACCTCTTCACCTACCGCGAAGCGGAGCTGCGGAGTCTTACCAAATACTAAGCCGGTAGCTCCGTCGCTTAGTGTTACCTCAAACTTATAGAGGTCATTCCATTGGCCCGTAGGCTGGGCTGCCGTTACTGTTGCTTTTGTCATTGTATATATATTTAGTTAAACAGTTCTAAAGAAACCCCACCGCTGGCCAGCATAAGAAAACCAAACCAAACCTAAACCTTCTAGGGCAGCGGCGGGGTGATAATTTTATTATCTAGAATACTTAGGCATATATCCTAGTATACTTGCAGCCTCATCTATAGCTGCATATTCATAAACAAAGTCCGTAGATAGCAGCTGATCTACTAAATTCCAGAATTTTTGGCTTTTTTGTGAAAGTGTCATAGTAGTTATCTTTTGTTGTTTGTTGAGACAAATATAAGGGCTTTCTTTTCATACTTCCAAACGCTGATGTAAAAAAAGTTATATTTATTTTCGCTCACGCGCCCCAGCCCCTATAAATACTAGGGCTCACGCCCCTAACTTTTTTTTAGCTCCGGCCCTTCCTGCTCCGCACCCACCAAAAAAAGCTCTAACGGTTAAATTAAGTACTTATACCTATTGCAAGATTAAAAGCTAATGTGCTTTTTACCAATACTAGTATTAGTATTACTAGTTAGTATTAGTATTAACTAGTATTAGCTAGTAGTTAGTGTTAGTACCTCCTTATACCTATCGGTAACGGAGTTACTTACACTAACCTAACTTAAACTAGTTAGTTAGTTAGTTACTAAAGAAAAAAAGAAAGTAGAAAGAAAAAAAGAAAGGCTAGCGCAGTATAGCGCGGCCATAAGCCAGCGCTAATACAAGCAGCCCAATAGCTACAGCTGGCTTAAACCACCAAGGCACCCGGGTAACGGTCTTAACCTTAGTGGGCAGGGTTACCGTATTGGTTACTATTACCGTGTCAGCTTTGCACTCTGCTTCTATGCTGATGGTGTCGTAAGATCTAATAACCCTAGCGCTTACGCGCTCCGTCTCAATAACGATTGTATCTACTGGCAGGGTTACCGCTATAGTATCTACCCTCTTACTAGGTAGGTAGATAGTGTCTACTACCGTTACCTCCGTTTTAATGGGTGTTAGAGCGTTTCTAATGGCATTACACCCGGTAAGTAGTATAAGTACACCACTTAGCAAAAGATAACGCCGTAGAGAGGCTGTATTTAGTTTAAGCATCTTCTACGGTTCCTTTAAGCTCTAGATCTCGGTAAATCACATAGAGGGCCTTTAGCTCCTCAGCAGTTAAGCTTAGGAATATTTGGCCGTCCTTCATTGCGTAGAGCGGTCCCCCTTGGACCAAGTCCCAAACGACCGGCACCTCTACCTCTATGCCGCTTACTTTTAAAATAAGGGTTCCCGCTTCTAACTGCATCACTTAGAGGGCTTAGGGTCCTTGCTAAAAAAAAGGGCAAAGGCCACACCTAGAAAGGCTCCCGCCTCCGTTAGTGTAGCCTTCTCCCAAAACACAAAAGCAAAGCTAGCGCACATAAGACCGAGGCCCAGTACGCTAGTCTTCCAGTTGTCGAATATTCTACTAAACATAGTTATAGCTTTTTAGCTGCCGCAGGCTTCGCAGTCGGGGTTATCAATACTGCAAGCTTCCGGCTGCTCTGCTTCTTCCATTTCTTTAATAAAATCGTTAAAGCTATCTTCTAAATTATTACCCATTTTAGTTACGTTTTAATATATCTATTTCTCGCCTTAAAAAGCTGTTTTCTGTCTCTAGCTTCGCTACCTTTTGAGTGAGCTCTAAGAGCTCTTTATGTGCCTCTTTAAGGGCCTTATCCATCTCCTCTACCCGGTTCTTTAAATCGTCCCGGTAAAGGACCGTATCGTTAGTACTCTGTTCTTCCTTACGCAGCTCCGCTTTTACCCTTAGCCTCGCCTCTGCGTATTTCCAAATACCAGCGGAGCCTAAGAGCGTTACTACTGCTATAATTATTTGAGTGTTATTATCCATTAGTCCTATGTAGCTCTTCTTTCTTAATTCTCTTTAAACTGCCGAAGCTGCTAATAGTCAATAGCACCCAGCCCCAATAACTAGGACCTTTAAATAAGAGCCCGCAGTACAAATACATAACAGCAGCTAAAAGGTAAAAGCTGAAGGTTACCCAGCTGGCCCTTACCCTACAACTTAAACACTTTCCACTTACGCAGTACAGTTGGTACAGTCCGGCGATAGGAGCTAGTACCTGCATTAAAGGCGAGTAACCGAGCTCTAGGTAGGTAGCAGTAGGGTAGAGTATAACAAGCGCAGCGGCTAAAGTTATCTCGGTCGGCTGGCTGTCGCTGTATTGCCATATCTTACGTAAAGAGTCAAAGCGAAGCGTTAGCTCCGCCTTGATCTCTTGCGCCTTTTCCTTTAGCCTATTCATTGGTTAGAGCTCCTCCGGTGCTGGAGGGTTACAATACTCCGCATCGGGGTTCGCCTCACAATACGCCTTCGCATACTCGGCAGCGTGTTTGCTTCCGAATGTATGGATACCTACGGGCTTCACCCAAGTAGGCACAAAGTCAGCGTGTGGTTCGTTACGCCATAGGATATCCACGCAGTAGTCCGTAGAAAGTACGG
>Ga0209953_1000743_pt1 | contig 11226 bp, 7 predicted proteins | sample SalPonred_H2O_MG_FD_185713 | JGI IMG/M metagenome (GOLD analysis project Ga0209953, IMG submission 185713) | Salt pond water microbial communities from South San Francisco under conditions of wetland restoration - Salt Pond MetaG... | ecosystem: Environmental > Aquatic > Non-marine Saline and... | reverse complement strand
GCCAGATGCAAGGTGGCGGCAAAGGCGGTGCGTTCAGTTTTGGTAAGTCCAAGGCCAAGATGCTCGATGAGAGCACCAACAACATTACTTTCGTGGACGTTGCCGGTTGCGATGAGGCCAAAGAGGATGTCACAGAGATTGTTGACTTCTTGCGCGACCCATCCAAGTTCCAAAAACTCGGTGGTCGTATCCCTCGCGGTGTGCTGATGGTGGGCTCGCCTGGTACAGGTAAAACGCTCTTGGCCAAGGCCATCGCTGGTGAGGCCAAGGTGCCATTCTTTAGCATCTCGGGTTCTGACTTCGTTGAGATGTTTGTCGGTGTAGGTGCAGCACGTGTGCGTGACATGTTTGAGAACGCCAAAAAGCATGCACCTTGCATTATCTTCATCGACGAAATCGATGCGGTGGGTCGTCAGCGTGGTGCTGGCCTTGGTGGCGGTAACGACGAGCGCGAACAGACATTGAACCAGATGTTGGTTGAAATGGATGGCTTTGAGTCAGGCCAGGGTGTTATCGTGATTGCCGCAACCAACCGCCCTGACGTGCTTGACCCCGCTTTGTTGCGCCCCGGTCGTTTCGACCGTCAGGTTGTAGTGCCGCTACCCGACATCATTGGGCGCGAGCAGATCTTGCGTGTGCACATGCGTAAAGTACCGATGGGCACCAACGTCGATGGCATGGTGTTAGCGCGCGGCACCCCCGGTTTCTCTGGCGCAGATCTGGCCAACTTGGTCAACGAAGCGGCTTTGTTTGCGGCACGTCGTAACGGGCGACTCGTTGATATGTCCGACTTTGAGAAGGCAAAAGACAAAATCATCATGGGTGCTGAGCGTCGCTCGATCGTGATGCCTGAAGATGAGCGTCGTAACACGGCTTATCACGAGTCGGGTCACGCAGTGGTTGCACGTATGTTGCCTAAGACGGATCCTGTCCACAAAGTCACCATCATCCCGCGTGGCCGTGCGTTGGGTGTGACCATGCAGTTGCCTGAAGGTGATCGATACAGCATGGACAAAGAGCGCTTGCTCTCGACCATTGCCGTGTTGTTTGGCGGTCGGATTGCCGAAGAGTTGTTCATGGATCAGATGACCACCGGCGCCTCTAATGACTTCGAACGCGCGACCGCGATTTCTCGCGACATCGTGACACGCTACGGCATGACCACGGAGCTTGGACCCATGGTCTACGCTGAAAACGAAGGTGAGGTTTTCTTGGGTCGTAGCGTGACAAAGACCACGCACATGTCCGAAGCTACGATGCAAAAAGTGGACGGTGAGATTCGTAAGATCATTGACGAGCAATACACACGTGCCCGCACGATCCTCGAGGAAAACCGTACCAAGGTTGAGACCATGGCAAAGGCCTTGCTTGAATGGGAAACCATCGATGCTGATCAGATCAATGACATCATCGAGGGCCGCCCACCCCGTCCGCCTAAATTGCCTGACACCCCGACTGACGTCACGCCGCCATCAGCTGGTCCAACCGCTGATGCACCAGGTGGCAACCCTGCTGAGGCTGTCTAACAAAGGGCAGTATGGCAACAATCTGGCAATGTGGGCGCTTCGAGTTTGATCTCGAGCGCCCAATTTTAATGGGCATCGTCAATGTCACCCCAGACTCGTTTTCTGATGGGGGGCAGTACGACAGCGCCCAAAGGGCAATCGATCATGCACGCTTGCTGATCGAGCAAGGCGCCCAAATCCTAGACATTGGTGGAGAGTCTACAAGGCCTGGGGCTGAGCCAGTCTCGGTCTCAGAGGAGTTAGACCGGGTGCTACCAGCGCTCGAGGCGCTCGGCTCCAATAACGTCGCGTTGTCTGTTGACACGTGCAAGCCTGACGTCATGCGACAGGCCCTCAAAGCGGGGGCCGATATCGTGAATGATGTAACCGGCTTTAGGCAGCAGGAGGCGGTCCGTGTGGTTGCTGAGCATGCTAATTGTGGCGTTTGCACTATGCACATGCAAGGTGAGCCCAGGACCATGCAGCACGCCCCAACATACGATGACGTCGTACAAGACATCACCAAAGCCTTACTTGCAAGCGCCAAGCGCTTGCAAGATGCCGGTATTTCGGCTAACCGCATTGCACTCGACGTTGGCTTTGGGTTTGGCAAGACCGTGGAGCACAACTACACGCTGTTGCGTCAGATCGGCTCTTTTGTTGAACTCGGCTACCCAATCGTGGTGGGTGTGTCGCGCAAGTCCATGATAGGGGCGGTTACGGGGCGCCCGGTTGGTGAGCGCGTGAATGGCAGTGTTGCAGCCGCGCTGATCGCTGTAACATTAGGGGTACGTGTGTTTCGCGTGCACGATGTTCAAGCTACGCGTGACGCGATGGCAGTTTGGGAGGCGGTGACCTACGGTCCAGAAGAAAAAAAATGAGTCGACGATATTTTGGCACCGACGGTGTCCGTGGTGAGGTGGGTGGTGAGGTCATTAACCCGCAATTCGCGTTGAAACTTGGTTACGCAGCCGGTAAGGTGATTGCGCGTGAGTCCACAACAAAATCCCGTCCAGCCGTTTTAATTGGCAAAGACACTCGGATCAGTGGCTACATGCTTGAATCGGCATTAGAAGCTGGCTTTGCGGCAGCCGGTGTCAATGTGTTACTCGCAGGACCGATTCCAACGCCAGCGGTGGCTTATTTGACGCGGACTTGGCGACTGTCAGCCGGTATTGTGATCAGTGCTTCGCACAACCCTTACTACGACAACGGCATCAAGTTCTTTTCTCCGCAAGGCACAAAGCTGCCTGATTCGGTTGAATTGGCCATTGAACAAGCGCTCGATGAACCCATGGGGTGTGTGTCTTCCGATAGCCTTGGGCGCGCTCGGCGCATCGAAGATGCCGCGGGTCGCTATATCGAGTTTTGTAAGAGCACGTTTGCGTCTGACCTCGATTTGTCTGACTTGTCGCTAGTTGTCGATGCCGCACATGGTGCGGCGTATCACATTGCACCTCATGTGTTTCGGGAGCTTGGCGCGACCGTGCATGCGATCGGTACGCAACCGGACGGTTTCAATATCAATGAAGGTGTCGGCGCGCTGCATCCTGAGAACCTTGTCAAGGAAGTGCAAGCTCGCGGAGCAGATTTCGGTATTGCGCTAGACGGCGATGCTGACCGTATACAAATGGTGGATTCCGAAGGTCGTTTATACAACGGCGATGAGTTGCTCTACGCCGTTGTGCGTGACAGAGCTATGCGCGCACCAGTTGATGGCGTGGTCGGCACGCTCATGAGCAACTTGGGCTTGGAGCAAGCCTTTGCGGCCATGGACATTCCCTTTGAACGCGCCGCTGTCGGTGATCGATACGTACTGGAGAGGTTAAAAGAAAACAACTGGCTCTTTGGTGGTGAGAGTTCGGGTCATTTACTGTGTCTAGATTGCCACAGTACGGGCGACGGGATTGTTGCTGGTTTGCAGGTGCTCGCCGCGCTACGACGTTACCAAACCACGCTATCGGCTTGGGTCAAAGACTTGACTCTCTATCCCCAAGTCATGATCAATGTGCCCATACGCCCCGGGGTAGATTGGAAGTCACACGCCGGCCTACAAAACGAAACAGCTGCGGTTGAAAAAGCACTCGATGGCAAGGGCCGCGTGCTGATCAGAGCATCAGGCACAGAACCCAAGCTGCGCCTCATGGTGGAGGCACCCGAGGCGCACGTGGCACAAAAACATGCAGAGTCACTAGCAAACAGTCTGGCATGATGGTCATATTACTGTCACGATTCGGTCAAACGGATGACATACCCGGCAGTCAAACTGTCGGCATTATCCAGTGAGGGCCTCATGTTAGAACTCGTGCGTAGTCGTGCCAGCGTTTTTTCATTACCAACCAGCCAGGCCAGCCAAGGCGATCTGGTGGTTGGACTTGCTCAATCTGACCAAGAGCTCGAAGCCATTCAGCGTCTGCGGTTTAACGTATTTACTTCTGAGTATGAAGCCCAAGTCGCCGATGCCAGCAGTGGCATCGATCGCGATGCATTCGACGCTTGGTGTGAACACCTGATGGTCAAGGATCTCGGTACAGACGAGGTGGTGGGCACTTACCGTGTGCTCACGCCTCATCAAGCCAGACGGGCGGGCGGCTATTACTCCGAATCTGAGTTTGACTTGTCAGGTCTCGGGGACCGGAAAAAATCGCTTGTTGAGTTTGGCCGCGCCTGTATCGACCCTGACTATCGCAACGGCTCTGTTCTGATGATGCTGTGGTCGGGGCTGGCAGAAATTCTCAAGCAAGGCCGTTATGAGCACGTCTTCGGGTGCGCAAGCGTGAGCTTGCGTGATGACGGCGTGACTGCTGCCATGGTCTGGCGTAATGTCAAAGACTCGATTGGCAAGGATGCACCGGTGGTGACACCGTTACATTGCTACCCAGTTGCTAAGCTCGACAGCCATTTGCCAGCCCAAATGCCAGCATTGCTGCGCGGTTATCTCCGTTTAGGTACTCGGGTGTGTGGCGAGCCAGCTTGGGATCCGGATTTCAATACCGCTGACTTCCCTATGCTTTTGTCGGTCAGTCAGATGGGGACTCGCTACCGTAAGCACTTCGGGTTTGATTGATGGCTGGCGTTAGTTCGTAGTCTTCAACGCGTAATCACTTCAAACTTCATGCCAACCTTTTGCCATTCAGATTCTTCCGCATGAAGAGAAAAGTCTGTCAGTGGGTGTTTGGCCAACCATTCTTGATTCACGGTTGTGACAATCGAGTTGCCCTTGACGCTGACCGTTAGCGCGATCGCTTCGACCTCCTCGCGGCGACGGCAAAGTAGCGCAGCCAAGCGAAGCACCAGAATGGCCAGCCATTGCTGACGCGACTTCACCAATGTCTGAACTTTGCCAAGCTTACCTGTATGAGCCAAGACCAGCATGGCCACGGTCGCTTGGTCTGCCTTGGAAAACCCTGGCATGTCGGCGTTGTTCAGAATATAGGTGCCATGCTTGTGGTAACCGTTAGCAGAAATCGACATACCGACTTCGTGTAAGTCAGCTGCCCAGCTCACGGCGTGTTTCAGCTCGTCATAAGGGCCACTATCGGGAAAAATGGTTTCATATAGTCGCATGGCCGTGCGCCTAACGCGCGAGGCTTGTCGAGCGTCAACATGGTAGCGTTTCATAAACACTTTGACCGTTTCATCACGCCGGTCCTGTGCTTGACCGCGACCAGCCAAATCAACAAGAACACCTAGACGCAAAGCACCGTCGCCGGTGTGCATGATGTCAATGCCCATCTCATCAAAAAACGCACTCATGATGGCCAGGCCCCCGGGTAAGACATCCGCACGCTCTACTTTGATGCCGGGCAGTTCAGAGGGCACGACACGCCCGCTTTTGATGAGTTTTTGTCGCAGACGTTTTAGGCCACTTGCCGTTATACCAGTCTTGGAGAATCCGCTACCGACTAAGATGGCTTGCAATGCTTTAGCGGTGCCAGAGGAGCCATAGGCTTCTTGCCAACCCAGTTTTTTGTAAGGTTTGGTGATGACTTCAATCTCACGCTGCGCGGTCATTTCAGCCGTGCGCATGGTGTGTTCGTCAATTGCGCCATCAGGGAAGAATTTTCGGGTGTAGGTCACGCAACCCATGTAGAGCGATGTCATTGTCAGCGGCTCTTCTGCCTTACCAATAATGACTTCAGTCGACCCGCCACCGATATCAATGACAAGTCGTTTGTCATCAGAATGTGGCAGCGTGTGGTTAACGCCGGTGTAGATCAGGCGTGCTTCTTCTCTTCCGGCGATGACTTCAATAGGGAAACCGAGTGCGGCTTCGGCCCTTGGCATAATGTCTGGCGCATTGCGTGCCACCCGGAATGTGTTGGTGGCAACCGCGCGAACCCGGTCGGGGTGGAAACTGTCGAGTCTCTCGCCGAAACGCTCGAGAATGGAGAGCGCTTTGGCGATAGATTCCGGACTGAGTACTTTGTTCTCATCGAGGCCGGCGGCTAGACGGACAGTTTCCTTCAGTCGGTCGATCTGATAGATTTGTCGTACGCCGTTTTCTTCGTGTACTCGGCCGATAGCCAGTCTGAAACTGTTTGAGCCCAAATCGACTGCCGCTAACAAGTGTTCCATGCATGATCACCAAACAAATTCTGATGCGATTATAGGGGTTCAAGGCGAGCATGACATGCCTCGGTCTGATCAAATTTCTAATTGCGTGTGTCATGATGTAACTGTTTGACTAAACTTTCTGACTCTGGCACCCGACTGATGACAGCAGCTAATTCACGAACCCGCACAAAAACCACTACCCGTTCGACGACGTCGTCAGCTGCAAAAGCAGCTACTGCGGGGCGTGCTAGTAAAAAAACCACACCCACAAAGACCAGCACGCCGACCAAGACCGCTAAAAAGGCCGACCTTCGAGCACCTGCTGAGCCAAGGTTTTTAAACCGCGAGCTGTCTTTATTGCAGTTCAACGAACGGGTGCTGGCCATGGCTCAGAACCCAAGCACCCCTTTGTTGGAGCGTTTGCGCTATCTGTGCATCGTGAGTTCAAACCTTGATGAGTTTTTTGAGATCAGAGTCTCTAGCCTCAAAGAACAAGACCGGCTGTACCCCGGTATGTGCGGACCGGATGGGCTTACCGCAGCGGATGCGCTTGCACAGGTTGAACAGGCTGTACACGGACTGGTGCAAAAGCTTTACGCCTTGATAAACGAAGAGGTGCAGCCCAGCCTACGCAGTCAGGGCGTGTATTTGCATCATGCCTCTGAATGGGACGACGCACAGCGCGAATGGGCTCATGACTTGTTTGTCAGAGACATGATGCCGTTGCTAACACCCATTGCCTTGGATCCAGCGCACCCTTTTCCCAGGGTATTGAACAAAAGTCTGAACTTCATTGTGCCATTATCTGGCGAGGATGCCTTTGGTCGTAAAGGCAGTATTGCCGTTGTGCAGGCACCAAGGGCACTGCCCCGGGTGGTGCGCATGCCCCCCTCGGTGGCTGGTTTGCCGCATGGCTTTATTTTGTTGACCTCTTTGATTCGCGCTTTTGCAGGTGAGTTATTCCCTGGTATGGAGGCGCACGGTGTGTTTCAGTGGCGGGTCACACGCAATAGCGACCTATTTGTTGACGAAGAAGAGGTCACAAATTTGCGTCTGGCCTTGCAAGGTGAGTTGTCACAACGTAATTTCGGGTCGGCGGTGCGGCTGGAGATTGATCAACTGACCCCGCCCCACATTGAAGCGTTGCTACAAAAAGAGTTTGGCCTTCAGGCGGCCGATACGTACCGGGTCAATGGCCCTGCCAATGTTGCCCGTCTGATGCAGATTTGCCAAGAAGTTGATCGGACCGATTTACTCTTTCCTGAGTTTCGTGGGCCGGTACCTAAAGCGTTCACCACACTGCCGCATCGCATGGGATCCATATTTGATCTGATTGCGGCAAATGACCAGTTACTGCATCACCCCTATCAGTCATTTCAGCCGGTGATTGATTTTTTGACTGCAGCGGCCAGTGACCCAGATGTGGTGGCGATCAAGCAAACGATTTATCGCACGGGCGAAGACTCTGAACTCATGGAGTTGTTGCTTGCGGCAGCTCGCGCCGGCAAAGAGGTGACAGTGGTCGTGGAGCTAATGGCCCGATTTGATGAGCAAACCAATATTAAATGGGCTTCCAGGCTAGAAGAAGTCGGCGCACACGTGGTCTACGGCGTGGTGGGTCATAAAACCCACGCCAAAATGCTGCTCGTACTTAGACGCGAGCAGGGACGTATACGTCGCTATGGACACCTGGGCACAGGCAATTATCACCAGCGCACTGCGCGTCTGTACACGGACTTTGGGTTGATGACTGCCAACCCTGCCATCTGTGAAGACATGGACAAGGTGTTTGCTCAACTCACGGGCTTGGGCGCCAGACGCCAGCTCAACTGCTTGATGCAGTCGCCGTTTAGCTTGCACGGGGCGGTCATGGACTTGATCAAAACCGAGACGGCGGCCGCCAAAGCGGGTAAGAAAGCACGCATCATGGCCAAAATGAACTCGCTGCTTGAACCGCAAGTCATCGAGGCGCTATATGCCGCTAGTGCCGCGGGCGTGAAGATCGATTTGGTGATTCGCGGTGTCTGTGCGCTGCGCTCAGGTGTGCCAGGACTATCTGAGAATATCCGGGTGCGCTCGATCATTGGCCGGTTTTTAGAGCATTCGCGGGTGTTTTATTTTTATGCCGGTGGGCACGAGAAGGTGTACCTCTCGTCGGCCGATTGGATGGATCGGAACTTCTTCAGACGTGTCGAGGTGGCGTTTCCGGTGCTGGACCCGGCACTGAAACGCCGGGTGATCAGGGAATCCTTTACCTTGGCCTTGCGAGACAATGTGCGTGGCTGGTTGCAGCAACCTGATGGAAAGTTTGTTCAAATTGCGTCCGGATCAAAGCCATTTAGCATGCATGAAGAGCTGATTCGGCTACTAGGTAACAAATAGGCTCGTAGGAAGCGCAAACGAGGTGGCTCCAATCTGCTATAGTTCACCTCTTCGGGGCGTAGCGCAGCCTGGTAGCGCATCTGCTTTGGGAGCAGAGGGTCGTAGGTTCGAATCCTACCGTCCCGACCATTTTCACAAAAAACCGTCACTCAGTTAGCTGGGTGGCGGTTTTTTCATCTCAACCGGCTAACTCACGCCATGAAGTTAAAACCACCATCAACGTAGATCGTCTGGCCAGTCATGCCACTTGACTCAGAAGCACATAGAAATGCCGTCAGGTTTGCCACTTCCTCGATGGTTACCAGTCTGCCTAGCGGACTGCGTTGCTTGGCCATATCCATCAAATCATCGAAGCCTTGAATGCCCGATGCCGCCCGGGTCAAGATCGGGCCTGGTGAAACAGCGTGTACCCGAATGTTTTGTGGTCCGAGCTCGGCGGCCATGTAGCGCACAGTCGATTCCAATGCAGATTTCACCGGGCCCATAATGCCGTAGCTTGGCACGACTTCAGAGGAACCGTGGTACGTCATGGTGATCATGCTGCCACCGTCGGCCATATGCGGTGCGGCAAGCTTGGCTACTTCCGCAAACGAATGACAAGACAAAGCGACTGCTTGTGAGAAACCATCTCGTGAGCTGTCAATCACTCGCCCACGCAAGTCGTCAGCTGGCGCCCAAGCAACTGAGTGGATCACGAAGTCAAGCTGACCGAAACGTTGCACCGCTTGTTCGATAAAACCCTCGATTTCCGCTGCGTGACGCATGTCGCAAGCTAACAGTGGCACATCGAGCGGTTCGGTAACCGACTTGGCGTACTGTGCTGCTTTGTCATTTAGGCAGCTGACTTGCAATTGGGCACCGAGTGCATGCAAGCGCTTGACCACCGCAGCAGCGATGCTTTGTTCATTGGCCAGCCCGAGCACAATGCCTGAACGCCCGGTGAGGTCACAAAATGCAGCCGTCATCATAGATTCCTAGTTTTGTTGTGCGCTCTATTGCAGTATTGTGTATTCACCTGAGATCCGTTTTGTAGTTGCTGTCGTTGCTAATGATCGTCATCTTAATTAAATAGAAGCCGTCTATTCTAGAGAGCCCGAGGGCGATGTGTTTAGAAACGACTCGAATCACTGAAATGAGCAACATGGCATAAACGACTTGAGCGACCTTGTGATCTCTTCGGTGGTGGCATTAACCATGGCTGGCTTGATTGCTCTGATGGTTGTCGGCACTGCCGAATGAATATCTAAAGGACCACGGTAAGGATACACGTACCAACATGACAAATCAGCATGATTTGATAGCAGCGCAAGATCCGGCTCATCCCGGCTCAGCTTTGCTTGCCTGCAAGGCTTACATTCCCCATGAGCCCCCACGGGAAGTTGCGATCGATGAAATCGGTAAAGCGCTTCTGAACCCCGACGCCATTATCTGGGTGGGCATGCACTTTCCTGACGAGGCACAAGTCGGGGAGGTTTTGGATCAGCTTGGCGTCGGGCATGACGCCTTGCATGGTCTGGTCGGCGATTTGTCCATGCCTCGCATGTCGGTGCACGAGAAAGATCTGCTGATCGTGCTGCCAACCGTGTTGTGGAAATCTGACCACAGCAGACCATTGTTTGGAAGGCTGGCTTGCCTGGTGGGGCATCGGTTCCTAATCACGGTCAGGCGAGGCTCATCTTTGCCACACCTACATCTGCGCGATCAGCTAGAAAAGAACCGTAGCCTGCTAGATGCAGGCACTGATCACATCACAGCAGAAATCATTGATGATCTGGTGGATCGCTACGTTGAGGCCTATAAGCACTTTGAGGTGCGGGTTGACCGAACCGAGCGCGTGCTGATGCGCGCTTCATTTGACCGGGCATCCATTCAAAAGCTCTATGTTATGCGACGCGACTTCCACCGATTTCAGGTGGCTATTGAGCCAATAGGTGAGATTTGTGCACGTCTGGCAAGATTAAAAACCAAGTCGCTCACGCCGACTGCTCGAATGCGGTTTGATGGCCTGTCAGAGCGGATACAGCGACTTGATTCATTGTTTTCTAATTTGGGCGAGGGTTTGGCATTTGCATTCGAAGCAGGCATGCTGATTGAGCAGTCGAGACAGACTGACACCACCCGCAAACTTGCTGCTTGGGCGGCGATCATTTCGATACCGACAGCTCTGGCTGGCATCTATGGCATGAATTTTGAGTACATGCCCGAGTTGAAATGGAAATATGGTTACTTTGCTGTATTGGGTTTGATGGCGACGACTTGCACAACCTTGTACGTCTTATTCCGTCGCTCGAAGTGGTTGTAGTCTGAGCTTTAGCGCCCTGACACCGAGTTCACCGACACCGAGTGAATGCAGTGTTATTGATCCTCTAAGAACATCGCCCGCTAGGCTCTGAGCCGGCGGGCGATGTGTTTGGGCTACTTGAGGTGTGGCGCGCCATGGTCCATTGACCACGGCGCTACCGTATTCTTCAGTCCATATCTTCAAGGCTTTTGCCAGCCGTCTCGATTCTATATATGAACGTCACCACTGCGCCGATCAGCGAAGCGATGATGAGGATAACCAAGAGCGCCTGCGTGCCGATGTCCTTGAGCAGGATCGGGAAAAGGAACGCGGTCAGCACCGCCCCAATCTTGGCAAACGATGCCGCAAAACCTGCCCCTCGACCACGGATCTTGGTGGGGAAGACCTCGCCTGCGATCAGGTACGTTTGTGCGTTTGGCCCTAAGTTGGTCATGAAGTTAAACAACATGAAGCCACCAAAGAGCAACCACATCTCAGCGC
>Ga0209953_1000742_pt1 | contig 11237 bp, 12 predicted proteins | sample SalPonred_H2O_MG_FD_185713 | JGI IMG/M metagenome (GOLD analysis project Ga0209953, IMG submission 185713) | Salt pond water microbial communities from South San Francisco under conditions of wetland restoration - Salt Pond MetaG... | ecosystem: Environmental > Aquatic > Non-marine Saline and... | reverse complement strand
TTTATAGCATACTTGCTATACCAAATGGCTCTAGGAAACTTGCCGCGTTCTCGCAGAATATCGTTGAACACACGGTACTTGCCCGTGTCACGCAGTTCTTGCAGCTTTTCTTGAAAAGGTTTTTTATCTATCAATTTAATTACCTACCTAGGTGCATGTAAGGTTCTAAAACATCAATCCATTCGTCGTAGTTAAAATCTATTACAAAAAGCGATCTTTGTTCGCTTGTGTTGTTATATCCGTAATGTGTTTTAGCTGCATCAAACGCAAAAAATTCTCCCATCTTCCAATGGTATGTTCTTCCTTCGACTACAAATCCGCTATCACCTTCTGGTAAGACTGTAGGTAGATGGCAAATGATCTTACGTCCCCAGTCTCTGTGATTGTGTTCAGGAGTTTTGCTATTCGGATCTAGAACTAACCATCCTGTTGCTCTATGATCTGGTCCTTCTCTCACAAGTTCTGTAGTAATAGGACATTTTCTCTGAGAGCTGGGCCATGCTTTGTAATCCCACCAAAGCGCAATGCCAGACCACCCGGGTACAGGTTTGCCGTCATCGTAATCTGGCAACGGCACACGTCGGCGATTAAAGTTCAAATATTCCTCTTGGATAGTATCCTGGCTGTCAATAATGCGTTGAACAAGGTCTTTCTTTCGTTGTAAATTCATGTTTGCCTCTTTTCTTATACTTATCCGCTTTCTTGAGAGAGGCAAAAATTATGAGTATAAATATGCGTACATAGACATTAATCCTCTAAAGGTATCACAAACATGAAACTAACACATAATCAAAAGACTAGAGGTCTACAGATACTAAACCACATCCTAGCACTGGTTGGATTGGTATATGTATTTGCTACAGGACAGTATTATTGGCTTGCAATAGCTATTGCATTCTTTATTCCCACAACTATATTAGGTATTAACATTGGATTCCACAGACTATTAAGTCATTCTAGTTTCACAACATATCCTTATGTTAAAGAAATTCTATCAGTTATTGGCAGTCTTACTACACTGGGCAGTCCCCTAGCTTGGACCGCAGTGCATAGACAACACCACGCATACGCTGAAACAGAACACGATCCGCATAGTCCCTATGTTTTAGGAAACTGGAGAGCTTGGTTTGGCGTTTGGGATATTAAATCTCTAGACCTACGGCTAGTAAAAGATCTACGAAAAGATCCGTTTCAGAAGTTTCTTCACAAGTACTATGTATTGATTATCGTTGTCTACTGTGTTCTACTAGCACTAATTAATCCTTTACTAGTAATTTTTGCTTATGCAATACCAAGCTGTTTAACACTACATGCATCCAGCAGTGTTATTGTTATTGCACATAGGCATGGATACCAGACACATGACATTGGGGATGATGAAGCTCGCAACAGTTGGATTGCTAATATTACCAGCCTAGGCGAAGGCTGGCATAACAATCATCATGCAATGCCTTGGAAGCTTACACAGGGTATTAATAGATGGCAATTTGATCCGCCCGCTTGGGTTATTAAAACTTTTTTAGCCAAAGATGTTATTGAAAGCAAAAGTAGACCTAACGGATAAGCCTTTTAGATGAGAAAATATATTTTAGTTGAATCAGAGATTGCTAATCAAACTCCCTTTAGACATTTTAGTGATCTATCAAATCTTAACAACATAGTCTCTATGGGTGTTGCTAAAATTGTTGACTTTGAACAAATAGCAACACTTTTTAAACACAACAAGCTTAATAGAGATTTTTTTCTTAACTCGGATAACAAAGATCTTTATATTGAGTCATTTAGACAAAAAAACAAAGTAAAAATAGATTTAGAACATCTTACTGATCTAATTGATAGTGGCAAATGCAAAGAATCGTGGATCACATGCGGTTATATAATTTCTAATAATAGAGATACTTCTTTAGAAAATTTAAAATTTTGGTACAGATGTAAAGAATCGCTTAAATTAAAAGATTGTTTCACGCACGAGATTTTAAATCAAGAACAGAGCTTTATTACTGATACGCTTTTCTTTATGCATGGATTTGTAAGAAAAGCACCAGTATATCATATTTTGTTAAACGACGATACTATTTTTGATCCAGGATCAACAGTTGATAGTGATAGACTTTTTGTAAACACTGTTAACTTTCACGACGGAACTTTTGCAGAGTTTTTATTAAAACCTCTGCTGCGGCAGGCCTTTGTTGTAGACAACGTAATTATTGCTCCAAAAGGTACGTTTATAGTTGATTTTTATGCTAGAGCAGGATTTAAGTATGTTGAAGATTTTCCTTTTGAACTTTTAGGTTTAAAAATTAGATCTAACATAGAACATAAAGAGTTAGATACCGGTGTTTATCAATTTGATATGAAAGACCAAGATTACGGCTATATCTATGCTAGGATTAACACAGACTTCGGCGGAGAACAAGAAAAGTCAACTACTCTGCGTGTAGCCTACTCTGTACACAACGGCTGATAAATACTAGTGGAGGGTGTATAATGCCACAAAATACCAAAACAACAGATGCTGCAGGGGTACTAGTATTTGATGCAAAAAATCCTGGCTCGGGTGATCCAGTTTATCGCCAGACAACTTCGAGCTGGGGGTCTTTTATGAATAATAATGCAGTCTGGGAAAGCAGTATTACTGCGACTCGATTTAATAGAACATATTCATTCACCGTCCCGTCTTCGTCAGTGGGCACTGCATCGGCACTTGTTGCAGTTGATGATGATGTTCAAGTAGCAATTGATGGTACACGAGTCTTCACTGATGCTCAAACTTTTACAACTGTTAGAACTGTTCCGCTGAATATATCGCCAGGAAATCATACTATTAGCTGGACTGCACAAAACGGTGTTGGACCTTCAGGAGGAAGCGGTCCCGGAGGTTTATCATTGTTGATATACGCAAATACACTAGGTGTGCCTGTTGGAATTGATTATACTTTAAATGAAGTAAACACAGTTTTAAATTATTTTACACCAAACAATCGAGTTCGAGCAAGTCATGTCAACGAACTATTAAGTCTGTATTCTAGATTTCAAAATCATAAACACACATTGACTGATGTTGTAAGATTAAAAACTTTCGGTAATACAGGTTCTAGTTTAAGTGCTGTTGACGAAACAGGAGCAGTAAGTGGTACTAGCGCACAACCTAGTAATGTAGCAGCGGGTACACAAATCACTGCTGCACAACATGCACTAGTCAGACAAGCACTAAACAGTTTGCGAACACATTTTCATAATTGGACAGACAACTAATGCCACAGGAAACAAAAAATACTGCTAATCCTACTGGAATAGGATTTTCAACTGCACAGATGGATACATTGCTTTCTAAATTTACAACTGGACAAATTATAAGAAGAAGTGATGTGCAATTAATGTTGGATTATTATGCAGATTTTAGAACGCATACTCATTCACTAACAGACATATCTAGATTAAAAACTTTCGGGAATACAGGCAGCAGTTCCTCAGCTTCAGATGCTACCGGCAACCCTACCAATCTAAACGGCACACCGGGCGATCCGGCTGTAAATAGTTTAGTGACAGCATCAAAACACAACGAAATACGCAATGCTCTTAACTCAATAAGGGCTCATATACATCAGTGGACAGATAACAATGGATAATTCTAATTCATTCTAAAAATAGGTTTAGCTTTGCTGACATAAATAATACAAACACTACAGGAGTATTGATTAAATGGCAGAAAACACAAGCGGACCAAGTAAAAATCCATCCGCCGCTGGCTCTAAAAATCAGGGAGAACAAATATCCGCTGACACTTTTCGTCAGATGGTAAATATTCTTAAAGACATGCGAGAGCACACGCATCAATACTATGACGACTATACTACAGTTTGTCAATGTCAGTGTGCTTGTAACAGAGGAACAGTATAATGGCAAAGTGGTTAATTGATACAGGTAATACAAAGAAAGGCTTTTATTTCAGTAAGGTGCAAGATGTTGTATCTCACGCATATTTAAAAGAAGAAAATAGCGAATACATTCCGGTACTAGGTGGCCAAAATATGTATGCTGCTCACTCTCAAACTGATCCTAACAATATCATAATTTTTGAAAAACAAAACGAAGACGGTTCTTTTGTTACATCTATTGGCCTTAAAAGATTCGACCTGAGTACTAGTCAGCCGTTAAGACTAGACGAAATTAAAGCCTATCTAGATAGTGCTGAAGCAGAGTTAAGCCCTGTGGTTGCACTACAATATCAATTTGAAACTGCGGATGCTGATGTTTCTAACTCAGAAGCTATCGAAAATGCTCGTTATATTACAAAAGTTACTGACGCAGAAGGAAATAGCAAAATAGTTGATATTCTGACTGATGAAACTGTTTGGGACTCGCCTGAGCTAAAGCACGTAATAAACTATTTGTTCATAGGAAAAATAAAATCAATTCCTGACACATATTATATATTATTGAACGGATTTAGAACCGAGCTTTATCAACAGTTACAGCAGTTCGGAGAACATACTTTTGAATATCTTGATCAAGCAACTGGAAGTTTTAAAAATTATTTCATTAGACCAACAGTAGAAAACGGTAAACTGTTTGATGATGTAATTTTTGCTGAAGCACAGTCTTTAAAACTTAAAGTATTTGGTGATCAAAACTTTTTCTTAAGTTCTAATAATCTTACAGCAAATGATGTTGATTATAAATTTGAAAGTAGCGTAAGTTGCGTCAAGGATGCAGATGGCAATCTAGATATTGATATGGGAGACAAGACCACTGCATTTGTTTCAGTCTTTATTCCTTCAAACAACATGCTAGATGTAACACCTGATATGTCCATTCGTAGAACCTTTACAATTCACAGGAGCTAAATACCTGTAATAATATAAGAGAGGTATACAATGGCGTTCTCTACGAATCCCAACACGTTCAATTTCCAAGATAACTTAAACGACCTACAAAAGAAGCGTTTAAATGACCACAAACCGTCTGTGACTGTTGACGAAGATGGTAAATTTGAAATACACAGCGAACAGATTATTACTCCAAAAGGTCTAGACAAGACTAACAAAAGAATTAGTGTCCTTCCTGACGCAAACGAAACTGTTGTTAAAATGAGCGAAGCAAAGTATTTGTTTCAAGACTTACAACAAATGAATGTTATTTTAACAAATGCTTGTAACCTCAGCTGCTCATATTGCTACGAGCAGCACAATAAAGACTTTGGAAGATTCACAAATGAATCGCTACTAGAAGCATATAACTTTCTTTTAAACTCATCGGATCACGAAAAGAAAATATTTCAGTTCTTTGGAGGTGAGCCTTTAATACACAAAGATCTTATCCTTGGATTCTTAAAAGAGAACAAAGAATATTTACAAGCAAATTCAAAAGGCTGGACAAAGCAGTATGTAAGCTGTGTTACTAATGGACTTCTTATTACTCCAGACTTTATGGAGGAGTACTTTGATTACGACTTTACACATATGCTGATAAGTTTAGATACTATTCGTGCAGATGTTGATCACAGAGAAATTGGTCAAAAAAGAATTAATGCTTTAATAAAAACAATCAACAACATTCCACAAAAAGCCAAAGATCGCGAAGCAGTAGTAATGCGATGCACACTTGCAAGAGAAAATGCTCCTTACTTTAGAGAATTTGTGGATACAATTTATGCAGCAGGCGTCCGACACATAGTAGTTCATCCGTTGATACTTGACAGCAGCAGAGGGTTCATCGCCTGGAGCGATAAAGAATGGAATACGCTGCATCAAGATATTCTTAATGTACTTGACGAGTATTTTGACCTTGCTATTCACTTCTCAGAAGGTGTCGGCCAAAAGGGTGAAAACAACTGCATGGTTGGTAGTGACATGGTTGCTATTGATGGAAGTGGTGACTATTCAGGTTGTTACTTCTTTACTAACCAGAAAGCAGGCCCAGCTGGTAAAACTATCCTTGGAAACGTTTTTGAAGATAGACTATACCTTGATCGTTACAAAGGATTCCAGCAAGCGTTTTCACAAATGATCGAAGAAGAAGAACAGTGCAGAACTTGTGATTACAAGAATGCATGTTATCAGTGCCCAGCAGGAAACATGGACACTGGTCACAAACTTTTCCGTCCTGATGATATGTGTCAGAAGATTGTAAAACTCTATGTGGATCTACAAGACGACATCGAAATTAAACATTTTAAAAAGAAATTTACACAAGTTTACGAGTCGTGTGAAGAAGAAGGCGAAGCAAAGATCTACACTCGTTCTACCCTCCACCTAATGTTTAAGATGTTTTCAGACTACCATGCGTTTAGAGACGACACTGATTGGGGTTGGAAAGAAGTTGAAAGTCCCGAGCAACTGTACTCTGCTTGGACTAGAATGATCGAAAACAATTATGTCCTAGACAAACCCGACTTTGAACAATTTATGCAAGACCTTAAGGGTTATATCACAGAAGACAAGATGAGTGTCAAGTCGCTGTATGAATGGATATGCAGGAAAGCAGAAATTCCAACAGACTTGTCTGAACAAATTGCTGAGTTAGACTATGCTGGTAGAATATCTTACTGTGTCTTCTTGCACTTTTTGATTTTACATGACCAAAAAGCTATTAGAACTTCTAATTTTGAATCGGTAAAAGATAAGTTGCTCAAGTCCTAATCTGGTGTTATAATAACATTATGAATGATTTTGAGAATTTAAAACATATCTCTATCTACCTCGGTAACACCTGTAACTTTGATTGTACATACTGTGACAGGGAATACATTGCCAAGGATATTGGAGGTCAGACATTTAAAACTACATGGATGAGTCTTCTTGATAACTATATGGAGAAGACTATTCCTCACGCAAAAGATCTCGAAGTAATCAGTTTACATGGCGGCGAACCGTTCTTATTTGTTAGTCGTATGGATAAAATAATGGAACGGCTATATAACAAATGGATTGCTGGCACTGACCGAAAGTTTGCTATTACTACTAATGGAAGTTTGATCAAAGATAACGAAGCATTTATGAAGAAGTGGGGCAAGTGCTTACGATTAACTATTTCCTACGACTTTATGTTTCAAGTACAAAACAGGGAAGCATTTGATGTTGTAGAAATGAGCAGGATAATCCATGAAAATGGTGCAACCATGCAATGGCAGTTTGTGATTCCAACTGACGATCGACGTGCTTTTAGTATGGATGCAGTTACAGATATTATAAAGACCTGCAATGCTACTCAATGCAACACAATAAATCTAATACCTTTGAGACACAGAAGAGGTGCTAGAAAGTTTGAAGTAATTATTGATCATATACACCTAGCAGAATGGTTTGATAGCTTTTTGCAAATGATTACTATACTGTATACAAAAGGTGTTAAACTGTATATAGACGGTACGTATGGAAACATCGACAAGATCGATAAATTTTACTACAACAATCATAATAAAATGATTCTCAGCCCAGATGGTTACATATATCCAGAATACGATTTCCTTGAATACAAAAGAGAAGAGTTTCGTATAGGGCAATGGTCCGACGGCTCTTTAGACTTTACACCAGAATACTATCGTCAGCAGGACGAACGTAAAATTACCAGAGAAGGATGTCACAACTGTCCTAGCAAAAACAGTTGCGGACTTAAATATCTTTACAAAATGTTCGATGAAGAACCAGGCGGTAGCTGTGTATTATTTTACCAGATGATTGATACCGCAGTAGCTTATGCATATAAGTTGCAACAAAAAGACTCAGTATTTGAGTGGGTAGGAATATAATAATGGATAAATGTTGCGACACACCAGCACCTAAACAGGGCCAGTTTCTACACTATTTTCTAGAAAGCGACGCCTTAAAAAATGTTCAGAATGAAGTAATTTTTAGTCTACTTGGACGCTACAATTGCTTCGCAGGCTGCAAAGTCTGCTACACTGAAAAGCATTTTAAGAAAGCGTTGCCAAATTTTCAACAGCACATTCCTCAAAGTATAGATTCCGATCTAGAAAAAGAATGGTACGAAATTTTTGATCACTTTACAACAGTAAGTTCGATTGACGACATATACTGGATGAAACACAATCATCCTCATATGTATAAATGGTACCTTGATCATGACCATATTTTTTCTTGGGGCAACATGACCGACAACAACTTTATTAGGTCACAGCCTCTCTTTATGAATGAATTAAGTACAGAAACAGAAATATACGAAATTACATTTTCGGAAGACTTTCTTAAACAAGTAAAAATTGACGAAATTATATCAATGTTAGATGCTTTATACAAGCGATTAACTATTAAAAAAATTAAGTTAATTTTTAACAGTGCTAACAGTTTAGAAAATGACAACGTAAAAAAGCTTTATGACTGGACACAGGATCAAGGAATCTATACACCAGTACACAATAACTTTAAACTTGAACACGAAATTTTTGACAATGGCATTCCGCAAATGGAACACATTGTAAACTACGATGAAGATATCTTTCCTGTTTGTAGAGAAAGCGACTATTTGCAAAGCAATGGATTTTTCTTGACTCTTATAGACAGTATTGATACAGAGCGTCGGCCATACAGTCAATTTACACATTTTGATCGAAACACACATCTTGTTCTTATGTTGCAAGGAAAGCTTGATCTTTATCGCAGATGGAGCAATCTATATAAAACAGGTCAAGTAGGCAACGGAGAATCAGGTAAGCCTTATTTCGAATATTACGATTGGGTAAGTAATAATATAGTAGTAAACAAAGATTATACTTTCATACCAATCGACTTACTAGATGCTCGAACTAGATACTATCATAAACTAAAAGATAATGACTGGATGGTAACAGACTACGGACTTTTTAAAAATAACACAACACAAGTAATTCCTATATTAGAGGTGAAGAATGGATAAGATAGTCGGAACACATTTAATTGACGATGGCGACATAACCGGAGAATTAAGTTCTATCGTAAACGGTAGTCACGAAAAAATAAACGACGGCCCGTATACTGTTTTTAGACTAAAAAATTCTAACACACAATTCTATTATAATAATTTTACAAATGGAATATATGATACAGAACTCAATAGTTTAAGTGAAGTAACAGTGCCTACAGAAGAATGGAAAGAAATACAAACACATGTCAAGAAAAGGCAAAAGACTAATAAGCCTGCATGGTTAAGGATTCTGTTAGGCCATGCATGTAATTATAGTTGTTCTTATTGTTTACAAAAAGATATTGGAAATCCTGAAGAAAGAGGTAAAATTTGGACCCTAGATTATTTTCTTGACGTTGTAAAAAACAAACTAGACCTAACCAGTTTAGAAAAAGTTGATCTATGGGGAGGAGAAACTCTTTTGTACTGGAAAAGCATTGTGCCAATTATTGAACAACTGGATCGTCCGGGATTAGAATGGTTTATTCCTACAAACGGAACACCGTTACGACACAAGCATGTTGATTACATTCAAGACAAACTAAAAGGCATGGCACTGTTTGGCATTAGTCATGATGGTCCTGGTCATGTAGAACTGAGAGGTGAGGAGTTTCTTTGGAATAATGCAACTGTTGAAGTGCTGAAGCGAATGCAAGAGAACAGAGAAAAAATAAGATTCAGTTTTAATCCTGTAATCAGTGCGACAAATTATGACCTTTTTGAAATGAACAATTTTTTTAGAAACTACATGCTAGATGTTGGTCTTGATCCTGAATTAGTTAGTATTAGTTATACTCTCGGAAGAGTACACGCAGACGAAGATCACGACGGAAGTGTTAGTATGGATCATGTTATTCGCGGCGATGCCCTAATTAAATTTAGAGATATACTTGACAGGTTTATTGAATGTAATATTGAACAAGCAAAAGGCATTAAGGACCACGGTATTATTAGAAGTAACATATTTCACAATGGTCCTACTAGTGTATTAGGATTCGGAGAAACGCTACAAAAACAGATACTTCCGACTGTTTCTACTGTGTGCGGAGCAGACGACGATCAAGTATTAAGTGTTGACGTTTCGGGAAACGTAAGAACTTGTCCACATGTTGACGATAGTTTTATAAGCGGAAAACTTGCAGAGATTGAAGAAGTAGAATTAAAGAAAGTTGATTTTACAAGATATGACAAACACTGCAAGGTATGTCCTGTATACAGACTTTGTAAATCAAATTGTCCGATCACAGTTCCGGACCAAATATTCTTAACAAACTGTGCGGTGGAAAAAGTTTTCCACAAAGCAATACAACGAGGTTCACTGAAAGTTCTTTTCGGCGACGATGTAGAATTAGTAAAAGGCGGATTAGATGAAGATACCATTAGACAATATACAACTTAAAGAAACTGAACTATTTGCGCATCCCCTATTGAGCACAAACATAATTCAAACAAAAGCAGACCTTTGCATATTCATGGAGCATCATGTTTATGCAGTATGGGACTTTATGAGTCTTGCAAAAGCATTGCAGCATAGAGTGTGTCCAAGTGGAGATGTATGGCTTCCTGTTCAGCATACTCGTGACGAAAGTGCTAGACTAATTAATGATATTATACTTGCAGAAGAAAGCGACAACGACCTAGGCGGCGGCAGTATCAGTCACTTTGATCTATACCTACAAGCAATGGCCGAAGTGGGTGCTGACGTTGAGCCTGTTAAAAAGTTTATCGATAGCGTAGAAAAAAAAGGCATAGACTGGAGTCTAGAACACTGTAATTTTGTTCCAGAGTCTGCTCGCAAATTTATGAGATCTACCTTTGATTTCATTGCAACTGATCAAAAGCATATTATTGCATCAACTTTTACATGGGGTAGAGAACATGTTATTCCTGATATGTTTAAAGGCATCCTGCAACAGTTGAACATTAATTCATATACAGCAAAAAAGTTTCATTACTATCTCGAACGTCATATCGAATTAGACGGGGATGATCACGGCCCGGCTGCTGTGAGATTAGTTGAGAATCTTTGCGGACAAGATCCTCTAGCATATGTAGAAGTCGAAAAAGCAGCAATTGATGCCATTAATGCTCGTATAGAATTTTGGGATGCAGTAGAAAAGAAACTGTATTAACGTATCCGATAAATACTCGACTAGGAGAGTATAATGGATGTAATCAAAATCAACGTGCCCACATTTCTTCGCTTGCTTGAATTAGTAAGAGAAGAAGTAGAAAGCGATCCGGATCTACACGACATCGCAGAAATAGTCACCAAGCTCAGTGAGCAAGATGTTATAACCATGGACGATTACGATTCCATTGTTAATTACATGGAA
>Ga0209953_1000741_pt1 | contig 11251 bp, 13 predicted proteins | sample SalPonred_H2O_MG_FD_185713 | JGI IMG/M metagenome (GOLD analysis project Ga0209953, IMG submission 185713) | Salt pond water microbial communities from South San Francisco under conditions of wetland restoration - Salt Pond MetaG... | ecosystem: Environmental > Aquatic > Non-marine Saline and... | reverse complement strand
CTCAGGGCGGTTGTACGTCGGAATGTAGATTGTGAGGTGCGGCTTAGTCTCAGGCCCGCGCACCGTAATGACTGGCGCAGCAGGCTCAGGCTCAGCCTTGGCCTGCACCATCTCGTCTAGGTAAGGCCGCCAATACTGATCCCACACCAAGTCGGCGTCATAAGACAAAGCGTGCTCGCGGGCCTTGTCGCTGCGCTGTTGTCCTCGAGCGTAGGCCGACTCAAGCGCGTCCACGATGCTGGGAATGTTGGGGGTGTTGAACCAGGAAAGTTGCGCCCCATCCCACCAGGGTTGCCCCTCGGTCAGCCAGCCGTCGCCGAGCAGCTCGGGCTGGGCGCTGAAGTTGTTGGCAATCGCCACAGTGCCGCTGGCTTGCGCTTCCAGCAGGGTAAGGCCGAAGCCTTCACCCAGCGTTGGGGTCAGCAGCACGTCGGTGCCGTTGTAGAGCGCCGCCATGGCTTCGTTGTCAATGCCGTTGTGCATGGCTTGCTGGCCGACAAACTTGAAGTGCCGGTGCTCTTTCAGCCCGCAGGCTTTCAGCAGTAAGTCAAGGGCTAGGCCGTTGTGCTTGCCGTAGCGCTCAGTGTGTAGGTACAGGCGAGCATCGGGCTTGTCTTGGGCAAAGATGGAAAAGGCCAAGATGTTCTCGGCCCACGCTTTGCGGTGGACACTGCCGGCGCCGCTAGCCTTGTTGGCGTTGATCGCTGAAACAACAAAGTGGTCGTTGTCAAAGCCCATCAACTCGCGCCCAGTCTTGCCGTTGTAGGTGGCACCTGGACGGTAAAGGTCGGTGTCAATGGCCATGGGAATGTAGCGGGCAGCAACGCCGCCGCGCTCAATTTGCTCCTGGCCAAAGCGCGTCACCGCGATGGTTTCAATGTTGGGGCGCTGCAAAGTTGCCAGCACATTCGGTGGCACCGGCATGTGATCCACCATTGTCCACACAGCGGTAGGAACGTCGTTCCAGTATTGCTGGCTCATTGTCCAGGCGTCGAACAGGCTAATGACCAACGCTGGGCCAGGGTTCTCAGCAGTCCACTCAGCGAAGTTGGCGCGCACCGTGTCGTTGGAATACATCTCCACACCCATCGGGAAGATGGGCACGCCCTCCCACAGGGTGCGCATACCTTGCAGGCCGTAGTTGGCATTGACGGCAACGTGGTGACCGTCGCGCTTCATGCGCGTGACTACTTGCGCGGTTTGCGTTCCATAGCCTGTCCCGCACCAGGGTGCGTTGCTGTGAAAAAGAACAGTCAGCGGGTTGATGTTGTCAGCCATCGCAGGGGCCTTTCATCGCAGGTGTTTGCAGGTGTGACCTGGGGGGTGCCCTCCTGCGCCGAGCACCCCCCAGGGGAATGGGTGAGGGGGGCCGGTTTCCCAGCCCCCCTCGACGTTCGTCCTAGGCAGTGCCGCCGCGGAAGAACTTGAGCGCATCGGTGCGTCCACCACCGAGGTCGCCATCAACGCGGATACGCGCCTTGAAGGCCACCTGGTCGCTGGTGAAGTACGCCTCGTCCGACCGGACGATTTCGATGCCGCCCACGAGCCGCGTGTGGTACGCACGCAGATCGCCGAACACCACGGACTTGCCGGTGATGGTCGCCGAGGTGGGCGCAGTACCGATAGCCGGCACAAAGGGATTTTCGTAGACGGGATATCCGAGAAGACGGCCCGGTGTTGACGCGTCAGCGAACGGCTGGAACAGGTAGCCCTCGCTGCCCTTGAGCGCACGAACAGCGCCCAGGGATGCGCGGGACATCATCCAGCCAGCGCCCGGCTGTGCGGCGTACACCGAATCAACCGCGTGCATAAGGCTGATCAGGTTGTCGCCCGTGAAGGCGCCCGAAACACCCGTGCCGCCGGTAACCGCAGGTGCGGTGCCCAGCGAGGTGACCAGGCCGTTGGCCTGAACGGTGCCGGTGCCCTGGGTCAGGACGTTGCCCACGGCGGTGCCGAGTGCAATACCCATCTGACGGCCAAGGAAGCCAACCAGGTCTACACCTGTATCGGAAAGCAGCTCTTCGGAAACAACCGTCAAGGTGCCCGTCTTGTGCGCACGCAACGTGATGTTGGTGAACGTCGGATCGCTTTCGGCGTAGGTGTCGCCTTCGGCAACCGCAGTGCCCGCCATGCGAGCGGTCTGCACCGGCACCTTGATGTCCTCACCAGATGCGGTGTTGAGAACAGTCACAACGCTCGGATCGAGAAGCGGTGACAACGTGGCCAACTGCTCCTGGATGATGTCGTAGAACGACTGCGGCACAACCTCAGGCCCCTTGGTGCTGGTGGCCTTCTCCAAGTTGCGGCGCTCAAAGGTGGCGCTGCGACGCTCGCCACGCGCAATGGCGCGGATAACGTCAGCGTCGCTCGGTGCTTCAGCAACCTCGCGTGCTTCAGTGCGAACCTCAGGTGCGTCAGCCAAAGCGTCAGCAACTCGAGCGTCGCGCTGCTCAGCGGCGCGAACCTCGTTCAAGTGATCCTGACGAGTGTTGATGCGGTCGTTCAGGTTGTCCCAAGCGGTGCGCTCTTCAACAGACAGATCACGCTTTTCCTGCTCAGCCCGCTCCAAGTAGCCGCGAGCCTCGTGCAGGTCTTTCTTCTGAGCCTCAACGAGGCTGTCAAGGTAAGACATGCTTATCTCTTTCGTTTGATATGTGATGCGCAGGGATGACGTGCCAGGCGGGACGCTCATGGCAAACACACCGGCGGGCCGCTCAGATGTGTTGGTGGAGGTGGTCGGAATCGAACCGACGTTGGTGCCGTTGCCCTCGTGAGGCCTTAGCGGCTCCGCTTACCAATTCACCCCCCAGGGCTTACAGCCCCAAAGCCTTCTCGGCCAGTGACAACTTCGCCGCCAAGATGCTGGCGGGAACACCAACAGGCTCATCGGCCTGCGGTGCGATCTTGTCCACGACACTGCGCAGCAGGGCAGCCTGTGATTCGTCAATGGTGCCGGTCTGCAACGCGCTCATGGCGTCGTTCAGCTCGTCCACGTCGGTGGCGGTGCGCTTCGCCAAAGGCATCAACTTGCGCACGCTGGCGGTGGTCTGCGGGTAGGCCGGCACACCGGTGACCACTGAGACCTCGTGGATCTTGGCGGCGAGCAAGGTGCGCTCAGCGCCGTCCTCGCTCCAATCGTCCTTGACGGTGGAGAAGCCAAAGGACATGCCACCGATGTCGCCGCGCTCAGTGAGCACGCGCACGTCGCGGCCTGGGCCAGTGTCGGGCAGGTCGATCTCTACCCAGCCGCCGTCAGGGCGATCCTCAATGCGCAAAGTCTTGGCGCGAGTTGATCCCAACAGCATTTCGTCGTTGTGGTTCACATAGGCGCGAATGTCTACGCGGGACTTCAGTGAGCGAGTGAACGCACCAGGCGCAATGCGCTCAGTGAAACCGTGGCCCAGCGGCAGGCTGGGCACGTCGTACTTCCAGGCATAGCCACCAAAGGTCATGCCGTCGCCGCTGTCGGCTTGGCGTATCTCAGTCACCTCCGCATCAAAAGTGCGGAACTCAACGCTGCTCATGTTTGCTGCCCTTTCGTCTGCCTGCCATGCGTTGCAGTAGTGATCGCCGCGCACATACTCTTCCCAGCGTTCGCACCATGCGCGGTCGCCTTGGGTGTTGGTCTCGTCGTAGAACATGCAATTGCCGCAGGCCCGACCTTCAGGCACGTCATCCTCAAGTGCTGGTCGGTAGTTGTCTGGTAGGTCTCGCTGTTCACTCATGCCTATGTCCTTACGTTCGCCGCCAGGCTCAATGCCCTCAGCGATGCTCAAGGCAACCATCTGGTCAATGGCTGCTTGCTTACTGCCGTGGCAGCCCATGACTTCACCGTCTTGTTTGATGGTTGCCCAACCACTGCAACTTTCGGCTTGGTCGGTAATGAAGTAGGGCACTAAATCTCCAAGATCAGCAATTCTTCTTCTAGCCTTAGGCGCTTACGCTTAGCCACCTCAATGTCATCTGGCCATCGCTCACCGATCACGCTGCCCGTAGCCGCTTGCAAGCCAAGTGCCTGACCGTCAATGACAACTCGGCCAAGGGCTTTGCCGACCGAGCGGTTGCGCCCAACGACTGATCCGCGCAGCTCGATGACAATTGGCAACAGTTGAGGTCGTGGCGGTTCGGGGTAGAACAGTCGCGGGCCTGCGCCCTCTTCCACCACAGGCGGTGGCGGCGGTGGTGGTGGCGTGCCACCCGTACCACTTGCGACACCGTTGCTGATGCTTGAGCCGTTGACTGTTCCTGAGATGTCAGGCGTGCCACCTACGCTGCCAGCGTTGACGTTGAAACCAACAACGTTGCCTTGGCGTCCTGGCACACCAGCAACTGAGCCAGTTGATGTGGTTGCGCCGCTGGCTGATCCAAACGAGCCAGGTACGCCGACCACGCTACTGGCGCTTTGGCTTGCACCAACTGCGCTACCAACTCGGGCAGCCGTGCCCTCAGCGCTGCCAGTTGATAAACCTGCACCAACAACCAAACCAACGAGGTCAGGTTGCCCGCTGACGGCACCTACAGAAACTTGCGAACCAGATGCCAAGCCAGACAAAGATGGCAAGCCAGCAACAGCACCAGCGCTTTGCTGCTGACCACTAGCTAGGCCCACTCGACCTGCAACGCCAGTCAGCGAGCCGCTAGAAGTTTGCGAACCTGTAACTGAGCCCGAGAACTCCTGAAAACTAATGACTGAGCCGGTGCTAGTTGAAGCACCCACAACAAAGCCGGTGCCAACACCGCCTAGCGGTTGAACATCCAGCCGACCTGTGTCTGTGTCATCCAGAGTCAACAGACCCGGTTGATCTACAAAGAAGCCAAGCGCTTGCTGGTCTAGTTTGCCTTGAGCCTCGCTGTCGAGGATAAACAGCCGAGGCATGGACTAGGACACAGACTCAGACAGGTTCCCTGTGGCGATTGTGTAGGTGCCAGCGCTGGAGAACGTCTGGGAAGTATCAAGGGCGCGTGAGCCATAGAAGGTGCCAGCACTACTAGCACTCCAATAGCCAAGGTGGGTGATGGTGGTGGAAGTGGGAACATCAAACACAATGTCGGCATCTGACACAGCAGTGCCATTGCTAGCAGCTGCCCAACTTATTGCCTCGCGGGTGTAACTACCACCACTGACTTCATTGCTCCCAGATACATCAGGCTCAGCGGTGTGAAGGCTGGCGTACCCTGCTACGGCAGCCAGGCCGCCGACTTGGGCGTTGAGGCCGTTATTATTCAGCGCCACTATTCCTCCACAATTTCGATGATGTTGCCGTCGTCGTCCCGCTCAACCTTTCGGCGGCGGGCAGGTTGCTCAGGCATGGACACATTGACTATGGGCTGCGGCATGTTGCGCAAACTGTCTGACAACGTGATGCCGAACTGTTGCGCAATCTGCAGCGGGTCACTGTCGGCCTCGCGCACCGGGTAGGCGTCCTCGATGTTCGGTGCCTCAGCCTGCTGCGCTGCGTTTTGCAGCTGCACGCTCGGCAAGCCGGTGTGCTCCATGACAGGCAAACCAAACGCGCCCATGACCTCAGCAGGGTCAAAGCCCACGTTGATCAACCGCACCGCCATTTGCACGCGGCGGTCTTGCTCCACGATGTTGGCCGCTTCCAGGTTCACGTTCGCCAACGGCACGCGGTTGGTATCGCCACCGGCCACAGGTGAAAGATCCTCACGCCGGCGCACGTCATTGGTGGACAAGAAGCCCGCCTGGGTGCCGATGCTGTAGGCGGTGTAGCGGCTCTGGAGGTCACCGCGCAGCAAGCCGTCCATGTTGAAGCGCAGGAAGGATTCACCTGGCAGCAAGCGGCTGAAGGCTTCCTCAAGTTTGTGGACGTAAGGCCGCAGCGTGATCGTGACAAACGAAATGTGCTGCTGCTCAACGGAGGCCATGCTCATGCTCTCAGTCAGTCCCAGCATGGACGGCTGGATCTTGAACACCCGGGCGATCTCTTGCACCGCAAACTCGCGGGCCTCATTGAGTTGAGACTCTTGCGCGTCAGCGCTCATCTTCTCAAACTTCGCCCCGCCGGTCAGAATGTTGGGGCGGTGCGCGTTACGCAGGCCGCGGCTGTTTTGCTCAAACTGAGACTTCAGCCGGTCAGCCTGCTCCTGGGTCAATTCACCAGGAGTGTTGATGATCCCCGAGGACAACGTGCCATTGCCGAAGTAGCGGGCGGCGTATTCGTCCAACGCTCGAGCAATGCCCAGGACATCTTTCAATTCATCCACCCGCGCCATGCCAGCGACCTGGCCGGGGCGGCGAATGTCAGTAATGTGCAGCATGTCCTCAGCGGGAATGATCTGCGTGTGGTCAAACACAAATTGGGTTAGGCCGCGCTGATCCATTTGCGGCTTGACGCGCATGGGGTCAAGGATGCGAAAGCCGAGGATCTCTTCACCCTCGCGCACGATGCGAATGTAGGCATTGCCATTCAGCAGAATCGACACCAGCGCAGCTTGGTAGAAGTCGCTGCGGCCAACCGAGCGGTCAATGTCTGGCTGCTCAATCCACGCCGGCTTAGGTCGAAAAGGCACGCGGTTGCCGTCGCGGCGAATAAACGTGTCCAGCGGCATCGTGGCGATGCTGTCGGCAATCAACCGCACCGACGCAAAGACTGTGGCCACCTTGGTGGCGGTCGCTGCGGATACCTGCACGCCCGACAGTGACGCCGGCGCAAACAACCCGTCAGTCAAGAACAGCGACTGATAGGTGACCGCTCGCCGCTCGTCGGCCCCTGGTAGTAAACGTCCCAGCATCAGCCACGCTCCAAAGCAAGGCCGAAGGCCATCACGCCAACGCCCGCCACAATGACGGCAGCAGGCACGAAGATCATGCCCACGCCGACAGTGACCGCGGCAAGGCCAGCGATCTGCAACAGATTGGCGGTCATAACACTCCTAGTAGAAATTGACAGCGGGCGCGGTCGGCTCCTCGATGCGGGTGACCGCCCGCTCCACAGCCATGACGGCTGCAACCGCCAAGTCAATGTGCCGTTGGCTGGCTTTGCTTTCCTTGCTCAACCGCCAGCCGCGTGAGTCCTGGCGCAGCACAGCGTTAGAAACGTGGCGCGTTAGCGCAGGCTCACCAGCGTGTGTCAAAGCCCGCGTGTTCACCATGTCGGTGAACCGCTTGGTGGCCGGTGTCATGCGCGACGCCGACTGCGGGAACTCCGTTACAGGTAGCCCCTCTTCGGCAAGGATCTGCAACGACCTCGCCCACAAATGCGGGTCTGCGGTTATCTCGCGCACCTGCCAACGCAGGCACGCTGTCCTAATTTGAGTTTCAACTTCAAGAATGTCCACGCGCCAATCCATGGCACCGGGCGGCTTTTCCCAATGCCCCGCCACCATGACGTGTGGGAACTCGCCCATCTCAACCGCCACCAGCGCTGTGGAGTCACCTGAGAAAGAACCATCCAGCGCCAACACAACATCGGCCCCGTCAGGAATCTGGCGGGCAACATGGCAGTCATCCCACGCCGCCTGCGACAACCACTGACCCTGTAAAGACACGGGGCGGTTGAACCAGTAACGCTCCCACTCAGCGCTTGAGGTCTGCGGATCTTCGTAACTGTCGGCGATGGCCGCCAGATCCATCCACTCAGCAGCTGGCCCGTACACCTCCGTCAAGCCCGCCATGCGGTGAGTCTTGAACTTGGGGTCATGCTTCGCGCTGGCCTGCCGGTGATCAAACACCAACCCAGCATCGGACACGCGGCCTTCACTGACCGCCTTGAAGTATTCGTGCGAAGCCTCGGCCACGCTGTGCTCGCCAGGCGCGTACATCGTTGAGGTCTCCAAGCACCAACCACTCGCCACTTTGCGCTTGAGCAAGTTGCGAATGACCACCTGATGGAGGCGCTTGAGTTTCGGCAACGCCCACAGGTGAGTCTCGTCAAAGACCGCGAACGTGGACTTGCCGCCGTCCTTGCTGGAATCAGCAGCCGACTCTGGTGAGATGACGCCACCACCTGGCAGCAAGATGCGGCCAAGGCCGACATCTACGCGCCCATAATCAGCGACCAATTCCGCGCTAGCGGTCTCAGGGTTGAGCATGTAATAGATGGCGTCATAGGTGTTGCCCGCCTGGCCCAACTCAGTAGCAAAGCACAGCACCTCAGGGCGCTGCACCGGCTTGCCGACAGGCTCGCCCTCGGCGTACTCATAACCCCAAGGGCTGACCTCACCGGCGGCGGCGAAGTGCGAAAACCGCACCGGGCCGATGGCTTCAGCCACCGACAAGAACGCAGCCAACTCAGACTTGGCGCGACCCTTAGGCCGGCTGATCACAGCGCGGCGAACATGCCGCTTGCCGTCCGGCTCCAACTCATAACACCGCGTGATGAAAGCGGCAAACTCGTCGTCGAGCACCACTGGCTCGCCCTCGATGTCACCAGGGCCATGCACGCAGTAAGTCTCAATCCAATCAACCAGCGCCAAGCCGAGAGTCAGCATCAGTCCTCAACAAGTGACAGCAACCGCTCGCGCCGATCCTTAGACATGCGCTGACGCTTCGGCACCTGCTTAGCCTCAGTGTCCACCTCAATACGCAGGCGCAAACGATCCTCAGGGGTGCCCGCAAGTTTGCCGACGCGTAAACGGATCTCAGCCGCCAAGCCAGGTGAGCCGTTCCACATCTCGGTGTGAAGCATGGCGGTGTCAATCAAGAAATCCCAATCGGCGTCAATGAACGTTGCCGCCATCGCGCTGCGCCGCCATGTTTCGTACCACGCAACAGTGCGCTCATGCCAGGTGTAGTCCGGCAACTCAGGGCCACGCAACTGGCCGTCCTCAGCCACCTTGGTGAACTCAGATTGCCGGCGTGCCGTGTCATTCGGCCTTGAGCGTTCAGCCTTGGGCGCAGGGCCACGTCCAGGCATCACACCTCCAAGGCGTTATGGTGTTGGGGATCAAGGGGGAAGTCATGGGTCTGTTCGGCAACAAAAAGTCCAGCATCGTTTACAAGCCAGCGCCGCCAGTGCCCAAGCCCGAGCCTCGAGCAAGCAGCGACGAAGTGATGCAGCACGCTGGCTTTGAGCGCGGCTGGCGAGCCGAACCCATAAACGCCGTGCACCTGCGATCAGGTGTTGTTGCGCAGCTCTTCGCTGAATACGAATACGCCGCCATGCCGGCCTGGTGCAAAGACGATGGCGAGGCTGTTGTGGTGATCGTTCACGACCAACAGGTGGCGCAGATTCCCAAGGGCAAGGCCGCAGCCATTCGGCGGCTAGGCAACAACGTGCCCGCAATGGCCATCTTCGCAGGCTCAGCCACCAAGCCTGCGCTGCAAGTTTTTATCTCAACGCTGTAGCCCCAACCCGCACGCTGTGACCTGCACAGCGTCTGGGGGGCACAGGGCCAGGGTGCCCAACGAAAATTATTTTGAGGATTCGCCCCCACCTGGAGCTAAGTCCCCCCTACCCCGCGAGGCGTTGCAGCTTCGATGTGCTTTTGCTAAAGGACTTTCAATTTCTCCAGCAATGACGTGATCGGCTTGCCAAGGGTCACCCCCTCGCTCGCCTTCGCCACATATCCAGCAAGGGCCAGGGGCCTCCCTCACCCCCCTCGCCCGGCGCTTGTAGTCCCCCGAGTAATGCTTGCGCTTGGCTGGGTCACGGTTGTTTGCCCAACGTGTTGCCTGATCAGCAGCGCATCGCTCGCATCGAGATTGTGTTGTGAGCTTGCCGCAGTCGAGGCAAGGCCTGGGCAGGCGGGGTGTCCTCACGCCTGCTCGGGTGTCTCCTTGGCCTTGATGATGCGCTGCTCTTTGGCAGGTGTGCCATTGACCAGCCGGTCAATCGCATCAACAATTTGCGGTTCGATGGCAGCAACCGTGCCAACGGTTGGGGCGCCTGTGACGCCTTGCACGGCTGCCAGGATCTCAGCCTTGGTGATGGTGGCCATGCCGGCCCCTTTCATTTTCGTGGTGCGCCCGTTGTTCAAGCAGCGCATCTGAGTAAGCGTGCCAAGCCGGCCCCCGGTCTTTCTCGGGCACGAGGCTTAGGTGGCGCAGGGCTTCGTCAATGTCTGAGACTGTGGGCTTGTCACAGATGGCGGCGCTCATACCGGCTCCATACATGACGAAAGCCCGCCACCGATTTGGTGCGGGCTGAGGGTGTAAAGGTTCTAGCGTTACACACTGTAGCGGCTATTGCCTCAATACTCAACAGAGGGGTGCCTGTTCTCGCCGACATCGGCCTTGCTGTCAGGGTACGCCGACCCCCGGCGCACCGACTCAACCAGGAACGCACTGCCACCCAGCGCGTGGATCTCGCCAGCGATCTTGCGCCGCCAGGCGTGCTCGCGGATCTCACACAGCCGGCACACACCTACATCACCCAGGTGCATGGTGGCGTAGGTCTGCTCACACACCTTGCACACATTCACCGCCATGCCGCCCCCTGACGCTCATGGCTCCACAAGTGGGCCACATAGTCGGTGGCATCACCCTCGAGCGTGAGCCGAACGTGGCGGCCCAGGAAGCCGTGCCGCTGCGCACTCACTGTGAATATGGGCAAGATCGCTTGGCAGATGGGGCACCTGGCAGCGATCTCCTTGCTGGGGTTGTCCTTGCTCATGCCATGGCCTCCCTCAGGCTGTGGACTTCATACCTGCCGTTTTCTCGTCTGATGCGACCCTCACGCGCCCAGGTGCGCAGCGTGCGCTCACCTATGCCCAGCCATTCACTGGCCGCCTCAGGGTCTAGCCACAACTCAGCCATGCGACTGGATGCGACCACGCGCAGCAGGCGCTCCACCGGCCAGGTAGTGCGGCAGGCTCGGCAGGTGACTTGGCCGCCAAAGTCCTCACCGCTGACGCGCAGCTGCTGGCCGCACTCGCCGTCCTCAGTGTCACTAGGGCAGGTGACGCGCCAGGCTGCCCGCCTGGTTTGCCCTGCTGCCTGCTGGGATGCTCGATGCACCCCACGCAACTCGTGGGCGAACTCATCGACTGCTGGGTGCTCGGTGCAGGTCTTACCTAGCCAGGACTGAAGGAAAGTCACAATGCCGGTCAAGGTGGCCCTGGGGGTTGGCTCCCGCTCAGCGCTCGCTGGCCCATAGGGGGTCAGGCCGTAGTCCTCGCGCCAGATGCGCTCCCAGGACTCTAGGACGGCGATGGCATCAAAGGCCGCTGAGGTGTCCAGGGCAGCGATGTTGATGCCTAGGGTGCGCTCAGTGCTACGCCCATCACCACCTTGGCCAGGCAGCAGGTTGTCCCCGGCCAAGGCTTGATACTCGAGGATGTCGCTGAGTTG
>Ga0209953_1000740_pt1 | contig 11256 bp, 6 predicted proteins | sample SalPonred_H2O_MG_FD_185713 | JGI IMG/M metagenome (GOLD analysis project Ga0209953, IMG submission 185713) | Salt pond water microbial communities from South San Francisco under conditions of wetland restoration - Salt Pond MetaG... | ecosystem: Environmental > Aquatic > Non-marine Saline and... | reverse complement strand
TCATTATTTACATTACCTCTAAAAGTGTATGGTCCATATGAATCTAAAACACCATCAATGTATAGTTTTAAATCACTACCCACTTTATTAAGAGTGTATTGATGTGGTACACCATCGTTATGTGAAGTTGAAGATGTGAATTGCATAATAGACTTACCATCAGAAGCACGAACTAATATATGTCCGGCACTTGTAGGGTGGTTTTCTGAATAGAATGAAATATCAAATGGGTATTCACCAGTAGTATCTGACTTTACTTGTTCTAATCCAGAGTCATCAATATATGTATATGCATTTCTTTTTTGAACTAATGAAAATATATTACGACCTGCAACGGATTGTGATGGTGGAATGTTAGCAAAGAATGAAACTGCCCAATCATCATTTTTATTAAGAACGTTAAAATGGTCTTGGTGTCTGATATGTATACTACGAGTTTGGTCAAAATTGTAGGAGTTACCAATACCCAATGATGGGTTAGTTGATATTGCAGAGTTACCAGATAACACACCACCACTTGGATTAGAAGATTCCTCAGCAGATTGTGATGCTTCATATTCTGCAACGGCTGCGTTCAATTCAGTATTAAAATCAAACCCAAGTGTATCACCATCTAAACTTGAAGTATCACCTACAAGGAATATAGTTCTATGTACTTGTTGTCTTTCACTTAAATCATCACTTGGACCGAACCCATCTGATATTGTTGCATGTCTACCATTACCATTCTCGAATTCAAATTGAACAAACCCCGAGCTCGCATTTGCGAAGGTCACATCTGTAATCTTTGATATACTACTTGTTACATTTGTTATTGTATTGAAAAATGGATAGTATACACTATAATCAGTTTCATTATTAAAGTAGTCATTACTTGATACTGCCCATAAACCAGTTGTAACTGCATCCTTTAAACTTTGAGTGGCTGCATTATCCCATACACTTCCAGTTTGACCACCAAGGATTTGCTCACCATCCAAGTTTATGAAATCAAAATGAGTATATACTTCTTTTACAGTTTGTGAAGCAAAGTCACCACCAATATCATCAACATCGACATCAGTATCCACAAGAGCAGTGTGTGAACCACTTCGTGTATATACATAACCTAACTCATCGATTGGAGTTTCGTATATAGTAGTATATGCACCTATTGAACCAATACCCCAAGCCATTATATAATCCTATTTGAAAAGTTGGACTTGTCCGAAGTATCGGACTCGAAGTCTAAATATACCAAAGTGTCACTTGAGTTAATGTAGGTAGAACCAGTTTGTTCAGATGCAATTAAGTATCCATATTCATCAGTAACCTTTTGGTCGTATAGATGAATTGAAGATGATGGGTAGTGTGAGTTATCAATCACATTGACTGACCCTGGTTTGATACCATCACCAAATTTATTTTGTGGGATAGATACTACGGATGCGGTATCATACAACTTAATATCGTTTCTACGTTTAAAGAATGTGGAGTTAATTGAGTTCCAAACTACTTTTTGTGGGATTGAATTTAACTCGTTAGTGACACCACCAGATGAGGTTAGGATAGTATCAACTGCAATCGTACCATCGACTGAAGTTGACACCTCCGTTAAAATACCATTATCGGATATACCTCTGAGAACGGAAATCTCAAACGATGATGAGTGGTTTACGTTTGTAACCTCATATCGTTTATGTGCCTTGAAGGGTCTCGATTGGACACCCCCATTGAAGATTTTTTTGAATACTATTCCCATTGGTTACCATCTTTAGAAGTCGAGCTTAACCTTAATTAAAATCTCATTAGAGAATGATTTCAATAGAGGTTTAGACAACTTAGCAATTGCTAAAAGTTCATTGTCGTTATTATACAAACCTACCGTAGTAATGTATGACTTAGGGTCACCTACGAACGTTTGTTGATTTAACTTACCATTTGAACCAGTAACATAAGATGGGTTGTTTGAGAAGTTGTATTCTGCATTCTTAGCCCTTACAAAGAAGAATGTCGATTTCACTTCTTCTTCACTTCGTGCTTGGAATCCGTTTGCAGAATCTTCAAATGCAGCACCACTAATTGCAGTAAACAATTTTCCATGGTTTTGTGCATCGGTGTTTGATGTTCTTACAGTTCCCAATGAAGCAGATGCATCAAGTGCTGCTGCGGATAAAACGATAATACCAAATTGTGGATATACTTCTCCGAAAACCTCGTTTTCAGTAAGAACCCCATCAAGTAGTGAGCCTGATACAACATTGTACTTGTTTTGATTTGAATTACCTAATTGGTTAGTGTCTCCACTATTATCAATAAGTCTTAGGGTTTCACCACTTGAACCAGATAATACCAATTCCCAATTCCCTGGGTCTAGCTTATCCTTGATACGTGCTCTATTGATTGAGATTACGTAAACATCATCTTGTGTTACATTACCAAAGGTAAATGTTGTTTGAGATGATGGTAAAAGAACTTGTTGGAATTGTGAGTAGATTGCATTTGAAGGTGAATCTTCATTAGTACCTAAAGAACCACTACCTGCGTAGTGTCCATATGCAATTGAGAACTGAGCTTCTTTAGTAGAGTCGGTTGGGTCACCATTGTAGATTTCGTAGTAGTATTGTTTCTGAGTAGAAGACTGATACGATGAAGTCCAAAACGAAGTTAGTTCACCAACATTACCACTCCACAAACCACGAGTTACTCGCTGAGTGTTTCCTTCAACGATATCTTCAACTGTAAATGCAGTAAATACTTTACCACTTCCATAATCATATGCACCTGCTGGGATAATTGGAGTTGCATCGGTTGAAACATCTTCAGCAGTTAACTGTGCTACTGATACTGGATTTGATAGTGCATTTGCACGAGCACTTAATGTACTTGGTCCGGCACCTGTACCACTCCCTGGGCTACCTGGGTTACCTGGGTTACCTCCACCTGGAAATAAACCACCACCACCAAGTCTACCACTATTACCACCTATTTCTTGTATTGCCATCTTACTTTCCTTTTAATTATCTTGGAGATTGTACAACAACCACGTTAGTTTGTGCGTCACGAACTGGATTAACAGTTACATCAATCTCAGTTCTACCACCAGTTTCATTACCAATAATAACAATACGAGTTGTGATTGCCGTGTCGTTTGGTAGGTTTGCTGCTGATTGGAATGTGAATTGATTTTTACCTACAACCGTTTGAGATTGTGCAGTATTGTATGACCCAACATTAATGATTGGAGTAACATTACCAGGAATTCCAGGGTTACCAGTAATATCACCAGCATCACTATTAAGTAGTATTGCAGTGTAACCCAAGTTTTCATTACCACCATTCTTAGTAGTCACTGCGATTACGGTGTTTTGTACACCTTCATCTAATGTGATTGCAGTTGGTGATACCGAAATGTAAGGTAACCTTGTTGTCGATTTTGGTAATGAAAGTAGTTTATACTTCATTGCGTAGTTCTCATCCGTGATTGCTTCAATCACTGGCATATTCTCAATTACGATACCATAGTAATCAGAACCTAATGAGTGTGCCGGATTCCAAAGTTCATAATCAACCTCATCATCTGCTAATGCAAATTGAGTGATTTGAAACTTGTCACGACCTTGTGCCAACAACTCTCTACCTTTTTTGGTGAGAATTGCATCTACTGTTACTGATGAATTATCTAAAAATCCCATAGTGCTTTCCTATTGTTTGTGTATATAAATATGGTTTTTTATCTTTTTAACCTCTTCGTGTTCTTCTTAATACACGATTTAGTATATTTGATGTTCTATCCTCACGTATATTACGCTTTGGTTTACTATTTCTAACTAAGAATGGAAGTGGTTTTACAGTCTCCGATTCAGCAGCTCTTGATGGTATTGGTTTTGCTCTACGCTCTCTATCTTTTTGAACTGAAACTAATTCATCAGCAGGCATCTCTCTCACTACTTTTTGTCTCGTGTTATCTTCGGTAGATAATGTATCACCACTCTGACCTGAGAATACCAATACATTAGGGTCGGCTATTGTAATCTCTACAACTGGACCACCATCTGGTGTATCTTCGGAATCGGTTGTTAATGAGTCACTCGTTACTCTACACCCATTGTAATATAGATTTTCAAGTGATAGAGGTAATCTCGTATCTTGAATCTCCGCATAATGGAACGATGTTGAGTTTGGAGTTAGGGTCTCAGCATCTGCTTTTGAACTAAAGAAGTATTTAGGTTCTTGGTAGATGTTAGATAACCTTGAATTCAAAATCGTAGAACCAGTTGGGGAATATTCCCAATACCCATTTGTTCTATTAACATATGTAGAACCACTTAATACTGCGAGTTGGTATTGGTATGTAGATGCTTTATAATCATATAAATCCACAACACCATCTGGTCTTTTTGAACCACTGGTTAATCCATAATCGTTTCTACTTGCAGTAATGATATTCGTACCAATATCGATTACACCTTCATAGTAATGTCTTGAGATTGTGATACCACGTTCTCGTTGATATTTGTTTCTTTCAAATACGTGTGGTTCTATTAAGATACCTTTATGCCAATCAACACGTGCTGGTAGTAGTTGTTTGATTTGGTCGAATATCGACATATCATATCTCGATAACATATCCATAATCAAATCCAACGCAGTACCACTTGTGTATTTTTGGAAGTAGTTCTTTGCTCTATATTTTAGTAGAGGGTATGACTCATTATATCTTTTATCAGGGTCACCCACCCAATCATCTGCTTCGAAATATCCTTCTGAATTGTAGATATCAAAATTCACAGTATCGGTTGTGGTAAAGTATGTCCCTAATAGATTTGAGTCAATCGGTGCGTAATCATATTGAGAAATCTCGTTTGACTTATCAGGATTTAATGCACCTTTTAGAGATGCTGATTCAATTCTGATTTTATTATTCATCAAATTCAATGCACCCATAGATGGTACAGTTACGAATTGAGTATCAACTTCCCCTACCAAATCCAATGGTGCCATATTTACTAAAGATGCAGATAATACTAACCCACTATCCGATTGAGTAAACTCTTGGTTTGGGTGAATAGAACTGATTGAACTTGAGTTTGCATTGAAGTCACTATCAGGGAATATACGATACATTAACTTATCAAACGAAGTGTCGATGTCTAAGTCAGTTGTATTGTCATCACTAAAGTATGCTTCTCTATTCTTTGCATGCTCAGTAGTAATTTCATTTGTGATTGAGTCACGGAAATACCTAACCTCTTGAATACTTGCAGTTTCATATGAATTTACATTTGAATCGATAGTTGGACCTGGAACTTGTACTGTGCCAGTTGATGTCCAAACTGAATTGAATGTGGAATTATTACCACTCAAGGTTGCTTGTGGATTAGCGAGTATCTCACCCCAATCATCAACCCAAGCTGCATTGATTTCAATACTACCCGAAGTTAAAACCATTGCAACTTCCCTACGTTGTTTGTAAGGAACATATGAAGATGAAATAATATCAGTACCATTTACCTTCAATCTAATTCTTGCAGTCTCGTTGGTGTAATCCCAAAAATAATCTACATTATCACTACCATCACTCAATCTTAGGATGTGGTAATTACCTTGTGGCATTTTACCAATTACCTCAATGGAGTTTGGTCTATCGGATTGGATATCATCCCAAGGGTTTGAGATGTACTTAGATGGAGATGCTTGTAATTTGTATACAAATCTCTCGTGTTCGTAAACGTTCTTACGAGTTGAGATTGTAGGACCACCCCACTCACGAATCTTTAAGAATGCTTGTGGAATTCCATATGCAGATAACAATGCTTTGATTGACCTTGCAGACCCTTTGGTCTTATACAACATAGGAATTGTATTTACAATCCTTCTCCAAGTTTCTTTTGTAATCTCTTCTCTTGACTTAGACTTTAATGCCCCAGTCTGATTTAACGTACCATCGGACTCAACACCCAGTGCATATTTCCAAAGCGATACATCTGAGTATCCATTTGATAGTTTCCAACCCAATGAATCGGCAATTGACTTTAGTAAGTCATCTGCCATACCATCTTTAGGGTGTTCTTCTCTTTCGTTAATAGTGGTTAATGATTGGATGTAAGTCCATTGGATATCAAAGTGTTGACCAATCATATCCACAAATGTGGTGTACTCTTCGTTACGTTCATCATCTCTAAGATGAATTGGAATCATTTTACGAAGTTGTGCATCATTGAACTCATCATATAGAGATGCCGATGCATATACACCGTTATACCAATTCACACCTTCGTTTGAAGTTGTACTTCTTAGAACGTGTGGGTATGTACTTTGTTTTGGATATGGTTCTATTGTATAATCAGAAGAAGACCAATGAGTATATATGTTTGCATCAGTATCGTAGTATAGATACTTTTCAAAATCATCGAACCCACCAATGATTCTATCTCTACGAACCATCGATTGTGATATGTTTGTAAGTGCGTCTGACCCACTTACACTTTCCAATGTGTTTATACGTACATCATAGGTTTCTATTTGTTGTACTTTGTATTTAAAGTTATCAACTCGTTCAGTTGCTGAAGAGAAGTGTACAAAGTTTTGGAAGTCTGAGTAATCTATATTTAGAGTTACATTTCCAAGAGACCCACTAAAGTATTTGTTTATTAGTTGTTGTGATGTTGTTGCATTTACATCTAATAATGAATTCCAATTTTGCCAATCAACACCATCTGCTCCTTTGTAGTCAGACATATCTAATGAGAAGTCTGGTTCGGAGAAGTCTGGTCTATCTTCGTTTTGTATACTTGGGAATGCAATAATTTTCTCAACCCAAGACTTCATAATACGAGCATCTAAATCACCAATATCATTCTCTACAATATCTTCACCCAATGGTCGATTCAATTTGAAAGTAATGGATTGGATTGTATCCACACTATTATCAAATCGATTGTAGGTTAAGTTCAAAGCATTAGGACTTAGAGTTTGTAAAAATAAGTCGATGGTACTATCATTAATATCATCTTGTAAATCAGATTGAGCGGTTGCTAAATCATCTGGAACTTGTTGGTTGAATATCTTTTGACCTGCTTGCCAAAATAGTGTACCATCTGCATTTTGGTTTAGTGCATACTTTCTAAACCGACCCGTTAACTTACCAAAGTTAGCAGATGACTGTCCAATAGCAGGTGTTATGACTTCGACCATAGTTCTCCAACGACCAAGTGACCCTTCGAATGTACTATCGAATGGTACAAATGTAGTCGGCTGCCCCCCTTGTATTGAAGTCGGGTATGATAATGTTTCAGTAACCACTCCAACTCGTAAACCATCAAACTCCATATTAACAATATCATAGATATTATTATTTTTAAAGTTTATAACGAAGTCTTTTTTTACACCATTTGTGTCAAACGCATTAACACCTCTATCGGATAATGCTTGTGGAACTAAATTGTTATCAGCATTACTATCGTATTCAACCTTAATCTCAGTTCTATCAGATGATATTTCTAATATTTTTAGGTTCTCTACTATGTTATGGTGAAAGTTATATACCAATGAGTAAGAACCTTGTTGAATACCAAGGTTTCTTAAATCTAATTCTGGAATGGTGTATACTTCAGGCCGTGAAGACCTATTGTCTGATTGAATGAATCCACGATAAGTAGATTGTATAAGATTCTCATCAGAGTAAATGTGTAGTTCTTGATTTGGTGTAAAATCCAAACCAGCAACTAAATCAAAGTCACCTTTGACTTCATTATCTGACAAGAACAATTCTTGAGTTTGAACCCCTTCAATTGTTTTACCAAATATTGGAGTAAACCCAGTTACTTGTTCTTTATTTAGAAATCTATCTAATGCCATATTACGTATCCACTTATTTCTCGTTAACCGAATCTTGGTGGTACAATTCCAACACCACCTGAACTACCACCACTTGGACTACCACCAGTTGGACTACCACCAGTTGGACTACCACCAGTTGAACCTTTAGCACCACTTGAAGTGCTACTTCTTGTAACCGTTGTAAAATTCAAAGCAACTTCACCCAATTCTACATTTAAATTAGTATCTCTGAGTGGTCTTCTTAATTCATCCGATATTGTGGTGTCTATAATATTGTTGTATGAATCTTCCACGAACTTAGAAACCTTAGTACCATTCTCACCTGCGTTGGTGAATCGTGATTTGCCATAAGAGTCAGACTCGATGTTAGAATCCAATGCGCCAAATATCTCGTATGAGATTATCTGACCTCTACCATTTCTTCTTATTTGTCTCTCTGCCATTACCTAACCACCTTAAAGTAGAAATTATCATCGTAATATTTAGTAGTCCCATTTAGGTCTACTCTAAATACAAACTTGTAGAATCTCTCTGGCTGTAATCCGTTGAACCAAAAGTTAAAGTAGTTACCTTCGGAATCACAACTCAGTTTAGTATAATTAGTATCGAACGGAATAATTACTTGTTCCGTATCAGCATCAACTACCGAGTAATATGAGGTAGCTGGTAGGTATTTAACTAACTTATAGTTAGAAGTGGTTGAGAATGTTCTTGCCGGGAATCTATCTCTACCAAATACTCTAATCTTACCTTTAGAAGTTTCTTTGTATTCAGTTCCAAGATTCTTAACATATAATATAATATCATCACCACTTAGTGGGTCTAATGAACCAGTATCAAATGATGAATCATCCCACCTTGCTTCAAAAACTGGTGGGTAGATTGTGTTGGTGTCAGATGAGAAGAATTTGATTGAACCAAATTTCTTTGTAGATTGTTCATCCACTTTAGACTTTTTGATTATGAATCCATTATTAGTTCTATAACCACTAAAGAAGTCAGTAATATAATCGGTCACTTCAACATCAAGATTATCAGTATACTTATCAAATGTTTGTTTGTAGTGAGACCCACTTACGAATGATGAGGTAAACCAAGTACCACCACCTTCATTAGTAATCCAATGTGCATCATATTGAGTATCTGAATATAGTGAACTTGTCTTGTCGTGGTCACTTGATTCGATTCTAACATTATCTAAAGACGCACTATATTGAGCACTACCACTACCAAAGAACGACCATCTAAATAAATACTCACCCTCTTGGTTTGCTTGAAAAGTCACGGATGGTGATGTACTTCCTGAGATGTATCTGGAGTACCCATTGATATCAAGCTCATCAAGGACTCTACCATCGGGTGATAGTATAGTGAATTCAATAGAACCAGTATTTACACCATTATATAGTGGGTAATTACCATAATCCAAATCAAAACTTGCAGTATAGTTTCGTGTATCTTGTAGATTTAACTTTCTATTTAAAGTAGCACCACCATATAGTGATGATGATAAAAATAATTTGTAATCAGAAATTACTGCGTTACTATCCTCACCATTTTCGTTTTGTATACCCTCGTTTACTATGTAAGTAGTTGGGAGTGTTGTTAGGTTAGACGCAAATTGGTCTAATACAAGTGTGGTTTCACTAACAGTTCTATACAAATAAAAATTGTCGATTGTTCCTGAAGAACCATTAGACCCATTATTATCGAAAAATGAAAATTGTAATTTGTATACACCACCAACACTCGCAGTAAATGCCATATTGTATGTTTTAGTGGTGGTTAGTGTTTGCTCAAATCCTACAATATTATCATCTAAATCATAACCATCGGGGTCAATCACATTAAATTCAACACCAGATAAAGTATCTTTATTAAAATCAAAATCAATATTGTATATAGACCCCGATTCTAATGATGCTGATAGATTTGCAGTACCCCCACTATAATCCGATGAAGACATTACTAATTTAGAATCAGATATCACTAACTTAGGCCTATCACCACCACTCCCTTTAATTTCATCTACCAATTCAAACGAACCGATACTTGCTGCGAAATCATAGTAAGCCTGTAATGATGCTACTAAATCTGGATTAATTGGTCTATCAACCGTTGCGTTTGCAGTATCCCAAGTTGAATCTAAACTACGACTTACCCAAGTTGAATCTAATAGGTTGTGTGGAGTATCTGCCTCAGACCCCATACCTTCAGTCCAAGACTCTTTAATAGGATATACATATAAGTCATACGATGTTTGTATTTCACGACTCTCAATGTTCTCAGCACGTAATCTATATTGTGGTGATGTGATTTCACCACTAACAACCGATTGTGATATCGGATTGAGGTTGAATTGAATTAGAGCACGACTATTACCCAACAACGAAGTGTTATCAGTATCGTAGAACTTACCTATTTCCAAAATCTCATCCTTACCAGTGTTTTGGTTTTTACGAGAAGTGTCTTCGTATAGGGTTGTGTCTTTACTTGGATATATTCTATAAATCATTTTCTACCTCTTAAAATAATGATACCACACGGCCTTTGATGTCTACATCGGGATACTTCACTTCAAAACACGTTGGGTCTTTTGGTGGGTATACAATTCCATCACGGGTTGCATTTTGGATGTTATATTTGTTTGATGAGTAATTACCACCATACTTGTTCACTATTTGCAATCCACCCAAACCTTCTTTATCAGGTCTTACTACTGATTGAACTCCATCAACACCATCTAATAAAACATACACATCGGTAAGTTGGATTGGTTTGTTGATTCCCATTCTATCGATATCAAAGAACTTTTTAAGTGCATCGATACATTTCAATAGAACCTCATTCGAGTTGTAGTTTGGAAGAACAATAATTTCAAACTCAATACCAATGTTTACTATGTATGCATTCTTAATGTTTACAGCATCGGTTAGAATACGATAATACGATAGGTAGTTTTGTAGGTTTTGTTTTGTTGCAGGATTTAGTTGAGTCAATTTCTTATTAGAGTCATACCCTAATGTATAGAAGTTGATAGCCAACGGATTTGGAATTGGGTCTATACCATCATCCAATAATGTATTGATTTGAAAATCAGGTGCAACATATGCTTTTGCTACCGAACCAAATTGTGGTGGTAATGCATATGCTCTCAACAAGTAATCTTCACGAGTCACTGCTCTATTTTGTGCTCTAAAGTATGCGATTGCATTATTACGAACTTCTTCAATTTCCTCTTCGTATGCACCACCACCTGCTGCTACTTCGTTAGTGACTGCGATTGAGTTTTGTACAACATTAACAACATCACTTACCAATGCTGAAGTGTCAGTTTCAATCACACGTTCTATCAATTCAGTAAGGTCTGAGGATTGTACATTATCATCTACACCATTACCAACTCTATACTTAACAGTCAAGGTTGTATTTGAT
>Ga0209953_1000739_pt1 | contig 11269 bp, 8 predicted proteins | sample SalPonred_H2O_MG_FD_185713 | JGI IMG/M metagenome (GOLD analysis project Ga0209953, IMG submission 185713) | Salt pond water microbial communities from South San Francisco under conditions of wetland restoration - Salt Pond MetaG... | ecosystem: Environmental > Aquatic > Non-marine Saline and... | reverse complement strand
TTGCCACGCATAGGGAAGGGCGTGTCGGTCAGGTTAAGTGTTGTTTTGTAATCCATGGTGCGCAAAGTAATCCATCGCGTGCTGGCGGTCGCGCTGCATCGCGGCTGTCAACGTAGTCAAGTCGGGAAATTTCTCTTCGTCCCGCACGTGCTGCAGGAGCTCAATTGATACAAGTTTACCGTAGGCCTGCACATCGGCATCGAGTACATGGACCTCTAGCAGCACCCCGAGGTCATCATCGACCGTGGGACGCTTGCCAAGACTGGCAATGCCGGGCAAAGGCTGGTCTGCCAGACCATGCACGCGCACAACATAAATGCCGAAACGCGCAGCGGTGTGGTTGCTCACGCGTAAGTTCAAGGTCGGAAATCCCAGCGTGCGCCCGAGCTTCTTGCCGTGGATGACATGACCGGTCACGCGCCATGGGCCGCCGAGCAATTGGCTCACGCTTGTCATGTCGCCTTGTTGCAGGGCATGCCGCACTTGTGAGCTTGAGATGCGTTGGTCATTGGCATCGACCACCTCGGACAAGACTGAGAGTTCAAACCCCAAATCGTGCGACATCTGTCGAAGCAGCGTTAAATCGCCGCCGCGTCGGTGTCCGAACCTAAAATCGGGCCCAACCATCAACCAGCGCATTCGTAGGTGCCCGTACAGCAAATGCTCTACAAAATCTGCTGGTGCCATACTGGCCATGGCCTCATTAAAGGGCAACAAGGCAATCTGCTCGATGCCAGCACTGGCGATACGCGTGAGTTTTTCTCGTAGGCTGTTGATCTGCAGCGGCGCCTGATGTGTAGTGCCTTGGCGCTTTGCAAAGTATGCCCTCGGGTGCGGGTGAAACGTCAGTACCGTTGGCGCAAGTGATCTCTCGGCTGCGGCCTTAGCCACGTGTTCAAGCATGGCCAGATGACCAAGATGCACACCGTCAAGATTGCCAATGGTCAGTGCGCTCGCAGCCAAGGGAGGGTGAGCGGGTAGGTGTCGGATGATGCGTATGGATGAGTTCACGGATGGCAGTTTACAATCTTCGTTTAACTTGTCTTCAAAATATGCCGGCTAGGCACCATTCATGAGCAATCCAGAGGCTGCGCACCGTCGATTCGTGGTGTTGATATCGGGACGCGGCAGCAACATGCAGCAAATCATCACGCAAGCACAAACAGGCGACTGGCCAGCAGCGTTTGTGCGCGTTATTTCTAACGAGTCTGATGCGCCAGGCATCGATTGGGCTAAAGCCCAGGGTCTGCCTACGGCGGTATTGCCACACCGTGATTTTGCCTCACGCGATGCCTTCGATGCGCGTTTGGCCGAAATGATTGAACAAGAGGCGCCAAATTATGTCTTGCTCGCTGGTTTCATGCGCATTCTGACGCCAGCTTTCGTGTCACGATTTAAGAATAAGCTCGTCAACATTCACCCCTCGTTGCTACCTGACTTCACGGGGCTTCACACCCACAAGCGTGCTCTTGAGGCCGGTGTAGCAAGGCACGGTTGCACCGTTCACATGGTCACCGATCAGTTGGATCATGGGCCCATCATCGCGCAAGCCGCGCTTGCTGTTCTAGAGGATGACACCCCCGCGTCCTTAGAAAAGCGGGTCCTGCAGGCCGAACATGTGCTTTACCCACAAGTCGTTCAGTGGCTCGCACAAGGTCTCGTGCAAGTCAACGAATCAGGCCAGGTTAACGTCACTGGCGTGTCATCACGCCAATTATGGATCGAATCATGAAAGATCGAAGTAGCAATTCTTACCAACGACGTCGGCCTTCAAGCAAGTTACGTGAGACGCCCTCAGAAGCCGGTACCGGACGATTGGGTCAGGTCACTGGGCTGCTAAAGCAAGTGCTTACGTGGCGTGAAGCGGCTGACACGGTGTTGTCGCGTTACTTTCGTGAGAACCGAGCCTTAGGCGCGCGCGATCGATCCCAGGTCGCTGATGCCGTATTCGATGTGCTGCGCCACTTGCGCCGCTATCGCCATGACGCACAATCCTGGCCAGGTAACCACGAGCAAGCTTTGGCAATCAGGGGGCTCTACAACTCGCTAGACGAGGCGAGTCGTTTGCTGGTGCTTGATGCCGATCAGCTGGCTTGGGCCAACCACGGTGCATCGATTAACCAGGCAAGCTTAGCCTTCGGGCTCAGATACAGCTTGCCTGAGTGGATTGAGCAAACAGTTCTCACTTTGCCGCAGCCGCCGTCGTACGCTGCTGCGTTGTTAAAAGGCGCCTCTGTTGATCTTAGGGTCAACACGCTCAAAGGCACGCGTGATGACGTATTGGCTCAGATCCAGCGCCAGTTAGAAGGCAGTGGCTTTGAGGCCCATGCAATGACTTATTCGCCCGAGGGTATACGCCTGACCGGACACCCGCCGATTAACCGCTGGGAGTTATTCGAGAAAGGGGTCATTGAAGTTCAAGACGAGGGCAGCCAGTTGTTGGCCCATTTGGTGGCACCCAAGCGTGGCGAAATGGTGATTGATTTTTGTGCCGGTGCAGGCGGTAAAACCTTGGCACTTGGCGCGTTGATGCGTTCAACCGGACGGTTGTATGCGTTTGACGTATCAGCGGCGCGTCTGGCGCGCGCCAAACCCCGGTTCGCGCGTAGCGGTCTGAGTAATGTTCACCCGGTGGTGATTCGCAATGAGCGCGACGATCGTGTGGCGCGCTTAGCGGGTAAGGCTCATCGAGTGCTGGTTGATGCACCTTGTACCGGTCTTGGGACATTGCGCCGCAATCCGGACTTGAAGTGGCGTCAGACGCCGGCCTCGCTGGCGCGTCTGTGTCAAGAGCAGGCCAATATCCTGACACAAGCGGCCAAATGTGTGCGTCCGGGCGGCCGATTGGTTTACGCAACTTGCAGTTTCTTGCCGGAAGAAAATGAGCAGCAAATCGAGCGTTTTTTAGAGAACCACCCAGACTATTCGCTAGTCAGTGCAACTGAATGCCTAGGTCCTGATCTAACAAAGGGTGCCCAGAGCACCGATGCTGAGCACGGTAGTACCCAACACAGCAAGATTGAGGACAGCGATATGTTGCGACTCAGGCCTGATTGGCATGGTACCGACGGCTTTTTTGCGGCGGTGCTGCAAAGAGCGGTGAAAGCGGCACCAGATGCCTCGCCCGAACTGCCAATTGAATCCAAACCAGAAGCGACACCAGAGGTGAAGCTAGAAGTGACACCGGAAGTGACACCGGAAGTGAAGCCAGAAGTGAAGCCAGAAGTGAAGCCAGAAGGTACGCCCTGAAGTGAACCTGGAGCTTGGTTTGAGCTGGTGCAGTTTGGTGTGGTTTGGTTAAAAGCGGGTCTATTTTTAGCCGCTTTTCTGGTCATTCGGGCTTGTCGCAAATTCACCACGACTAAGGGTATTGATTGTCATATAAATCAATGAGTTGCCAGAATCGTTTGATAACCGTCAACAAAAGCGTCATAACCCGTATCGTCAAGCTGCTCTCTGGGCTAAACTGTTGAAATCACGACATTTGCAGGAAACTGATATTACATGGATACCTTAATTTCTCTGGCCGCTGGTGGCATCATGCAAGCAAGCTGGTGGCAGGTTCTGTTGTTCACCTTGGCGGTCACGCATGTGACCATCGCGGGCGTGACAATTTACTTGCACCGCTCACAAGCACACCGCGGTGTCGATTTGCACCCAGCGGTTGCACATTTTTTCCGGTTTTGGCTGTGGTTGACCACCGGCATGGTGACCAAAGATTGGGTGTCCATTCACCGTAAGCATCACGCGCGATGCGAGCGTGAAGGCGATCCGCATTCGCCCATGATCTACGGCATTGGTCGAGTGATGTTTCGTGGTGCTGAACTGTATCGCGACGAATCTAAGAACAGCGAAACGTTGAAGAAGTTCGGCTATGGCACACCAGATGACTGGATGGAGCGCAATATTTACTCCAAGCACAGTGCTTTGGGCATCATGATCATGCTAGGCATCGATTTGGCCTTGTTCGGTGCGCTTGGTCTGACAGTCTGGGCGGTTCAGATGGCGTGGATTCCGTTTTGGGCTGCTGGCGTGGTCAACGGCCTGGGTCACTACTGGGGTTACCGCAACTTTGCCTCACCTGACACAAGCACGAACGTGTTTCCGATTGGTATCTTGATCGGTGGCGAAGAGTTGCACAACAACCATCACGCCTATGGCACATCTGCCAAGTTCTCTAGCCGTTGGTTTGAGTTCGACATTGGTTGGGGTTATCTAAAAATCCTGCAGTTCTTGGGTCTTGCTGATATTCGCAAAGTCGCGCCGAAACTAAAACTTGAGTCTGACAAAGGCACGGTTGATCAGCGCACCTTGCAAGGTGTGATTGCCCATCGTTATGAGGTGCTAGCACGTTACTCAAGCATCATGCGTCAGGCTTGCCAGGACGAGCTCTCAAAGATCAAGGGCAAAAGCGAATCACTGGTCAATGCCGAAGCCATGAAGTCGGCTGTGCATTGGCTTGGACGTGGCGATGAGACTTTGGCGCCGGCCGAGCGCGAGCGCATTGATGCAGCTTTATCTCAGACCGAGTCACTGTCTACGCTGGTTCAGATGCGCCGCGAACTCATGCGTTTGTGGGAAAGCTCAAGTGCCAGTAGCGAGCAGCTGCTGCAAGATCTGCAGGCGTGGTGTCAGCGCGCCCAACATAGTGGCATTGCCAGCCTACAGGAGTTCGCTTTGCGACTGCGCCGCTACGCGGTATGACGGTAGAGCAACTTAACGACCCTCAGCGACAAGCGGTTACGCTCTCTGAGGGTCACGCCTTAGTATTGGCTGGCGCTGGAAGCGGTAAAACCAAGGTTTTAACGACCCGCATCGCTTGGTTGATACAAAACCGTCTGGCTACGCCGCTGTCGATTCTGGCTGTCACATTTACCAACAAAGCTGCCAAAGAGATGCAAGCGCGTGTAGGCGCCATGCTGCCTATTGATACACGTGGCATGTGGATTGGTACGTTTCATGGTTTGTGTCACCGCATGTTGCGTGCGCACAGCCGCGACGCCGGACTGCCGCAAACGTTTCAAATCCTCGACACGACCGATCAACTCGCTTTGGTCAAACGCCTGCTCAAGGCTAATGGCATTGACGACGACAAATACCCGGCACGTGATGTGCAGCGGTTTATCAACCGCTGCAAAGAGCAGGGCCAGCGATCTGACGTGGTTGAGGCTGACGATCCTTTTAGTCGTCGCTTAATCGAAATCTATGCGTTGTACGAGGCGCAATGCCAGCGTGAAGGGGTGGTTGATTTCCCTGAATTGTTGCTACGTGCACTTGAATTGCTTCAGAAACACGAGCCGGTGCGCCAACATTACCAACAACGGTTTCGCCACATTCTGGTGGATGAGTTCCAAGATACCAACCCACTGCAATATCTTTGGTTACGTACGCTTGGCGATGGTGGCGCTAGCTTATTTGCTGTGGGTGATGATGATCAGTCGATTTATGCGTTTCGCGGTGCCAATGTTGGCAACATGGCTGATTTTGAGCGTGACTACGCCCAAGGTAATGTCATCCGCTTGGAGCAAAACTATCGATCGCATGGCCATATTCTGGATGCGGCCAACGCACTGATCGCACAAAACACGGGTCGACTTGGTAAAACATTGTGGACCGATGCCGGTGTTGGCGAACCCGTGCGCTTGTGTGAACAACCCTCGGATCACACGGAAGCGCAGTGGGTACTAGAAGAAATCCGTGCTTTACACGATGAAGGCATCGATCGCGGTGAGATGGCGATTCTGTATCGTAGTAACGCCCAGTCCCGTGTGCTTGAGCACGCTTTGTTTACCGCAGGTGTCCCCTATCGGGTCTATGGCGGATTGCGATTCTTTGAGCGTCAGGAAGTCAAGCATGCGCTCGCGTATTTAAGGCTGGTCAATCGTATTGATGAAGACAGCGCTTTTTTACGGGTGGTCAATTTTCCGGCCCGCGGCATTGGGGCTCGATCCATTGAAGCGGTCAACGACCAAGCCCAAGCGCATCAAACCAGCTTGGCACAAGCGGTGGCGCGGGTTGCCGGTAAAGCAGGCAGCTCGCTGGCGCAATTTGTCACACTGATTCAAACCACCCGTGAGCAGGCGCTCACGCTGCCCTTGTCTGAGGCGGTCGATCACGTAATTGAAGCCAGTGGTTTGCGCACCCATTACCGCGCACAACGCGATGGCGCCGAACGACTAGAAAACTTAGATGAACTGGTCAATGCAGCCAAGGTGTTTGAGCTAGAAGAGGACTTGGCTGGTGTGCCTTGCGGGCAGTCTCGACCGAGCAATGACGATGCACCTGATGAGACGATGACAGGGCTCGAAGCGTTTTTATCGCACGCAGCGCTTGAGTCAGGTGACACCCAAGCTCAGGTGGGACAGGATGCGGTGCAATTGATGACCATCCATGCGGCCAAGGGACTGGAATTCAACGCGGTGTTCTTGACTGGTGTTGAAGACGGTTTGTTTCCTCATGAGAACAGCCTATACGAGCCAGGCGGCTTGGAAGAAGAGCGGCGGTTGATGTACGTGGCGATGACGCGTGCCAAGCAACGTCTTTATATCAGTTTGGCGCAGAGTCGGATGTTGCACGGACAAACCCGTTATTGTTTGCCATCACGGTTTATCGATGAGATTCCCGATGAGCACGTCAAGCGTTTGAGCGCCAAGCCCGCTATCGATGATTGGATAGGCGCTGGGGCGGCATCACGCATGAGCGCAGGCGCAGCCAATGGTTCTAGATTTGGTGCAAGCACCAGCCGCGCAAAAACGGCCAGCGGCATCGTTGTGGGCGGACAAACGTTTCGTGTGGGGCAGGGGGTTCGTCACCCCAGGTTTGGTGAGGGCACCATTCTGGCGTTAACCGGCATGGGTTTAGACGCGCAAGCACAAGTCCATTTTCTGGAAGCGGGCACTAAAACCTTAGCGCTTGGCGTCGCCAAACTAGATATCGTGGCAGGGTAGTTGCGCGGCGGTTTTAGTTTGAACTTTCTTTTTCCAGTGCCTCGATTTGCTCCATGACCGATAGGCATTGAAGCTCAAGCGCTTCTTTTTGTTGTGACAGTTGCCCATGTTCTTGAATCATGGTGTGTTGTGTCTGACTATCGTTGTCTTGATAAAACTGCTCGCTTGCGAGTTGTTGTGCGAGATCATCCACACGAACAGCCAAGGCTTTTAGCTGACGCTCCAGCTTTTCAAGCTCCTTTTGCAGGGGCTTGGTTGCCTGTGCGAGTTGCTGGCGCGCCGCGGCCTGTTCGCGGCGTTGTTGCTTGCGATCAATGGGGCTTGCCGCTGGTGCACGCGCCTGCCCATCGGGTCCAGACCGATTGGGCTTAAAACTCGTGATCTGTTGGCGGTAATCGTCTAAGTCGCCCTCAAAGGGTTTGACTTCGCCGTGTGCCACGAGCCAGAACTGATCGACGGTGGTACGCAGCAGGTGACGATCGTGAGAAACCAATAGCAACGAGCCCTCGTATTCCGCCAGTGCGGTTGTGAGTGCCTCACGGGTCTGGGCATCAAGGTGGTTGCTGGGTTCGTCCAAGATCAGCAGGTTTGGCTTGTCCCAGACCACCAGTGCTAAGGCCAAGCGAGCTTTTTCTCCACCAGAAAATGGTGAGATCACTTCATTGACGCGATCGCCTGTAAAACCAAACTGGGCCAAGTAACCGCGCCATGCCTGCTCATTGGCTTTGGGTGCGACGCGGGCCATGTGCTGCAAGGCGGTGGCGTCGTTATCGAGCATCTGCATCTGGTGCTGCGCGAAATAGCCAACCTTTAATGTTTTACTGGGCAATCGCTCGCCGTTTAAGGCTGCAAGATCACCGGCAATGAGTTTGATAAGTGTGGACTTACCTGCGCCGTTCACGCCAAGCACGCCGATGCGATCGCCCGCCTCCAAACGCATTTCAATGCCGCTTAGGATGGGTTGCATCTGGCCGTCTGCATCTTGATAGCCGACGCTGGCTTCTTTCAAAGTGAGTAAACGCTCGGGCGTGTCGATTGGGTCTGGTATGCGGATGTTGATGCCGGCCTCGGCCTGCAAAGGTGCCAATGTTTGCATGCGGGCCAGGGCTTTGACACGGCTTTGTGCTTGCTTGGCTTTGGAGGCTTTGGCTTTAAATCTATCAATGAACTGCTGAAGGCGCACGGTTTCTTGCGATTGCCGCTGAGCGGCTATCTGCGTCAGTCGCAAGCGTTCAGCACGTTGCGATAGGAACGATGTGTAGTTGCCCTTATAACGGGTGACTTGGCGCTGATCGATATGCAGAACTGCGGTGCATACGCTATCGAGAAACTCACTGTCGTGCGAAATGATAATGGCTGTGCCGTCGTAGTTGGTTAGCCAGCGCTCCAACCAAATCATGGCATCTAAGTCGAGGTGGTTCGTGGGTTCGTCAAGCAACAATAACGCTGAAGGTGCCATGAGTGCGCGCGCTAGTGCGATGCGCATTTGCCAGCCGCCGGAGAACGTATCTACTGGCTTGTCCCAGTCTTGTGGAGGAAATCCAAGGCCAGCTAAAAGCGATTGGGCCGTTGACTGTGCCTGCCAGGCACCGGCTTGCTCGAGCGCAATCTCGAGGTTGGCTATGTGTTCACCGCTAACATCTTCGACTTCGGCCAGTTGACGTTGGCGCTGCAGTTCACGCAACTCTTCGTGACCGTCCAGGACGTAGTCGGTGGCGCTACGCTCACCACCGACGATGGTCTGTGCCACGCTGGCCATGCGCCAACCTTCGGGAATCCGTAGATCACCGGCATCGGATTCGATTTCACCGCGCATTAATGCAAAGAGCGTGCTTTTGCCGCAACCATTGCGTCCCACCAGTCCGACACGCTCACCGGGATGCACGACAAATTCGGCTTCATCGAGCAGTAATTGGGTGCCACGACGGATGACAAGGCCAGCGCTTCTAATCACGATGGTAACTGTGCTGCGCCTAGCAGCAGAATGTTTCGTTCGGTCGCAGCGGTATCGAGCCACAACGGATCAAGATCTGGGAAGGCTGCCTCAAAGTGTGCCGCCTCATGCCCAATTTCTAGAATCAGAACACCATCAGCTGTCAGGTAGTGGCGCGCATCGGCTATCAGATCACGAACCAGATCCATGCCGTCAGTGCCGCCGGCCAACGCCAGGCTGGGCTCATGCTCAAACTCAGCAGGTAACTTGCTCATCGACTCAGTGTTGACGTACGGCGGGTTGCAGATAATGAGGTCATATTGGGTGTTTTCTGGCAACGCATGGAGCAGATCACCCTGGTGAAGTTCTACACGATCTTCTAAGCCGTAGTCGTCGATGTTGGCCTGTGCAAGTTGCAAAGCCGATTCACTGAGGTCGGTGGCATCTACACGAGCTTGCGGGAAACTCAGCGCCGCGAGAATCGCTAGGCAGCCGCTGCCAGTACAAACGTCAGCGATGCGTCGGATGTCGTCAGGATTGTCAATCCAAGGCAAGAGCTGCATCGATAGCAGTTCACTTACGGGTGAGCGTGGAATCAAGACTTGGGCATCTACCCGAAACCGATAGCCCGCAAGCCAGGCTTCCTGAACCAAATATGCTGTGGGAATGCGTTCAAGGCAGCGCTGATTGATGTTCAGACTGAGCCGCTCGCACTCGTTGGGCAACAAGCGCGCATCGAGAAAGGGGTCTAGTTGGTCAATCGGCAGGTGCAGTGTGCGCAACACCAAAAAGACGGCGTCATCCCAAATCGATTGCGTGCCTTGCCCAACCTCAACACGGTGTTCATGCATTTGACTGACCGCATATCGAAGCCAATCACGGACGGTTATGAGCGTGCTGTGTGGGTCAGACATGAACAAGCAACTGCTCAAGGGTTCGTCGATACACGTCTTTTAAGGGCTCAAGCTGCGCGACTTCAATGTTCTCATTAACTTGATGAATCGTGGCATTGGTGGGCCCGAACTCGATGACCTGTGGGCAGATCTGCGCAATAAACCGTCCGTCTGAGGTGCCGCCTGTGGTCGAGAGGCTCGGTGCTTTACCAGTGGTTTGTTCAATGGCTGCTGACAACGCCTGGCTTAGTTCACCCTTGGGTGTTAAGAATGGTAGTCCGCTGACGGTCCAATCGAGTTGGTAGTCAAGCTCATGGCGCTTCAATATGGCGGCAGTTCGGGTCTGCAACGTCTCAGGCGTGGACTCGGTGCAAAACCGGAAATTGAAATCAATCGTGATGTCACCAGGGATGACGTTGCCGGCGCCAGTGCCGGCGTGGATGTTAGAAATCTGAAACGAGGTCGCTGGAAAGTAGTCGTTGCCTTCGTCCCAGAGCTCATTGATCAGATCGTTTAAGGCTGGCGTGGCCCGATGAATTGGGTTGATGGCCATGTGGGGGTAGGCAATGTGACCTTGCTTGCCTTTGACCGTGAGTTTGCCCGACATGGAGCCACGGCGGCCATTTTTAATGGTGTCGCCAAATGCAGAAACCGACGTGGGTTCACCCACCACACAAAAGTCTGGCGTCTGGCCGACTTGTTTGAGGTATTCACACACCTTGACCGTGCCATCAATGGCAGGGCCTTCTTCGTCTGACGTGATTAACAGCGCGATCGACCCTGTATGGTCGGGGTGATCGCGCACGAACTCTTCGATACCAACCACAAAGGCGGCAATGGAAGACTTCATGTCAGAGGCGCCACGACCATAAAGATGTCCGTCCTTCAGCGTGGGCACAAATGGATCGGACTGCCAACGATCAAGCGGCCCTGTGGGCACGACATCGGTGTGCCCGGCAAAGACGACCAATGGTGCGGCATGGCCGCGGCGTATCCACAGATTGGTGACACCCCCTTGTGCAATGACATGCGCTTCAAACCCTAAGGGTGTCAGACGATCGATGATCAGTTGCTGGCAGCCTTGGTCATCGGGCGTCACAGAAGGGCGCTCGATGAGGTTTTTGGTCAGTTCAAGTACGGGAGTGTCCATGCGAGTAAGCCCTTTTAAGCCCTTAACAGATCATTAATGCTGGTTTTAGCGCGGGTTTGGGCATCGACTTTTTTAACGATCACCGCGCACGCCAAGCTGTGGGTGCCGTCTTCTGATGGCAGCGAACCAGGTACAACGACGGATCCTGCCGGCACACGGCCATAGGAAATTTGCTTGGTTTCACGGTCATAGATGCGCGTGCTTTGCGACAGAAAAACGCCCATCGACAGCACCGAGTTCTCTTCAACCACAACACCTTCGACGACTTCCGAGCGTGCACCAATGAAGCAGTTATCTTCAATGATGGTGGGGTTGGCTTGCAGCGGCTCAAGCACGCCACCAATTC
>Ga0209953_1000734_pt1 | contig 11293 bp, 14 predicted proteins | sample SalPonred_H2O_MG_FD_185713 | JGI IMG/M metagenome (GOLD analysis project Ga0209953, IMG submission 185713) | Salt pond water microbial communities from South San Francisco under conditions of wetland restoration - Salt Pond MetaG... | ecosystem: Environmental > Aquatic > Non-marine Saline and... | reverse complement strand
CATATAAATCAAAACCTGAACCAAATGTCCAAGCTTTGCTTTGCGAGATTTCTTGCGGTATTCAAAACCTTCTTGCATTGCCGTCTTAATTTCTACAAGAAGCTCTTCGCCCTTCCAATCAATAAGCACATCTCCAAAGCCAAAGATTGGTGGATCTTCATATGTAATCTTAAACTCATCATCAATAACAATTCCAGCATCACGCATAGCTTGCTGAATACGCTCATGAGACTTAGTTCCATTAGTCATGTTAGCACCAGCAAATGGATCGGCATGATCCTCAAACGTACCGCCCTCAAAAGCTAGATACCAGTATCGTGGGCACTCTCCATGACCATACGCGATTGTAGAAGGCGCGAATGTTTTCTTCTGCTGATGTTTTGGACCGCGCTTTGCAATATATCCTGCATTAATTGTGTCAATTAGCTCTGACATCTCTTGCTTAGCAGTGTTGTTTTTGTGATCTGAAGCAACCATGTCTTGCAATAAATTTTTAACCATATTTTATCGAGCAATATACTTAAGGGCTGCTACCAGTTCATTGATGGCTGAAGCTGCGGTAAAGTATAAGTTCTTCTTTGCCCTGTCTCCTTTATCTACATTAGCCATCCAGGTGGCCCTGAAAGACATCTTGGCAGCAATAGCTTGCAGTCTAACAATCTCAATAGTTGCTACTTGCAATGGAATATCTGGTTTTAGAATAAGCTTAGAAATCATTACTAGTGCGTGACTAAGCTCATCGTCTTCCATGTATTCATTTATTTCTGCCAAACCATTGACCAGGTCAATGCTATTTTTGTTTTCTGTCATATAATTATACCATTTCAGAGATTTCTTGCTTTTCCTTACTTGTTACACTAGTTGATCCAGATAACCATGGTAGCAGTATCTCATATAACTTGTCCAATAGCTCTACGTCTTGAATTTGATACTTGCGCATTTCTTTCCATGCGGTATTGTTTCCAGCCATACACTTAATCCACAAATCAAAGCCAGAGTGTTTTACCTTTGCACCAACTCCAAGATTTTGTGCAACATAGTCTAATTTGTTAGAAGGAAATTTAAAGTTAGCCTTTACTACCGTCATTAGGTCAAGATCTTTAACTGATGAGGGTGGCACCATTCCATTTTCCAAAAACTCTCTCTTAATGTGTTTGTGATCAAAAGCAGCAGAGTTCCAGCCAATAAGAATGTCGGCTTCGTCCATCATCTTATGCAGCGTCTCAAGCATTTCTTGTTTGCCATGGTGATGAACTGACTTAAAGGTAACCCTTTTTTGCCCCAGCCATTTTGCACCGAAGCACATCATTTCAGTATTTTTAATAATTTGATTAATTCCAATATTTTGATCCCACAGCCCCCAGGTATAAACCTGTAAAGGTGTAGTTTCAATATCAAGCATCAAAATTTTCATTGTCTTCACTTTCTAATATTTGTTCTAGTAATGATAGTTCTATAATTGCTAATCTAGTTTTGGCATTACCCTCTCCCATAACGAGGATGATGGCTGGGTCGGCATTAGACTTCATTGCATCAGTCACAGCCTTAGCCCAGACTTTCTGGTCAATGCGCATACCCTTTGGATATTCTTTAAAGTCTACGACAAAGTTTTTCCAAGTTGCGTCCCCTTTTTTAGTATTGCGTCCGCTGTTCTTGTGTTGCTTTGCCTGTATCCTTTTCGACTCACCTCTTTCGCTCATAGTCCTTCTTACTTTTTTTAGTTTGTAGGCTAACCTCACTAAGATGTTTTTGTTTGCACATCCATGTTAGCTTTTTGTCGAAAGCATAATGTCTAAGGCTATGAACGTGTGCTCCGCAATTTTGACAAACAAAGTTGCCTGGATATACTGTATATCTACTCATTTAGTTTTTTCTCCAGCATTGCCCTTAGTTTATCGTCCTCTTTTACTTTATCTACAAAAGAATCACGCCCCTGAAGCTTTGTGCCGTCCTCTAATTGATACCATGCACCAGTGCGTTCAACATATCCTCGTAGCTCTGCGGTGTCCACAAGATCTCCTACAACGTCGATTCCGACACTATCACCACGATAATAAAAGTCATACTCACCGCTTTCGCCAGGTGCGGATGTTTTAGAGTTCATAACTTCCCAGCGTACCTTGCGACCAACCTTAGCTTCAATAAGCTTGTCCCCAGACTTAATCTTTTTCTTAATAGCTTGGCTATCAGAAGAAGAGGAAAATAGCTTGATGATTGTAGACGAAAAGAACTGTGTTGCATTTCCACCAGTTGGCATAGGCTGTGTATAGGTAGGCGTAATGTTATTACGAGCCTGAGAAATAGCCACAATCAAAGAAGGTTTCTCTTGATTATTAGCATAATTAATCATCATCCATGCGTGCTTGAGATCTTTGGACTCAGAACCAATCTGTTTTGTTTGATCAAGCTGCTTAAGCTCGTTAGAATCTTTTTCAAAATATACAGCTGGTAGCAAAGAGCTAATACTGTCAATAACAATCATGTCTACACCAGCGTGTAAAAGAGCAACTGTAACGTCAACCATATCGTTAATGCTACGAGCTTCTGAATAGATAAGCTCTTCTGTGTTTACCCCGAGTCGCTTGGCCCACTGTTCGTCATAGGACATCTCGGCATCTACCCAAGCACAGAGCTTTCCTTCTTTCTGTGCTAGACCAATGGTCTGAAGGCACAAAGAAGATTTGGCGCTAGACTTACTACCCCAAAGAAGAACCTGTCGTCCATAGGGAAGGCCGCCGCCTAATGCGGCGTTTAGACCTGGGCTGGGGGTAGGCTGAAACTCAGTCTTGATGCCCACAGCAGGCCCAAGCTTTTTCCTAATCTTAGGATCTAGCTGTGCCAATGCTTCATCAATAGTAGTCATTAAAACCTCACCCCGTGCTTCTGCTCTCTCGTCTTGTTGTATGCAGTCTTCTGTTCCATTGCATAGTCTAATGAATGATTTACATATCCATTATCCTGCATTCCCTTCCACAAGTCAAGCGTGCGAATAAGAATATCTGCAATCTCCTCAACAGTCTCTAGGCTGCCTTTGTCCTTTCGAATAGCCTCCATAGTTTCTGTAACTTCTGAGACAATCATCATGCATTGTTTTGCAATAAAGATATCGTCTACATCTTCTGGCCAAAAGCCTTTTTCTACCGCCGTAAAATGAATTTGCTCAGCAAGCTCATCAAGAGAGTAATTCATTGTATATCACCGTTCCATCCTTTGTTTTTCCTAATTTAAATCTATATGCACTGCCTGGCTTTACCTTCATATAAGCATCAGCAAATTGTAGCGGGAATACCGTTACTGGATGCAGATCTCTAGCGGAGTCAGCCAGGGTAACTAATGCCATCTTTTTACCAGCTTTGGTTACCCTTGGCTTGAAGGAGATTACATATTGCTCATCCCCGCTGTAGGGCAACATCTTATAGTTTAAGAATTTAATAAGAGCATTTGACTGATCACTGATTTGCTCTGCTGGTACCGCTTCAACAATGCGGTTATTGCTAGCAAGAATGATATAGGTCTTTCCAGTTTCAATGCTGCTTTGCTCTTCATCAAAGATACCGATAGCACCAGTCTTATCCAGTATTTCAATTCTTGACCAGCCCTTGCCTCGTTTAATGCTGCGGGCCATGCCCATAAGAACAAAAGACCCCTGCTCGTCAAAATCTTCTACTGGTGTAATCCATGCCAAATAATGTGGCGGCACCTGCATGTTAAATTCAGGCAGATTAAGATACTCGTATAGATTAGCTCTAATCTCATCTTCATTACGAGGATTGTCGGGGAATGTGGCTGCGCCAATAATTCTCAAAGCATTAAGAGATCTTGTGTTTACCCCGTTGCCCTTGGTCACTGTAAACTTTTCAAGCTCAGCATAAGAATTAAATGGCCTAGCCTCGATATATCTTTCAGCAATAATATCTGAAATAAACTTGATGCCTGACAAGCCGAACCTAATTGCCTTGCCCTCAATCTTAAAATCAACGTCAGACTCATTGATGTGCGGTAGGCGAATAGGAATACCCATACGCTTGGCCTCAATTAGATATTCTGTGCGTACATCCTTATCTTTTTCGTTCTTTAACATCGCAAACATGAATTCCAAGGGGTAGTAATACTTCAGCCATGCTGTCCAATATGACAGTGTGGAGTATGCTACAGCGTGCGACTTGTTGAATGAGTACCCTGCGTGTGCCTCAAAGTCATGCCACATTTCCTCGGCACGGTTTGGAGAAAGGAATTGGGAAGCACCTTTAACAAACTTATCTTTAAACTGATCAAACTCTTTCGCATCCTTTTTCTTACCGATAATCTTGCGAACCTTGTCGGCCTCTGCCATAGTCATTCCACCAAGCTCGGTACACGCTTGCATGACCTGCTCCTGATAAAGAATGCAACCGTAGGTGTCTTCGGTAAATGGCTTCATAATTTGGTGCGAGAAAGCAATCTGTTGCCTGCCCTGCTTGCGCTCAATGTAATCTTTACCAATTGTGTTCATCGCACCAGGTCGGACGAGGGCGTTAGAGGCTGCTAGCTCGTCAAAGTTGCGAACACCCATCTTGACAAGTAGGTTTGTATATGGCGTTGCTTCACACTGGAACACACCCTTTGTGTGACCGCTCGAAAGCATTTCATAAATGTTAGAATCGTCAAAGTCAATTGAAAGCAAGTCAATGTCTTTGTTAATTCTTTGTTTAATAATTTCTAAGGTGTTGCTAATAACACTAAGTGTTTTAAGACCTAGAGCATCGATCTTAATTAGGCCAATACGTTCTGCCTCTTCCATATCTACCGCCACAACGGGAATACGCTCACCAGTTCCTGGAGAGTTACGTGTCTCCATAGGTGCGTGACGGAAGATCGGGTGCTTGCTAGTTACAACACCAGCGGCGTGGATTCCTGTACCACGAATACGTCCTCTAAGCAGTTCTCCATATTTCTCAATTTCTGGATACTTTTCTCTAAACTCTCTGGTGTTCTTAGAGGTGAGATATTCGTCCCAATCATCTACTGTTTTAAGAACCTTGTTGACATCTGTTAGTGGTACGTGCAAGACTCGTGCAATGTCACGAATCATACCCTTACCCCTGAACTGCAAGAAGGTAGCAATAGAGGCAACGTGTCGATATTGCCTTACAAGATATTCCTTTACTTCTTCACGGCGGGAGTCCTGAATATCCGTATCAATATCTGGAAAGTCATTACGTTCTGGGTTGATGAATCGGAAAAACAAAAGATTGTATTTAATTGGATCAATGTCTGTAATGCCAAGTGTGTAGCATAGCAATGAGCCAGCAGAAGAACCTCGTCCTGGGCCAACCAGAATACCCTGTTTTTTTGCCCAGTTAATCATGTTACGAACAACCAAGAAGTATGAAGCAAAGTTTTTATTTTCGATAACCTCAAGCTCTTCATAAAGTCGTTCCATATAGCCTTCGACAAAGTCTAGGCCACGAGCTTGCATACCTTCAATTGCTAAGCTCTTAAGCTCTTCGTTTGGATTCTGATACTGAGCTGGAAGCAAGTCTAGGTGATCTTCAATACGATAGTCTTCTACCTTGCTGGCAATTTCATTAGTGTGCTCGTAGATGTCTTCTCGGTCGATACCCTGCGACTTCATGGCATTGCGCATTTCTTTATCGGAAAGAAGATGAATGTCAAAGTCTCTAAACGTAATTCCACGATCAGCACCATACAAATAGTCGAGCCTATCCATGAGATTATTTTTTTTAGTAGAGCCTTCGTAAGTAGAACCTTTTTGAACCTTGTTGCTGTATGTGTTAAGAATTAGTTTAAGTTCTTGAATTTCTTTCTGCCCCGTGTGAGCGTGGTGACAATCAGGAGTAACCACTGCCTTGACGCCAAACTCATCGGCTAGCTCCAACAACTGCTTGTTGATGTGATCTGGGTTGTGTGGCATTACCTCAATGTAATAGTCATCCCCAAACACTGACTTGTGCCACTCAATTTGGCTCTTGGCTTCTGCCAACTCTCCATTATCAATGGCCTTGGCTACCGTACCGCTCAAACATCCAGAGGTAACTATAAGGCCTTTTTTGTGCTTTTCTAGAACATCATAGTCAATACGAGGTTTCTTGTAAAACCCCTCTGTCCAGGCAATCTCATTGAGCCTGTTAAGATTTTCAAGTCCTTCCTGGTTCTTAGCAAGAATAATTAGGTGGTTATATACCACGTCAAGTGGGCCAGACCTATCTTTGGGATCTCTTTGATCAAAACGATCTTGTGTGATATATGCCTCTACACCGAGGATAGGTTTGATGCCTTTTTCTTTAGCTGTTCGATAAAACTCTCTGTGACCAGTAAGTGAACCGTGGTCGGTAATTGCAATAGCTGGCATTTGAAGCTCAGCTGCTCGCTCCACATATTCTTGCGGAGTAGCAATACCATCAAAAAGACTGTAGTGTGTATGAACGTGAAGACCCGAGTAAGTCATTATACCTTTCGACCAGAAGCTTGTAGGTGGGGGTAGTTATTAGCTACCCCCACCAGAAGGAAACACCAATTACCATTCAACGTTAGACGAAGATGAGGTGGATGGTGAGTCATAACCCATATAGAAAGCTTCCTGCTCTGCATATGGGATTTGGTGGAGAGCCAGTTCAAGCTGGAATGGCTCGGTGCCAGACCAGTCAAAAGGCTCGGTGTCAGGTCCTGACGGGATAAGAGTATAGTTAGTCTCTGTGCCCTGACCTGTTCTCTTAAGCTTCCAGCTTAGGTTTGATACACTCCCAGTCTCAAGAGCGTATTCGCGGATGGTGTTGAAGACTGACATCTTCCCAACACCCATAGACCATACGGCTACGTAAGGATCTTCAATACCGTCGTCTACGAGGAGGTTGCAGTAAAAGCGAAGCTTGCCCTTCCATCCAGCTTTAGGATCTTTGCGGTGCTGCTCTTCTGCCCAGTCACGTCCTTCGGTGTCCATAGTGTCTACGGCACGGCGACGAAAGTCACGAGGATTCGTGTGCTCTTTAACAACTAGCGAAAGGCCTCGTCCAGAATCGTAGTTAGGCGATTCCTCGTCCAGCTCTTCAATGAATCGAATCTTAACAGACTGTCCATCAGCTAGCTTGAGCCAACGAACCTTCGACCCACCCTCTGTTTTTGGTTTTTCGACTAGGGCATTGATATCTTTTAGTCCCCTAATAATAGTCATATTTTTTCTCCTTTGTGTTTTTCTTTTTATTGTAGCAATGCGGCTATCGACCTGTCAAACCCATAATCAAGATTTTTGATTGAGTTGTCATCCATGTCACCGATGTCTTTGTATTGCTTATCTAATTGTATCACTGAAACGCGCTCTGGTAAACGCTCCTGTAATCTTTTTGCCATGTTACCACCAGCTTCATCGTTATCAGCAATAACATTTATTTCGTTAAAGTATTTAGCTAGAAGATCAACCTGTTTGTTTGATATGTTTGCCCCCAACGATGCGACGGCTGGCATACCTACTTGATCAAGCCTGATTGCATCAAACGATGACTCTACAACATATACTTTACGAGAAGTCTTAACTTTACTTAAATTAAACATCGTTTTACTCTTGGGCAGCCCGACAGTGTTTTTAAAATCTTTACCCTCAATTGACCTACCCACAAAGCCCAGCATCATTCCGTCGGGAGAGGTTACTGGAATAGTAACCATATCCTGGTTTTCTGAATAGCCGAGCGAAAACTTTTTTACAGACTCTTCTGTTATCTTTCTAAAACTATAATAATTCATTGCTCGTGATGAGCTTAAGGCCTGAATGTTTAATCTTTTAATAAGAACATCGTCAAACGGCACAAACTCTGGTTTCTTTTCTAGCTTTGTAGAAATCTCTTGCTCAAAATCTTTGCTAGCAGACTTTGTGTTAATAAAACGCACTGCTTCAAAGTATGTCCTGCCTGTTTCTTTCATGACTAGCTCGACTAGATCTGCCGTGTACTGGCACGAGAAACAGAAAAAGATACCGCTCTCTTTGTTTACTTCGCCAGCGGGGGTTCTGAAGTTGCCGTGGAAGGGGCAGAAGATTACAAAGTCGCCATCCAGATCATTGGCAATATCTATGCCGCTTCCGACAAGTACTCTTTTGACCTGCTCTTCTGAATAGGAACTACCCTTGTTCCGTCTACTCCCATTATCCATTCGCTTCTTCTCTTTCCTACAAATACCCCGTACAGTGATAATTCAAATGTGTAAAATCCTTTACCATTATATTCTATTGTAAAGTCTGGGTCAATATCTAGTCTAGGGACATACCCACTAAATCGCATCTCCATTTTAATTAATGATACATACTCATACTTAAGTCTGGGAATGGCAGAATCTGTATAAATGCTGCCTTCCAAACCAAAACGCTTTAATTGTTTGTGATGCAAGTTCTGCATATTCTATTATAACTAGAAATTAAATATCATCAATGTCTTTATACTTAAACCAACCCTTGTTGAAGTCAACCTGAATAAAGAAATCTGTCATCATACCATTACGGTTCTTTCTCCAAGCAACTTCGATTACATCGCTATTCATGCTCCGCCCCATTGCAATAACCCAGTCAGAGTCATAAGCAATCTGACGTGACCACGCTGTCTGCCCCAGGGTTGGGACGGTATCCAGCTTAGTCACATCGTCAGGTGTGGCAGAAGAAATGGCAATGATTGGAACCTCTTCGCTAATAGCCATCAGCTTAAGCTCACGAGAAAGGTTCTTCATGCGAACAGTCTCGTTATCTGACTTTTGGTTGGGGCTCATAAGCTGAAGATAGTCAACCACAACAAAGTCTGGCTTGTACTGATCAATCTTACCTCGCAACACGGAGGGGGTAATTTCTCCACCCGCATCGTTTGAAACAATATTAAAGTTAGGTTTGCCTTCTAGGTGTTGGCTATACCAATTGCGGAGATCTTCTGTATCAACCTCGCCAGCACTTAGCTTTCTGTGTGTCCAAAGCCCCTCACCCATGATTGTGAGAACGCGATTACGAACCTCTGTCTCTGACATTTCAAGGCTAACGATTAGTGGTGACTTGCCCTGCTTCCAGGCCTGTACTGCAAAATAAAGTGATAGCCAAGACTTTCCAATACCTGGATATGCAAGAAAGACACCTAGCTGCCCTGGCAGAATCCCAGCTGGCAAATAGTCGTCGAAGCCAGCAAGGCCAGTCTTGATGCCCATGATTCCCATCTCTTGCTTTTTCTTTACTTCTTCAAAGTAGGCTACGGCGGAGTTGATGTCTGTAACATCGACATCTTTGATTGCAGAAGTATTCTTTTGCAGCTCAGAAGTCTTTTTTAGAATTTCTTCAAGAGCTTGTGTACCGTTCCCAGATTGCAGGTCTGCAGCGGTAACACGAACAATTTCTTTTAACGAGTCATTGAGATACTCTGTTTGTAGCTCATCTAGGTGATGCTTAGTTGCACCAACGCCAGCAATGGGCTCAAAATCACGAAACTTTTCTACTACCAAGGAGGTTGGTGGTACAGAGGAGTTTTGTTCAAAGTAGCTGCGAATAAACTGCCAGATATCGTTATGTGTACGAAGAATGTTATCCACATTTGCCTGTAGCAAAACATGAATTTGCTTATCTTCTAGTACAGCTGATATAACTTTTGATTCTGTGTTATTCATTTACCCACGCCCTTGCCTTTTTCCTAAGCTCTGCTCTCTCTTTTTTGTCTCTCTCTACCTGATCTTTGGCATAGATAATCTTGTCTGCATAGTTAGCAAAATACTTCCATGTAGGTCGCTGTGCCACGTCAAAGTAGTAATGCAGAATATCATAGCACATTGGCAATCCATAAGACTCAATGAGCATATCTGATGCCCACTGCTCGGTGTTAAGATTAAGCGATGGCTTTTCTTGATAGTGAGCAGTGTGTAATTTAATGTAACGAGATAGTAATGCCATACGCTCTTGTCGTGTGGCCATTACTCAGCAATCTCAGATTTTGCTTCTCGTAGCTTTTCGCCAAGCTGGTCTTCTACGAATTTATACACTCGCTCGAAACCCTCTTGCACATTCTCGCCATCGCGCACTTGGTCTTCAATGCCAATGTCGATACGCAACGACTGGAAGTTGCCAACGTTCATGGTGTAGCCCAAGGTAACGTTGACCCTAGTCTGACTGTTTTCCATTACATACCCTTTCTAAATAGACTCTGTCCATAGTGGGACAAAGTTTCCGTCTTCTGTCTTGGTATAAGTCAGTATACCACTTCCCATTCTACGATTCAACTCTTGAATTGTAGGTGTTGAGTTATTGCTTATCAGCCCGTCCTTTCTTGGCCTACCTATATTAAAGGTTGCCAGGATGTCCCTGATCTCTCTTACCTGTGATTCTGAGTAATACGATCTCACGCCCCATTCTCGATAGCCGCCTTTTTGAGCACCCGTAGGAAAAGGTATTATACCCTTTTTCATTAAAGTTGGCAAGTATTTTTGATGACGATTTACAAGTATTGATGTTTCTTTAACAGTATATGCACGCTCACGATTACGCTTAAAGTCTGCTACCATGCAACTTTCAATTCTATCTTCAACAATGTTATAGACAGACATGATGCCGCTGGCTCTATTTATATGATGCTTTCTTACAAGATCACCATTTAAAAAGAAAACTCTTTTGTTCCCCGTAATTGGCGGGGCAGAGTTGTACGCCTCTCTATCCATAAAATACCCTAAGAAGTGCTGGAAGGAACTCCAATTGCAATAACATTTACTGCCGCTGAGTTGTTCTCTGATCCAGAGAACTGGACAATAATTGTAGCAGATCCCGATGTAATGTTCTTGACATAAACATTTGCTTCAGGATCTGATGGATTAACCAGACTTGCTGTAACAATTGGTGGGCTGGAAAAGTTATATGGGCTAAAGCTAATTGTTTGTTCTGCAACGCTAGATGTTCCAGCGATCAAATTTATTTCTTCTGCCATGACTTGTGCACCGTAAAGCTTATAAGAAGATGCTGTTTCCGATAGCCTTCCTTTAAGAATAAAGTTATTTCCTTGAGCCAGGGCGGACCCTTCTTCTGATAGTTGATTGATTGCATCTGCCAGAGTTGCGATGTATGACACATCTAGCGGTTGGCCCTGTTGCGGAATGGGTACTCTTGCCATTATTCTCCTTTTTTACAATTATATCAGATTAAGAGTATTCGTCATACTCGTACTCATCATAACCATATTCGTCATATTCTTGGGCGGGTACATCTGAATCATATACTACAAAATTTGGTTTGATTATTTTTTTATTTGCCGCAGGCTGAACAACAATCCTTAAAGATTCAGTGCCTTCTTTT
>Ga0209953_1000733_pt1 | contig 11302 bp, 21 predicted proteins | sample SalPonred_H2O_MG_FD_185713 | JGI IMG/M metagenome (GOLD analysis project Ga0209953, IMG submission 185713) | Salt pond water microbial communities from South San Francisco under conditions of wetland restoration - Salt Pond MetaG... | ecosystem: Environmental > Aquatic > Non-marine Saline and... | reverse complement strand
GATCAGGCTCAAGGACCAGACAACCCTCAGCATAAACCTGAATGTCGGTCCTGACGTAGTAGGGCACCTTGTGTCCAAGATGCACGAGAAGGGCACCCTCTACCTGTTCAACCCCAACGAAGCGCTGGCTGTGAACAAGGACGAGTTTTTGTGCATGCACATCACCAGACTCACAACGGGAGAAACCCCATGATCGACAAGCAAGCTTTGATCGACAAGTATCGTTACATCAACGTGGACCACGGGTGGTGGCACTTCACCGAGTCTGACTTCCGTTCGATCTGCAAGCGCATGGGCGTGGACCTCGACAGGGGCGAGCCGTCGTTCTCTGGCTTCTGGTCGCAGGGCGACGGCGCGTCGTTCACCGGGTCATACTCCGCGGCCTTTGCCGAGAGCGCACCGCAGGAAATCAGGAACTACGCGCCTGTCGACGAGGAGTTGCACCGCATCGCCGACGAGCTGTGCCTTCTGGCTCGCATGTATTTCCCGGCCTATGTGACCATCGGCAGGTCAAGCCGTAGCTACGTCCATGACTGCACCATGTATGTGAACGAGGTCCACCCTCGTTATGGCGACGAAGATGACTGGGCACCGGAGGTCTACGATGCCGTCGAGCGCGGTGTGCAGGACCTCATGCGTGATCTGGCACGGTGGTATCACCGGGCGCTGGAGCAAGAGTATGACCACCTGACGAGTGACGAGGTTGTGTGGGAGACGATCCAAGCGAACAAACTGGACGTTATGCGCGACGCATAACCTAAATCAAGGAGAGAGACATGTTCAACACATTCAAGCAAGTCGAAGATCACTACAACAGCATCAAGGTCATGGTCAGCAAGAACCACCCACGGGAGCAAGACCTGCGGCCGATCGGACCGCGGCGCTTCAAGTGGGAGCGCATCGAGAAGCTGGACGATGACACCTACGCGTTCTGGCCCGGTTACACGGACGGGGACGACGTGTTCCCACAGACCGGGGACAGGTCGTTCACCAAGGCCGAGAAGATCGCACTTGCTCCTGTGCTGTGGCAGCGCGAGGGGCGCCGGGAGTTCGTCAAGGTGCGTAACTCGACCTACGGGTATGCGATCGGATACTACAAATTCCTCAAGGCGTATCTGCCGACCGCCCTCCCGTTCGGGATTAAGAACGGTGCCCACTACGTCGAGTGTGGTGGCGTGGACTTCTACGCCAAGCACCCGAAAGACGCGTCGAAGGTCAGGGTCGAAGGCATGCGGAACAGCTGGCGTAAAATTCACGGGGTGTTTCAGGCCGAGGGTATGGGTGACGGCGCGTTGGTGTTTGAGCGCAAAGGTGACAAGTTTGTGCCGACAGCGGAGACCAAGAAGCGCGCTGTGCGTGTCGCGAAGCGCGTGGACATGAAACTCAAGGCTGAATTTCAGACGCATATCAACGAGCTGCGCGATTGGATTTTCGCCATTGCACCTTTGATCCCGAGTGAAGGGAAAGAGGCGACCGAGTTTCGCAATGAGCATCACAAAAGGGTTGTTGCCCACATCGCTCGCCGCCACTCAGGGCAAAAGTTCACCTCTTGGTCTTCCCCGGTGACGGTCTACCCGCTGATTGACAGGCGGGATGCAGTCAAGGACCCTGACCACCCGATGCGAATGGTCATGGCCTACGAATTGAAGCAGGAACTTTTTCTCAATCCCAACAACAGGCGTTACGATCGCGCTACGCGCCAGTGGTATCAGTTCGAGCCTGACCGGAAAACGACCATGGCCCGCTTCAACAGATACATCAACAGAGCCTTGGGACTCACAGAAAGCAAGGAGATTCCGAACGATGAGAAGTAATGATCCCGGCGTGATTACGATGGTTCAGCATGCCGAACACATGATCGAGAAATGGCGCAACAAGGAGACGCGTGTGTTCCCCCCGATTGCTGCCATGACCTTGAGCATGTCCAAGGCGTGGCGCGTGGAAATCAAGCCGAGTGGTGCGGTGGAGCTTCTGCACATCGGCATGGAAGGTCGGAAATACCCGAACACCACCGTATATCCGACCGAGGATGATGTGCCGGAGTGGGTAGCAGACAGGCTGTCCATGCTGCGCATGCTCACCGATAGCGACCCCACAAGCTATGTCAACGGGGTGGGCCGTCGGGTCAACGAGAAGGTGTTCTGGATAGAGGGGAAGGAGGATGCAGAGGTATAGGGTGACAACAAAGCAAAGCAAAGGAGAGAGAAGATGAGACTGACGAAAAACATGCGGGAAGAAATCCTGCGCAAAGCAACCGCAGGTGTGCCTGTGGTGAACTACAAGGCCAAGCTGCAGCCCGTCCTGCAGGCCGTGGTGTGCAAGCACATGCCGGAACCCGCTAGGCTGGCTTACGAGGACGAGGAGTCCCGCCTTTTCCTGACCACCGTGCATCTCGAGGTAAAAGAGGGGAACGGCTACAATGGAAGGTCCATGACCTTCAGCAAATACGACAATGATCCCGTTCGAGGCTATGCTGTCCAAGGTCGGCTGGTCGTTCGTGTGGACGACGCGTCTTTCGACCAAGCGCGTAAGGGCACGTTGTCCTACGACCTTGCCGCGGTGGTGCGCAAAACCGGATATCTCGACAAGCACTACGAGCAGCTCGTGGTGATGCAAAACGTCAGGAAGCGTCTGAAGGCCACGCTTGAGAGCGTCACCACGGTGAAGCGCCTGTATGACGTGCTGGAGCCTGAACTGCACCACTTGATCCCGAAGGAAGAGAACGCAGCTGTGGCGAACCTGCCCGCCGCAGCCGGGCCGGTGGTGGACGATCTTCGTAAGCTGGGGGCGCAATTCCCTGACGTGCCGAAGGTGGCGAAATGACCACCTTCAATCGGGGGGACATCGTTCGGAAGAAGAACGGATGGAGCCCAATGGAGGTGACGCGGGTATCGACTTCTGGCGGTCAAGTTAGGGTGAAATACTGCTCACGTCGCATTTCGATCTATCAGGAGCGCTTCAGCCAAGATTGCGAGTCAGGCCTTGCCAAGAACTTCGTGCTCGTCAGAGAGCCGGATGAAGAGTTCAGCCGCTGTCGCGGCGGCTGGAAAAACCGTATGACCGATCGGCATATGGAACAACTTGAAAAGCAAAAGCAGACAGGAGTTGAGAACATGAACAAGCTTTACCAGACCAAGGAAGAAACACCGCGCTTCGGCACCTACCTCGCGATCAACAGCGCGGGATTGATCGTGCTCGAGATGAAGGGCACCGGTGCCGTCGAGACCTTCGACAAGAAAGAGGTTGAAGAGGTCAAGCCGTATACTGTCCGGGTGCGGTTCACCGGCAGCAACCAGCAGGGCTACGAGTTCTTCGCCAGCAAGGGTGACGTGGAGAAGGGCGACCTGCTCTACCTGAAGGGCTACAGCGATCTCGCTCAGGTCATCGCAGTCGACACGAAGTCGAGCAAGGCAACCAAGAATCTGGTTGGCCGCAAGCTGCTGACCGAAAGCTTCGGCGAAGAGGACGAGTGATCCAACAAAGCGGGGCGCGTTATGCGCCCCGCATAACTTCAAGGAGGAAATAGCATGGCAGCAACGCCGGAAGCGAAAGTCAAGAAGAAGGTCGTCGCCGAACTCAAGGCACGGGGCGCCTACTACTTCTACCCTGTAACGGGCGGATACGGATCGTCGGGCGTCCCCGACGTGGTCGCTTGTTATAGGGGGGTGTTTGTGGGTATAGAGTGCAAGGCAGGTAAGAATAAACCAACAGACTTGCAAAAGCGCAATCTTGATGCTATATCGAGGTGCGGGGGCGTAGCACTCGTTATTAACGAAGACAATCTGGGACTTCTTGAAACAACCATGGACAATATTGAACAAGGACGAACATCATGACGGACTACACACAGGCTCTCGAAAAGCACATCGTGGTTGTCAACCAGCTGGACACCAAGACCACATTTGCAGTCGAGCCGGAAACAGGTGAACAGGTTTTCGTCAGCGCAAGGCTGGCAAGGATGTTCAACATCGTTGTGGGTGACCACCTCCGGGCGTTCGTGACGCCCAACAAGGTCCCCGAGAATACCGTGCAGTGGTATGCCATATACGTCACGCCGGAGGCACCGCCGGAAAATCCGTTCGCCATGCTTGCCCATATGACCGAAGAGGCCGAAGAGGTCGAAGAGGTCGAAGAGGTCGAAGAAGCGCAGCAGCTTGAGATGGACCTTGAGGCCAAGCGGGAGACGTCGCGCACAAAATACCAAGATGCAATCCTGCGCCATCTCAAGGACGGCATCGACACGGCGAAGAACATCGCCAAAGAGGTTGGTAGCGATACAACGACCGTCACATGCGCCCTCATATCTCTTCACAAGGACGGGCTTGTTGCTCGAGCCAGTGTGAAAAATCGAGCAGATCAAGCGCGTGACTCGCACGTGCTGTGGGCGTTGAAGGCGAGCGACTTCCTGCCACAACCAAGCTGAGTGTAGCGAGCGAGGAGCAGCGCGTCTGCTCCTCTGCGGTGCGCTCGGCACCACAACCCAAGGAGGGAACTACTATGAAGACTGTATTTGCAACGGTGACCGCGATCGCTCTGGCAACCACGCCCGCTTTTGCAGGCGGCTTGTTCGGCGGCGGTAGCGGCGGCAACGCCTCTGCATCTGCCGGTGCAGCGGCGGGCGCCTCGGCGTCCAGCACGAACCGTAACACCAACCGTAACACCAACCGTAACACGAACACCAACTCGGCCAGCCAAGGTCAGCTGCAAGGCCAGCTGCAGGGTCAGAGCCAGAACCTGAACGGCAACAATTCGAGTGTCGTGATGAACGACCGGCTGCAGGCACCGTCTGTCTCTGCACCGTCGATGTCGTCGGGCCACCCCTGTGCGTTTGGCGGCATGAGCCTCGGCCTGTCTATCGTGGGCGGCGGCGCGTCCGGTGGCGGCAATGCCAACCGCATCGACGATGCCTGTATGCTCGGCCAGCTGGGCTATACGACAGCGGCCATGGCGATGATCGCGTCGCGCAACCCTGAAGCCCGTCGGGCTCTGGAGCGGGCCGGCCACATCGCCCCGGCGCCTGCGGCGTCGACATCGACGCGTTCCTCTGCACCGCGCACGGTGGCGTCGGTTGCATATACGTCCTGCAAGTTCGAAGATGGTGCGATCCGTGTCGGTGTGCGCCGTGGTGCTTCGGACGAAGTGAAGGCGCGGGCCGTGAGCGAGTGCCGTTCGGCGCTCAAGTAATCCGGGATTAGTCACCCCGGTAGGGGCGGCGGCACATAACCCAAGCGGGATGTTCCACCAGCCGCCGCCCCGCATAAACATCAAGGAGGCAAATATGCTCAAGCAACCAGTCGCAGGCATGGGTGACAGTAACCTGCGTTTCAACGGATACGGATGGGCAGGCGCCCTAGCGGAACACGGTCTCTATGAGGGCGACATCCTGAACATGCCCGGGGGATCAACGGCGAACGCCTTGCACGCGCTGCGTCACGTGCCGTGGCCGACAAGGGAAGGTCCAGTGCTCGTGACCTTCGGCATCAACGACATGATCCAAGGGATCGGTCCGATCGAGTTCTGCAAGAACCACCTCAAGATCAAGCGCGAGTTTGAACGAGCCGCCGGAGAACGTGAATGGGTCTGGATGCCGTCTCACTACACAGGCCACTGGAAGCTGGAGGTTCTGCGTTATGCGCTGCGCATAACGGCATGGTGGCACGGCATCACGTTCGTGAACCTGCGAAAGCACAGCAAGCAAATGCGCTTCTTCTACAACTCGGACATCGACCCATGGCACCTGAACCATGCCGGATACGAGACTTTGACCTATCAGGTGGTGCACGATGGATAAGAACTACCTGAAATACCTTGAGCAAAAGCAGCGACGCAAGGATCGCCGAGACCACTCTGCGCAGGCGCTGCGCGCCGCAGGCTACGTGCCGCTGCCGAGATGGTGGGTGCTGCCGGAGGAGATGGAGGTGATCCACCGCATGGCTCACAATCACGAAGACGAGGTCAACCGCATCCGCGGCGAAGCGATAAAGAGGGCGAAGAATGAACAATGAAGACCGCAAGAACCTAGAGGCGGCGGTGATTATCGTCGCTCTGGGCATCCTGTATTTCGTCGGACCGTTTCTGATCTGGGGAGCGAAGGGGCTTGCCATAGCCCTCATGATCTTGTGGGGAGCGGGCGCGCTGGCGTTTCTGATCGGCCTCGTGTTCTGCGCTCTGAATGACGCCCCCGGCATGGGCAAGAGCGCCCCGCCGATGCCGCCGATGCCAACGTATAGGAGCGAAGACGATGACTGAGTTCTTCACGATGATGCTGATTACGTTCACCGTCCCCGGCCACGGCGAGATGCAGGCCGCTCTGCTATATCCGAGCGAGCAGGCCTGCGGAGAGGCCCTGCCAGCCGTCTACGGCACCATTCGGGCACACTACCCTGACAGCATGGGGCAATGCCGCGTCACGCCGCTCATGAGCGCGTCTGTGCGGCCGAGAGGGAGGGGAAACCGATGAGTGAAGGACAGTTTGTGGATTTTGCCACCCTTGAAGATTGGGAAATGCGGGACAGGGAAAAAACCAAGCGCCTCGATGCGCTTGAGGCCAAGTTGGCGAAGGCGGTGGGTGGTTTGCAGAAAATTTGGCTCGAATATGATCCGTCAGAAGAGACTGGCAATTCTGGCGCGATGTTTAACATTGCCTGCGCCACCCTCGCAGAACTGAAAGGAGAGGCTGATGATAAATGAAGGCTGGGACGTGATCATGGAGCGCGTAGAGAAGCTCGGCCTGCATATAGATGTTGGGGAATTGGACTGGATGACCATGATCCTTGATTATGCGGAACAGATAAAAGAGGCGCGCGATGAAGCAGAGGCCAAGTTGGCGAAGGCGGTGGGGGCGCTGGAGAGAATACAAGACGGCTCGTATGGAAAGAGCGCTGCAATAGCTCGAACCGCCCTCTCAGAACTGAAAGGAGAGGCTGATGAATGACGAACACCCGATACTCTGGATCATATTTTTTGTAGGCATCGGCGTTGGCTTGTCCAACTGCGGCGCCGGGACGGGGATATACTGATGGCACATTGGCATTATCAGGTCATGCGGCATAAGCCGACAGCGGCGCATGAAGAGGAATACTACGCAATCCATGAGTATTTCCCGTTGGAAGACGGGCCGGCGTGGACCGAAGAGCCGGTGCAAGTCGATGCTAGTAACGTCGACGAGCTGAAGAAAACCCTTCTGCTCATGCTGGGTGACATCGAAAAGCACGGGGTGATGGACTATGAGTGACGAGCGCGAGCCTCAGACCATCAAGGTCCACACGGTGGACGACTTCGCCGAGGCCCTGAAAAGGGCCGAGAAGGGCGACACCCTGATCTACTACACTGGCGATCACGTCGGTGGGGACATCTGCCGCTTTGCATCCCGCATGGCGGATCAGGGATACGTCACCCTCGTGCAACGCCGACTTGCCCGCACTGGTGTGGGCAAGTTTCAATACGAAGCCCAGCGAACAAAGAAGAGGTTCAAATGACCGAGCAAGAAGAACGCATCTGGAAGACCATCCTCGACAACCGACACCTGTCGGCCGAGGAGATTGCGACGATTGTCGGGTCGGCCACGGAAGAGGTGCAGGCCTGCATCAACCGCATCTCGTCGCCAAACTGGCGGGAAGAGAAGCCCTCGGTGAAGCCGACGCGTGTCACCATGCTGGAGACCGCCAAGCTGCTGACCTCCGGTGACCGCAACAACTCCTACGGGCCGCCCCATGACAACCTGAAAGACTGCGCGCACATGTGGGAGGCCTACCTGAACAACAAGTTCGGAGCCATTCAGCTCCAGCCAGACGGGAGTTATGCGGTGCGCATAACAGCAGAAGACGTGGCTTGGATGATGACCCTGCTGAAGATGACCCGCACCTTCTACCCGGGCTACCACCCTGACAACTATGTCGACGGCGCTTGCTATGCGGCAATCGCAGGGGAGTGCCGGGAGATCGAAGATGCGGAAGGGTAAGTCGCACGGCATGCCCGCCCCATACCACAGGCCCAAGGATACGACGTGGACTGCACGGCAGAAGCTGAAGATCGTTCAGACGCGGTCCACGAACACCCGTGACGAAGCAAAGAACGTCACATTGAAAACACCACCGTGGGAGAAGGAGAGAGACGATGCACATAATGATTGATCTGGAGACCATGGGCACCAGCCCGACAGCTCCGATTATCTCGATCGGGGCGGTGCTTTTTGATGCCGAGGAGATCAAGGAGCGCTTCTATGAAGTGGTCGACCTCAAGAGCGCCGTGGATGCTGGCGCGGTGATGGAGCCGGGAACGGTCATCTGGTGGATGGAGCAGAGCGACGAGGCGCGCGCCGCGCTCACCGGGAAGGGGGAGAAGATTGATCGGGCCCTTGAACTCTTCTCTTCGTTGGTCGACGCGGTCAGCCTTGTAAACGGGCTCAGCGGCGTCTGGGGCAACGGTGCAGCGTTCGACAACGTCATTCTCTCGGAGGCCTACAAGCGCCTCGACCTGCGGGTGCCGTGGCCGTTCTGGAAGGACAAGTGCTATCGCACGGTCAAGGGCCTGTACCCTTCGGTCGGGATCAAACGTGTCGGAACCCACCACAATGCGTTGAGCGACGCCGAGACGCAGGCCGAGCACCTGATCCGCATCAACGAGGCGGCTGGGGGGATCATCCTGTGATGCGGCTGTTCCTCGATATAGAGGTCTACCGGAACTACTTCTTGGCCCTGTTCATGAATGAGCAGGGGCGAGTCAAACGCTACGAGATATTCAACGACGACCGCAGCAAGTTTCCGGTGGGCGATATCTTCAAGATCGTGAGCAGCCCTGACGTGGAAATCGTCACGTTCAACGGCAACAGCTACGACGTGCCGATCCTGTCGCTGGCGCTGGTGGCCCCGTTCCCGAAAGAGCTGAAGCGAGCAAGCGATCGGATCATCAAATACAACCTTCGCCCTTGGCTCTTCTACAAGGACGAGGGCATCCAGCCGCCCAACATAAACCACATCGACATCATCGACGTGGCCCCGGGCATGGTTGGCCTGAAGCTCTACGGCGGGCGCCTAAACGCCCCCAAGCTGCAGGAACTGCCGATACACCACGACGCCACCGTCACCGAGGATCAGGTGCCGATCCTGCAGCAGTATTGCCGCAACGACACCGAGGTGACGAGGATGCTGTATGAGTCGCTGTCGCAGGAGATCGAACTGCGCCGCGCCATGAGCGAAACATATGGCGTGGACCTGCGGTCGAAGTCCGACGCGCAGATCGCCGAGGCTGTTCTCAAGGCAGAGTTCCAGCGCCTGACAGGGGACAGGCCGTCCAAGGTGGAGCTCATGGGTGACAGGTTCCGCTACGAGCCGCCCTCTTATATCCGGTTTGCGACGCCCGAATTGAAGGAGGTGCTGCGCACGGTGCGCGAGGCTGACATGGTCATCAGCGAGGAGACCGGGCACGTCAAGATGCCCAAGGAGATTGCCAACCTGAAGATCGAGATCGGCCAGAGCCGCTACAAGATCGGCATCGGGGGTCTACACAGCCAAGAGTCGGAGACAGCGCATTTCACCGACGACGAGAACATGCTGATCGACCGGGACGTGGCGAGTTACTACCCCGCCATGATGCTCAATATGAACATGCAGCCGGGGGGCTTCGGCAAGCACTTCAACACGGTGTATCGTAACATCCTTGAAGACCGCCTGAGTGCCAAGAAGTCCAAGGACATGGTGAAGTCGAACTCGCTGAAGATTGTTCTCAACGGCACGTTCGGCAAGACGTCGAACAAATACAGCACTCTGTATTCCCCGGAGTTCATGATCCGCACGACCATCACCGGCCAGCTGACCATCCTCATGCTGATCGAAGCGTTGGAACGGTATGGCATCCCGGTGGTATCGGCCAACACCGACGGCATCGTGATAAAGTGCCCGCGCAAGCACAAGGCGGCGATGGATGCGATCATCGCCAAGTGGGAGAAGCACACCGGCCTCGAGACGGAAGAGACGCAGTATGCCGCGCTCTACTCGCGCGACGTGAACAACTACATCGCCGTGAAGCCCGACGGGACCGCCAAGGCCAAGGGCGTGTATGGGCCGGTGACGCTGCGCAAGAACCCGCAGAACCCGATCTGCGCCGAGGCCGTGATTGCGTATCTGACCAAAAAGGTGCCAGTGTCCACCACCGTGCGGAACTGCCGGGACATCACCAAGTTCCTCACCCTGCGCACCGTGAATGGCGGGGCCGAGAAAGACGGGGAGCCGTTGGGCAAAGCCATAAGGTGGTATTACGCCAAGGGGGTGAAGGGGGCGATCCACTACGCCACCAACGGCAACACCGTGCCGCGCAGCGAGGGGGCCAAGGTTCTCATGGACCTGCCGGATCGCATGCCGGGGGATGTCGACTACGAGTGGTATATCAAAGAGTGCGAAGAGATTCTCATGGCTATCGGTGAGCGCCCAAGACCGCACGTAGAAAAGATACCACGTAAGAACAGTAAGGCTTGGAAAGAGTTGTATAATGCTGGTAAGATAGTCGAGAACAGCAAAGGTAAGTGGGAGTGGGCATGAGCCAACCAGCAAAAATCGCACCGTGGTCATACAGCCGGATCAAGGCGTTCGACACCTGTCCGAAGCAATTCTATCACACGCATATCCTCAAGGAGTTTCCCTACAAGGAGACCGAGGCGATGCGCTACGGCACGGAGTTTCACAAGGCTGCCGAGGAGTTCATTCGGGACGGGAAGTCAGTCCCCGACCGCTTCGCCTTCGCCAAGCCTTCGCTGCAGGCGCTGGCGGACAAGCCCGGCGACAAGCACTGCGAGTTGAAGTTCGGCCTGACCGCTGATCTGCAGCCGTGCGGCTTCTTCGACAAGAAGGTGTGGTTCCGTGGTGTGGTCGACCTCGCGATCATCGACGACGAGGATGCGTGGATCGTGGACTACAAAACCGGCAAGTCGGCCCGCTATGCCGACAAGGGCCAGCTGGAGCTCATGGCACTGGCCATGTTTAAGCATTTCCCGCAGGTGAAACGCATCCGTGCGGGACTTCTGTTCGTGATCGCCAAGGAGTTCGTCAAAGACAAGTACGACGCCGAAGGCGAAAGCGACATGTGGGGTAAGTGGTTGTCAGAATACAGCAAGATGGAGAAGGCCGCGGAGACCGACGTGTGGAACCCAAGGCCATCAGGTTTGTGCAAGGCGCACTGCCCGGTGACGGAGTGTGCACATAACGGAGGAAGCAGATGACATCTGAGATCGACGACGAAGCAACTAACACCATGGTCATGCTCGACATGGAGGTGCGGAAGAAAATCCGCAGAGAGCTCATGGATATGA
>Ga0209953_1000730_pt1 | contig 11314 bp, 16 predicted proteins | sample SalPonred_H2O_MG_FD_185713 | JGI IMG/M metagenome (GOLD analysis project Ga0209953, IMG submission 185713) | Salt pond water microbial communities from South San Francisco under conditions of wetland restoration - Salt Pond MetaG... | ecosystem: Environmental > Aquatic > Non-marine Saline and... | reverse complement strand
CCTAGCTATTTCATTGGGTGAAGGAAGCAACCAACCTAGAATTAAAAGAAGAACCACCCACACTGGAATCTCGTTTACTACAACGGTCTCAACAGAGTCTGCTCTAACTTTATTATTATCAGAGCTTTGAGTTATCTTCTGAGCTTTGGGTTGTACTAGTTTCTGCTCTGTGACGCTCGATGTGCCAATGGTTTGGCTGTTGGTCTTTCCTGCTTGTGTGTTCGCTGCTACGTTGGGGCCTCCCCCTGTTAGTACTCCCAGTGGATTGAGGTTTGAGCAACCCGCCATTAGGAGAATACCACTGCAAACCAAAAGCAAGCGCACCAAAGGTAAAGACAGGAAAGGCAAGTATTTGAACAAGTTCAGGTTCCTTAGTCTCGACAAGGTAAACTAACCAAATAAAAAGAAGTAGAGCTACCTCCCTTTTATAAGTTTTCTTGTCGTTACCTTGCTCGTTCATTTCTTTCTACAGCCTCACGAATCGCTTTTAAATTCTCATCAATTCGAGCCAACATTACAGCTTGATTCTGAACAATGTTTTCAAGGGAGCCAATACGAGTATCATAGACAGTTTCTACCCGTTCAAGACGAATAGAGTTGTTGTCTACGTCATTACGAAGGGTAGCTACAAACCAGATAAGAGCAACGGTTTGAGCAGCAATAGCAAGAATAAAAGTAATTGGGACACTCTTTGACATGTGCCATTGACTGTTCGTACTCATGCCGGGTATTGACTCCAAGATAGTTGAAAGTGAGGACCGTCCTTAAAGGTGCGCCAGTCGCCACCCCACTCAAGGTCTACATTAAGCTCTTCAGCAGCAAGCTTCATAGCATCTGCAATAGGATAAAACAAAGGCCAGTCCCACGAGACTGGATACGGAACGAGATCAACTGCGTGTCCTGTAAGGTGACGAGAGTTCATTGTCTGAGAAGCACCAGAGGCTACCAGTTGCTCTTGTCTAACCAAAGATCGCATACCTTCAATAACTGTAAAGTCCTGAGAGGTAAGACAAATAGCTCGTTTGACTACACCAACCAAATCAGGGTGTACCCCTTCTAGGTTAGACAGACTACGGTTTGAAAGAATAAAATGTTTCATGAAGAGACCTAAGGTTTTAATCGTCTACTCTTACATTGTAACATAAAGAAAAAGGGAAGTCAAGAAGTTTTTTACTTTGAGCGCAACTTTTTCTCCCTAGTTAAGACAAAGAAAGAAAAGAATGCTTAGATTACAATTCTTTAGTTACTTTTTCTAAGAGGTCGTCATTTTTTACTTGACAAAGACACAAGTTTCTAGTACCCTATTATACTTTAAGTATATACTATAGGCTATAGCTTAAGGTTTCTCTAAAGGTAGTAATAGTATTAGTAGTAATATACTTAAAGTATCTTCTAAGAGTAGTAAAAGACATAGAGAGTAATATACCTTAAGTTATAGCTTTAAGTATGGGCCCCCTTGGTCAGACTTCAAGTGCCTTAACATAGGATTTTTAGTTCTTTTTATACCACAAGGGGAAGAACACCTCCCCTACGATACTTAATACCCTCTGAGAGCGTCTGTGTGGCTTTGTGAGGCCCCTTTGGGAAGTCTAGAGTAGGCTACCACCGGACAGCTACTTAGAGGCTCTCAGTGAGGCTTATAGAAGGTTTTAGTGTATTTAACATTTAGATGGTATTATAGTACCTTTTCTCTTCCTGTAAGGCTCCTAGTGTACTCCTAGTTAAACTCCTTGTTAATACAAAGTGGTTAACACCTTAAAAATACTCCCCACTGGCAAAAGGGGTGTATATATATACGTGGGTACCCCCCGTGGCCCTTGCCCCCCTTGACTATAACGCATAGGTTGATCAATTCTAGGTTGTATCTAACACTATGTACTCTCTCCCCCAGCTTAACCTATTGAAAACATAGAGTTTAATATCCAATGGGTAATCCTTTCTTACCTATTTGAGACAACTATACGTTGTTTCTGCAAGTGATTCTCAACCGACAGGGGTATGTATCCCCGAGACACACCTTTAAGTTGATTGAATAGGTAAGTCACTATGACCTATCACCCAGATATTCCCTATCGTTTCACTTAGGTAAACCATCCTGACCTATTTCATTTAGTATTAAACAAAAGACAAACAAATAGTTTAACCATTGAACTACCGTCCACCTAGATAGTTTAATCATTCAACTACTTATCGACTATCCTTCAAGTTGTACGTCTAGAAGTCTTACTACCTTTGGTTGTCTTCTAAAAAGATAAATGTACGCGCGCGCGTAGGTCAACTTTAGGTTGTACATTACGTTTTCCTGGCTCAACCTCGGGTTGTACCACGGGGATTTCGGCTATCCCAGCACAACCCAGAGTAGCGAATCACCTTCCGAATCACCTACTTAAAGTAGAAATACAATGCCTATAGGTTGTCGAATCACCTACCCTATTTCATCTTTAGGTTGTAAAACTTTTCTTGTTTTGGTTGCAGAAAAAGTCTCGATTCATCTTTAGGTTGTAGATGTTTTCTTTAAGTCTTTGAAAACAAACGATTCTTTTATTATCCTTTAAAATCAACAGGTTGTACGTAAACCGTTGAAATTATTAAGTTTTATTTGATGGATAATCTCGATCAGATATGACCATAAGGGGTTGTTAGTTAGTTTTCAGGTTTCGGGACGTCGCCGGGTTTTCGGACCGACTAGGCCCCCGAACTTGAAGGGGAACCCCCCTCCCCATGGAATAGGGGCTGTTCTATCGGCTTACGATAGGTAGAACAGGTGTGGACATAGCATCGTAAGGCAAGGCGTGACAAGTATTGTCGGGTTAAGCATGTGATAGGGCATAACCCCGTATATCAGAGAATGTAGGAACGCTCGCTCTGATAAACCCGGAAAACCGGGCGGGTTTGAGACTAGCATGTAAATCGGACAAGAAAGGTGAGCTTTGTGCTAAGTCGCCAGCGTATAATCCGAAAGCTTACGGGCCGGTAGGGTTGCTTATAATAAGACGTAAAGCGGACCGGTCGGGCATTCTATGTCCGCTGGGGTGCGGGTTTATACCTAAGCATCAATAAAGTCCTTGCGTCTGGCGGTTTTGTGGTACCAGATACCATATCACGGGGGATGGATTTCCTTAGGCGGACCTGAAACACGGTTTAACCTTTAACCCGGCGGCGCGTAATAACATAACGCCGATACACTTTTAAGATTGCGTTTGTGACCTGCTTAACCCTAGCCAACTAGGGTATCGCTTAGGCGATAGGGCAGGTTGCAGCGTTCTGTCCATGGGAAAACCGTGGGTAGAATACTGTAACCTGAAAGGAAACGCTATGAAAATCACATCTTATGCTTTCGACAAGATCGACACGCACATTGAAGCTGTCGCCAAGGACGGTGAGAAGCTGAAAAATAAAATCCATGCTCTCGCCATCTCGATCTTGTCTCACTGGGCCAATAACCCGGAAGATGGTCTGGTGTGTGCCGAGAAAATGACACTTCTTCAAGAGGCTTCACCCTACCATCGCAAGTCTTTTGCGGACTGGGTGGGCCTCAAGACTGGTATGCAATGGTCGGACGAAAGTGGCCGTTGGTATGTGCACGCAGATCAAAAGATCAAGAAAGCCAAGCTGGATGCGGCGAAAGAAGAACCGTTCTGGGAAGTGTCGCCACCTGAAAAGGCTAAGCCTTTGACCAATGAAGCTATTCTTAAGCTGCTGCAAGGTGTGCTGGACAAGCAAAAGAAGCATGAAAAGAAGCCTGTGGCCGACGATAATTTTTCGTACGCTGCCAATGAACACATTCGTGCGGCAATCAAAGCATTGTCAGAAGGCGCTGACGAATAAGTGACTATTGGATGAACACCCGTGGTATGTGCTGCGGGTGTTCTCTTATATTCACTCAACTCGAAAGGATGTACTATGACACCCGAGTACGATTTTGATGGACGTGCCTATACACCTGATGGTGTGCGTTGGCCTGACATGGATGCACCTATCTTTGACGGAGAGGACTGAAAAATGAGAAACTATGTTGAACTACCAAATGGTGAGCGTAAGCCTGTCTCTGATTGGGTGCATGAGGCTTTAGTCCGTCTGCATGGATGGGTGTACATCATTCGTGAGGAGAATCTGAATATCATACGCAAGCTGTGAGCCTGTCTGTAGCCTGTCTAGTGCCTTATCCGGTGGCAACCCCCTCGGATGATGCTAGGCGGGCTGTAGCCATGCTTACAGACAGTCTGTGAGGCTATTCTACACCATAAGGAGGATGTACCTATGCTTGAGCGTGTTATTTTTGCTATCGACAATGACGATGATGTACATACCGTGGCTAAGTTCATGCGGCATGTGGATACACTACGTGCGATGAATACTATCGAGCCTGTGGAAATGCTGGTGGGATGCTACAAGGGAAACCTTGAGCGTAGTTATATGATGCGGTCTGACCAGTTTGACCATGTGTCTGACTATGTGAAGTATCAAGAGAGTTTTCTTTTGGTGCCGGGTGACACTCGTCAGCCTTGTGTCTTGGAGTTTCCTGTGGGCAATAAACGTGTGGCAGTAGGAAAGATGCGTCAGGTGTCTGCAAAGGATGCGCTTCAATCGGATGCTTGGACCTATAGCGAGACAAAGGGAAAGTATTTTGTCTGTGGATAAACTTTAGGATTGACAAATATGTAAATCCATGGTAGAATACTCTTAGGCCAGAGGTGATAGGGGTATATACCAAGGGGATGGACCGAGAGGTCTGTCCCTTTTCTTGTATAACGGATCGTGTCCCCGCATGAGTCTTCTAAACTCTTGGCGTAAAACAGCGGGATGGATGCCGAGGGGTTCAATTCCTCCACGGTCCCCCAGACTACTCAAAGGGGAACTACAATGAAGAATATCATCTGTGATGTACTCGGTCTGTCTTGTCTTGTGGGAACTGTATACCTTGTCTCTTTGATAGGGTATGGACTAGGAGGTTAAGATGCGTAAGCGTATAAATGGATTTACTAAGTTTATGTCTAGACTTGATGGTAAGCCTGAGTTATTTAGTGAAGTGGACACCTCTCATTTTACTATTCCTGAGGGTCTTGTTGTCCGAAAGGTTAGAAGACTTATAGATGACCTAGAGAACAGTGGTAACACACGTTACCTAGCTAGTGCTTTTTCATGGTCAAGTTCACCTCAAGGTTTTGAATATTGGTATGACATAGAAGAGCACAACACAACGATTAACGACGAGGGAATGCGTTACCTATACTGGCTGTTGGAGTAAGAGACATGAACCTATTTGCCTTTGATCCTGACCCTTGGACTTCTGCTTTATGGTTGGATGATGTACGTAAGAACAAAATGTTTAGTACCTGTTACCCTTTGCTAGGTTGTCTGTAGCAGGTATTACTTCTAGGTTCCAAGGTACATGTAGACCACAAATATCTTTTCCCCTAAGAGGTACGATATGGTCTACATGGTATTCAACACCTGTAGCATCAGACATCATGTCCCTCAGTTTGTAGATTCTTTTGATGTGCGCTATCTGTGGACCAGATAACCAGTTAGGAGTAGCATCTTGTTTGACACCTCTACGAACTCTACTTTTTTCTATGTACTTGTGCTTGTTTTCTTTGTAGTGTTTCTTGCTGTATAGTTTGTTGTAGTCAAGAACCTTGTCTCTGTTTTCTTCTCGGTACTTCTTAGACTTTTTGCTAAAGTAATCTTTGTTCTGTTGGTAATATTCTCTCTGGTTACTACGAACTGAGTCCTTTACCTCAAGGTAGTGTTTCTTACGAGACAGGGAGACACAGGACTTGCAGTGTACATACAAGCCATCCTTGTTGCTCCTCTGTTTGTAGTACTCAGTTAGTGGTTTAGTTTCGTTGCAAGTCTTACAGGTTTTCATGTGGGTTCCTTTTGGTAGACAGGGTACACCCCCGGCATACTACAAGTATATTGTACTATACCTAATGTGTGTTGTCAATCTAAATCATACGACAGGTAGAAGTTAGGGAAACTGTTCTTCCTATCGTACAAACAGAAGGAAAATGTTCCATGAATATAATCATCTTCGACGAAGACCCTTGGCAATCTGCCCTATGGTTGGATGACGTTAGGAAAAGCAAATTCATTCTTGAAGCTGCCCAAATGTTGTCTACTGCTGTGCGCTTCAATGATCCTTTTACCACCCTTCCTGTCTACAAAGCTGCGTACATCTCCCACCCTTGTACCAAATGGGTACGTGCTAGTCGTGAAAACTTTCAATGGTGTCTCGATTGGATGGAAGCCCTTGGTAAACAAAAGGGTGGTAATCATAAGTCTTTGTCTCTTCTTCCACATTTTCGTACCTACCTTGAGAATGGTGCCTTCCGACAAGATAAGCGGACACCTTTTGCGAACTGTGCCCGTAACCTTGAAAGGGGTGTAGACTTTAGTAAGGTAGAAGATACCTGCCTTGCCTATCGGTTGTACATGGTTGAACGTTGGAAAGAAACAAACATCACTTTGTCTTGGCGATGGGGTGAGAAGCCAGAATGGAGGTCAAAATGAGAAAGAAGACTAACGGTTTCACCAAGTTCATGCGTAAGTATGACGGTAAGTCTACAGTAAACCTTAACCGAGCTATCGAAGTGGGTGATAAGGTTCGTGTGAAGGGTTTTAAACTTAGTGCATCACGCTTGGGTAAACCAAGAGACTTTGTTGGTGAGGTAAGACAAGTGTACACGGTGAGAGAGTTATCATCCTCAGAAATGATGTACTCTCTTTGTCCCAACAACCACGTATCTTGGTATGTTGCAGAAGACTTGGAGATTGTGGCGTGAGACAAAGGTATAACGGATTCACATCCTTTATGAAGAAACTAGACGGAGAAACAAACGATGATTACTTTTCTGAGACGGCGGGGTTTGGGGGCAGGCTCCATCAGGGGTATGAGTGCCTACTTGAACTCTTGCGAGGCGACATCTGTTGGGGTACGTACTTTTCGAGGCTCTATGGCTTCAGTTTTACGGAACGACACGATATGTACATCATACGGAAAGAGGTTCTTGGAATCGTCACACCTTCTTATTCGATGGGGGTGTACGTCACTGACAGGAGTCTCTACAGACAAGCAGTTGAATACCTCAGACAGCATCAAGCTAGTGAATAACAAACTACAGTTTCGTCAACTACTGATGAACCAGTGTCCAACGATTGTTCCGACCTCCCTTACGACACAAACAGACTCTGGGACATTATTCAACAAACCAATGGTACTACGTCCCGCCCATCACGCTCAGGGTCGTAATCTCTTTGTTGTCAACAACTTGGACGAACTTCTTAATGTAGTACGTGAACGTCCACGAGTGTTCTCAAACGGTTGGTATGCCTCTGAGTTGATCGACAAAGTAGCTGAGTACCGTGTCTATGTAGTGTCTGGTCGAGTTGCTACTGTTGCTCAGAAGACACCAGAGAACCCAAATGCTGTTGCTTGGAATGTTGCTCAGGGTGGACGCTTTGATGTAGTTCGTTGGGGTCAATGGCCTATGGAAGCTGTTCGAGTATCTCTTGAGGCTTTCAAACACTCTGGTCTAGACTTCGGTGGGGTAGATGTAATGATCGACAGAGAAGGTCGTGCTTACGTTATCGAGATCAACTCCGCCCCAAGTCTTCCACTACTATCATCAAACGAAGTAAGCTATCGACAAAAGTCTATGGCCAAATGCTTCAAGTACATTCACGACAACGGCAAGGATCACTTCGCTGAACCAGATGGTTTTGACCATTGGTCGAAGGTAATACACCCTGCGGTACAAGAAGGATAATCGAGTGAAAGAAGAAACAGACCTGTTAAGTATCACACCACTGGTCTTTGTCTACGGTACTTTGAAACATGGGTACGGCAACTGGCGATGGTGCTTGTCTCACGAAGAGTACCTTGGCCCTGCTGTTACCTCTGATCGCTTTGTGATGGGTAATGTAGGGTTTCCTTACATATTTCCAGAGGACAAAGTATCTGGTCTTGTGGACGAAGACATGTTAAAACCTGTGCTTGGTGACTTGTTTAAAGTATCTCACGAAGATACAATGGTGAAGCTTGATCGCCTTGAGGGTGAGGGTTATCACTACCATCGTAAACTTATCCAGACGACGCATGGAGATACTGTCTGGACTTATGTCAACCTAGACTGGCGAGATATGACACGATGCCATGTCTGTAAAGTAACCGAACAAGGAAAGTGGAAATGGGACGCATTGTAACCATCAAGGGCCGTGATTACGAGATTCCAAACGCACGTTACACTATTCCGTTTACAGATGTAGACGGTAAATACTACGAGTTCGATCAATACCTGTTTTATAGCCCTCTCGCCCACAAGGCTTTCGGGTTTACTACTATTCTTTCTGTGTTGAAGTGGTGGTACAAAAACAGGGAAGAGTTTCTTCCTTTGCTGAAAGAGAGTGTTTTTTACGACGATCTACGTAATTCAGTGCTTTCTTACTTCGACTACGTAAGATGGGCTACGTTGACAGATGGTGATCTGGAACTTGGAAAGGAATCTATGCGTGGTCATCTTCGTAAACCTAGCCTTAAGTTCTTCTATAGTAGTGGTCTAGAGAGTGCAGTACGTGTGCTTTATGAGACTGAGCCTAACACATCCGTCACCAAGGTAGAGCTTGCGTTTCGTTACTGTGGTCAGGTCGAGGTTATAGCTAGAGAACGTTCAACTGAGTCTCCTGACAAATGGTCTAAACGGTACAACTACAGCTTCAAAATGAAGAAGGATGTTTTTAACTGGTTTCGTTCGATTAAGAATGAAAACTCTGTGATGTTTGGCATGGAGCTAGAAATATCAACCAAGCTATCTTGTGAGGAGATACAAGATATTGTTCAAAAGGTGGAGCCAAAGCAAGAACCTTTCTTTATCTTCAAACAGGATAGAAGTATCCGTGGTAAGTACAACAATCACGTCGAACTTGTGACTGTGCCTTGCACACCCCGCTATCTTCGTACTCACTGGAAAATCTTTTTCCAGAAGATTGAGCGCCTGTGTAAAGAAAAAGGTCTTAACGTTGAGGATGTTGTTGATACAAACACCAACCTTTCTAACGGCTTGCACATCCATGTCTCTCGTGATAGCTTCCTTGATGAACCACACTACAACAAGTTTCTCACCTCTTGGAACCAGTGGAACAAGTCGGTTGTGAATCTGTTCAACACTGTCTCTTCTCGCCCCTCAGACTACACCAAGAATGGTTACTGTCGTATCAGTTCTTCGCATGATGGTCTTGTTCTTGCGCGTCGGTTGAAAGGCCCTAGTACTATGGATCGTATGTGTGTTGCTCATAACAGGTCTGGTGTTACTGTCGAGGTACGGCTATTCCAAGGTATCTTTGATCTGACTCATGTCATGCGTTGCATCAGTTTCACTGAGGCTGTCTTTGAGTTTTCTCAGGAGATGGGGTACAGCAACTTTGACTCTAGGTTTGTTTCCTCCATGTCCCAGTTCATCAACACTAAACGAAAGTACGCTTCGCTTTACAGTGTCTTCGAGAAGTAAGGAAAAACTATGTGCCTAATACTTGAACGTGAACCCCACTTTGAACTTCCTTATGAAAAGTTCAAGACTGCTATCGAAAACAATCCTCACGGCTATGGCCTGTCCTTTCCAGATGACAAAGGCTTGACTGTCTTTCGTACTCATAAGGAACCTGACCCTGATAAACTCTACCGTATAGTCAATGAAGAACTGATCGACAAGAAGCTTATGCTTCACCTGCGGTACACCACTGTTGGTGAGACAATTCTTCGTAACGCTCACCCCTTTCCTGTTCTTGAACGTGCTACAGACGGTATCGACTTGCGTATGGCTCACAACGGCACTCTTAACAAGTATCGTCCGGGTAAGGAAAGCAGTGAAAGTGATACCCGTGTGTTTGTTCGTGAGTATGTTCGCCCTCTCTTCAAACGTATGGCTAAGGCTATCGACCCCGAAGAACTTCTTCAGGACAGTTTCATCAAGAAACTTCTTGAGGGCCAGCTTACTGCGGCAAGTGTTCTCACCTTTATTGATGGTAAAGGTAACAGCTTGATCTGCAACGAGACAGGTAATGGTGGTAAAAAAGAAGACAAGTGGTACTACTCCAACACGTACTCCTTTAACCCAACACACCGGGCAGTTCCTAAGTCTAACGTGGTCTATGCTAACCCTGTTGGTGGCCCTACGCCGAACAAGTTTTCTGACTGTCGAACTCAAAAGTTTACTGATCGCTACGGCATGGACCGTATCGAAGACGTGTTTAACTTTTCGGATGCTCTTATAGATCAAATTGCAGAAAAACCCAAAGAGTCTGAGCTTCTTATCAAAGAGCTTATCGCAGAGCTAAGTATCTCTAAAATGAAGGAGAAAAAGAATGTCCACTAAAAGTATCAAGAACTACATTGATGTTGACGTGAAGTACAATGTCACACCTGACCTACCTACTCTTCGATACAATGGGTGTGGTATTCCTGTCTTTATTTGGGATGACCTTCAAGACTACAGCACCATCTCTTCTGTTCTTCAAGCCCTTCCTCTAAAGGATTGTTATCTGTCTGTGTACCCTACGGCTATCACCTGTAACAAATACATTCCTTGGTACAACATGGATGATTCACGAGATAGCTTTGCGGCATATTGTCTCGAAGAGCATGAAGACCTTGCTCTTTTGGAAGTTCCGGCGTATACTGTAGACACACCTTTGCAAATGAGCGGCAAGGTTGTGCGAGTGTCTCTTGAAGCGTTGCAAGAGCTTGATATGTACTACGAGAATAGCCACATCTTTTCTCGTCAAAAGATCAAGGTATTTCCCTCTGTCTACAACAAGTCACCTCTTGAGGTATACACTTGGTTCAACAATGTGGACCAGATCAGTAGCTTCGACACTCAGAACAGTGAGTATGTACTCGATAAAAATATCGACTTAACACCTTTCCGTAGTAAGTCAGCTACGAATGGTTCTAAGTTCTACCAGATGTAAGGAGAAACAGATGAGTGATAACCTAAAAGAGCGCATCCGAGACATGTCGGTGTTAAGTAACAGTAAGACGCCATTAGACGCGCTGAACCGCATCGAGGAACTGGAGGCCAAGCTAATCAACGCGATGTATGAAGTAGCAACATATTCAAATGACCCACACCTTGTAAAATGGGCGCGGGAGTCCTTGGCAGAACTGAAAGGAGAAACAGATGAGTGATGATCTGGTGAAGCGGTATACAACCTACAACGTGATGATGAGCAAAGAGAGTGGGAAATACATCTCTTCGCCAGACGGCAAATGGGTTCTTTTCACGGATCACGCCGACCGCATCGAGGAACTGGAAGC
>Ga0209953_1000728_pt1 | contig 11319 bp, 4 predicted proteins | sample SalPonred_H2O_MG_FD_185713 | JGI IMG/M metagenome (GOLD analysis project Ga0209953, IMG submission 185713) | Salt pond water microbial communities from South San Francisco under conditions of wetland restoration - Salt Pond MetaG... | ecosystem: Environmental > Aquatic > Non-marine Saline and... | reverse complement strand
CTGGGCTGCAGCACTTGGGGTGAGATCAAGGAGTTGGGGCCCGAGGTCTACAAGGAGGTGCTCAGCATGTCCGGGTACGGCGAGTTCGCCGATTTCATCGCTAACTTCGCGATCACGGGCCAGGCTCCAGGCATCGCGCCTGGGCCCGAAGCCATTGCGGAATGGTCAGCTAAGCAAGATGAGGAGTTCCCGACTGACGATCAGTACTTCGAGGCCTACAACGACATCCCGATGGTTGCCGACGGAGACTGGCCTCCGGACATTCACCTCTTGATTGGCGAGACGCTGCCCGAAGACGTTGTAAATGAGTTCGCCTTGTGGACCTACACAACTTTCAACGGCGATTTCGCTCGAATTCCGCTCAAACACAAGGAAGCAGTCCTCACCAAACTCGAGCAAATGGGGCACACACATCGTGAGGACAAGCGAGTATTCAGACTCATCGTTGATATCTAACGGTGAGGCAGTAATCAAGGTCGTCGTAGATGAGTAGATCCGAGGGCAACGTACGAGAGAAGGAGACCCTAGGTCGAACGAAATCAGGCGAGGTCCACGAATCAACATCCGTAGAGTCAGGAAAAACACAGATTTGACGGGAGCCAAAGTGGCGAATATGGAAAGGGATTACACCCTTGTCGGAGCAATCCTTGCCGACCATGAGGAAAGAATCGTGCGTGTGCCCGCTGGCTACTTCCAGCCGTTCGAAGTCGTTGTCCAATTGTCCTTAATGGAAATTGATTCGTACGAGTTGGAGGAGGGCATTGATGCCAACGTTGTTCTGAGACAACTCCCAAGCCTTGGTCACCGATACGTGACATTGCGCGGAACGTATCTGATGTTTGACCCGGACGCATTGATTGAGGATGTGCAGAAAGCCGTGAGGTACGCAATGCGCAAATGTCCTGATCGCGATTACCTTCCCCTGGTGATGTCCGTTCTCGACTCGGGTGATAGGGACAACTACTTCCGGGGGTTCGTATTTGATTTCCTCGGGGATTGGTTAAGCGAGTGCGAGATAGATGGAGAGGCATACCGATTCAAGGCTGCGCCCGCGCAACTTGACAGGACATTTGGGCAGACGATCCGGAAGACTATTCAGGCGCACTGGGACTGGGTCGCTACTTTGGACGAGGATTGAGGGTCGACTGACCATGAATCGCCGATAAACGTGGCTGAAGTTGAATCCCACGATGATTCGCAACGATGCATTGGCTCCAGGTCCTATCTCAGATCCACTGGTTAAGTGCACCTTTCGGAGACTCGTTGCTGAGCAACCAGTGCCAGCGAACTGCGAGGGAACTAGAGTCACCTAGGGGATGGCGTAGAGCAAACGGGGAATGAGCATGAGTGACATTGACTACTTGACATGGAATACCGCCATTGCAGACACCATCTACACGGAGGAATACGCCGGGGTCCCCGTATACATGGACTTGGATGAGGACTCACTCTCAAGAATTGCTGATGCCGCAGGCTGTCCCGTCGCATCAGTAGAGGAAGAACTGACATCAGCCGTTTGCGAAACGATTAGCCTGACGCGAGGACAGAAGAAAGTATTTGATTGGCATGCTGAGGGTTTGCGCCGATGGCGGGCTCGGGTGCGCACACGTGAATCGGCTATGGAGCCACCGCCGGTGTTGCCGCTACTGGCGGTCACGGTTTTGGCTGCCGAAGCCATGGGATCGGGTGACGAAGCTGCACACGCGTACTTCCCACACCTCTCACGACTCCTCGGCGCCAGTGATGAAGCCGAGACCAAGTCGATTGAGAGTTCATACCGTGTGGTCGCGGAGTCGTTCTGGGAAGGAGTAAATGAGTGGCTATCGCGACTTGACGGACAACGTGGGCTACCCAGCGCATTCGCCCTTTCGCACAGGTATGTCGGCTTACCTATGTCTCAAGCCCTGATTCGCACCGCGGATCGAGATCGCCTGCCACGCATGTTTGCTTCATTCGGTCTCCCTCCCGGATATTCGTTGGCACCGTCCGACATGGCGGGTCTCTTCGATCAGTGGATGAAACAACAGCCGTGCCCGGTGAGCAATGGGTTATCGGCATTATGGCAAAAGAGCGCCGCTCGGGAACGAATCGCGGAAGTAGTTGCGAACGAACTAATCAACTGGGACGGCCAACTCCCTGAAGATGGGCAAGATAGTGACGTACCGATAGCCCGTGGTCTCGTTGTCATGTCGAGTCTGCGGCGCAGACTTGGCAAGGTTTCGCTTGAGTCGACTCTTGGTCTCAAGTCGCGATCGCCAACAACCCAATCATGCACATTGCAGCAAGCAGATGGGGAGGTTGCTGACCTTCAGTTCGTACCGCGAGTCGGAGGGATTTTGCGGCTGGACTACCGGCAGCCAATTGACATGGCGTCACTTCTATCGGGAGAAGTGACAATCGAGAGCCGGGACGGGAGTTCGTTCACTCGCAGACCCCGTCAGATTGTTCCCTTGAGTTTTGATGATGTGCAATCTGCGTATGTCGAGACTGAACGCGTCCAACTCGGGCAAGAATCACTTTTGCTCGTCAGATCAGACGAGAAACTCCTGGATCGGGTGGAGAAGTACCTGACACATGTGTGCAGGCCGGGTTTCGAAATGCACTCTCGTGATCTGCCTGGCCTGCCCGGAGGGTGGGTTCTCTTCTCCGGAGTCGAGGTGCTGGGGCAGGAACCAACGCTCAGCCATGATCTGAATGAACTTGTGCCCCTGGCGTCTGTGCATCTGGCGCCCGTCGGCGGGCTGAAGTTGCCCGGGCAGATTCAAAAGTGGTCTTCTTTGTGGCCGCCGGATATTCAAGCGATCAGCCAGCGATCGGAGTCGATCCGGGTTCTGATTCGTCGAAGGGGAGCAGAAGATGATGCGCCTACGATCGATGAGATGGTGTTTGAGAGTTCCACCGGAGCCCTCCTTGTGGAACTGCGGTCTCTTGACTTGAATGACGGTGATTATCGGGTAAGCATGTACGAGGGCAAGAGCAAGAATCCCCTGCAGCAGATGGAACTGAGGCTTCGATCATCCTCAACCCCGGACGTATGGACGTGGTTGAAGGCCGACCGCCTGTGGCACGACATCGGTCGCCATGGGCCTCTCGCTGTTGTGACCGCCAGCGCAGTGGTGGACGAGGGCATGACGTGTGGGGTCGATGGTCCCCACTCGATAGGTACCTCACCTGAGCCCAAACTCAGTGGTGGATCAATGACAATTCGGTGGAGACACAAATCAAGTGAGGGGCAGTCTCCAAATCGACAGGTTTGTGTAGCAGAGCCCAACCCTCGATCATGTGTTGTGACCGGTGCGCATTTCTTGGAACTCCCTACCTCGTATGGTCCCCGTGCACAAGGACCAAGATTCATCGAAGGCGTCTGCAAGTACTGCGGCTTAGTCAGGCGGTTGCCCGCCTGGGCGCCCAGGAAGCGGGCACTTAAGTCCGGCGGGAATTCACCAGCCCCAACAATCGATGTCACGAGTCTTCCTGTCCGAAGCGAGGAGCATCGCGAAGTCCCGTGGACCGCGGCCATGGACGCTCTCATGCATCTCGGGGGTGGAAAATACACGTGGCTTGAACGAATTGCCATGCAGATGCAAGGGTCAACATTGTTTGTTCATCGATTTGCTAAGGATCTGTCTGCCCTCGGACATATCGACGTCAAGAGAGACGCATACGGCTCTCCCACTGAATGGGAACTGGCTCCTCGCTATATCGTTCAGCACGGTGTTGGCACATGGAGCCTTGTAGGCCACTGGCCCAATGACGTCGTCGAGGAGTTTGACAACTTACTTCAGTCGAACGCCATCACTTTACGTGTCTCCCAGGGTGAGGACATTTTTCCAACACGGTATTTCGAAGGAAGCGTAAGCGCCCTGCAACTCGAAAGTCTCGCGAATGCCATAGAAGGCACGCTCGTTCAAGATGCTGCTCATCACATGCTGGCTGCTTTGCCGTCGCTGAGTCAGCTCATGACGGCCATGCCTCGCGTACCAAGTCCGGGGGGCCGCAAAATCCAGACCTTCGATGTTGGATCGACTGCGTGGATACCCGCACACACCAGCAATCTCCCGGGCGCCTACCGTGTTGACGGTGGATCGGGTTGGACCTACTTGTTCCGCACCCAAGAAGATGTCGAGGCCTCGGAAGCAGTGCTCGGTAGCGCCTACCTGGTGAAACACTTAGCTGCACTTCAGCAAGGCCTGCCGCTGGTCGCCTACCTTGAGCAAGAGAATCTACTAGTCGTTCCAATTGGTGCCGATTTACCGGGTCTTTATGAACGTGCCGCGTGCCTTGCCAGCGGTTCATTACCTCAACTGACAAAGGTGCGGATGCAGGGAGAGAGTTTCAACGTGCTCGGATACGCAGGAGTCAGCCACGATCAAGCTAGATACATCGTTTCACTACTCGCAAGTTAGGAAAAAAAGTGAGCAAGCAAATTAGCCCGATCAATCTGGCCGCGGAACTGCGTGATGCGTACCTTCGATACTTCGACACAGCCTATTGGCTAGACAATGTTGGGCTCATGGCAGAGCGGCGTTCTCTTTTGAGTGAGCCCGGCAATCTGTTCCAGGATGTACTGATTGAGCCAGTCCTTCGCTATCCGTCAACAGAGGACTTGCGCCAAGTTGCGGAGGCGTGTGGTGTAGACCCACATATCGCCGACCAAGTAGGGCGCGCTCTTTTCCCATTCATTAAGGCTGAACAAGATGTCAAATTGCGCCTACACCAAGCCCAGGCGATGCAGGCTAGTCTCTCGTCGGGGAACCAGGAGACCCGCAATCCTGTCGTGACCTCTGGCACCGGTAGCGGCAAGACTGAATCCTTTTGGTTGCCACTGTTGACGCGACTGCGCTCTGAATCAGTTGACTGGGAGCCGCAGCAGCCGATGCGGGCCTGGTGGCAATCGGACCAGTCAGATGAGTGGCAATCAATGCGTGGCGCGGAAACAAGGCCAGCAGCCATGCGGGGGTTAGTTCTCTACCCCACAAATGCGCTCGTCGAAGACCAGATGACGCGCTTGCGAAGTGCCATCTGGAGACTCAATCAGGCGGATCCGCATCGGCCGCTCTGGTTCGGTCGATACACCGGAGTCACGCTAGGTGGTGGCAATTTTCCGCCCGTGGGTCGGGCAAGCAAAGACTTAGTGGCGGATGTCAAAGGGGAACTGCAGGCGTTGGATCGTGAATTCGCAGCAATCAGCGCTAATCAATCGGACTTGAATGTCCTGTCTCAATTTGCAGATCCGAATAACGGGGAGATGCTCACTCGTTGGGACATGATCGCTGCACCGCCTGACATTTTGATTACCAACTATTCCATGCTGAATGCAATGCTCATGCGAGACGTTGAAGATGGACTTTTCAATAAGACTCGAATGTGGTTGGAGTCGGACCGTGCACACGTCTTCACCCTGGTGGTTGATGAGTTACACCTTTATCGAGGGACTTCGGGCAGCGAAGTCGGCATGATTATTCGTAATCTCCTATCGCGAATAGGTCTCGACGTAGATTCACCGCAGTTGCGAGTTATCGGTACGAGCGCATCGTTGGCAGAGAATCCGGACAGCAAGCTGTTTCTCCAGCAGTTCTTTGGTGTTAAGAAGGACTCGTTTGTCATCTTGCCTGGCAAGCCTGAGAGCTTGGGGGAAGGCGGAGTTGTAGAGAACGAGGAGTTCGAGACTCTTTCGTCTCTAGAGGCGTCACGCGCTATCGCCTATGCCTGCTTGGACGCGGATGAAAACCGGTTGCGAGCAACACCAGTGGCCGTCATTTGTGAACGACTGTTTGGGGACTCCTCAAGCACATCAATGAATAGACTCGAACTGGCTCTAGAGCGTCTTGGTGACCAGGGCGGTGAGTCTGTTCCACTCCGTAGTCACATCTTCGCTCGAACGGCGAGAGGTATGTGGGCTTGCACCAACGCTGCCTGCCCTGGCATACCGGCCGATCGAACACAAGCGGCCAATATTGGCAGGTTGTTTAGTCGACCCGTGATGGCCTGTCCAGATTGCCAGAGTCGAGTAATGGAATTGCTCTACTGCTACCAGTGCGGCGACATCAGTCTCGGCGGATTCATCATCGATACGGAGGATGACTCGATCGTTCTGAGTCCACTAGACGTGAACGGTTCCACATCAGGTCGACTTGTCTTTCGCCGCACTGCTGATACGTACCTCTGGTACTGGCCGAGCACCGACTCACCTGCTTTGAATGATTGGAACCATCAGGGACAGTCAAAGAAGCAAGTCACCTTCAAAATGGTCCCAGCGAGCCTTGACACGCGCCTAGGTGTTATTCACAAGGGTGGCCTTGCACCGGAAACCGGATGGGTCATGGAGGCGACTGGTGCCGGCTTGAGTCCTGATATGCAGACTCCCGCGCTGCCAGAAGCATGCCCCCAATGCGGGTACCGAGATAACAACACAGATCTAGCCGCTTTCTACTCCGGGACAGTGAGGAGTCCTATTCGGGCCCACACGGCGGGTCAGGCGGCGGCGACGGAACTGTATTTGTCCCAGTTGATTCGCACGCTTGGTGATTTTGCAGGGCTTGAAGGGCCCGCGGATGCCAGCAAGACCATAATTTTTACGGATAGTCGGGAGGATGCAGCCCGTACGGCTGCTGGAGTGGCCAGGAACCACTACCGAGACCTGGTTCGGCAACTCATTCGACAAACTCTTGACGAGAGTGGTGTTGACGTCGAAAAGGTCCTTACCGCGATCATTACGTATAGTGATTATTCCCTAAGCGCAGACGAGAAATACGCAAGTCATCGACTCAAGAAAGATTATGGGCCGGCAATCCAGGCCTATGCCAAGTCACAGCAGGGAGTGGCCCTCGACGCTGACGAGGTCAAGTCTCTAGACCAGGCGCTTGAGGATCTCGGTTCATCCTTAACCCGTGAGATCTCAGCCTTAGCCCTACGGGTACAAGAGTCGTGTGTGGAGATGGGTGTGAATCCGGCCGGAACAGATCCACGCTTTGCGACATTAAGGGACAACAAGACGCCGTGGTACCAGATATTCGAGCCACCTGTTTCAGGCATGTGGGCGGTTGCTTCCAACGAGGTCGTTACGAACAATACTTTCGACTTTGAAAGACAATTAAAGATCAGCGTTACCGAAGCTATTTTCGACAGGGCGCGCCGAGATATTGAATCGGTCGGTGTTGGCCATGTCTCGGCAAGTGGATGTGACGTTAGCAATGGTCCTCTTGAGGCTGGGCTCCTTCAGCAGATTTTGGACTCGTGCGTTCGAATCTTGGGTACCGCTTCGCGGTACTCAGAATCGAGAATTAATCCGAGACCTATGGCTAGTGCCCCAAAGGCGATACGCGACTTTTTGAGCAAAGCGGCAAAGAAGAATGGATTGGAAGACTCGTCAGTCCTGACGGCCTTCGTTCAAAAGTGCATGCAAAACTCAGGACTCGCCCCTGAGTGGATATTGACTACTGTCGCTAACGACAGTCGTCTGCAGGTGGTCGCCAGTGGAGACGTCCAGTGGCGCTGTGATCGTTGCCAATATATTCACCTTCACCCAAGTGCTGGGGTCTGCGCGAATGGAAAGTGTGCCGGCACAGACTTAGTGAAGGAAGACAGACAAGATCCGGAAAATGACTACTATTCCTGGCTTGCTCACCAAAAGCCAACGAGAATGGCGATCGCGGAACTGAGCGGACAAACCAAGCCATTGGAACTCCAAAGGAAGCGACAGCGGCACTTCAAGGGCGTACTCCTGGATCCGCCGCACGAGAATGAGTTGACATCGCCCCTGGATGTACTGAGTGTTACTACAACTATGGAAGTTGGTGTGGACATTGGATCACTTCAGTCCACGGTCATGGGCAATGTCCCACCACAGCGCTTCAATTATCAGCAGCGCGTAGGCCGGGCGGGGCGAAGTCAACAAGCCCTTAGTTATGCATTAACGATCTGTCGCGACAGAAGTCACGATGATTACTACTTCAACAGAGCGGAGCGAATGACGGGCGATATTCCTCCTCAGCCATTCCTGGATCTTGGTCGAATTCGGATTGTCCAGCGAGTGGTGGCGGCCGAACTCCTGAGGCGGGCTTTTCTATCTCTCCCCGAGAGCCCTGACCGCTCGGCCGAAAGTATTCATGGAACTTTTGGAGCGGTTCTCGAGTGGGATAGTTATCGATCACCGATTGCCGAATGGCTACTTGGTTCCGGAAGTGTTGATCGCGTTATTGATGAACTCACGGTGAATACTGGACTTGTTGAGAGCGAAGTGGCGAAACTCCGGAATTGGGCCAGAGAGCAGCTCGTGGTTGACATAGACGAGGCGATTGAGAAGTTTGCAGGCTTGGAAACGGAACTGAGTAAATTACTCGCCCTGGCTGGTGTCTTACCGATGTTCGGGTTCCCGAGCAAAGTTCGAGATTTGTACTTCAAGCCTGTTAAGTCACGAAGAGGGAAGGATTCGGCGGTAGTGAGTGATCGCCCCCTTGGAATGGCGATATCGTCTTACGCACCTGGCGCTCACGTCGTGCGCGACGGCTGGCTGCACACAGCTGCTGGCTTCGCGGCCTATCAGTTCTCAGGCCTGGAGGCAGTGCCAAGGGATCCTCTGGGTCCGCGGATTCAACTATCGCGTTGCGTTGATTGTGAGGCAAATTTCATCAACAATGACCTGACGACCTGTCAAGTGTGTGGTGGTCCGCTGGAGACAATGCCGATGTTTCAGCCGATGGGATTCAGGACCAACTACGAACCGGAAGACTTCGATGACGAGACCGATCCCCCCACTTCCGCGGGTAGTCCGCAACTTGCCCTCGCGTCAACGCCGCAGTCTGTGAGCGATCTGGGACAGTGTCGATTAGAGGTCTATGAACAGACCAGACTTGTCACAGTCAACGACAACTATGGGCGTGGCTTCAAGTTATCGCGTCAAGTCGATGGATCGGTGTTAGCAGGTAGTGGACCGGGTGATGCGCAAGTTGCCGGCGGCGGCGTACTTATCGAAGATGCGGCCGCGATAGGTGAGATTCGCGTCAGTGATGCGCTCGTTGTAATCCCACACGACCTGAAGATTCCAATGGGCGTAGTGGATGTGAAGAAGCAACGTGCCGGATTGTCAGCTTTCTGGTCTCTTGCTGAAAGTTTGCGCAAGGGTTGTCAAGCCGAGTTGGATTTGGATCCCCAAGAGCTTGAGGTGGGGCTCCATCCACGTCGGGAGGAACTGAGTCTCACTTCAAGCGTTTTCATTGCTGATGCCGTCGAGAATGGGGCTGGATATGCCACACAACTCGGGAGCCAGGAGCAATTCTCCACTGTATTGAAGCGGGTCTTAGGCGACTTGCAGGAGCGCTGGGAGTCTGAGGGACACTCAACGATGTGCGACGCGTCCTGTCCGGATTGTCTGCGCTCATATGACAATCGGCGAATACATGGGTTTCTTGACTGGCGACTAGGTCTCGACATGATCGAGTTGTTGTCTGGATATGAATTGAACGTAGAACGTTGGTTCTTACCTGGCGTTGAACAAGTGAGTGCCTTCGTAGAAGCATTTGATGGCTTCACGATGGGGGAAGCTGAGGGTCTGTCATATGTGGCAGACCGGGATGTTGGTAAGGCCGTGGTGCTCGGACACCCGCTGTGGCGTTCTGAATCGGCTCACTACACAGAAGCTCAGGCAGAGTCTGTTGATTACTTGGAAAGCGAAATGGGCTTGCAGGTCGCGTGCACGAGTTTCTACGAACTAGAGCGGAACCCGCTGGTCGTCTACAGATTGCTACAACCGTGAGTCTTCCGTGGCCACATCCAAGGCGTACGGAATTGTCATGGATTAGTCACTCAAGTGCTGGGGCGCTTCGAGACTGTCAACTCTCAGTTGCCTTCGCTGCTGATAAGCGTTTCGCACAAGCTCGGCGAATAACCCAATTCACGGCGTTGGGGCGCGTAGTTCACCGCGTCATGGAGAAGGCTTTGAGCGGTCAATACGAGGCAGGCGTCGCGGATTCACCCAAGGGTATTGCGCGGCATCTGTGGCAACAGTGTGAGAAGGAGGCTTGGGACGAATTGCGAAGTGAGTGGGCGCCGGCGGAACCGCCCGACCCACCTACCTGGCCCTTCTATGCGCAGAGAAAGGTGCAGACCGTTCGCGCGATTAGCGCCGTCATCGAAACTGGCATCTCAAGCACGCCTCGAAAGTATGGGCAGGCCGAGAAGTTCGAGGGTCAACCGGCTCTACCGTGGGTGGAGCGACCTCTGAGTGACGATGCCAGGCAGATTCGGGGCACGCCTGATCGGGTCGAGAGGCGCGACGATGGTGTGTGGGTCGTGGATCTCAAGACGGGCGCAAGCCAGGGCAAACCCACATCGAGTCAGCGAGATCAACTGCTGTTGTACGCGCACCTGGTGAGTGAAAGTCTGGGGGAGAGACCAGTGGGTCTGGGCGTCGAGACTCCAGACGGTCATGAATTCTCACTGGATTTTGCGTGGTCCGATGTTGAGGAACACGTAGAGACAATGGTCAGGCTCCGTGCCTCGTTTAACGCCGCACAGTGGCCCCTGCAAGGATCGCCATCGGAGCAAGCCTGTCGTTACTGCGTTTATCAGGGCTTGTGTAGGGACTTCTACTCTTCTCGAGAGCCGGATTGGACACGGTTCGTGCCCTTGGTAGGGCGAGTGAAGAAAGTTGCTGGTGAGTCACCGTGGTTATCGGTGGACATCTGCATTCAGGAGCCACAGGAATTTGCCGACGTCGTCACGCATGTGGTTGGTGTGCCATGGGAGGTCAGACCAGATGTGGATGACGTTGTTTCAGTTTCCAGTGTGAATCTTGTGGGAGAAGGGGCGCTAGCACGCGGGAATTGGAACAGCCTCACCTGGAACTTTCACCAGATGCAGGACTAGGCGCGGCGTGTCGCATCCTGACTGTCAGGGGGGTACGGCATATTCCAACTGGGTTGCTGGACCGTTGGCGCCAGAACAGAGAAGTTGGCAGCGCGAACTGCTGATGTCTCGGCTGTTGTCGAGAGGAGGATACGTGGGAACGAGTACGCCTAGGTTTCGTTTCGTTGATCTTTTTTCGGGAATTGGCGGTTTTCATCACGCTTTGGCCGGACCCGAATTTGGTGGTCAGTGTGTCATGGCGTGTGACATTGATGAGAAGTGTCGTGACGTTTATCGATCGACGTGGCCTGCCATGCCGGAGCAGTGGATTAAAGACGATATCCGAGTTTTAACGCGGAGTGAAGACGGAACCGATCGGCCGCTCGATGTCCTCGATGAGTTGATACCCGACCACGACGTCCTATGTGCCGGCTTTCCCTGCCAACCGTTTAGCAAGAGTGGCGCACAGATGGG
>Ga0209953_1000727_pt1 | contig 11321 bp, 16 predicted proteins | sample SalPonred_H2O_MG_FD_185713 | JGI IMG/M metagenome (GOLD analysis project Ga0209953, IMG submission 185713) | Salt pond water microbial communities from South San Francisco under conditions of wetland restoration - Salt Pond MetaG... | ecosystem: Environmental > Aquatic > Non-marine Saline and... | reverse complement strand
TCGGGAACGTTGAGCCGAGCAAAGCGCTTGACGCCCTTGAACGAGCCACGGCCAGCGTGCCAGACCGGCCAGGCAGAGTGGACGTACACCGTGCCGTCACGGTCCAGCGTGAAGTTAGCGGCAGGCACGCGGTAGTGGTTTTGCACAAAGTTGATGATGCCGGCGTTGGCACCCTTCTGGTTGCCAGGGTTGTTGGGGTTGCGGCTAGTGGTCGCAGCGCCGGCAGTGTGGTGCACCATCAACGCCACGGGCACGCGCTTGCGCGGCCATTTCATCCGCTGCACCTTGCGCCAGCCGTCCATGTAGACGACCTTGCCTGGCAGGCGCTTATCCAGCGCTTTCTCCAGGTGCTCGTCAAACCTCATCATCGGTCACCCACACAGCGCTGGGGTTCTCGGCATCATTCAGACCACTGGACACCAGCGAGGTCAGCACTGAGGCGGCAGCTGCCAGTGCGGTGACCGAGGCGAACTGCTGCCAGTCCACATCCAAGATGCCGGTCTGGCCGACGACGAAGAACGACAGCGCCACCTGGGCTGCGGTCTTGATCGCCCGCTCGGCGGTCTGCTTCCAGAATGACAACGCCCACATATCTACCTCCGCAGGTCTCGGGCATAACAAAAGCCCCCACGGTTGTGGGGGCCTGGGTTAGTTAGGTCTAGCGCTGATCCATATGCCACTCAATATGGTCATCAACTTTCTCAGCCACCCGACGCACATCACTCTCGATGCGGTTCAGGCTGTCACGCACACTCTGACCACCGTTAGGTTGAAACTGTTTCTGCATAGCCACTTGCGCACGAATCAACCACAACATGCCGCCAAGGATCGCCGACAAGATAGCGATGCACGCGACAACAATGCCAATGATTTCTGCGGGGTTCATTACAAGATGGCCGCTATCTCGTCGCTCGTCAAACCCAACGCCGCCAGTTTAGCCTCAGCGGAAGCACGCGCCGCCAAGCGCGCCGCCTCAGCCTCCTCCTCAGCCACCCGCTGCGCCTCAGCAGCAGCAATATCCGCCTCACGTTGCGCCACCTCCTCAGCGGTAGCGAGGCGTTCCTCTGTCCTACCGTCGGGGTAGGTGGTGGTGATTGTCCACGGTTCCATGCTTATTCCTTTCAGGGTTATTGGCTAAGTCCATATACGCAGAGAGCGCCGGTAACGTTTGCTCCACCACTCACAATAAAACTAAAACCGTCATAAGACGTTGATGTGGAATGAGTCCATGCGTAATCAGTAAGCGATTGGTACGGAGCCGTGACGCTTCTGCCAGCAGTTGGTTGCGCTATGGCGGGTCCATACCAGTAAAGATGTGTGCCTACGTCTTGGATACCAGAGATCGGTACCAAACCAATAGATGATTGTCCTGTCGCTCTACCACCAGCGACAGTGGTGTTATTTGCTTGTAAATACTGCCGTGCATAGTTTGAATCAGTTGTGTCTGTTCCAGATCCTCTCAATTTCCACGACAATCCTTGGCCGTCAGATGACACCTTTCCAAGAAAAACAATCAAATAGTTGTCGTAGGTGCTGTCAAACACACCGTTCACGCTCACGCTCGTCGCCGCCGTGAACGTCACCTTCGCGCCACTCAACGACACACCAGAACCAGCGACCGACGACGGCACGATCAGTTTCAACCCAGCAATCTCAGCCATGCCTATTCCTCGTATCCGAAAACGTGAACGGTGCCAGTGAGCGTGCCACTCGCCGGATAAATCGTTATTCCGTCATACGACGTAGACAAACCATGCGTGGAAGCGATGTCATAGATCAACGCCGATGATTGCGAGTCAATAGTCACTGACCGCGCCGCAGTTGGCTGCGCCAGATATGGACCATAGGCATGGAACGAATACCCTTGTCGTCCTGTGCTTATCGTTGAAATGCGAGTCGAAGTAGACGGACCATTACGAGCACCCGTAGCACTTGAACCGTCTGCCACGATTCGCTGTTCGTAATAGTCGGAGCCTGTCGCGTCCGTTCCCAATGCTCTCCATGTGTAGCGCAAACCGACAGTACCGCTTGCTGTTATCGGCGCAATTGAAATCAAGTAGTTGTCGTAGTCACCCGTGAACACACCATTCAACGACAGGCTCGTCACCGCAGAGAAATCCACACCACCATCAGCGTTAATACTCGCCGTACCCGAACCCACAGCGATACTCGTTGGGGTCATAGAGATAAGACCATCACCAGCAGCCATTAGGAACGCACCCCCATCACCGTCAAAGTACCATTCATCGCTGTTACATTGGTAAAGAAAGTAATACCGTCATAACTTGTTGACTGATTATGAGTGCAAGCCTGATCATTGATGCGAGCGTTTAGCGAATCCCAAGCGTTCACTCCACGAGTAGCAGTTGGTTGCGCTAGATACGGACCGTAAATTGAAAACCAACTTCCTGCCGCCTGCGTACTTGCGCTAAGGAAGGATGCACCCTTATCGTCAGTAATGCGCACCGCTGAAACACTTGTGCCGCTTGCGGCTATTTGTTGACGAACATACGAACTTGCCGTGGAGTTATCTGTACCGCTTGCTCTCATGCGGAAATTGACTTGCTCACCAGTCGTTGATTGCCAACTCACCACATAGTTATCAAAGTCAGCCGTGAAACACCCATTCAACGACAACGACGTAACCCCAGTGAACGTCACCTGACCATTCGCACCAAGCGTCGCAGACGTACCGCTATGCGCGATAGAGGTTGGCTTCATCAGCACCATGCCGGGAGCAGCAACCACACCACCACTCGACGCGAACGGACCGAGCGCGTGAAACAAAGTCACGCGAAATCACCCACCGCAAGCCACGTATCCGAATCCAAGTAATACAACTGCGCCGCCGAGTATTGACCCGTCAACGCCGACCCACCATTGATCGTCACACCCGACCCAGCAGTGATCGTCACCTGACCGGCATCCAACTGAGCGATACCCACCGCAGCGCCAGCGGTGAACGCCACCGTAGCCTCCGGCTCAACCGTGACCGTGATAGCCGCCGCATTAGACAACGTCACAAGTTTCCCCGTATCCGTCGCCGCAAGCGTGTACGCCGTACCCGTCTGCGCGTTCAACGTCGGACCGTTGATCGCGTCGTTGAGGTTGGAGGCCGTTAAAACCTCGCCTGGGGTAAATGCCGCCATGGTTCTCCTTACCTAGAAACCGAGAATGTCGTCATCAAGCTCACCAAAGACATCCGAATTGAGCACAAACGCGCCGATGGTCTGAGACAAGCCAAAGACCATTCGGTGCTGACTTGGTGAGATCTCGTGCTCAATGCTGTCAATTGCCACGTAGCGGTCAATCGGATCGCCAATGCCGTTAGGTGTGTAAACCACCTGCACAGCGTCGCCCAACTCCAGCGAAAGCAAATCCGAAACCTGGGATGGGCTGAGAGAATTAAGTACGAACCCAACCTCGTTGATGCGCAGCTGAGGCTGGCCGTACAGGTTCACCAGCCAGTCAGCGAGCGACTGCGCCTGGGTGGCAGAGTCCAGCAAACTGTCGCGCTGCTCGTAAGCAATGACGCCATAGTCAGCCTGGCTGGCTGCATCTGAGGCAACAGCGGTTCCGGCGTTCAGGCGAGACACCTCAACACTGTTGCGCAACTGCTCGGTGCCGTACTCGACCGCAATAGTGGTGAATGGCACCCCCGTGCCGTCATCGGCAAAGGACACCGTGGTCACCTGCTGTAGATCGGTGCGCTGCCTGAACGTCAGAAAACCATTCTTGGCAATAAATAAGGCACCAGGCTCGTCAGCCTCAACTCGCTGCAGGTACGTCAAAGCGTTCACGGGGGCTGGCGATGTGGTGCCGCCAATGTTCTCCCCCACCAAGTCAGCTAAGCCTGTGTCAATGTCACGACGCGCACCCGACCAGCCAATCTCGGCTCGGTCCAAAATCGCTGCGACGCGCTGCCCGGTTGTCTGTGCTGTAGCCAGGTGCGGGCTGATCGTTTGCTGACTTAGCAGTGCAAAGCCATCAGCCGCTTTGGCCAATGTTGTGGAGTCGCCACTGACCGTGTAGGCCAGGTCCCAATCTTCGACTTGACCGACAAACTCTGTTTGGTCATCTAATGTGACGACAATTTCTTTGCGCGGCTTCAGGCTGACGCCGTAAGGCGAAACAGCGGTGCCTGCCGTGGGATCAAACAGGCGCGTGCGATTATCTAGAGTCACATCACATGCGCCAGCCTGGAAACGCTCCAAGGCATTACTGCGGCCACGGCGCCACCTAATCGAGCGCACATACTCAGACACGTCCTGCAACGTGTCCCCCGCCAGTGGGTAAGTGGCGTTGCCCAACTCACCCCGCACGGGATCGTCCAAGGTTAAGAAGTTACCCTGCCCTGCCGCTGACAAGTCAAAGGCGATCTCAACCTTGACAGTTGGTGCAGCCATCAGGCAGTCCTAATCGGCACAGCCCCGTTGCGGCGCTCATATTGTTTCAACGCCTCAACAATGTGGCGGCCAACCTCAGCACCGTCAGTGCCCATGCCGGCGTTGATCGTCAGGTTGATGGTGGAGCCACCGCCGCGTGGCATGTATTCGCTACGCACCACAGTTGAGTTTACGCTGGGCAAGATCAACTCAGGGCCACGCTCGCCCACCAGCGTCGGCACGCCAGCGCTGATCGCCCCACCATTGGCGGCGCCCTGCACGTCAATGCTGCCACCGCCGACACCGGGCAGGCTATTGAGCGCGTGATAACGCACACCAACAGTGATGGTGGTGGACAACTTGCGCTGCACATAGCTCTTGAACTTGTCGGCAGCCTTACCGATGCGCTCGCGTGCATTGGTGATCATGTTCACCGCAGATTGGTCACCAATGGTGGCAAAGGTTTCAGCCATGGGGATGCCAAGTAATGTTTGCGTGGCAGTTGCCAAATCTTGATAGTTCTTGTCCAACTGGGCCAACTGCTCGGGGTTGGCGCTGAAGTAGTTGGCCAGCGCAACGGCGGCATCAGGTGGCAGCGTCAGGATCTTTTGCGCCAAGGCCTCAGGCAGCCGCGTCATAATGTTGGACTCAGCGATGGCCTTCACTGCCGCTTCGCGGTTGTCAATGTCGCCCATGATTGCCTGGAATATTTGCTCCGGCGTCATTGGGTTGCCCTCAGCGTCAGTGGTGGAGAAGTCAAGGCTGCCAAGAATGGTGTTAGTGACGCTGTCGGCGTAGGAATCCAACTCTGCTGTGGCCTGCTGAATAATGCCAATCTGGGTTTGGACGATGTTTCGGAACACCTTTGTGCGCGCCTCAAACGCCGTGCCGACAGCCTGCGACACCTTGACGGCATTGCCTTCAATGCTGACGCTGGCGTCACCAAAATCCTTGGCTGCAGCATTAAAGTTAATGCGCATTTTGTCGGCGCTGCGAGCGGAGGCCCCAGTGGACCTCGTCAATTTGTCAGCAGCCTCAGCAGCCTCGCGGGTGTCCTCAGCCATGCGATGTGCCCGCACACCAGCATCACGGTAAGTCTTGTTGGCGGCCTGGATCTGGAACAACTGCACGCCGGTCTGCTCGACGTAGGCGCGGGCAGCATCGTTAGCGGCATCTGTCTTTGCGCGCAGATTGTCTAATGAGTTAGCAAGGTGATCGGCGGGCTTAACTGAGCCAGACATAACCGCAGCCATAGCCTCTTGGGCTGCCGCAGCGTCTCTTGCTTCTTGTGCAATTGCCTGAAATCCAGTCGCAACCGCAGTAAAGATGTTTTGGCCAGAAGATTGAGCCGAAACAACCGCATCAGCAAAGCCGAGTATTCCACCACCAGCGCGCTTGTAGTTGTCCGTGGCGACATCCAAGACCCTGTTTTGTCGCTTGATACTGACCTCAAGGTCATTAACGCCGCTTACTGCAATGGCAACACCTTCAACAAACAAACCAAGGCGCTCGCCGAGCACCTCAATTGTTTCCGCCGCGCCCTGTGGGCCTCCGGCGGAATCAACAAAGGACTCTAAGGCTTTGACAAGCCCAGTTCCGACGCTCGCGCTAGCGTTATCAACAGCTGCTTTCAATGTCCGCTGCGTGTTAGCAAGTCCATCGGAGGTCCGAGCAAAGTCACCAGACGCAGTTGCAGCATCTTGCGTAATTAGTGCCCAGGCAGCCTGAGCCTTGGTCGCTGCATCGAGCTGGCCCTTGGTAGCAACCAGGCCGCTCTCTAGTGCGTAAGCCTCAATGCGTGCTGCAGACAGATTGACACCCAGGCGGCGCAGCGGCTCGGTCTCACCGACCAGGCCAGAGCGCAAAGCAACAATGGCTTCCTGTACGTCAATGTTGTTGAACGAGGCAAGGTCAGCAGCGAGTTGCACAACCTCGGTGGACAGTCCCGCCGCTTTGCCAGCGTTGATACCCATGGCGGTGAACAAGTTGCCAAAGGTGCCCGTGGCCTCAAGGGCTGCCTGCTCCGACAAACCGAGATTGACGGCGGCGTCCTTGGCAAAGGTCTCAACAGAGCCTGATGCGTCACCAAAGACGGTGCGCACCTTGCTCAGCGATTCCTCAAGATCACTGGCGGCGCTAATGCTTTCGCCGGCAAATCGCACAACACCGTAGGCAGCAGCAGCAGCGGCAGCGGCGATGGCTGCGCCGGCGATCTTCATGCCCTTGGACATTGCGCCGAACTTGGACTGTGTTTGCTGTGCGTTAGTTTCTAGGGCTTTGAGATCGCCAATGGCGCGCTTGATGTCTTTGTTGTTGTAGTCGCCGTCAATCTTGACATTGATGCCGCCGTAACTACGAGCCACGGGAACTCCTAACGATTGACTTTGGCAATGGCGCGCTCAACTACTCTGGCTATTTCGCGCCTGGCTTCTTGAACGTTGTTAGTCCAGGCTGGCGTCAAAGCGCGAGGCCACATACTGTTGCCGCGTGATGTTGTTGAGCCGCCGCGCTTGCGGTTGAGGTTGGTGTTGAAGAAATCACCACTACGGTTGCGGCTGCCAGCCAGGCCATAGATGGCACCTGCTGGGTTCTTGTTGTAGACCTGGGCGCTGATCTGCCTAAACCCTTGTCTGCGCCTGCTGCGGAATCCAACGCGAACACCTGAACGGACGGCAGCCGCCTCGTAGCTCAAGTCTCGACCACTACCCGCTGCCAACCACGGCCCCCAGTTACTCAGGCCGTTGTCTGGGTAGTTCGCCTTGGCTCCAGCCCTGGTGCTCGATGCTGCGTCCTTGACGCCGCTTTGTATCTCTTTCCACAGTTCTTTATCAAAGCGGAATATCTGTTCAATTTTCTGGGCCGCGCCCTCAACCCTGACATTGACACCAGCAGGCATTACTTACTCGCCGCCTTCCGCTGTTCACCAGCCCGCCAGCGCAGATAGCGGTACATGGTCGCCAACATTCGTGGCGATTCGTTAGCCAAATCGCTCGGCAACACCCGCCACTCGTATGCCAAGTGGACTAGGAGCCAGTGGGCGCTTGACTCTCCAAAGGGACTGGGTCCACCGCTTCACCAAGGGCGATGCCCGCAACCGTATCCACCCAGGGGTCAAACTGCAGGGTGGTGTTGCTGGTGCGCTTCAAGGTATGCCAAGCAAGCCAGACCAGATACTCAAGGCGCAGGCTGTCAGCAAATACCGTGAAAGGCTTGTCAAAGTTGCGTTCAAAGGCGATCAGGTCGGGCGCAGTCGCGTCTACGTCTACGCCCGACCCGTCGTCATAATCAACGTGCAGGGCAACCTTCATCATGGTGCAGGACTCCTTTGCAGGGGGCTAAGGGTTGGGACTAGGCCGTGGCCCGAGTGACGGTGCCCGACACCGGCCAGGTCACCGACAAGGTGGCAAGGTCGCCGACTGAGGAAGCAAACGGCTGATAGGCGTTCACCAGGCACTCGGCGGTGTAGCTCGGGTTGGTAGCCGAGGCCGAGCCGCTGGTGGGCTTGATGACGACCGTGGCGATGGTGTTGAGCAGCGGGTACAGCGTGGCATCCACGCTCGAGGCACCAAAGTCCTGATGGAAGTCAAGCGTCAGGCTGGCACTCTTGAGGCCGCCCACGCGAGTGCGCCACTCGCCGCCAAAGGCAGTGGTTTCCACGTCGTCGGATTCAATGGACAGATCAACGGACGCCAGCGAGGTGCTGAAGTCGTCACCGTTGATGGTGATGCTGTAGTCGGTAGCCACGAACTTGGCCATGTCGTTGCCCTTCTTTCTAGGTTGCGTAGACAGTCACAACGAACTCGGCAGCCAGGTAGGTGATCTCACCCACTGGCACTGACGAGTAGTTGCGCATTTCGGTTACGCGCAGGTCCTGCACTTCGCCGCCAAGCGTCCGGTCGGACTCAATGGCGGTCTTGATGCTGGTGGCTCCTGTTGGGTTGCAGTATCCGTCCAGCAAGTTTTGGGCGGTGCGCTCATCAACTCGACCAACGATGGTCAGCACCACAAACTCATAGGTGTCCAAGCCGCGCCCGTAGGCGGTGTCAAAAGACACGCTTTGCGGCATGACGATGGCGATGGGTGGGTTCGGTTGGTCGGGCATCGTCGCCGCTGTACGCAAGCCCGAGATGGCCGCCAGGTTGGTGGCGATGCCTGTGCGGATAGCCGAGATCGTCGCCATCAGGCAACACCGACGTGTTTGACAAAGGGGGCGACTAGTTGGGCCACATCAGGGTCTAAGCCCTTAGACACGCGCATAGCGCCGAGGTCGCCAAAGCCTGCAACACCAAGCGGTGAGTCAAGGCGCTTGAAGATGCGCATGGCTTGGATGACAGCGGCCTGGGTGATCTGCGCCGGGATCGCCGGCCAGCCCCAATTGCCAGTAATGCGCACCGTGGCCTCGCCCCAGGCGTAAGGCCACAACCGCACGTCGATGGCGCGCAGCCGCGTGTAGGGCCAGTTCAGGCCGTCTGCGTAGGCGTTCAACGGTTCCAGCTGGTAGTCGGTCGCGGCCCACGTCACGTCAAAAACTTGGTCGCTGACGGTGCTGGACTCCACCGTGATCGCCGTGCCGGCCAGGTCGTCAATCTGCAGCAGGTAGCCGTTGTCTGGCGCGAAGTAGCGAACCTCAGACACCGTGCCAAACGTGCGCCCGCAGTAGCCGTCAATGAGTGACGAGGCAGCCGACCCGGCCATGTTGATGAGTGAGTCGTCCACATTGTCGGTGACGCGCAAGGCCGCTTTGATGTCGGCGGTGCTGGCGTACAGCGTCATGGCAATCCTTTCGCCCATTCCGCAATACGTGTGCGGGTTGGTTCCATCGGCGGCACGATCTGGTCGCCGTGCTGGCTGTAGTCGAAGTCAATGCGGTTGGTCGTGGCGAACCGTGCGCCAAGGGCAGCAAAGCCAACCCACAGCGCCCAATCCTCAAACGGCGCCAGGTCAGGCTGGAACGGACGCGCCGCCCAAAACTTGCGATGGAACGCCGAGCCGCACGGCAGTAGGTTTTCTTGCACCTTTAACACTTGCTCGGCGGTAGGAGCCGCAGGCATCCAGCGACGACCGCTGGGGTACTGCATCCCCATGCCGATCACGTCGGCGTCCATAAAGCGCAGACCGTTGAGCGCTTGAGGTCGGTAGCGGTCGTCCACCCCAATCCACACAATGATGTTGGTGCGGCAGGCGTCAATCGCTGTGTTGAGGTAGGCGCCCAAGCCGAACGGCTCCTGGGCCTGCACCACCTTGTAATCGTTCAATTTGCCGTCAAGGTTTTTGCGCACCTCGTCGGGCGAGGTGGCAGCAATGACGATGCGGTCGGGCTTGTCCTGCAATCCTCGCACGCCAGCTGCCCAGCGCTCTAGGAAATGGTGGTAGGTGTGCACCGTGGTGACGACACCAACACTGGGAATGTACGTGCCGCGCTTCATATACTGCTCGGCGTTGCCTCGGGTGAAGGAATCCACGACGCTCACAGCCAGCCCCAGAACCGCTCGGCTTGGTTTGCCATGACAGTCAGCAGGTCGCCCGGCTCACGCCGTCCAGCGTTCTCGTTGGTGGCGATATGGCAGCCAGCAGCCTCGGCCTCGATCAACGTGCGCGGGCAGGCATCAAATCCTTTGGGCAAGAACACAAACCAGGTGTGCCTCAGCATGGCGTCCAGCACCTCGCTGCGCGGCTTGTCGTGCATCTCCGTCAGTTGCAGGCTGCGCTCGCGTGCCCAAATGCGTGCCGCAATCTTGCCCTTCTGCGGATGGTTGCGTGCAGCCCACAAGGCCTGGCCGTTGCGGTTGTCGTCGGCTGCGACCGTTAAGGCGGCCACGTCAATCCAGCCGTGACACACCTGCGCTTTTGTGCCGCACCAGGCAGCCTCAATGTCGGCGTGCGCCTGGGACATGCACACAAACGGGTCGGCAGCAGCAAACAAGGCTTGGCGCGCTTTTGATGGTTGCTGCTGGTGGTGCACCCAGACCAGCGGCTTGCGTGCAGCCAGCGCCTGCATGGCCTCGTCGGTCAGCAGGTCGGTGCCCGTCACAATGATGCGGTCAGCGTCCAGCGCCTTCTCCCAATGCTGAGGACTCAACCAAGTCACTGGCTTGGGTGCTCGCTCAGCCATGGCGGCGTCGGTCATCTCAGCGCCACCGACATGCTCACCCGGTAAATGCCAGGCAGCACTTGACCTGCGCGGCAGATGGTGCGTCAGCCAGGCGATCACGACAGGATCTCCAGCGCCGGCACCCAGTACTCAGCAAACACCTTGTCGGCGTCGTAGTCCTTGGCAAACTTGATGGCCTCAGTGCTGCGGCCTTGGCCTCGCTGGTAGGCGGCTTCTAGGTTCTCGATGATGCTGGGAACCGATGGCGTCAGCCACCAGGACTTCTGCGCCTCGTCCCACACCGGCTGGCCCTCGCAGATCCAGCCATCGCCGCACAGCTCGGGTTGTGCCGTGGCGTTATTGACAATGACGGGCGTGCCGCAGGCCTGCGCCTCAATGGCTGGGATGCCAAAACCCTCGCCTAGTGACGGCTGCAGCAGCACGTCCATGGCGGTGTAGGTGGCCGCCAGGATGTTCTGCGGTATGCCCGTGCGGTAGGCGTACTGGTCCACAAACCGAATCTGGCTTTCAGGGATGCCGCAGGCCTGCGCGAGTTCGCGCAAGTTAATGCCGCCCATGGCGCCTTTGTCCTCGGTGTGGACGTAGAGCACAGCGTCCTTGCGCTTCTGCGCCCACATGCCGAAGGCCAAGAACATCTCGGGGTAAGCCTTGCGGTTGTGGCCTTGCCTGCCGCCTTTGTTCGCTGAGTTGATGCCGACCACGAACGACGATTCGCCGCCAGGTATCTCCATGAACTCTCGGCCCGTCATCCGCCTGCCGCCAGCGTCAAACTTCTCAGTGGGCTTAAAGACTGTGGTGTCAATGGCGTGCGGTACGTAGACCGA
>Ga0209953_1000726_pt1 | contig 11325 bp, 13 predicted proteins | sample SalPonred_H2O_MG_FD_185713 | JGI IMG/M metagenome (GOLD analysis project Ga0209953, IMG submission 185713) | Salt pond water microbial communities from South San Francisco under conditions of wetland restoration - Salt Pond MetaG... | ecosystem: Environmental > Aquatic > Non-marine Saline and... | reverse complement strand
GGTAGTTCGCGCCACAATTTATTTCTAGTTGCAGAAATGTCACAAGGGGGGATACCTAGCACATGACCTAAAAATTATGTAACATAATTGCAGGAGGTTTTTACATGGCTACGCAAAAAGATGTATACCAGCATTTGGGTATCACCAAAAGCACATTCCTAGGGCTAATCGAAAAAGACGTTATTCCGCACTTCCCGCCTGGCAAGTACGACATCGACGCATGCCGAGAGGCTTACATCTCCAACTTGCGTGAGGTTGCTGCTGGTAGGGCTGCAAACGGGTCGCTCGATCTGGGCGAAGAGCGGGCAAGGTTGGCGAAGGAGCAGGCTGACGCCAAGGAGATGGAGAACGACATCATGCGGGGCGATCTGGTGTATATTGCTGACGTGGCGGACACTGCGGAAAAGCAATTTGCAAAGGTTCGCAGCAAGCTGTTGTCGGTCCCGACGAAGGCCGCTCCGGAGGCCGCAGCTTGCGCAACAGCGAAGGAAGTGCAAATTCTATTAGAGAAACACATCACTGAGGCATTGAATGATTTGGTCGGACTCAATTCGGGAGACGCAGAAGAAGGCGCTGGAGAGACGCCTTCTTGATGCAGCCCGAAAGGCGCTAAAGCCTCCGCCCAAGCTATCTGTGAGCGGCTGGGCAGACCGTTACCGGCAGCTATCTAGCGAGAGTAGCGCAGAGGCGGGCCGCTGGTCTACCAGTCGTGCAGAGTATCAGCGGGGCATGATGGACGCCGTGTCCGATCCTGAGATTGAGAATGTTGTGCTGATGACGGGCGCTCAGATCGGCAAGACCGAGCTTATCAACAATGTTGTTGGGTTTCACATCCACCAAGATCCAGCCCCGATGCTGGTTGTGCAGCCGACATTGGAAATGGCGCAAACGTGGTCCAAGGACCGGCTGTCGCCTGCCTTGCGTGATACGCCCGTGCTGTCTGAGAAGGTCAAGAACCCAAGGGCGAGGGACAGCGGTAACACGACGCTGCACAAGGTCTTTCCGGGCGGCCATGTGACGGCTTGTGGCGCAAATAGCCCATCATCGCTGGCATCGAGGCCGTGTCGTGTGATTTTGTGCGATGAGGTTGATCGCTATCCGCTTTCAGCCGGCAGCGAGGGTGATCCGGTTGGACTGGCCAAGCGCAGGGCTAATACTTTCTGGAACCGCAAGATCATTTTGGTGAGCACCCCCACCGAGAAAGGCGCCAGCCGGATTGAGCAGGCTTACGAGGAAAGCGACAAGCGCAAGTATTTCGTACCCTGTCCTGATTGCGGCGAGCACCAGGTCTTAGCTTGGTCAAATGTACGGTGGGAGACGGACAATCCGTCTTCTGCGGAATACACCTGCGAGCACTGCGGATCTTGTTGGAGTGATGCACGGCGTTTTCAGGCCATTCGGTACGGTGAATGGCGTGCAACTGCCGAGGGCGATGGAAAAACGGCTGGCTTTCACCTTTCTGGCCTTTATTCACCGTGGACACCGCTTGAGGATGCTGCACGGGACTTTCTGGCGTCCAAACGCGACCCAATGCGGCTAAAAACATGGGTAAACACGTTTTTGGGCGAGACCTGGGAGGATCAGGGTGAGCAGATTGACGAATACGACCTGATTGACCGGCGCGAAGACTGGGGCGATCAGCTTCCGGAAGAGGTTTTGCTGCTCACTGCGGGTGTTGACGTGCAGGATGACCGCTTGGAGTACGAGATTGTTGGTTGGGGCCGTGGTGAGGAAAGCTGGTCGATTGATTATCAGGTTCTGTATGGCGACCCGTCTACGGCTGAACTTTGGATGCGCTTAGACACTGCATTGCAGCACACTTACGACCACCCTCTTCATGGCGAGATGACGATCAGGTCGTCTTGCGTTGACTCTGGTGGTCACTACACGCAACAGGTTTACAACTATGCGCGCCAGCGGGCGGGCCGTAGGGTGTTTGCGATTAAGGGTATTGGCGGTGAAGGTAAGCCTGTTGTGGGCAGGCCGACTAAGAACAACATCGGCAAAATCAACCTGTTCCCTGTCGGAGCCGACACAGCCAAGGAGCTTGTCTATTCTAGGCTTAAAATGATGACTGCTGGCGAGGGTTACTGCCATTTCCCTACAGATCGGAATGAGGAATACTTCCGGATGCTGACAGCGGAGAAGAAGGTCACTAAATACTTCAAGGGTCGGCCAAGGCGGGAGTGGGTGAAGGTTAGAACGCGGAACGAGGCGCTTGACTGCCGTGTCTACGCGACTGCTGCACTTGCCATTCTGAACCTAAATATAGAGGCCGTTTACAAAAGGGCACAAAATAGAGTATCATCGCCTGAGAAGGCGGTCCCCAATCGGAGGCCGTCCGTTCCGCGCAGAAATTCCTTTGTCCACGGGTATAAATAATGGCAAATCTTTTCGATGCTAACAATGCCCCCGAAGGAGAGCCTCTGGAGGTTGTTGTTGGCGACTTCCTGCAATGGAAGCGATCTGACTTTGTGGCGGACTATCCGTCCTCTGCCTATTCTGCTGAATATGTTGCTCGCATCACCGGCGGCGGTTCCAACGAGATTAAGCTGGCTGGTGTCGGATCGGCTGATTACTATCTGTTTACCGTAGACAGCGACACGTCGGCTGACTTTGAGCCGGGTTATTATCATTGGCAGCTTGAGATTACGCAAACATCATCCGGCAATCGCATTATTGTCGATCAGGGTGACTTTACGGCGATCCCTGATCTAGATGACAATCAAGCTGATCCGCGTATCCATGCGGAGAAGATGATTACTAAGATTGAGACGATCCTTGAGGGCAAAGCTGACAGCGACGTTTCCAACTATTCTATTGCGGGTCGGTCTATCTCTAAGATGTCGTTTGATGAGCTTTTGGCGGCGCGTGACCTGTATCGCCGGGAGTTGGTTGAGCATGAGCGCAAAGCGTTGCTGAAGCGCGGCAAATCTAACGGCGCTACGATAAAAGTGAGATTTTGATGGGCATTTTTGACGTATTCAGCCGCAAAAAAGTGCCTTCGGGTAAACGGAGCTACGCAGCCGCCAACAAGGGGCGGCTTTTTGCGGATTTTGTTGGTAGCAACCGTAGTGCAGACAGCGAAATCCGTTGGGCGCTAAATGATTTGCGCAATCGGTCCCGCGACCTTGAGCGTAACAACGAATACTTCCGTCGCTATTTGCAGTTACTGCGCACTAATGTTGTTGGCGAGAGCGGGTTTCGATTGCAGGTTAAGGCGGTCAACCCTGACAATACGCCAGATACAGGTGGTAACCGTATTATTGAGGATGCTTGGGCCGAGTTTTCTCGCATGGGTGGGCCTGTAGCCAGCGGCAAGATGAGTCTTATTGATTTGAGCAATCACGTCATTTCGGGCATGGCCCGTGATGGTGAGGTCTTCTTGCGTATAGTCCGTGATAATTCGCTCCGTCACGGTATTGGCGTTCAGATCATTGAGCCTGATCGCGTTGATGAAGAGATGAACGAGCGTTACCGTAATGGCAACGACGTTCGCATGGGCATTGAGCTTAATGAGTTCCGCACGCCTGTTGCTTATCACATCTTGCTTAATCACCCCGGCGATTACGATTACACGACCTTAGCTAAGGGGACTAAGCGGGTTCGTATTCCTGCGGCTGAGATTATGCACATCTATCGTCAAGAGCGTGCAGATCAGACTCGTGGCGTGCCTTGGTCTACGGCGGCGATCTCTGCGTTGAAAATGCTGCACGGCTACCGTGAGGCTGAGTTGGTCGCTGCGCGTACAGGCGCCGCCAAGATGGGCTTCTTTACGTCTCCGACCGGCGATGGCTTTAGCGGTGACGCTTATGAGGACAATACAACGCCTATTTACGATGCAGAGGCTGGTACGTTCCACCAGCTTCCTGCTGGTGTAGACTTCAAGCCGTTTGACCCGACGCACCCGACATCAGCGTTTGCCGACTTTGAGAAGTCAATCCTGCGTGGCATCGCTGGCGGCTTGGGTGTTAGCTATACTTCGTTAGCTAATGACCTTGAGGGGACCAGCTATTCGTCAATCCGTCAGGGTGCGCTGGAAGAGCGTGACTTCTACCGCACCTTGCACCGGTTTATGATCGACCACTTCCTTGATCCACTCTATCGGCGCTGGTTATCGCATGTGACTGAGTTTGCGCTTATTCCTATTTTCGGTCAGGGTAAGTACGAGAAGTTCAGCAGCACCTTCACGTTCCGCCCTCGTGGTTTCCAGTGGGTTGATCCGCTGAAGGAAATCAACGCTGCGGTTGTCGGCCTGCAGAACGGCATACTTAGCCACAGCGACATTGCTGCGAACTATGGTCGAGATGCGAATGATACGTTCCAGCAGATTCAGCGTGACAGCGAAGATGCTGCTCGCTTCGGCTTAGACATGGCTTACCAGCCGTTTGGCGACAAGCAGCCTGTTCCTGCGGAGGTCCAAGATGGCGACGTATAAGCCAACCAAGGGCATGAAAGAAGCCGCAAGCCGTGCACTTGAGTGGCGTCGAGAGTATGGCCGTGGCGGCACTGATGTTGGCGTTGCGCGTGCGCGTGACATTTCCAACGGCAAGGACTTGTCTGAATCCACTGTGAAGCGGATGCACTCATTCTTCAGCCGCCATTCAAACAACAAGGCGAAGCATTACTCAGCCAAAGAGAATGATGGTGGTCCGACTGCATGGCGGATCGCTTGGGATTTATGGGGCGGGAATGCGGGCGCTTCTTGGAGTAGCCAGATTGCAGATCGACTAGATGATGAGCGGTCTTTGCAGGACGATACTAAATCTGGTATGGTTGACGCTGAAAGTGAGGTCGGTGATATGACTGAAGAATTACGAGCAGAGCCAGATGGCTTGAGCGTAGGTGACTACGTTGAATGGAATAGTTCTGGTGGTCAGGCATATGGCCGTGTTGAGCGCATAGAACGCGATGGTCAGATCAATGTCCCTGACGCTGACGTTACGGTCAATGGTGACGCTGACGATCCGGCTGCGCTTATCGAAGTCTACCGCGAAGTCGACGAAGGCTACGAAGCCTCCGGCGTGATGGTTGGGCATCGCTTTAGCACGCTGACCAAGGTGCAAGAGCGTGGCTACAAGGAAGAGAAAGACCGCTTCAACCGTGAGGACATGAAGACTCGCTCTATGGACGCGGAGGCTGATGTCATTGACGCAGATCGCCGCTCTGTTCGAATTGCTATTTCCAGTGAGGCTCCGGTTGGCCGCAGCTTCGGTGATGAAATTCTGGACCATTCTGAGTCGTCCATTGACCTAGAGTTTGCACGCTCTGGTCGGATGCCTTTGCTTTTGGACCACGATCCCCGCCAGCAGATTGGCGTTGTGGAAGATGTTAGCCTTGATAGTACGAACCGCGTGTTGCGGGGGAACGTCCGTTTTGGAAAGAACGGACTAGCTAAAGAGGTTTTCGACGATGTGATGGACGGTATCCGTTCTAACATCAGTGTTGGCTATGCAGTCAACAAAATGGACCGTGAGGGCAAGGAAAGCTACCGTGTTTCCTCTTGGTCACCAATGGAAGTTTCTGTTGTATCCATTCCAGCCGACCGGACAGTCGGGGTGGGGCGGAGCGCAGATGACGACCTTCAGACCCGTAAACCTGCAACACCTCAAAAGGAGGATGCGACCATGACTGATGAAAATCAGATCGACATGGAAGCGGTGAAGGCCGAAGCTGCCCGTTCCGCTACCAAAGATACTGCCGAGATGTACCGTCTCGCAGCAAACCACAACAAGCGTGACCTTGCTGACAAAGCTATTGCCGAAGGCAAAAGCCTGTCTGAGTTCCGTGGCCAACTGCTCGACGTGATCGGCACTAAGCCTCTGGACGACAGCGAGATCGGCTTGACGCAGAAGGAAGTTCGTAACTTCTCGCTGATGAAAGCTATCCGTGCGATGGCAAACCCATCTGACCGCAAAGCACAAGAAGCTGCTGCCTTTGAATTTGAGGCTGCTGCTGAAGCTGCAAAGCGTGACGGTGTAGACCCACAAGGTCTTTACGTTCCTGCTGACGTTCGTCGCACATGGAACATGGCACAGCGTGACCTGAACACCACAGATGACGCAGCGGTAATCGCTGAAGACTTCCGCGGTGGCGACTTCATCGACGTTCTGCGCAACGCTTCCTCTGTCATGCAAGCTGGTGCAACAATGTTGTCCGGTCTGCAAGGCGATGTGAAAATCCCGAAGAAGACAGCAGCGTCTGCCGCTGGCTGGATTTCCACAGAGGGCGGTGACGCATCTGCAAGCGAGCCAACACTGGGTCAGGTCACAATGTCGCCTAAGACATTGGGTGCCTTCACCGACGTGACGCGCTTGATGATGATGCAGTCCAGCTTGGACATCGAAGCCCTGATCCGTAACGATCTGTCCACTGCAATCGCACAAGCGATTGACTTGGGCGCTCTCGCGGGTTCCGGTTCGTCCGGTCAGCCAACAGGCATCAAGAGCACGTCGGGGATCAACGCTCCGACATCGTTCGCGGCTGCTAACCCAACCTTCGCAGAAGTAGTTGCGATGGAAACGGCTGTTGCTGAAGATAACGCTCTGATGGGTAACTTGGCGTACATCCTGCCAGCAGGCATGTACGGCGCTCTGAAAACAACCACAAAAGATTCTGGCTCCGGTCAGTTCGTGGTTGAGCCAGGCAACACAATCAACGGCTACCGTGCGATTGTGTCAAACCAAGCTACCGCAGGCGACATGTACTTCGGTAACTTCAGCGACTTGCTGGTTGGTATGTACGGTGGTCTCGACATCACTGTTGACCCATACACAAACAGCACAAGCGGCACAGTTCGCATCGTTGCTCTGCAAACAATGGACGTGGCAGTTCGCCATGCCGTATCGTTTGCCTTCAACAACGACGGCGTATAATGACGCTCAAATGGGAGGGCTTAACGGCCCTCCCTACCTCACAAAAGGATAACCCAATGCCATACCTAATCACCAAATCCTGCATGGCTGGCGGCAAGCGCTGCAATGCGGGAGATGTCGTTGATCTGAGTGAAGCAGAGGGCCGCAGCTTAGTAACAATGGGTCGCGCTGAAGTCGCGCCTGCTGTGAAGAAGCCTACAGTTTCTGATCGCTCTGTCGCCTTGGACAAGAGCGAAACGCCAGCGCCCAAGACGCGCGGCAGAAAGAGCAAGAATGCTAATTAAACTGACAAAGAAGGCCCAGTGGGACAGCGAAGTTCGCCGAGCTGGCACGTTGCATGATGTTGATCCGCGCATTGCAGAAAAGCTGATCGCTCGCGGGCTTGCCACTACTGATATAAAAGAAGAACCGGAGGCCAAAGATGCCCCTGCCGTTCCTGAGTGACCTATCTAGCATATTGAATGTGGATGAGTTTGCGGTGGCGGCAACGTATCGCCGCGCAAATGCTATGGGCGACAGTACGGTTAATGGTGTGTTTGATAACGAGACCGTGCCTGTTGAGGCGGGTGGTTTTGTGCCAGTCCATGATGAGCAGCCTCGCTTCACATGCCGTACAGCGGACCTTCCTTATTTGTCGGATGAGGATGAGGTCATTGTTGAGGGCGCGACCTTTAACATAAAGGCTTGGGTCCACGATGGAACCGGCGTCACTACGCTTCAGTTGGAGAGACAGTAATGGCGCACGTCCGCAAGCAGATTAGGGACCGCGTTGCTACTGTATTGGCGACCTCTGTTGGCTTGGTTTCAGGTCGAGTGTACGCATCGCGCGTATATCCTCTGACGGACGCCAAGCTGCCAGCGGTGACTGTATATACAGGATCTGAGACTTCCGGTCTGATGGCGATGGGTACTGTTACCTTGCAGCGTGACTTGGCGATTACTGTTGATGCCTACATCAAGACGACAGCAACCTTTGATGACGACGTTGATGCGATCTGTGTTCAGATTGAGGATGCCGTTGGTGCTGACTTTAGGGTAAATAACTTGGCAAAGGACATTGTTCTTTCCAGCACTGAGATTGACTTCAGCAGCGAGGCAGACCAGCCCGTTGGTGTCGCCCGCTTAACTTTCACTGTCCGATATGTTACAAGCATAGAAGACGCATCTACGGCCAGATAACAGGAGGCTCCTATGGCTACTCATACCGGAAGCGAAGGAACCGTTAAGGTCGGTTCAGACGCGATTGCAGAAATCCGCTCTTTCAGCATTGAAGAGAGCGCAGACACGCTTGAAGATACAAGCATGGGCGACACGGCTCGCACCTACAAGTCCAGCTTGACTACCTTCACCGCAACGATTGATGTCCTTTGGGACGAATCCGACACAGCCGGTCAGGGCGCACTGACAAACGGCGCAGAAGTGACATTTGGTTTGTATCCTGAAGGCGACACGACAGGTGACGTGTACCTGACCGGCACTGGAATCGTGACTGGCCGCAGCGTCAGCGCATCGTTTGATGGGCTTGTGGAAATGTCGATTTCGTTGCAGGGTTCGGGCGCACTATCTCAAACAACTGTGTAAGGACATAAAATGAGCATTGCTAAACGGATTGCCGCCAAACGCGCGGAGCAAGAACGTAGCATTGCCGAGGTCGAAGAGTGGGGCGAGGCGGGTGAACCGCTTCGCCTTTACTTTGGCCCGGTGACAGCACGCGACATTGAAAAGGTTCAGCGCAAGCATCCCAACTTCATGAGCGAAACATCTATGGCCGCTATGGTCGAGATGATTATCAACAAGTGCGAAGATGAAGCTGGCGAAAAGGCTTTCACCCTTGAGGATAAGCCAATCCTGATGGGTGAGCCTGTTGGCGTGATTGCTGCACTGTTTGGCAAGGTTTTTTCTGCGGAGAGCGTTGAGGATCACGAAAAAAACTAAGGAGCGATCCATTCAGGATGAACCTCATTACTCTGGCTGACCGGTTGCATAAGACCATAAGCGAGATTGAGGAAATGACTCTTTCAGAGTACAATGAGTGGATCGCGTACTTCGCGTTGATCGAAGAGAGGAACGGCAATGGATGACGTAGACCTGAATTTCCGGATGATGGCTTCGGGCAATGCTGTTCCTGAGCTCCGTAAGGCGCAGAACGGCGTCAAAAACCTAAGCAACCAGATTGACCGTAGCCAAGCAAAGATGCGTGGTTTCAACAACGGCATCACAACCATGCAAGCAAACACGCGCAAATTTGCCATGGGCGGGTTGCAGCAGGCCGGTTTCCAGATCGGTGACTATGCAGTCCAGGTTGCAAACGGTACATCCAAGATGCAAGCCTTCGGCCAGCAGGCACCACAGTTCCTGCAAATTTTTGGCCCAATCGGTGCTATTGTTGGTGCTGGTGTGGCGATCTTTTCAGCATTTGCTATCGCCATTCAAAAGACCCAAAAGGCCACGGAAGACCTAAAAGGCCCGGTCATTGATCTATCGGCTGCGTACAGCAAACTTGAAAGCATTGATATGCTCAAGTCCTCTGAGAACTTATCGGCACCTGCGGTAGCGGCTACTCAGAAGTACATGGCCTTGCTTGATGCGATTGAGCGTGTAGGTGAAGAGCAAAGAGCCAAAGCAATCACAGGCATACTTGGCGATATTGGGCCGCTTGAGCGCATTGCCGAGTTAAAATCTGATCTTGAGTTAATCAATGAGCAGATCGCCGTAAACCGTGACAGTGTTCAGGACACAAGCGCAGCGCAGGAAACTCTGCGAGACCTTCAGGCGGATACTGTAAAGCAGATTATGGCAGAGGTTGAGGTCCGTAATCTCATCTTGTCTTCTGCTGGCAAGACGCGAAAAGAGGCGGCCCAAAACCTTACAGCTACAATTGAACAGCTAAATGCAATGGGGCGGATGACGCCTGAGTTGCGGTCTCAGCTTGTTGCGTATGCAGAGCAAGCAGGATTGCAGTCTGCCATTAAAGCAGATGTTGAAGAGGTTGAGAATGCGGTAAGGGAAACAACAAAATCTGTTAATGAGCAGAGCGATTATTATGTAGGCCAAGACGCCATTTTCAGGGCGATGGCAATCAAGCAAAGCAACATGCTGGTCCTTGCTGACAAGATGAAAAAGTCGGTCGAAGATAGGCAGCAGTTCTTGTCTGACGAAGATAAGGTTATGTCTCAGCTTGTGCTCAAAAGCACTGTTCTGGCTAAAAACCGTTCTGTGATGGGCGGACGCGGGCAGGATCCGCGCCTTTTCAATTACTTGGATGAATACCGCAAGCAGCTTGAGCAATTGTCTATTGAACTTGATGAGCCTGGGAACACATCAGTCGCGAAAACAAAAGAGCTTGCTAAGACAATCAACCGCGAACTTTCACCAGAAATGAAGCGGCTGAAAACAATCCAAGAGTCTGTCTCAAGTTCGTTTGAGAGTGGATTTATGTCCATCATTGATGGCACAAGCTCAGTAAAGGACGCCTTCAAGTCTATGGCATCTGAAATCATCAAGGAGCTTTATCGCATCTTTGTTGTGAAGAAGATCACTGGTTTGATTAGCGGCGCGATTGGCGGGTTCGGCTCTGCTGCACCCACCACAAGCCTTCGCCCCGTAGCGCGTCCAACCAGTTTCTCCGGCGGTGGTTACACCGGTAACGGCGCACGGTCTGGAGGGCTTGATGGCAAGGGCGGCTTCATGGCGATGATCCACCCGCGTGAGACTGTTGTTGACCATACTAAGGGTCAAGGCATGGGCGGCGTGACTGTCATTCAGAACAACACATTCCAAAGCGGCGTCACGCGGTCTGAGGTCAGCGCACTTCTACCTAAGATGGTTGAGGCGTCGAAAGCTGCTGTGCTTGATGCGAAGCGTCAGGGCGGCTCCTACGGCAAGGCGTTTGCATAATGGCTATATCCTACCCAAGAAGTTTCCTGTCCCATACGGGGGTTGCGCAGATTGATCTGCGTGCAAGGAACGCTGTGGCTTACTCGCAAAGCCCGTTTACGTTTGCTGGTCAGTCTCACGCATACTCAGGTCAGTCTTGGGAGGCTGATGTTGGCTTGCCACCTATGCAACGTGCAGATGCAGAGCAGTGGGTTGCTTGGCTCATTTCCCTCCGGGGGCAGTTTGGGACATTCTTGCTAGGCGATCCGCTGAACACGTCGCCAAGAGGTACGGCGACATCGGCTGCGATTACAGGCAGCACGGGCGACTCAAGCGTAAGCGTTACCATGACGGGAACATTGCTGGCTGGCGACTACATCCAGCTTGGGTCAGCCGGAACGGCTACATTGCACAAGGTCCTGGAGGACCAGAGCGGCAGTGGCACGCTGGAGATATGGCCTAAGCTGCGCTCTGATAAATCTGCTGAATCGGCTACGCTGACTAACGCGCAGGGCAGGTTTCGTTTGATGACTAACGAGACTAATTGGAGCATCAACAACGCTTCGATCTACGG
>Ga0209953_1000725_pt1 | contig 11343 bp, 10 predicted proteins | sample SalPonred_H2O_MG_FD_185713 | JGI IMG/M metagenome (GOLD analysis project Ga0209953, IMG submission 185713) | Salt pond water microbial communities from South San Francisco under conditions of wetland restoration - Salt Pond MetaG... | ecosystem: Environmental > Aquatic > Non-marine Saline and... | reverse complement strand
GGGTAGCCAGCGGGCAGGATCTCCACGCCCTGGGTTGCCGGGATGTCCAAGAAGATGCCGCGCGTGACCAGCGGGGTGAACTGGTCGATGCCGTGCGAGACGAAGCGGCCGCCTTGGAAGGCTTCCTCGATCGGCACGTTCCCGTGCAGCATGCCGTTGTAGGAAACGTGCGCGAGGGCGTCGGTGTGCGTGCCGACATGACCACCGGTGACGATGAGCTCGTTGGCTGCGGAAGCTCCGTCGGGGCGGACCATGTCCCCATGACGGCGTAGGTAGGACAGCCGGAAACCCGGGTGATTGGGCGAGGTGGGCATCTGCGCGTGCATGGGCTGCGCGAGATCGACCACTCGCGTGCCGCCGCTCACGGCGTCGATGAGCGCTTGCGTGCTGGTCATGACACACCTTCCTGTGCGGTGTTTCGTTCTTGGGCGCCGTAGGAATCGGCGATTTCCAGGATGCGCTGCGCGCTCGCGGCCACTGCCGGATCCACGAACCGGCCATCGGGTAGGACGAGTGCGGCGGAGGCGGTGTCACCGGGTGCGTGCGTGCTGTCGTTGAGAGCATCGATCAGTGCTCGCGCTTGGTCGACTTCGGCGGTGGTGGGTAGGAAAACCTCGTTGACGATCGCGACCTGACGAGGGTGGATGACGGTGCGACCGAAGAAACCGGCTGCCTTCGCGGTGAGGCTTGTCGCCCGCAGGGCATCGACGTCGTCCAGATTCGTGAAGACGCTTTGCGGTGGCGCCGGGAGTTTCGCGGCAGCAGCACTGGCAACGATCCGTCCGCGTGCGTAGGCAAGGTGCGCCTCGTCGGTGATGTTCAGGTCCGCGCGTAGGTCTGCTTCCCCGAGCGCGATGCTGGCGACGTTCGGGTGCGCGCGCGCGAGATCGTCGCTGGCCTGCAGGCCTTTGGCCGATTCGATAAGCAGATGCAGCGGAGTGTCGGGCAACTGGGCCGCGATCGCTTCGATCTGGGTCGGGTTCTCGGCCTTGGGGATCCGGACTCCTGCAAGGTGTTGGGCGCTACCGAGTGCGGCGAGGTCGGCTTGTTGCCACACGGTGCCGGATGCGTTGATGCGCACGAGGACGGGCTTGCTGGGGCTAACCGTCGTGGCGTTCAGCACGTTGGATCGGGCTTGATCCTTATGGGTGGGTGCCACCGCATCCTCGAGATCGATGATCACGCAATCGGCCTCACCGGCGATCGCCTTATCGATGCGGTCGGGGCGGTCACCGGGAACGTAGAGCCAGCTGCGCCATGGCCGGGCGAGGTGGGCTGGTGGGTGATCGAGGTTGCTCATACGGCACCGGTTTCGCGCAGGCGCGCGATCTCCTCGTCGGTCTTGCCGAGTTCGCGAAGGACGTCGTCGGTGTCGTGACCTTGCGAAACACCCGGGTGCTTGATCTCCCCGGGAGTCTCGGAAAGACGGAACAGCACGTTTTGCATACGGATCGGGCCGAGTTCCTCATCATCGAGCGTCTTGATCGTGCCCAACGCATTGAACTGCGGATCCTCGAGGATGTCCTTGGCGTTGTAGATCGGCGCAACTGCGGCGTCGGCTTCCTCGAAGGCGCGCATCACCTCGTCGCGGTCGCGCTCGGCGATCCAACTGCCGACGGCCTCGTCGAGTTCGTCGGCGTGCTTGGCGCGTTCGGCGCCGCTGGCGAACCACGGCTCGTCGATGAATTCCGGGCGCCCGACCAAGCGCATCACCCGCTCGGCGATGCTGTGCGCGCTAGTGGAGATCGCGACCCAACTGCCGTCTTTGGTGCGGTAGGTGTTGCGTGGCGCGTTGCTACTCGAGCGGTTACCCAAACGTGGCTGCAACGTGCCGAGCTGGTCGTAGGCGAGTAGTTGCGGGCCGACAACGGTGAGGATCGGTTCGATGATTGCCATGTCTATGACCTGGCCTTTGCCAGTGGTGTCGCGGGCGCGCAGCGCGACCATGATCGCGTAGGCGGTGGTGAGCGCTGCGATTCCATCGGCGAGGCCGAACGGTGGGAGCGTGGGTGGGCCGTCGGGTTCGCCGGTAACGGCTGCGAAGCCGCTCATCGCCTCGGCGAGCGTGCCGAAACCCGCCCGACTGGAATACGGGCCGAACTGACCGAAGCCGGTTACGCGCGCGATGACTAGGCCGGGGTTGATCTCATGCAGTGTTTCCGGCGAGAGCCCCCACTTTTCGAGCGTGCCGGGGCGGAAATTCTCGATGAGGACATCGGCGTCCTTGATCAGTTCCTTGAGGATCTCCTGGCCTTCGGGCGAGCCGAGATACAGCGTCATCGCACGCTTGTTGCGGCCGATCATCTTCCACCACAGGCCGACGCCGTCCTTGCTGGCGCCGTGCCAACGCACCGGATCGGCCTTGGTGGGGTGCTCGACCTTCAAGACCTCGGCGCCGAAATCACCGAGCATGGTGGCGGCCATCGGGCCGGCGAACAAGGTCGCGGCATCGATGACCTTGAGTCCGGCCAACGGGCCGGTGGTGGGCTGGTCGCTCATCGGGCCTCCTTGCCTTGCGCGGAGGAAGCCACCCGCGGCGACCATCCCATGCCGTGGGAGATGTCCTGCGCCGCTCGGATCACCTGCGGGATCAATCGAGCGACCGTGACCTCATCGAAGCGTTGCGCTGGCCCGCACACCGAGATGGCGCCCACTACATCGCCGGTGTAGCCGAAAACCGGTGCGGCGACAGCACCAGCGCCGGGCTGCCGCTCGCCGCGCGAGACGGAGTAGCCCTGCTCGCGAACATGCTCGAGTTCGGTGGCAAGTTCCATGCGATCGATGACGGTGCTCGGTGTGACCTGTTCCAAGGCTCCATCGACGATTGCCTGTCGGTGTTCGTCGTCGAGGTTCGACAAGATCACCTTGCTCGAAGAACCGGCATGCAGCGGGAAGCGGCGCCCGATCTCGACCAGCATCTTGATCTCCTGCGGGCTGGGGAACTGCGCTACGTACGTCCGTTCAGCGCCGAAGTATTGGCTCAGCGTGGTGGTCTCGTTGGTCTCGTCGCGCAATTTCCGCAGGATCGGCTCGGCGACCGAACGAAGATCGCTGTCGCGCAATGCCCGTGCACCGATAGAGACCGAAGCAGCGCCGAGTCGGTATGTCCGTCGTTCGGGGTCTTGGGACAACAGCCCGCGGGCGACCATGCTTTGCAAGACCCGGTGCACGACGGCCTTGGAAACCTGCAATTCGCGGGAGATCTGGGTGACTCCGAGTTCGTCGGCATCGCCGAGGAACAGCAGCAGGACATCGGCAACGCGCGTAGCGCCTTCCGTGCCGATCGGTGAAGCCTGCCTACTCGGACTCACGTGTCTACCCCCTGCGGATCTAGGCGGCGCCGACTCTCGGTGCCGCTGTTGCGTTGCGTCTTGATGGTGCCACTTGCGAGGCTTACGAAAGCAAATCGTTCCGAGAGTTGTTTCGCTCAGCGGAATATTGGCATCCTTCCAGACCCGCAGGCGCCAGGCAATTCCAGCCATGAAAATCGTTGATAACAATCGTGTTTCACGCACAACCTTCCGATTGACAGGGTGTGGTGCCGGTGCAAGGCTTCCCCGCACTGCAAGTTGTATCGGTCACCGAAACAGTCGAATCGTCTCCGAAGGCGATCCGTCGGAGCCGTGCGAAGGCAGCGCGATGCGGCAGATGGCTGCACGATGAAAGGGGTAAGTAGATGAGGGCTTCCAAGCTCGCAGCGGGACTCGCCGGTCTCGCCCTCGTCCTTGCCGCGTGCTCCTCCGGGAGCGACGCGGATAGCGACGCAGCAACGGAAACCGCCGAGGAGACCACGGCGGAAACCACCGAGGAAACCGCCGAGGAGTCCGACGATTCCAGCGACGAGGCCGTCTCCGTCGAGTCCATCAAGATCGGTTCGGTCCATCCGCTGACTGGCGGCCTCGCGGCCGACGGCCTGCAGATGGACGCCGGTGCAGTGCTCGCAGCTGACGACATCAATGCGGCCGGCGGCATCCAGTGCCTCGACGGCGCTCAGATCGAGATCCTCAGCGCGGACAGCACCGGCACCCCCGAGGTGGGTCAGTCCGAGGCCGAGCGGCTCATCCAAGAAGGTGCGATCGCCCTGGTTGGCCCGTACCAGTCCGCCGTGGCGTCCAACATCGCCACCGTTGCCGAGCGCAACGGCGTGCCGTTCGTGATCGACGTTGCGGTCTCCGACGAAATTCTCGACCAGGGGTACCAGAACACCTTCCGCATCCAGCCGAACGCTTCGGCCATGGGCGCCCAGGGTGCGTTGTTCCTGAATGAACTCACCCAAGCCGAGGGCATCGATGTGTCCACCATCGCGATGCTGCACGAGCAGTCGGCTTTCGGCACCAGCGTGTACGAGGCCTTCAACGAGGCAGCGAGCGAATACGGCTGGACCGTCGATCCGGTCATCTCCTACGACGCCTTCGGCGTGACGGACCTGACCACTGAGATGACCGAGGTCAAGGCTGCGGCCCCCGACGTCATCGTGGTTACCGGCTACTACGGCGATGGCGTGCTGGCCACCGAGGCGATCAACGCGGTCGATCCGGGCGCCAAGCTCATCTACGGCATCGCCCAGGGCGCGTTCGACAACCCGTCCTTCCCGGCGGATGTCGCGGGTGCTGGCGAGGGTTACTTCAACGTCAACTACCACCTCGACGTGACGAACCCGACCACGCAGGACATCGCCACTCGCTTCGAGGAGAGCTACGGCGAGGAAATGAAGACCTCCGCCACGCACTCCTACGAAGCAGTGCGGGTGATCGCAAACGCGCTCGAGCAGTCCTGCTCGGATGATCCGATCGCTTTGCGTGACGCTATCGCCGAGACCAACCTGGACTCACTGCTAGCGACCGTCGGTCCGATCCAATTCGACGAGACCGGTGAGAACGTCAACGGCAGCCCGATCGTGATGCAGGTGCAAGACGACGCGATCGTCCAGGTCTACCCGGAGAACGTGGCCGAAAACGCGCCGCGCTTCAACTAGGCGAGACCAAGTAACACCGGCCGAACTACTCGGTGGGCCCGGCGGAAGATCCCGTCGGGCCCACCGAGGGCCACACCCCCGCCCCGTGCCACCGGTGACGGTGACGCGGAACCGTGAACAGCAGAAGGGATGACATGTCGGCCACCCAGGCGCCGTCCCCGGCCACCGAAGCCGAGGCACCGAGCCGCGGCATCCCGGTAAATCTCCGCCCGATCCTGGTCACCATCGCGATCGCGGCGGTCGTCTTCTTCCTGGCCTTCCTGCGCACCGACGGCAGCGGCCTGATCCTGACCCAGGCGCTGGTAACCGGGCTGCTCGCCGGTGGGGTCTACGGGCTCGTGGCGCTGGGCCTGACCTTGATCTTCGGCGTGCTGCACATCATCAACTTCGCAACCGGTGCCTTCGTCACCCTGGGGATGTACGTCACCTACGTGATGTCGTCCAACTTCGGCTGGAATCCCTACCTGACGCTGATTGTCAGCGTGCCGTCATTGTTGCTCTTGGGCATCGCCATCCAGAAGTTCATCATCAACCGGGCCATGGGTGAAAGCCATGCCAACACGCTGCTGCTGACGTTGGGTATCGGCCTGCTCATCGAGAACACCCTGCTGCTTATCTTCAGCGGCAACCCGCAATCGGTGCGAACTTCACAAGATCGCGTTTTCAACATCTTCGGCGCGGTAGCTACGCAGTCCCGAGTCATCGCCTTCATCGGAGCCATGGTGCTCGCCCTAGCGCTGTTCATCATGTTGCAGCGCACCCCGATCGGCACCGCGATCCGCGCCGTCGCCTCGAATCCCACCGGCGCGAAGCTGGTCGGCATCAACACCAAACGCATCTACACCATCACCTTCGCGCTCGGTATCGCGTGCGCCGGTGCCGCGGGAACGATGGTCTCGCCGATCGTGTCGATCACACCGGTGGCAGGTGAAGTCTTCAACATCACCGCCTTCGTGATCGTGGTCCTCGGCGGTCTCGGCAAGGTCCTCGGCGCGCTCTTCGGGGGCCTGATCGTCGGCCTAGCAGAACAGTTCGGAGGCATCTTGTTCCCCGACCAAAGCAACCTGCTCGGTGTGTTCATCGTGTTCGTGTTGATCTTGTTCCTGCGCCCGCAGGGCCTGTTCTCGAGCGGATCCTGACATGAGCGAGACATTGGTCCAGACCGTGCCATCTCCGCTGCGTAAGCGGCGATTCTTCGACGCGAACATCATCGCGGTGATCGTCCTCGTCGTCCTCGCCTTCCCACTGCCGTTGTTGCTCGACCAAGGCCAAGAAGCCGTCGCCATCCGCGTGCTCATCTTCGCGATGCTGGGAATGTCGTGGAACATCATGAGCGGCTTCGGCGGCATGTTCTCCTTCGGTCATGCGGCGTACTTCGGAATCGGTGGCTATTCGTCCTCGATCCTGCTGGTCAACTTCGGCATCAGCCCTTGGATCGGGATGGTCGTCGGTATGGGAGTGGCCGCGATCTACGGCGTGATCGTCGGGTGGTTGTGCTTCCGCTACAAGCTGCGCGGCACCTACTTCGCGCTCGCCACGTTCGCCTTCGCCGAGATGCTGCGCATCATCGTGCAAAGCGCCGACATCGTGAACTCCTCGGTCGGCTACAACGTCCCCCTCATCCAAGGCTCGAGCTGGTGGATGATGCAGTTCCCGGCCGGCAGCCCGAACTACTTCTGGCTGGGCCTCGGGCTCATGGCGGCTTGCCTGGTGGTCACGATCGTGTTCGTGCGATCCAAGGCCGGGCGCTTCACCGTGGCGATCCGCGAAGACGAGACCGCGGCTTCGTCCTTGGGTGTGCCGGTGCTTCGCTTCAAGCTCACCGCGATCGCACTGAGCGGCTCGATCGGTGCCGTTGCCGGTGTCTTCTACACCCAGTTCTACTTATTCATCGATCCCGAACTCGGCTTCGGCGCCTACCGATCCATCGAGGCGATCTTGATCCCCGTGGTCGGCGGCATCGGGACGATCTGGGGGCCGATCGTCGGTTCGGTCCTCCTGGCGCCATTGAATGACATCACTGCAGCCATCCTGCGTAACCCGCCGCCCTTCCTGGACTTCCTCGAAGGGCGCACCGGACTCGATGTCATGCTCTACGCCATCTTGATCATCATCGTCATCTTGTTCCTGCCCAAGGGCGTGTTCGGGACCATCAAGGAGAAGGTGACTAAGCGATGAGCCCGATCGTCACCGTCGAGCACATCGGCAAGTCCTTCAAGGGCCTGCGTGCGTTGCATGATGTCTCCTTCACCGTGGAACCCGGGGAGGTATTGGGCATCATCGGGCCCAATGGCGCCGGCAAGACCACGCTGTTCAACTGCATGGCCGGCATGTTCCCTCCCACCACGGGCACCGTGCACTACGAAGGGCAGGACGTCACCGGCTGGTCCGACGCCCGCCTAGCCCGTGCCGGCTTGGTGCGCACGTTCCAGTTGATGCGTCCGTTCGGGTCCATGACTGTCCTGGAGAACGTGGCCGTCGCCGCGGCCGCACGCGGGGAAAGCGAGAAGGAAGCCGAGGAGGAGGGCTGGGAGATCCTCCAGCGCGTCGGACTGGCCCAGTACGCAACCCGCACCTCCAAGGACCTGCCCACCGCCGGCTTGAAGCGGCTGGAACTCGCGCGCGCCCTCGCACTGCACCCGCGCGTCTTGATGCTCGATGAGGTGCTCGCCGGCCTGGTGCCAACCGAGCGGCAACCGGTGATCGATCTGCTGCTCTCGATCCGGGAGGAAGGCGCCACTTTGCTGTTCGTCGAGCACGTAATGGCTGCCGTGATGGCCTTGTCGGACCGGGTGCTGGTCCTCAACCAAGGAGAGACCCTCGCCTTCGGCACCCCCGAGGAAGTCGTTGCCAATCCCGACGTCATCGAGGCCTACCTCGGAGATGAGGTGAGCGATGCTGACGCTCACTGAGGTCACCGCTGGCTACGGAGCGCTGCAGATCCTGCAGGGCATGAGCCTGCAGGTCGACCAAGGCGAAATCGTCGCGCTGCTCGGTGCGAACGGTGCAGGCAAGACCACCACGCTGCGTGTCATCTCCGGACTCGTCCCCGCGCGCGGCGGATCGGTCACCTTCGATGGCCAAGACGTCACCAACATGCGAAGCGATAAGCGCGTTGCGATGGGCTTGGTCCAGGTGGCAGAGGGTCGCGAACTGTTCGGCACCCTGACGGTCGAGGAGAACCTCGCCATGGGCGCATGGACGGCGAATAAGTCCGAGCGTAAGGACGCACTCGACCAGGTCTACGAGCTCTTCCCGATCCTCGCCGAACGCAAATCGCAGAACGCCGAGACGATGAGCGGCGGGCAACAGCAGATGCTGGCCATCGGTCGCGGACTCATGGCTCGCCCCAAATTGCTGATGCTCGACGAGCCGAGTATCGGGCTGGCGCCCAAACTGGTGAGCCAAGTCCTCGACGCGGTAGGCAAGATCCGAGACAGCGGAGTGACCGTGCTGATCGTCGAGCAGAACGCCGCCGCCACGCTCGCCATCAGCGATCGCGCCTACGTGATCGAGAACGGTGAGATCGCATTCGAGGGCAAGGGCGTGCACTTGCTCGACGACGAGCGGGTGCGCCAGGCCTACTTGGGCATGTAGTGCACGCGCAGACTGCGGAGTCCGTCGCGCGCCTAGGTTCCTGGGTAGCCGACCTGCGCTGGAACGACGTCCCTGCGGATGTGGCCGATCGCCACCAACTCATTTGGGCCGACTACCTGACGGTGGCCAGCGCCGGCGCACAACTCCCGGAGTATCGAAGCCTGCTCGCATCCTGGCCCCTACCTGTCGGCCCGGTGCCGATTCCGGGAACGACGATCACCACCGTGGCCGAACTCGCCGCGTGGATGATCGGAACGGTCGGCGTCGCTCTCGAACAAGACGAAGGCAACAAGTTCGCCAAAGGTCACCCGGCGGCGCACGTGCTGCCCGCAGTGTTGGCGCTGGGAATCACGCGGGGAGCAAGCGGTGAGGACTGCGCCCTCGCGGTCGCTGCCGGCTATGAGGTCGCCGCGCGGTTCGGACGAGCGACCACTCTCGGTGGCGGAGTGCATCCGCACGGAAACTGGGGCGTGGCTGCAGCTGCGGCCGGATGCGCGAAACTCCTCGGCCTCGATGCAGCTGGCGTGGCCGCGGCGATCGACCACGGCAGCGGCATGGGTATCGCGGGGCACTTCTCCAGCGCGCTGGACGGCAACTTGGTCCGCAACTCGTGGATGGGGGCCGCGCAGATGTCCGGCATCGCATCGGCCTATCTCGCTGCAGCGGGATCGGCGCAGAACACCGGAACCGCCGAACCCGTGCTCGGAGGGATCCTCGGCGGCTGGGATCCAAGCGCCCTCACCGAGCAGTTAGGTGAGCGATGGGATGCGCGCAGCAACTACTTCAAAGTGCACGCCGCATGCGCCTTCACCCACCCACCGATCGATGCGGTGCTCGCATTGGCCGATCGGCACCCGCATTTGCGAGATGTCCCGACAGCGGGTTTCGCGGTGATCGATGTCCACACGCACGCCCTCGCCGCTGGGCTCGTCGATGCTGAACCCACCTCCCGCCTTGCCGCCATGTTCTCCATTCCCTACGTGGTGGCCGTCGCCCTCCGCGAAGGCCAGATCACTCCGGCTCAGCACGGTCCCGAGCGTTTGAACGATCCCGATGTCAGGGCATTGGCCGCCAAGGTTCGCGTGCACGACGACGACGCCCTCACCGCGCGCCTACCGCAGGAGCGAGTAGCCCGAGTGCGCATCGAACTCACCGATGGCACCGAGTACATCGAAGAAGTGCCCAACCCGATCGGGGACAGCGACTACGCCCCACTCGATGCCGCTGCGCTGCACTCCAAAGGCGGTCGATTGATCGATCCGGTTCTGGTGGCACGCATTTGGCTGTTCGCCGAGCAATTAGTGGCGTCGTCGTCGGTTCTCGAACTTTGCGACTTGCTCCGTTGGCCCGCAGCGGAGAACATGACCGAGAGCAAGGAGTGAGCATGCGCATTTTGGCGATAACACCCATCCACGTGGGCGGAGAGGAACTCAAGCGTCGACAAGAGCGCTATACCCGGCTGGCTCCGGAGGGTGTCGAGGTGACGGTCGTCGACCTGCCCGAAGGTGCGCCCACCGCGTTGAACACCGACGACGACGTCCTCGCCAGCGATGAATACGTAGCCGAGGTGATGGCTTCCTCGCGTGCCGGCTACGACCTCGTGCTTCCCGACTGCGTCCTGGATCCGGCGTTCGCGCCGAGTAAGGGCGATGACGCTGCTCGTGGTTTGCTGCATCAGGCGGTGGCGTCGGTAACGGCCACCGGCGAGCCGTTCGGGGTGATCGTGCGCAACGAAGCGATCGCGAAGGAACTGCGGCGCCGGCTCGCCGAGTATGGAATGGATGGCTCGTTGGTGGACGTGCAGGTGATGGACCTGCCGTTCGAGGCGGTCACCAACCACGAGATGTGGAACGCGGCGATGACCGAAGCCGTTGCTGCGCTCGCAGACCGTGGTGCCCGCAGCGTGATCAATGGCTGCTCTGCGGTCGATGTCGACGAGGAAGGCCTCGGAGTTCGCGTTGTCGATCCGACCCAAGAAGCCCTCGAAGCGATGGCGGCAGAAGCACGATGAGCGACGTCGACTTGGTGGTGGCCGGGGCCGGCGGCGGACTCGCTGGTGCATTGCGGGCCGCCGAACTCGGATCACGTGTCCTACTCATAGATGCAAGCGAGCATTTCCGACGCGGGAACAACACCTCCATGTCCACCGCCATGTTCCCGGGCGCGGGAAGTCGGTGGCAGCGAGAACTCGGCATCGAGGACTCACCGGAGATCTTCGCTGCGGACATCCGCAAGAAGACCAAGGGCAGCGCCGACCCGCTGATCACCCAGACGCTGACGAACGTAAGCGCCGAACTCGTGGAATGGATGGCCGACAGCCAAGGCGTGGATCTGCATCTGATCACCGACTTCCACTACCCCGGACACTCGGTTGATCGCTGCCATTCGATCGAAGGACGCAAGGGCGATCGCGTGCTCGCGCACCTGCTCTCGCGCGTGGATGCCAGCGATGACATCGACATGCTGGTGCCGGCGCGACTCGTCGACGTCCAAATCGCGACGGACGGTGAGCTGGTAGCGGTGATCGAGATGCCCGATGGTTCCCGTGAGGAGATCGCGACCGGTTCGGTGCTGCTGGCTACGAACGGTTTCGGTGCCGATACCGAGATGGTGCGGCGCTTCATCCCCGAGATCGCCGATGCGGTCTACCACGGCAGCGATGCCTCGCGCGGGGATGCGATCCGTATCGGGGAACGGCATGGCGCATCCGCGGGGTACTTGGACGCCTATCAAGGACACGCCGCGTTGGCGGTGCACGGATCCACGTTGGC
>Ga0209953_1000724_pt1 | contig 11361 bp, 8 predicted proteins | sample SalPonred_H2O_MG_FD_185713 | JGI IMG/M metagenome (GOLD analysis project Ga0209953, IMG submission 185713) | Salt pond water microbial communities from South San Francisco under conditions of wetland restoration - Salt Pond MetaG... | ecosystem: Environmental > Aquatic > Non-marine Saline and... | reverse complement strand
CCCCATCAGAAAACGAGTCTGGGGTGACATTGACGATGCCCATTAAAATTGGGCGCTCGAGATCAAACTCGAAGCGCCCACATTGCCAGATTGTTGCCATACTGCCCTTTGTTAGACAGCCTCGGCAGGGTTGCCACCTGGTGCATCAGCGGTTGGACCAGCCGATGGCGGCGTGACGTCAGTCGGGGCGTCAGGCACTTTAGGCGGACGAGGTGGACGACCGTCGATGATGTCATTGATCTGATCAGCGTCGATGGTTTCCCACTCAAGCAAGGCCTTTGCCATGGTCTCAACCTTGGGACGGTTTTCCTCGAGGATCGTACGGGCACGTGTGTATTGCTCGTCAATGATCTTACGAATCTCCGAATCCACTTTTTGCATGGTGGCCTCGGACATGTGCGTGGTCTTTGTCACGCTGCGGCCCAAGAAAACCTCGCCTTCATTGTCAGCGTAGACCATGGGTCCAAGCTCCGTGGTCATGCCATAACGCGTCACGATGTCACGGGCAATCGCCGTTGCACGTTCAAAGTCGTTAGAAGCGCCCGTGGTCATCTGATCCATGAACAACTCTTCGGCAATCCGGCCGCCAAACAACACGGCAATGGTCGAGAGCAAACGCTCTTTGTCCATGCTGTATCGATCACCTTCAGGCAACTGCATGGTCACACCCAAAGCACGACCGCGCGGGATGATGGTGACTTTGTGAACCGGATCGGTTTTAGGCAGCATGCGTGCAACCACTGCGTGGCCAGACTCGTGATAAGCCGTGTTACGACGCTCGTCTTCAGGCATCACGATCGAGCGACGCTCAGCACCCATGATAATTTTGTCTTTGGCCTTCTCAAAGTCGGACATATCAACGAGTCGCCCGTTACGACGTGCCGCAAATAAAGCCGCTTCGTTGACCAAGTTTGCCAAATCTGCACCAGAGAAGCCGGGGGTACCGCGCGCTAACACCATGCCATCAACGTTGGTGCCGACCGGAACTTTACGCATGTGTACACGCAAGATCTGCTCACGCCCGAGAATGTCTGGCAGGGGAACCACAACCTGACGGTCAAACCGACCAGGGCGCAGCAAAGCGGGGTCAAGCACGTCGGGACGGTTGGTTGCTGCAATCACGATGACACCCTGGCCTGACTCAAAACCGTCCATCTCGACCAGCATCTGGTTCAGTGTCTGCTCACGCTCGTCGTTACCGCCACCAAGACCGGCGCCACGCTGGCGACCCACAGCATCGATTTCGTCGATGAAGATAATGCAAGGTGCATGCTTTTTGGCGTTCTCGAACATGTCACGCACACGTGCCGCACCCACACCAACGAACATTTCAACGAAGTCAGAACCCGAGATACTAAAGAATGGCACCTTGGCTTCACCAGCGATAGCCTTAGCCAACAGCGTTTTACCTGTACCGGGCGAGCCCACCATCAGCACACCGCGAGGGATACGACCACCGAGTTTTTGGAACTTGGATGGGTCACGCAAGAAGTCAACAAGCTCGGTCACGTCCTCTTTGGCCTCATCGCAACCGGCAACGTCCACGAAAGTAATGTTGTTGGTGCTCTCATCGAGCATCTTGGCCTTGGACTTACCAAAACTGAACGCACCGCCTTTGCCGCCACCTTGCATCTGGCGCATAAAGAAGATCCAGACAGCGATCAACAGCAGCATCGGGAACCAAGACACAAAGATGCTCATCAACAGTGACGGCTCTTCACGCGCCTTGCCAGATACCTGCACACCGGCCTTCATCAGATCGGAAACCATCCAAAGGTCACCAGGTGATGTAAGCGTGTAAGGGCGGCCGTTGTCAGGGATGACATGCAACACGTCTCCTTGAACATCAACCTTGCGAATCTTGCCTGCTTGGGCATCATCCATAAACTGGGTGTAGCTCACAGACTCTTGTGCCGCTGGTCGCCCGTCAAACTGTCGGAAGACAGTAAATAGCACCAGGGCGATGACGACCCATACGGCGATCTTGGAAAATGAATTATTCACGGCCTAACTCCTGCTCGACATGCCTTCCCTGCCCCATAGCAGGGTTGCTTGTTTGTCACTGCAAATTGGTCTAACACACTTGGATTACCCATTCTAACTGGAACAGTCTAAATCGACCATTTATCCCGTCAGCATAACTGGGTAAGTGGTTATACAAAAACCACTGCGCTTGTCTCTATGGTCAGTCTACCGAACTCTGACCATAGACTGTAAAAATAGTTTCAATGGAATTCATAGCGTGAGGCTTTTAGCCATCGCCATTCAGGCATTAACCCAACGCCAGCAAATTGCCGACGTTGGAACCAATTGCAGTCATTTACGCTAATTTTCCATGGCATTGCTTGAATTTCTTACCACTACCGCACGGACACGGTTCATTACGGCCCACCTTGGCATAGGGGTTACGCACGGTTCCAGTGGCTGCAGCGGCTGCCGCAGCTGACCCTGTGTGCTCAGCTGCCGCCGATGATGCCCGCTGACCTGACGCCGGCTCAGCGAGCGCTTCGTCATAATCGGAGTGGTGGTACTGGACGTTTTGTACGTGCTGCTTTTCCGCTTCACGCTCAGCGGCTTCAACTTCTTCACGCCCTTGCACTTTGACGGTCAACAACAGCTTAGAAACATCATCACGCACGCGCTCAAGCATCATCGAGAACAGCTGAATCGCCTCGCGCTTGTACTCCTGCTTGGGGTTTTTCTGCGCGTAACCACGCAAATGGATGCCCTGACGCAAATGATCGAGTGCTGCCAAATGCTCGCGCCAATGGTTGTCGATCACCTGCAGCATGACCGACCGCTCAAAGGGGCGCCAGGTTTCTTCACTCACCTTGGCAATTTTTTCGGCATAGGCTTGTTGACCAGCCTTGACCACCAGATCGACGATATCCTCTTCGCCAAACTCTTTGGCGTTTTCCACCGTCTCCACGACCGGGACATGCAACTGCCAGTCCGACTCAAGGACGTTTTGCAAAGCGACAAGATCCCACTGCTCTTCAACCGATCCTTCGGGCACAAACTCATGCACCAAATCGGTCAGCGCCCCGTCGCGTAGACTGTCAACCTGCTCGCCAATATTGGTGCTCTCGAGTACCTCATTACGTTGACCATAAAGCACCCGACGCTGGTCATTGGCCACATCGTCATATTCGAGCAACTGTTTGCGAATGTCGAAGTTGCGTCCTTCGACCTTGCGCTGAGCCGACTCAATTGAACGGTTCACCATGCCTGCTTCGATAGGCTCGCCCTCGGGCAGTTTCAGGCGCTCCATAATGGCGCGCACGCGATCGCCGGCGAAGATACGCATAAGCGAATCATCAAGCGACAAGTAAAAGCGCGAAGAACCCGGATCACCTTGACGACCGGCACGACCGCGCAACTGATTGTCAATTCGACGCGACTCGTGGCGCTCGGTACCGATGATGTGCAAGCCACCCGCATCGAGCACTTGTTGGTGTAATGCGGCCCAACCATCGCGCAACTCAGCGATTTTTTGCTCGCGCGCTGCATCGTCTAGTGACTCTTCAGCGTTGGCCATCTCCACCTGTTTTTCGACGTTGCCACCGAGCACAATGTCAGTACCACGACCTGCCATGTTGGTAGCAATGGTAATTGCGTCAGGCTTACCCGCCTGCGCCACGATTTCAGCCTCGCGCGCGTGCTGCTTGGCGTTAAGCACCTCATGCTTTAGGCCTGCTTCGGTCAGCGCATTCGACAGTAGCTCGGAGCTCTCCACGCTCGTGGTGCCCACAAGCACAGGTTGACCACTTTCCTGGCACTGGCGAATGTCGTTCAGAATCGCGTTGTACTTTTCTTGTTCAGTCTTGTAGATCTGATCGTGCATGTCCTTACGGACCATGGGCTTGTTCGTCGGCACGATGACCGTTTCAAGGCTGTAAATCTCTTGAAACTCATAGGCTTCTGTGTCGGCCGTGCCCGTCATACCCGCAAGCTTGTCGTACATCCGGAAGTAGTTCTGGAATGTAATCGAGGCCAACGTCTGGTTCTCAAGCTGAATCTTGCAGTTCTCTTTGGCTTCAACCGCTTGGTGCAAGCCATCGGACCAGCGGCGCCCAACCATTAAGCGTCCCGTGAACTCATCAACAATCACCACTTCACCATCTTGCACAACATAGTGTTGATCGCGATGGAACAAGCTATGGGCACGTAGCGCCGACATCAGGTGATGCATCAGGGAAATATGGCGCGGATCGTAGAGCGACTGTCCTTCCGGCAAAAGCCCTTGCTCTGTGAGAACACGTTCGGCGTTTTCATGGCCGGCCTCTGACATGTAGACCTGATTGTTCTTTTCATCAACCCAGTAATCACCCTCGGGCTCTGGCTCGTTGGGCTTGGGCTCATGCTCCATGCGCTCAAGCATCGGCGGCACGGCATTAACTGCTTTGTAAAGCGCGGTGTGATCTTCGGCTTGGCCAGAAATAATCAGCGGTGTACGCGCCTCATCGATCAGGATCGAGTCAACCTCGTCAACAATGGCGAACACTAGACCGCGTTGGCGGCGGTCTTCAGCGCGATACTCCATGTTGTCGCGCAGGTAATCAAACCCGAACTCGTTGTTGGTACCGTAGGTAATGTCAGCGCGATAAGCAGCGCGCTTTTCTTCATTGCTTTGCTGCGGCACAACGACACCAACGCTCAGACCCATGAAGTTGTACAACTGCCCCATCCAGCCGGCATCGCGGCGAGCCAAATAGTCGTTGACGGTCACCACATGCACACCGCGTCCACTCAACGCATTCAAGTACACAGGCAACGTTGCCATAAGTGTCTTGCCTTCACCAGTACGCATTTCGGCAATCTTGCCGGTGTGTAACACCATGCCACCGATTAGCTGCACATCAAAGTGGCGCATACCGAAGACGCGCTGACTTGACTCACGAACCAACGCAAAGGCTTCCGGCAAAATGGCATCAAGCGATTCGCCGCCTTGCACCCTTTCTTTTAGTTTGCCCGACAAGGCTTGCAGCTCTTCATCCGTGAGCGCCTGCATCGAAGGCTCTAGGCCATTGATCCGTTTAACGTCTTTAGCGAGCTGTTTGAGCAACCGGTCGTTCCGGGTTCCCAAAACTTTCTTAATAAGAGATAACATGCGTGAGTGATCCTAGCGGTCTACCATTGCGCTAAACAAGTCCTCAAGTGTACCGCAGGCGCCTGTCTCACTGTGTGCTTGTCGAATTAACACCTGCCCAGAAGGTCATAGGGTCCAGACGCTTGCCCTTACGCTCAATCTCTAAGTGCAAGTGCGCTCCAGTGGCGTGCCCTGAGCGACCAACCTGTCCAATCATTTGTCCGGCTAGCACCTGCTGATTCTGTTGCACAAAAATTTTCTTGGCATGTGCATAACGCGACACCCAACCTTTGCCATGTTCGATCTCCACCACTCGACCGTAGCCGCGGCGCCATCCCGCGAAAATCACACGCCCGGGTGCCACCGAGACGATCGGTGTGCCAGCGGACGAGGCAATATCAAGACCGTAGTGGAAACGTCGCTGCTGTTTGATCGGATGATGTCTAAGGCCAAACCGTGAGCTAATGCGGTAGGGACCAGCAACCGGCCATGCCATGTAGCCTTGGCCAACAGATAGTCCACTAAAAAGCTCATGCAAGCGCTTAATTGATGGGGTAGCAGGCTCTGGGTCTATGTTTGCAAGGGCTTTGCCAGGCAGAACCGCAGCACCGAACACCAAGGTCGTCGCAACGACCCTCGACCATTTCACGGCTTTGGTGCTCATTTGATCAAAACACAACATTTGTTTCCCATGCAAAAGTTCGCTACCCTATCAGAGATCGTCAACTCATGGATCGACCTTGACAAAACCTACCGCCAGTCACGCGCTTGAATGGGCCGAGCAAGGACACCACGCCTCAGGCGTTATGTTGACAGCTCAACGCTTGATTGCCCTACAGGACATCATTGGGAAACAGCTTCCTGCGGCCATGAGAGGCGGGTTTGCTGTGGCCCAAGTCAAAGGTGTCGAATTAACGTTAATCGTCGATCATGCGGCCTTGGCAGCCAAGTTGCGACAATTAACACCGAGCCTGCTTAAACATATTCAGGATGGTGGCTGGCATGCCGAGTCTTTAAAAATCAAAGTGGCATCCAGACCGAATGCCCCCCCACCCTATCAAACCGAGCGGCAGGCGCAACCATTGGACGCGTCAGCACTTGGACATTTTGAGGCGCTTCGTCAGGAACTAAGACCCGGCCCACTGGCACAAGCCATCGATCGGCTGCTGTCACATCACAAGCGCTAAATACCTATAAAGCGCTCAGGTCAAGCGATCAAGACAAAAGCTCAGGCCAACTGCCAGTCGTTTCGAAATGCTGCGGGCACGGCCTCGACCGAATCAAAAGATACCAACTCCCAGGCAGAGGGATCAGCAATCAGATTGCGGGCCAATTGGTTGTTAATAGCATGCCCCGACTTGTTGGCCACATAACGAGCCAGCAGTGGTTTGCCGATTAAATATAGGTCGCCGATAGCATCCAGAATCTTGTGCTTGACGAACTCATCGTCATAACGCAAGCCTTCTTGGTTCAAGACCCGGAACTCGTCGACCACGATGGCATTCTCTAGGCTGCCACCGCGTGCCAGGCCCATAGAGCGCAACGCCTCGACTTCGTTGACAAACCCAAACGTGCGGGCTCGGGAAATTTCTTTGGCGTAAGACTGTTTCGCAAAATCCACTTCCGCGAAACCCGCTGTGGAGTCAATAGCCGGATGCTTGAAGTCAATGGAGAAGGACAGGGCAAACCCTTCATGTGGCTCTAAACGCGCCCACTTGGCATCTTTGCCTTCGCCCTCACGAACTTCGACGGGCTTGAGCACTCGAATGAACTTCTTTGGAAGTGTTTGCTCTTGTAAGCCAGCCGAGCGCAACAAATAGACAAACGTCGCCGAACTGCCATCCATGATGGGGACTTCTTCGGCTGACAGGTCAACATGTAAATTGTCGATTCCCAAACCAGCGAGCGCAGACATCAAATGCTCAACAGTGGACACGCGAGCTTGTCCTACCTGCAGCACAGAAGCCATACGGGTATCACTTACGTCGTCGGCTGTGGCCGGCAAATCCACCACGGGATCGAGGTCAACGCGATGAAACACGATACCAGTGCCGACTGCGGCAGGCCGTAACGTGAGTTCAACACGTTTGCCTGAGTGCAATCCGACACCAGTGGTACTGACAGCTTTCTTGATGGTGCGCTGCAAAAACATATAGATATCCAGATACTCACAACATACTGCGATTGTAACGTGAATCACGCCAAACGGTCGATGGCGGCCAAACCCGCCTACCGGGAAGTCAGGCAGGGGCGAGTCTGGCCCGCGACATGGTTAATGCCACGGGATGAGGGAATCCGCCGTCAAACCTTCAGCGCTTTTCCAGAACTAAACGGCTTAGTCTGCCTGGCGACGCAAGAAGGCTGGAATGTCGTAGTGCTCCATACCAGCAGTCTCAAGCGCACGCACCTGGGCCGAGGCCTGTGAGCGGGGGTTACGCAACACCGACGGCACATTCAGGTTGTCCTGTTGACCATTTGCAGTGGCACCCACAGCGTCATCGGTCCCTGTGCGCGTAGCGGTCTGGGTTTGGCTGTCGTGAACCAAGGTTGGGCGGGCACGACCCAAACCTGTTGCGACCACGGTCACTCGCAGGCTATCACCCATTGCTTCGTCATACGCGGTACCAAAGATCACCGTGGCGTCTTCTGCTGCAAAGCCACGGATGTGATCCATGATTTCGCGGGTTTCGCGCATCTTCAGTGAACGGCTAGCTGTGATATTCACCAAAACGCCGCGTGCACCTTGTAGATCGATGCCTTCAAGTAGCGGGCATGCCACGGCTTCTTCTGCCGCTGCAAGCGCACGGTTCTCACCGCTAGCGAGCGCTGTACCCATCATGGCCTTACCTTGCTCCCCCATGATGGTTTTAACGTCTTCAAAGTCAACATTGACGTTACCTTCGACGTTAATGATCTCCGCGATGCCAGCGCAAGCATTGTGCAACACATCGTCGGCGGCTTTGAAGCAGTCTTCCTGGGTGGCGTCATCATCCATCAAACCGTAGAGGTTCTCATTGAGCACAACAATCAAGGAATGCACGTGCTTAGACAACTCCTCGATGCCATCCTCAGACATCTTCACCCGACGGTTACCTTCAAAATCAAATGGCTTGGTCACCACACCCACGGTCAGGATACCGAGCTCCTTGGCCACTTCAGCCACGATGGGCGCTGCACCCGTGCCCGTACCACCACCCATGCCAGCGGTAATGAACACCATGTTTGCGCCGTTTAAGGCTGAACGAATCTCTTCGCGCGCCGTTTCTGCTGCCGCACGCCCTTGCTCAGGTTTAGCGCCTGCGCCCAAGCCTGTGCGGCCAAGACGAATCTGAACCGGCGCGCTTGTGGCGGCCAGCGCCTGGGCGTCCGTATTGGCGCAAACAAAATCGACGCCTTGAACACCAGACTTAATCATGTGTGCCACGGCGTTGCCGCCCGCGCCACCCACACCAACCACCTTAATGACGGTGGTTTTCTCTGCGTTATCCAACATTTCAAACATCATGATCGACTCCCTCAAGTCAAATTAAACAAACGACACTTCCCAAAAACACTTCTCAAACAACACTTCCTTCCACTGCCCTTGCCGTTGGTGCCGCCTAAAAAGCAGACAGCACCAACCACAATCTTTTGCGGCCATGCGCTAGTGCATGAACCACTCTTTCATTCGCGCCAACACGCGGGCAAAACTGCCGTTTTGTTGTGCAACCTTGTGGCCACGCAAACGTTGCAATCGGGCTTCACCAAGCAGGCCCATCACCGTGCTAAAGCGCGGGTTGCGCATCACGTCTGCCAAACCACCTGCGTATTCAGGCACTGCCACACGCACCGGCTTTAAGAACACGTCTTCGGCTAACTCCACAATGCCAGGTAAGGACGAGGTCCCACCGGTAAGCACAATGCCCGAGGCAAGCAAATCCTCGTAACCGGAGTCACGAACCACTTGCTGCACCAGACCAAACAGCTCTTCAACTCGCGGCTCAATGACCGCGCCAAGCGCTTGTCGATTGACTTGGCGCGGGCCTCGATCACCTAGGCCTGGCACTTCAACCATGTCGTTGGGACTAGCAAGCACCTGTTTGGCAATGCCGTAACGTAGTTTGATGTCTTCTGCATCAGGCGTTGGTGTGCGCAACATGGCCGCGATGTCGCTCGTGATCTGGTCACCGGCGATCGGCAACACCGCCGTGTGACGGATCGCCCCGCCGGTATAGATCGCAACATCGGTTGTGCCGCCACCAATATCGACAAGCACCACCCCGAGCTCACGTTCATCAGGCGTCAGGCAAGTCAAGCTTGAGGCCAGCGGTTGCAAAATAAGGTCTTGGACCTCTAGCCCGCAGCGACGCACGCATTTCACAATGTTTTGTGCGGCACTGACCGATCCTGTAACAATGTGCACCTTGACTTCGAGGCGTAGTGCGCTCATGCCAATCGGTTCACGAATGTCCTCTTGACCGTCAACGATGAACTCTTGCGTCAGGACATGCAGCACTTGCTGATCGGTCGGAATATTGACCGCTTTGGCGGTCTCCAGCACACGGGCAACATCGGTTGTCGTGACCTCTTTATCTTTAACGGCGACCATGCCACTAGAGTTAAAACTACGAATGTGATTGCCAGCAATACCCGTGTAGACATCCCGGATCTTGCAGTCCGCCATCAGCTCGGCTTCCTCAAGCGCTCGCTGAATCGAGTTGACAGTGCTTTCGATATTGACAACCACGCCCTTGCGCATGCCCTTGGACTCATGCTGCCCAAGCCCGAGCACTTCGAACCCGCCATCTGGCAGGACTTCAGCGACCACCGCCACTACCTTGGTGGTTCCGATATCAAGAGCGACGATCAAGTCTTTGATGTCACGAGTCATGGTTTTACCGTTTGTTGTTTGGATTGACGGGTGTTGGCAATTGCGCCAACGTTATTGCAAAGCCATTGGGGTAACGCAGATCCACACGCTCGACCGACTGTCCCTTTAGCTGCGCTGCGGCCTGCGGCCAGTTGCGCACAAATCGCTCGATGCGCTCGCCAAACGACACCGCGCCAGGCACACCAGCTTGGGGGTCGGCTGTCTCGGCGCCCGGATCGCGCCCGAGTATCAGCGTCACACCATTGGATAAAGTCGCTTGCAAGGCGTATCGGTCGTTCAGACTGAGTTGCTCGACGCTTAACCCCAATTTCTCGAACCACTGCCCGAGCTCGGCATAGCGCTGCACCAGCAACGAGGCTGAACCTTCCGGACCATAGAACTGGGGCAACGCCGTTTGATCGTCGAGCACCGCCCGATTGGCTGTGAACACCTCGCCCCAGCCATTTAGCAATTGGTTCTCGTTCCACAACGCCAGTGGTTCCTGCTCTTGGATATCGACATGCAACTCGTTGGGCCAGACCCGCTTGACATTGACCTCGCGCACCCAAGGTGCCGATTCGAATGCTTCGCGCGCCTGCGCCAAGTCCATGCTGAAAAAGTTCCCTTCTAGTCTGCTGGCTATCGCGCTGCGCACCACATCGGGCGACACGTAATCGAAGGCAGCCGGCGTGTTGGGTGAAATCACAATGCGCTTGATATCGAATGCCGGCAGTCTGAGTACCCAGAACAATGCCGCCACTAAAAAGGCGAGCACCGCCAACACCATCAACAGGTTGGCCGCGGCATTGATCAATCGGGCTTCGTTCCACACGTAACACCCCTATGCCTGATCAGTTCGGTCACGCTGCTCTACCTTGCAACGCGCCTGACTGAGGATTCGTATACACAGCTGACCAAAACTCAGGCCAGCCTCTTTGGCTGCCATGGGCACGAGCGAGTGACCCGTCATGCCAGGCGAAGCGTTCATTTCAAGTAACCATGGCTTCATATCCGCATCGAGCATTAAGTCGGCGCGGGCCCAACCCTCACATGCCAACGCCTGGTATGCGCGTACGGCAATCTCGCTGATTTGTTGCTGCAAGGTTTCGGACACAGGCGCCGGGCACAAATACTGCGTCTCGTCAGAGAAGTACTTGCTTTGGTAATCGTAGTTACCACCTGGCGCGATAATTTCCACAATGGGTAATGCCATGGACTGCGGACCTGCACCGATGACCGCCACCGTCAGTTCACGACCGGCAACAAACCGCTCGGCCAAAATCGTGTCATCGAACTGACGAACCGCCTCATAAGCCGCTTGGAGTTGCTCACGCTCAGTCACCTTGGCCAAGCCAATGGTTGAACCCTCATTGGGTGCTTTCAGAATCAAAGGCAAGCCCAACGCTTCGGGCAAATCGTCCAA
>Ga0209953_1000723_pt1 | contig 11362 bp, 9 predicted proteins | sample SalPonred_H2O_MG_FD_185713 | JGI IMG/M metagenome (GOLD analysis project Ga0209953, IMG submission 185713) | Salt pond water microbial communities from South San Francisco under conditions of wetland restoration - Salt Pond MetaG... | ecosystem: Environmental > Aquatic > Non-marine Saline and... | reverse complement strand
TTCCGATACGGATAGTTTTTCCATTGAAGGCATCGTTGTCGGATTGATTCGAGCCACACCAATCAATTAGTGATTAGCGATTAGCGACTAACGTTTAACGAGCAACACCGTACCGACCCGCGACCCGCTGGCCTGCTTGTTAGTCGTCTTTTGAGAATCGCTCGATGGCTCGCCGATTGCGTTTGGTTGGGCGTCCAGCAAGCGCCCGGGAAGGCTCAGTGTAAAACCGGCGCTTCTCTGCAGCCGCTTGTCTAGCCAGTTGGCTCTCCAACGTCTCATCGTAGAGCAGCTGAGCAAGCGAAGCTGAACGCCTCACCGCATCCAAAAACCTCACAAAAACTTCGATCCGGTCATTACCGCGTTGGACCCGAACTTTGTCGCCTATTTTGATTTGACGGGCTGGCTTGACGCGATCACCGTTGACATGAACCCGACCGAGTTCAATTGCTTCAGTGGCCAGGGAGCGCGATTTAAAAAATCGCGCTGCCCATAACCACTTGTCTAATCGAAGGTTATCCGTCGACGCTTCCAAATACCATCCACACTAGTGTTTGATAACTGGGTTGACCGACTTAGTGGCCTCAGCTGAGCTCACTACTGGTTCGGCAGCCGCTTCTTCAGGCAACTCGTCAGGCATCCTCTCTAAGGCGACTTCGAGAGCCTTATCAATCCACTTGATTGGTACGATTTCCAGGTGGTTTTTGATATTGTCAGGGATCTCTGCCAAGTCCTTGACGTTCTCTTCGGGAATCATCACGGTCTTGATACCCCCACGGCGGGCGGCAAGTAACTTCTCTTTAAGCCCACCGATCGCCAAAACCTCACCACGCAGCGTGATTTCACCGGTCATGGCCACGTCGGCACGCACAGGAATACGGGTCAACGCCGAGACAATAGCGATCGTAATCGCCACACCCGCTGATGGACCATCCTTGGGCGTGGCGCCTTCAGGTACGTGAACGTGCATGTCTCGCTTCTCGAAAACGACATCGGCAACACCCAAGCGACGGGCACGTGCACGAACCACACTGCGAGCTGCCTCAACCGACTCTTTCATGACGTCACCCAATGAGCCCGTCCGAATGATGGCGCCTTTACCAGGCATATCAGCCACCTCGATGGTCAGTAAATCGCCACCCACCTCAGTCCAAGCCAAGCCGGTGACTTGCCCGATCTGATTGTCTTTCTCTGCCATGCCGTAACTGAATCGACGCACACCCAAGTAATCGTTGAGATTGTCGCCATTGACCACAATGGTTTCAGCTGACGCTTGTGCCTTAGAGGCCTTACGGGCGGCGGTACGTGATGTTCCTGCGGGCACATGAGCCACCAGCTGCTTGACTACCTTACGACAAATCTTACCGATTTCACGCTCTAGTGATCGCACACCAGCTTCACGCGTGTAGTAGCGCACCATGTCTTGCAGCGCACTGTCCTCTACCGACAGCTCTTCGGGTCGCAAGCCATTGTTCTTCATAAGCTTGGGTAACAAGTGATCCTTTGCGATGTGGATTTTTTCATCTTCGGTGTAACCCGCCAAGCGGATGACTTCCATCCGATCGAGTAAGGCCGGTGGGATGTTCAGTGTGTTGCTCGTCGCCACAAACATCACGTCAGACAAATCAAAATCGACTTCCACATAGTGATCTTGGAAGGTATGGTTTTGCTCTGGGTCTAACACCTCGAGCAAGGCTGAAGCGGGATCGCCTCGGAAATCCATGCCCAATTTGTCAATTTCATCTAATAAAAACAAGGGGTTACGCACGCCCACTTTGGACATGTTTTGTAAGATCTTGCCAGGCATTGAACCGATGTAGGTGCGGCGGTGACCGCGAATCTCAGCCTCATCCCGAACACCACCCAAAGCCATGCGAACAAACTGGCGGTTCGTCGCCTTGGCGATAGATTCACCAAGCGATGTTTTACCCACTCCGGGTGGTCCGACCAAGCACAAAATCGGTGCCTTGACCTTATCAACACGTTGTTGAACAGCTAAGTACTCAACGATACGCTCCTTGACCTTTTCAAGGCCGTAGTGATCGTCATCCAAAACAGTCTCAGCGTGAGGCACGGAATAGTTGATGGTGCTCTTTTTGCGCCATGGCAATCCGATGACGGTGTCAATATAGTTGCGCACCACGGTCGCCTCAGCGGACATGGGTGACATCATCTTCAACTTTTTGAGTTCGGTATCGACCTTTCTACGGGCTTCTTTGGGCAGTTTGGCCGATTCGATCCGCTTTTCAAGCTCCTCGATATCAGCACCCTCTTCGCCCTCACCTAACTCTTTTTGAATCGCTTTGACTTGCTCATTCAGATAATAGTCACGCTGACTTTTTTCCATCTGCTTCTTAACACGTCCGCGGATGCGCTTTTCGACCTGCAGAATATCGATTTCTGTCTCGAGTTGCGCCAAGAGGTTTTCCAACCGCTCCGCCGTGTCCATGACTTCTAGCATCTGCTGTTTTTGCTCGAGCTTGAGCGGCAGATGGGCAGCAATGGTGTCAGCCAAGCGACTGGCGTGGTCAATACCCGCGAGCGAGGTCAAAACCTCAGGCGGAATTTTCTTATTGAGTTTGACGTAGGTTTCGAACTGGCTAACGATGGCGCGCCGCAAAGCCTCGACCTCAGCACCGCTGAGCTCTTCAGGCGTCACGGGCATCACGTCAGCACCAAAATGGCTTTCAGCGTCATCAATAGAAAGCACGCGAGCGCGCTGAGTTCCTTCGACGAGCACTTTGACCGTGCCGTCAGGCAATTTCAACATCTGTAAGATGGTCGCCAAACAGCCAATCTCGTACACATCCTCTGGCGTTGGATCGTCCTTACTAGCCGATTTCTGGGCCGCCAACATGATGTTTTTGCCACCTTCCATGGCAGCCTCAAGCGCCCGAATCGAACGCGGGCGGCCTACGAAAAGAGGGATGACCATGTGTGGGAAAACCACCACATCGCGTAGTGGTAAGAGGGGCAACGTGATGCGTTGCGCAGGCAGTAAATTTTGACCAGACATAGATAATTGTCCTGTTTAAATGTCGTTCGAACAAAAGCGGTCCGAACGGATTCGCTAACTATGTTAGTGATATTGGGACAATAGCGTAAAAATCAAGTTCAGGCAGCAGCGTCCCGAACTTTACGGGGGCTTGTTTTTTTATCCGCCGCGGCTTTAACTGGCTCTTCGAAAACGAGCACAGGCTCGCTCTTACCGTCTATCGCCGCTTCATTCAAAACCACACGCTTGACGTTGGTACGTGACGGCAAGTCGTACATCACGTCTAGCAGAGAAGCTTCGAGAATCGATCTCAAGCCACGCGCACCGGTTTTACGGCGGATGGCTTTGCGGGCGATCGCATGTAGCGCCTCGGCTTCGATTTCCAGCTCAACGCCTTCCATTTCAAATAGTTTTTGAAACTGCCTGACAAGAGAGTTGGTTGGCTCTGTCAAAACCCGCACGAGTGTGTCTTCAGTCAGTTCGGATAGTGTCGCAATCACCGGAAGTCGACCCACTAGCTCCGGAATCAAGCCAAATTTAACCAAATCCTCCGGTTCTACCGACAAGAACGTATCACCAGCACCTTTTTCACTTTTGGCAGCCACCGACGCACCAAAACCGATGCCACTGCGCTCGGTTCGATCCAGAATGACCTTTTCTAGACCGTCAAAGGCACCACCCACGATGAACAACACATTAGTGGTATCCACTTGGACAAAATCCTGATTAGGATGTTTGCGACCACCCTGGGGGGGCACGGAAGCAACAGTGCCCTCAATCAACTTAAGCAAGGCCTGTTGAACACCCTCGCCAGATACGTCACGAGTAATGGATGGATTATCAGATTTACGCGAAATCTTGTCGATTTCGTCGATGTAGACAATCGCCCGCTGCGCCCGATCGACGTCGTAAGAGCAGTTTTGAAGCAGCTTCTGGATGATGTTTTCCACGTCCTCACCGACATAGCCGGCTTCGGTCAACGTGGTGGCATCAGCCATGACAAAAGGCACGTCGAGTTGACGAGCAAGCGTCTGCGCCAATAAGGTCTTACCGGAGCCTGTTGGGCCAATCAGCAGAATATTACTTTTGCTGAGTTCGACCTCATCGCCCTTGGCTTGGCCGTGTCGCAAGCGCTTGTAGTGGTTGTAAACCGCAACCGCAAGAACCCGTTTCGGGGCGTCTTGACCGATTACGTATTTATCAAGAAAAGCTTTGATCTCAGCCGGCGTTGGTAGCTCGGTTTTCACCGCATCACGGGTGCTGGCTTCCATTTCGTCACGAATGATGTCGGTACACAGATCAACGCATTCGTCGCATATGAAAACGGAGGGCCCAGCAATGAGTTTGCGAACCTCATTTTGCGTCTTATTACAAAACGAGCAGTTCAAGGGTTTGGCAGGCGTCGAAGCTTTTTTATCGGTCATTGGCGTTTTGGTCAGAATTAGCCAGCATCGGCTCGTGTGGTCAACATTTTGTCAATAATGCCATAGGTGACGGCCTCTTCAGCTGACATGAAATTATCTCTTTCCGTGTCTAGCTCGATCTGACTCACCGGTTGACCTGTTTGCTCTGCCAGCATTTGGTTCAGACGCTCTCTCAAACTCAAGATCTCTTTCGCCTGAATTTGGATATCTGAAGCCTGGCCTTGAGCGCCTCCCGAAGGCTGGTGAATCATAATGCGGGAGTTGGGCAATGCAAACCGCTTTTCCTTGGCGCCTGCGGCCAACAGAAACGCTCCCATGCTTGCTGCAATCCCCGTGCACAGTGTCGATACATCGGGCTTGATAAAACGCATGGTGTCATACATCGCCAACCCAGCGTAAACAGAGCCACCTGGGGAGTTGATATATAAGCCAATGTCCTTGTCCGGATTCTCGGACTCGAGAAATAGCATCTGCGCCACGACCAAATTAGCGGATTGATCATGGACCGGACCCACTAAGAAGATCACACGTTCTTTTAACAGCCGTGAATAGATGTCATACGAACGCTCCCCCCGGCCAGATTGCTCCACAACCATAGGGATGTAGCCTAAGCCGCTGGGCGTGACTGACTCGCCACCGTGCATAGAAGCGTAGAAATCGGTGAACCCACTCATACTCATTTGCTTTGACCTCGATGTGCGATAAATACTGACAGAACTTGTGGTGATGACGGGCAACAGGACTTAGGCGGCTTGCCCTTGCGTGCCCATCAGCTCATCAAACACCACAGCGTCTTCCTCGACCTTGGCATTGGCCAAGATGTGATCAACCACATTGTCTTCAAGCACAATGGATTCGATCTCAGCGCGTCGTTGCCGATCAGATAGGTAATAGCTCACCACTTGAGCGGGCTGCTCATAGTTCTGGGCAAACATTTCGATTTTTGCTTTCACCTGCTCAGGCTTGGCCTGCAGCTCCAGCTGACGGATCAGCTCACCAATCATAAGACCTAATTTGACCCGGCGAGTAGCTTCCTCAGCGAACGTCTCAGGCGGAATGGGTACGGAATCTGCGTTTGGCAATCCCCGGTTCTTGAGCTCTTCTCGAGCCGCTTTGACCCGGTTTTCAGCTTCTGCGTCAACCAAGGCTTTTGGCACGTCAAATGTCGCAGCCGCCAATAACGCTTCCATCACGCTACCTTTGGTGCGAGACGCGGTGCGCGACTGCACTTCTCGCTCTAGGTTGTTGCGGATGTCGGCTAGCAGCTTATCCACGTCGCCTTCGGCTTGTCCAAGCGAGGTTGCAAAGGCTTCATCAACAGCCGGAAGCTCGGGACGCGCCACTTCTTTGACCGTGATGGTGAACTCGGCGGTTTTACCGGCCACCTCCTGCCCACCGTAATCGGCTGGGAAGGTTAGTGGAAAGGTCTTTTCCTCGCCCGCTTTCATGTCGCGAACCGCTGCCTCAAATTCCGGCAACATGCGACCTTTCCCGATCACAAAAGCGAAGTCTTCCGCCGAACCGCCCTCGAAAGGCACACCCTCTATTTTGCCAACAAAGTCGATCTTGACTTGATCATTGTCTGAAGCTGCACGATCGACCTCGCCGACATATTCAGCCCGTTGCTCGCGCAAGATGTTCAGGGTCTTATCGATTTCGGCATCAGTGACCTCGCAAACCGCCTTTTTAACGGACAAAGTGCTTGCGTCGGGCAATGTGATTTCCGGATACACCTCGAATGTTGCCTCAAATGCCAACGTGTCCTCGGGAACACCCTCTTGCTTGGGTTCTAGAGAGGGCGAACCAGCGACTTTAAGGCCTGTTTTCTCGAGCGACTCTTCCAACGCCTGGCCAACCTTTTGATTGATCACGTCATAACGGATGCTAGGGCCATGCGAGCGTTCGACGATCGACATCGGCACCTTGCCCGGACGAAAACCCGCCGATTTTGCGGTCTTGGCCACTTTTTTCAGCTCTTTTTTTACTTCCTGCTCAATATCAGCCAGGGCAACAGAGACTTCAATTCGGCGCTCAAGGCCTTCAAGCGTTTCAACCACGGGTTGCATAGATAGGTCACCAACTCGATCAAGTCGGGGCTAGAGAAAACCATAGCCCCGGGGTTTTAAAATGGTGCGAAGGGCGGGACTCGAACCCGCACACCCGTTAAGGCGTCAGGACCTAAACCTGGTGCGTCTACCAATTTCGCCACCTTCGCAGTCGCAGTGATTGTAGCGCACACGAAGACCTTGGTTTGCACAAACCCCCAGAGCCCCGGAGTAAGGCTAAAATCGCTCTATGAACAAACGCCTGAATTCGTTGCAGCCCTACCCTTTTGAGAAGCTTCGCGGCCTGCTTGCAAGCGCACAGCCACAAACCACTGGGTTGCCTCTAATTGACCTGTCGATTGGGGAACCCAAACACGCTGCGCCACTGTTGGCTAAACAAGCGATGATGGACTCCCTAGAGGGTCTTTCAGGTTATCCACCAACCAAGGGAAGCGATCACCTGAGACAAGTGATCGCTTCGTGGCTGGAAAACCGCTTTGAACTACCCAAGGTTGACCCTCAGTCTCAAGTGCTTCCTGTGTTGGGCTCTAGAGAAGCCCTATTCGCGTTTGCCCAAGTGGTCGTTGACGGCGACAAAGGGGGTTGGGTTGTTTGCCCAAATCCCTTCTACCAAATCTATGAAGGCGCAGCCCTGCTAGCAGGGGCGAAACCGTATTACGTCAATGGCGATCCAGCCAACAATTTTTTATCGAATTGGCGCTCAGTGCCGGATGACGTTTGGCGTGACACCCAGCTTCTGTACGTTTGCAGTCCGGGCAATCCCGCGGGCGGCGTGATGGGTCTTGATGACTGGGATGAGCTCTTCTCACTCGCTGACAAGCACGACTTTGTGATTGCCTCAGACGAGTGTTACAGCGAAATTTATCTCGACGAGTCTGCCCCGCCGATGGGCGGCTTGCAAGCCGCTAACAAGCTGGGACGCACGGACTTCAGGCGATTGGTGACCTTCTCCAGCTTATCCAAACGTTCAAACTTGCCCGGCCTGCGCTCTGGCCTTGTGGCCGGTGACGCCTCGTTATTGAAGGCATTTTTACTTTATCGAACGTATCACGGCAGCGCGATGTCACCGCTGGTTGCCGCCGCGAGTATCGCGGCCTGGCAGGACGAAGGCCATGTGAAAGAAAATCGACAGGCCTATCGCGAAAAGTTTGACGCTGTGCTTCCTACCCTATCGCCCGTGTTAGACGTAGAGCGGCCCGACGCCTCCTTTTATCTGTGGGCCAGCACACCGATCGATGATGCCCAGTTCACGCACGATTTGCTTGACCAGCAAGCGGTTCGCGTCTTACCCGGCAGCTATGTATCGCGCCATGCCCATGGGACAAATCCCGGCCAAAACCGGATTCGTATCGCGCTCGTGGCACCAATAGAGGAATGCATTGAAGGCGCCAAACGAATCGCAGCTTTTAGCCAATCGATTGTTTAAAATGCAGCGGGTTTTAGATAGGGTTTGATCGATTGACCATCAGATATTGGCTACACTGCGAAACAAACCACTGAACCTCCCCCCAACTGAAGGAAGAAGCAAACAATGACTCTTGATCTGCAAACCACCATCGACCGCGCTTGGGAAGACCGCGCTTCATTGTCACCGCAGACGGCGGTCGCCGCCGTTCGCGAAGCGGTCGAACACGCCATCGATGCCCTCGATCAAGGCACGATGCGGGTCGCAGAAAAGCAAGGTGATGACTGGGTGGTCAATCAGTGGTTGAAGAAAGCCGTGCTGTTGTCGTTTCGTTTAAGCGACAATGCTGTCATGGGCGATGGATCCATGCAGTTCTTTGACAAAGTCCCATTGAAGTTCGCCGGCTATGGCGATCATGCTTTTGCGGCTGGTGGTTACCGTGTGGTTCCGCCTGCCGTGGCCCGTCACGGTTCCTTTATTGGCAAGAATGTGGTCTTGATGCCTTCTTACGTCAATATCGGGGCGTATGTTGATGAGGGCACCATGGTTGATACATGGGCCACTGTCGGCAGCTGCGCTCAAATTGGCAAGAACGTTCACCTCTCCGGTGGCGTGGGCATTGGTGGCGTTTTGGAGCCCCTGCAAGCCAATCCAACGATCATTGAGGACAATTGTTTTATCGGTGCTCGTTCTGAGGTCGTCGAAGGGGTGGTTGTCGAAGAGAACTCGGTTTTGGCCATGGGCGTTTTCCTGTCGCAAAGCACGCGCATCTACGATCGTGAAACCGGTGAGATCAGCTTCGGACGCGTGCCACCAGGATCTGTCGTGGTGCCGGGTTCCTTACCGTCTGAGGACGGAACACACAGCCTGGCCTGCGCGGTGATTGTGAAACGTGTCGACGCCCAAACACGAGCAAAAACTAGCATCAATGACCTTTTAAGGACTTAAGTTAACATGAGCGAATCAACTGTCTTGCACCGTGTCAAACAGCTTATCGAGCGCCATTCCGTCACCCCAGAAGATGACGGCTGCCAAGACATGCTCATGGAAGCGTTGGCGCCGCTAGGCTTTAGCGGTGAGACATTTGAGCGAGCCGGCACTAAAAATCTGTGGGCCCGACGCGGGTCAAATGCACCACTGGTGGTTTTTGCGGGTCATACCGATGTGGTGCCCACAGGGCCACTGGCGCGTTGGAATACGGATCCTTTTGTGGCCACCATCAAAGACGGCAAGCTCTTTGGGCGTGGTGCTGCTGACATGAAGAGTTCTATTGCAGCCTTTGTGACCGCTGCAGAAGAGTTCGTGATGGCCCATCCTGACCACAAAGGCTCAATTGCTTTGCTGATCACCTCAGATGAAGAGGGACCGGCAACCGACGGGACGGTCATGGCATGTGAGGCGCTCAAAGCGCGTGGCGAAACCCCAGACTTTTGCATTGTTGGCGAACCCACCTCGGTTGATACGCTCGGTGACACCATAAAAAATGGTCGGCGTGGATCCATGTCAGGTAAGCTCACCATCAAAGGCAAACAGGGTCACATTGCTTACCCGCACTTGGCGCACAACCCGATTCACGACGCTGCGCCTGCGATTCAGTCGCTTGTGAACGAGCGTTGGGATGACGGCAATGAGTACTTCCCCGCGACAAGTTTTCAGGTGTCAAACATTCATGGCGGCACAGGAGCTAGCAACATCATCCCCGGTGATGTGGTGATCGACTTTAACTTTCGATTTTCCACGGAAAGTACCGTGCAAACCCTACAAACGCGTGTCCACGACCTATTGGATGCACACAAAATCACGTATGACCTTGACTGGTCCGTCAGCGGTCAGCCATTCTTAACGCCCAAAGGTGAGCTCAGCCAAGCGTTAAGCGATGCCATCAAAGCAGAAACAGGCACAACAACCACGCTATCCACCACCGGTGGCACCTCCGATGGTCGTTTCATTGCGCAGATTTGCCCGCAAGTGGTCGAGTTCGGACCCCTTAACGCCACGATCCATCAAGTCAATGAAAACATCGCGGTCAACGAACTCGAACCCTTAAAAAACATCTACCGTCGCACACTTGAGCACCTGCTGGATTCATGACGGCCAGCACATCTTTAACCGAACCGCTTGGCGAATTGGTAACCGTCCGGGACTGGTTGCGCTTTGCCGTTAGCGAAATGCACAGACACAACGTGTGTTTTGGTCAAGGCACCGATAACGCTTGGGATGACGCTGTCTTTTTGGTCCTTCGCAGCCTAGATCTCCCCATTGATCAGTTAGAGCCCTATTTAGGCGCTAGACTCCTGCCATCTGAGAGACAAACGTTATTGCATGCGCTTTATCTGCGTTGCGAATTACACACACCAACACCCTACATTCTTTCTGAGGCTTGGCAGCAAGGTTATCGCTTTGAAGTTTCGCCGTCGGTTCTTGTCCCGAGATCGCCGATCGCCGAGCTTCTGGTCAACGGACTTTCCCCTTGGGTTGACGAGCCTGAATCAATCTCACGAATGGCGGATATCTGCACCGGCTCGGGATGCTTGGCTATTCTCGCTGCCCTACACTTCCCCAATGCGCATGTTGACGCCACGGATTTATCCGAGGCCGCCTTGACAACGGCACGCCGCAACATCGATGCCTATGCAGTGGCGCACCGGGTTAAGACCCATGCTGGTGATATGCTGGCCGCCTTGCCGGACGGTCAAACCTATGACGTAATTATTTGCAATCCGCCGTACGTCAACCAGGCGTCGATGACCGACTTACCGGCTGAATTTTTGCATGAACCCAACATGGCACTGGCCGGTGGCGAAGACGGCATGGCATTGATCAAACCACTCATGGCAAACATTGCCAACAAACTAACCCCAGAAGGATATCTTTTGCTGGAAATCGGACACGAACGCCCCTATTTTGACAAAGCCTTCCCGGCGTTGTCTCCCCTTTGGATTGACACCCTAGCCACGGAGCAAAACGTTTTGCTCATCCGAGCGGATCAGTTCTCGACGTGATCAGAGCCGATCACCTAAACATACGTCGAGGCACCCAAGTCCTGTTTGATGATGCCGAGTTTATGGTTCATGCCGGCGAACGGGTGGGTCTGGTTGGAAGAAACGGCAGTGGCAAGTCCACTTTATTTGCCGTCATCAAAGGGCAAGTTGAAATCGATGCCGGCGACATCACCTACCCAGACAGCTGGCGGCTGGCTTGGGTAGAGCAAATGATCGGTGACATGGATCGGCCAGCGCGTGAGCATGTCATTGACGGCGACCGCTTATTACGCGAACTACAAGCGCAACGCGCGTTGGCCGAAACCGAATCGGCGAGCGGTGAGACCATCGCGGAGCTGGAAGGTGCATTGGACCAAGCTGGTGCTTGGCAAGCGAATGCCCGAGCCGAAGCTCTGTTGGCCGGACTCGGCTTCTCTGCCGATCAATGGATGGCGCCTGTGGGTTCGTTTTCAGGGGGCTGGCAAATGCGTATT
>Ga0209953_1000722_pt1 | contig 11366 bp, 11 predicted proteins | sample SalPonred_H2O_MG_FD_185713 | JGI IMG/M metagenome (GOLD analysis project Ga0209953, IMG submission 185713) | Salt pond water microbial communities from South San Francisco under conditions of wetland restoration - Salt Pond MetaG... | ecosystem: Environmental > Aquatic > Non-marine Saline and... | reverse complement strand
ACCTGCTGCTGCGCAAGTACAGCAAGCAACGCCTGCTCCTGAAGCACAAGAGAAGCAAGAAAAGACAGCATCGCAAGAGACTCAAACAACGGCTGTGACTGAAACGACATCGCCGGCAGCTGCGCCCACGCCCGCGCCCACGCCTGAAACGACCGCGGTTACGACCACCTACTCACCCGATTCGGTGGTTATCCCCGCCTCTTCTGCCATGTCGGACACGGACAAAGACTCTCTGCGCAAACTCGTGAATCAAGCGGGTTTGCAATGGGTTGAAAGCGACACGACCCGGGTCAAAGAAGCACAGGCAACCATCCTCGAACAGACGCCGACCAAGCTAGGGCGCGAACCAAAGACCACTACTGTGGTTAGCCCAAAACCCTTGGTACAGGTAGAAACGCAGCCGCCGACTTAATACGACGGATCACCATCCTAGAACCCATATGGGTTCTAGGATGGCAAAGAGCCCACCAGGTTTTAAATCTGTTGGGCTTTTTTATTAGGCGTTATTTAAATGATTCAGGAGGTGCTTCACATGGCTCTAGGCTAAATCAGGAGGCAAAAGGCTCAAGCGCTAGACCAAATGAAAAGCAAACATGGCGGCACTTATCAAGCTGTTTTTGAAGTTGGTATTTCAACAGCTTGGTTCATAAAAAGCCCCATCATGGTCGAGAGCTCATCACGTAACTGACGACGATCCACAACCATGTCAATGGCACCCGTTTGCAGCAAAAACTCTGCTCGCTGAAAACCTTCGGGCAATTTTTCTCGAACTGTTTGTTCAATGACTCGAGGACCGGCAAAGCCAATCAGCGCTTTGGGTTCAGCAATAACAACATCGCCCACAAACGCGAAACTAGCCGATACCCCACCCATGGTCGGATCAGTCAGTACGCTGAAAAACGGTAACCGATGTGCTGATAACTGAGTCAACGCGGCATTGGTTTTTGCCATCTGCAACAAAGAAAACAAGCTTTCCTGCATGCGTGCCCCGCCAGAGGCAGCCACACAGATGAAGGGCGTACGTTGTTCAATCGCTGCTTTGACGCCCAACGCGAAGCGTTCACCGACCACGGAACCCATGGATCCGCCCATAAAATCGAATTCAAAGCACGACAACACGCATGGGACGCCGTTTATTGACCCGCTGGTGGTCACTAGTGCATCAGTCTCACCCGTTTGTTTCACGGCTTCGTGAAGGCGGTCAGGATACTTCCGTGAATCTCGGAATTTAAGCGGATCCATGGATCGAGTCGTTTGCCCTATCTCATGGCGTCCCTCTAAGTCCAGTAAAGAGTCGATGCGTGCCCTGGCACCAATCCGCATGTGGTGATCACATTTCGGGCAAACATGTAGGTTGGCTGCCAGATCCTCGTTATAAAGAACGGATTCGCATGAGGGACATTTGACCCAAAGGCCTTCGGGAACCCGGCGGGCATTGTTGTCCGCGCTCTTATTAATGCGCGGTGGTAATAATTTTTCTAACCAGCTCATCTTTTTATCTGTGGCCTTTGCTTGATTGTGTCTTAGGCGGGTTGCTTAACGGCTTGATCGAGTGCCACACGTATCTCGTTTAGCCATTCGCAACCAGCGGTGATAGCGGCCTCAGTCTGTTGCGCTTTCTCAAGCGGTTGATAGGCTTTATTCATGATGTCAATGAGCTTGCTACCGATAACCACGGCATCAGCCACTTCGGCAACCTTGACCGCGGTAGCGGCATCGCCAATGCCAAACCCAACACCCACGGGTAATGTCACGTGTGCACGGATCCGTTCCAACTGCTCGGCGACATCGTTCGTATCCAAGTGTCCCGCACCCGTCACTCCACGTAACGACACATAGTAGACATATCCCTTGGCGATTCGGCTAACTGCCTCGATCCGGGCGTCCGTAGAGGTCGGTGCCAGTAAAAAGATAGGTGCCAAGTCATGTGCGGCTAGCATCTCACCAAACGGTTTGACCTCTTCTGGGGGGTAGTCGACCACTAGCACACCGTCGACGCCGGCTTGAGCGGCTCGCTCAACAAACGTTTGCTGACCCAATCGCTCGATCGGATTTGCGTATCCCATCAAAACAATGGGTGTTTCGGTGTCGGTTTGGCGAAATGTTTTGACCATTTCTAGGACATGACTCAAACCAATACCCTGGGAAATGGCATGCTCAGCCGCCTTTTGAATGATTGGCCCATCAGCCATCGGATCCGAAAAAGGAATACCTAATTCGATGACATCGGCACCCGCTTTAACCAAACCATGCATCAATGGCACGGTCGATTCGGGCAAGGGGTTACCCGCCGCAATGTAGGGGATCAGTGCTGATCTCGATGCGGCGCGCGCCTTGTCAAACGCAACCGATATTCTCTCAATAGTCACGACGAAGTCCTTTACAGTTCCATACCGGCTTGTTGCGCCACGGTATTGATGTCTTTGTCACCTCGACCAGACAGATTCACCAAAATAATTTGGTCTTTGGACAGGGTGGGTGCCAAACGTGCGGCCTCTGCCAGCGCGTGTGCTGTCTCAAGGGCCGGAATGATACCCTCTATTCGGCAGCAGGTATGGAAAGCCTCGAGTGCCTCCTCGTCGTTGATACCGACATAGCTTGCCCTGTTCGTGTCTTTCAACCACGCATGCTCTGGTCCCACACCTGGATAATCCAAACCAGCCGAAACGGAATGGGTTTCTTGCACCTGCCCGTCCTTGTTTTGAATGACGTAAGTGCGATTACCGTGCAAAACGCCCACTTGACCGGCCGCCAAGGAAGCGGCGTGCTGCCCCGAGTCGATACCATGTCCTGCGGCTTCGACGCCCACGAGCTTAACTCCTTCATGAGCCAAATAGGGATGGAAAATACCCATGGCATTCGAACCACCGCCCACACATGCGACCACGTAGTCGGGTTGCTTGCCGGCGTACTTAGGCATCTGTTCGATCGACTCTTCGCCAATCACAGAATGAAAATTCCGAACCATCATGGGATATGGATGTGGCCCCGCAACCGTGCCGATGATGTAGAACGTATCTTCGACGTTGGTCACCCAATCGCGCAACGCCTCATTTAAAGCGTCTTTAAGGGTTCTTGAACCGGATTCAACAGGAACAACGGTTGCACCTAAAAGTTTCATGCGATAAACGTTTGGCGCTTGCCGTTTGACGTCTTCGCTACCCATGTAAATGATGCACTCCATGCCGTAGCGCGCACATACGGTGGCTGTCGCCACGCCATGCTGCCCGGCGCCGGTTTCGGCAATGATGCGTTTCTTGCCCATTCGGCGCGCCAACAGCGCTTGTCCCAAGCTATTGTTGATTTTGTGAGCACCCGTGTGGTTGAGATCTTCACGCTTGAACCAAATCTGAGCACCGCCGAGTTCCTCAGACCAGCGTCTAGCATGATAGACAGGCGTGGGGCGACCGACAAAATGCTTGAGTTCGCTGTGAAACTCGGCCAAAAAGTCGGGATCGTTCTGGTACTGGGCGTAAGCGTCTCGCAACTCAGCGAGCGCGTGCATCAACGTTTCGGCAACGAAAACACCGCCGTACGGCCCAAAGTGACCAGTCGCATCAGGAAAATCATAGGGTTTCAAGGCTTGTGCCTCCTAGAGGGCATGATGGGTATAACATCTTGATATCTTGATTCTAGCAGTCCGGCCCTGAATACGTCGAGATTTCACTGTCGCCGTGATGAGATCACCCCGGGCACTTCGGACAGTGCCTTGAGGCTTCGCTGCAAGGCTTCTCCGTCGGCGACCTTAACTGTAAAAACCATATGGGCCAAGGATTTCTTACTTTGCGTATTGACCGCGATGACGCTCAACCGAAGTCGAGCAAAGACCTCCGACAAATCTCTCAGTAATGCTTCTCTATCATGGGCATGGACCACCACGTCTACCGGATAAAGCGCATCACGGGTGTCACCCCAGGACACTTCAAGCACGCGCTCAGGGTGACGGCGTTGCAGCTGCTGCCAGCTTGGGCAGTCTAAACGGTGGACAGAAACGCCGCGACCTCGGGTAACAAATCCCCCGATCGGGTCAGGTGGCGCGGGTCGGCAACAGCGCGCGAGCTGGTTCATCAAGGCGCCTACGCCCTGAACCAAGACACCCGAGCGAATCGATTCTTCTCGTTGTGCATGCGTAGGCAATGCCGGCGTATCGGCTCCTGGCCCATCGGGCGACGCCTTCGGATGAAAAACTTCATCAATATGCCGCAGGCTGAACTCCTCCTTAGCGACAGCCACATAAAGATCTTCTGCGTTCGCAAAACCGACTTGGTCGGCTAGCTGCTCAAGATTGACAGCGGTTTTACCCAGCCGCTGTAGCTCTTTTTCAACCAAGGTGTGACCTTGAGTGATTCGTTGTTGCAGTTCGATCGCGTTAAACCACGCCCGCACCTTGGCCCGTGCCCTTGGACTGACCAGGTAGCCTAGCTGAGGATTTAACCAGTCGCGCGAGGGGCCACCCGCTTTGGTGGTGACAATCTCAACCGTCTGCCCAGTCTGCAATTTGGTGTGCAACGACACCAAGTGACCGTCAACGCGTGCGCCACGACAGCGGTGTCCTAAATCGGTGTGTAGGTGATACGCAAAGTCGACCGGTGTCGCATCGCGCGGTAGCTCGATAACCCTGGCCTGGGGTGATAAGACATAGATACGCTCGTTCTGATCCTGCGTGGGTTGTTCGGCTTGATCAGCAGCGCCCGCATCACGCTGCCACGCCAACAGTTGACGCATCCACGACAATTGACGATCGTCTAAGACGTCAGTCACCCGGCCTGCGTGATGAGTGCTGCCCTCTTTGTAGCGCCAATGAGCGGCGACACCGTGCTCAGCGAAGTCATGCATCGCTTGGGTACGGATTTGCACTTCAAAAGCACGACCATTCTCGTCGGCTAGGACGGTGTGCAAGGAACGGTAGCCATTCGGTTTGGGACGCGAGATGTAATCATCAAACTCTTCGCCAATCGGTGACCAGTGCTCGTGCAGCAACCCCAAGACGGCGTAACACGCCCTTTCATCAGCAACGAGAACACGCAATGCCAGCAAGTCGTAAAGACGGTCGAAATCCACGTCTTTCTTTTGCATCTTGTTCCAGATGCTGTAGATATGTTTGGGTCGACCCGTGATGCTCGCCTCCAACTCAGCCTCTTTAAGAAGCGCCTGCAGCCGTTGCATCGTACGGTCAATGAAGTGCTCGCGATCGGCGCGCTTGTCCTCAAGGCGCTTGGCGATTGATTTGTACTGGACCGGTTCCAAAAAACGAAACGACAGGTCTTCCATTTCCCACTTGATTTGCCAGATGCCCAGTCGGTTGGCCAAGGAGGCATACAAGTCCAAGGTTTCGCGGGCAAACTGAGGGTCGCAAGCCATTTTTTGCTTGGCGTGCCAACGCAGTGTTTGTAATCGAGAGGCGAGACGCACCAAGACAATTCGTAAGTCAGTCGTCATAGCCAAAAGCATTTTGCGCAACATCTCTTTTTGAGAGGCTTGCTGGGCTTTGTCAGCCGAGGCGCTTGCGCCACTGACCTCGCTAGCCAAATCGCCCAACTTCAGCAAAGCGCGGGTCCCCATAACCAGTTTGCCAATTTCAGGGCCAAACTCACGCCCAACCGGATCAGGTTCAGATCCATTGTGCGCGGGCAATGCTAATAGAAGTGCAGAGGCTCGGGTGGCCACGTCAGTATGAATGTCCGACAAAATCGCGGCCACTTGAGCACAATGCTCGATGAGTGGCTCAGCAAATGGCGTCTGCGTTTCCTGATAGCGATCATCGACCCAGCACGCCACATCGGCCAGGAAATCGGCATCAGGCTTGGCAAGATCGGCATGCCAACGCGCTAGCCACTCCGAGGTGTTTAGGTGCGTCAACGTCTCTCCACTTTTAACGCGGCTTCTGAGCGGTCAAACCGCAGCGATCAAACCGCAGCGGTCACCACAATCTCAACCTTGAAGTCGGGATTCGCCAAACGAGCTTCAACGGTGGCTCTAGGCGGCGCGTTACCATCGGCAACCCACTCATCCCACGCCTTATTCATTTCGGAAAATTCGGCCATGTTGGCAATGTAGATCTGTGCCATCAAGATGCGTGATTTATTGGTACCCGCTTTTTGTAAAAGACCATCAATGATCGCCAGCACTTGTTCCGTTTGACCGACCATATCAAGCGACGCATCCTCAGGAATTTGGCCTGCGATATACGCCACACCGTTGTGGACGGCCATATCAGAGAGTCTTTTTTCAACGTTAAAGCGTTCAATGGCATTCATGGTTTGGTTTCCTGTTCATCGGGGTTGTGAATTCGATGGGACGATAAACACAACTGCAAAGGTGTCATCAACCCCGTCTTGATTTTAGCCGAGAGTCTCAAAGTTCCCCTCTCTCGTGGCGTGGCCATATCCGTAGGTCTCTAGCGTCAACCTTTCCCACCTTTGGCGGTCTGCCGATGACCGGCAACGGATAACCTAAGGCGCAGCGGGTGTCTCAGGCAATGGCGGTAGTTCGAAGACCTGCCGCAAATACGCCAGGTAGGCTGGGTCATCGCACATGGTTTTTTCAGGGGCATCTGATACTTTGGCCACAGGCTGTCCGTTACAGCGAACCATTTTCATGACAATTTGGAGTGGCTCCAGCCCAAGGTCGTTGGTCAAATTGGTACCAATACCGAATGACACCCGGCAACGACCGGCAAACTGCCTCGCAATGCCAATGGCCAATGGAAATGTCAGCGCATCTGAAAACACCAAAATTTTTGTGCGTGGATCGACCCGGTTGGCTTGATAGTGGGCAATCATTCGTTCGCCCCAAATGAATGGGTCGCCAGAGTCGTGTCGAGCACCATCGAATAGCTTACAGAAAAACATGTCAAAGTCACGCAAGAAAGCGTCCAGACCATACACATCAGACAGAGCAATACCCAAGTCACCACGGTATTCGCGAGCCCATGTGTCCAAAGCAAAAATCTGTGAATCTCTCAAACGGGGGCCCAAGGCCTGACAGGCTTGTAAATATTCGTGGCCCATGGTGCCCATTGGGGTCACGTTGTGGTTCATCGCCATCAAGACATTGCTGGTGCCAGCAAAATGAGAACCCATTGACGACTGCAATATGCGGATAACCTCCTCGTGCCATTCCCTAGAGAACCGGCGACGGGTGCCGTACTCAGCCACGCGAAAGGAAGTCATGTCCGGCTGGTTAAAGACCAAACCGATTTTGTCGCGCAACCGGCGACGACCCTCTTCCCAGTCAGGCGGCGTTTTGACATGTCGGAAATAAACCTCGTTAACGATCGCCAAGACGGGAATCTCAAACAAAATAGTATGCAGCCAGGGCCCCTTGACCAGGATCTCGATTTCACCGTTTTTGTTGGCATCCGTAACCGTGATGCATTGCCGAGGCAGATGGAACAAACCCAAAAAGTCGATGAAATCACTTTTGATAAAGCGCAAATCGCTTAGGTACTTTAGCTCCTGCTCGGTAAACTTGAGCTGGCACAACGAGTCAATCTCGCTTTTGATTTCCTCGATATATGGGCGCAAATCAATGTTGGGGGTTCGGCACTGAAACCGGTATTCCACCTGGGCGGCCGGAAAATGATGCAACACCACTTGCATCATGGTGAATTTGTACAGGTCCGTATCTAACAACGAGCGAATGATCATGTCACAAGAACTTAAAAAAGAGGGTAAGTGCCAAGGCAAAGGTAGCACACGGCACTGCTGGTTTCAGGGTCATCGTAGAGCACGCCGCTACTTTCGGTAAAATCTGTTTATTCGATATTTCATTTGCCCTTGGGGCCTCTCACCATGACTCATGTTGTTACCGAAAACTGCATCAAATGCAAGTTCACCGATTGCGTGGACGTTTGCCCTGTCGATTGTTTCAAAGAAGGGCCAAATTTCTTGATCATTGATCCTGAAGATTGCATTGACTGTGCGGTCTGTATTCCTGAGTGTCCTGCGAATGCCATCTATGCAGAAGAAGACGTGCCAGAGGATCAAATCCCTTTCATCGCACTCAACGCTGAATTATCACCCCAATTTCCGACGATCAGTCGCACCAAAGAACCTTTGCCCGACGCAGATGAATGGAATGGCAAACCCGACAAACTCCAATTTTTAGAACGTTGATTTAACTGGATTGCTAAATGACCGACACCGTTGCCAACGACAAGTACACACAGCAGTCCATCATTGCGGTCAAGCCGTGGCAAACATCTGCCCTAGTCTCGGTTCAAGTAACCAAACCCGATGGCTTTGTTTTTTTGCCCGGACAATTCGCACGGATAGGCCTGCCCGAAAGCAAAGAACAATCGGAACCAACGATCTGGCGCGCCTACTCCATGGTCACTCATCCGAGCGAACCCATCTTGGAGTTTTTAAGCGTCACGGTACCTGACGGACAATTCAGTCCCAAGCTAGCAGACCTCAAGCCCAACGATGCCATTTGGATTGAGAAAGCCCCCTTTGGCTTTTTGACGCTTGAGCGTTTCTCAGCAGCAAAGACGCTTTGGCTTGTTGCCACCGGCACAGGCTTGTCCGCGTATCTACCAATGCTGAAAGAGCCCGATTTGTGGCGCCAATTTGAATCGGTGGTGCTTGTGCACGGTGTCCGCCAAGAAAACGAACTGACCTATCGCGAAGAACTCGACGCGCTAGCGACCTCTAATCCGGCCTTGATTTATTTACCGGTCTTTTCTCAAGCTCCTTGGCTAAAGGGTGCTCAACCGCCAAGCAGAATCACTGATGCTTATGTCAGCGGCGAGCTAGAGCAGGCGGCAGGCCGTGCCTTAGACCCAGAGTCCGCGAGAATCATGCTCTGTGGCAATCCAGCCATGGTCTCAGAGATGCGCGCCATGCTGTCGGAAAAAGGGTTTGCTGCAGGCCGCCGGGGTAATCTAGGCACCTTGGCCGTTGAAAACTATTGGTAAGCCCGTGTCTGTGAACCATGCTCAATTGACTGAGTCCATTAATGCCTTGCTGCCCCAAACGCAATGCACCAAATGTGGCTATGACGGCTGTCTGCCCTATGCGGAGGCCATGGCAAAAGGTGAAGCCGAGATCAATCGCTGTCCACCTGGCGGCGATGCAGGCATCGCCAAACTTGCGTCGCTGCTGGAAAAACCCCTGCTTGCCTTAGACCCTGAATGCGGTCTTCACGAGCCTTTGAAGCTCGCGGTCATCGAGGAGGAGCATTGCATCGGCTGCACGCTTTGTATTCAAGCTTGTCCTGTTGACGCCATCGTTGGCGCCAATAAGAAAATGCACTCTGTCCTTAGTGACTGGTGTACTGGATGCGATCTCTGCGTAGCACCCTGCCCGGTTGACTGCATCACCATGGTAACCGTCGAACCCAATGTTGCATGGACTGACCAAATGGCTCAAACGGCGCGCCAACGCTACGAAGTCAGACAAACTCGAATCGCTAGCGTTCAAACCACGCAATCGGATGTGCCAACCCCCGCCGCTTCAGAAAAACAAGAAGCGATAGCAGCCGCGCTAGCTCGCGCACGGGCGCGGCGAGTAAACGGATGAATACTCTCAAACGGCGGCAGATGTTTGAAAGATTGGCTGCAGCCAATCCAACACCCACGACTGAACTGTCTTATGACAATGTCTTTCAGCTGTTGATCGCTGTCATCTTATCGGCGCAAGCCACTGACAAATCGGTAAATTTGGCTACACGCCCGCTTTTCGCAGCCCATGGCTCCCCAGAAAAAATGCTGGTGCTGGGGGTTGAAGGTCTCACACCATTCATCAAAACCATTGGTTTGTTTCGCACCAAAGCAAAAAACGTCATCGCCACCTGCCAAGCGTTGGTGGAACAGCACCAAGGCGAAGTCCCGCGAACCCGTGAAGCGCTCGAGGCCTTACCCGGCGTTGGCCGTAAAACAGCCAATGTGGTCTTAAATACGGCTTTTGGAGAACCCACCATGGCGGTTGATACCCATATATTTCGGGTTTCAAACCGGACAGGGCTCGCCCGCGGTAAAACGGTATTGGCCGTTGAAAAAGCCCTTGAAAAAAAGGTACCCGAGCCGTTTAAACAGCATGCGCACCATTGGCTCATCTTGCATGGTCGCTATGTCTGTCTAGCCCGTGGCCCAAAATGCAATGTCTGTTCACTGGCCGATCTTTGTGATTACAAACACAAAGAGCCAAAATCAGGCAAACCAAAACCGAAGCCTAGCGCCAAAAAAGCAAAGGCAAAGGCAGTCAAAAAGACCTGACAGAGCCAAACCAAACAGCCATAGAAGCTAGGGCGAGACCTGAGAGCAAAACCAAAACAGCGGGAGACAATCATGGCATTTAGTATTCAGAAGGCAGACGACCAACCTTTCGTGCACGATGGCTTGCGCCCCTATTTCGAGTATCGAGATCTTGGCATTAAAGACAGCACCGACGGATTGGCGGTGGCGCATGTTATTCGAGCGCGAGAAGGCACCAACGCCACCGGACAATGGCATCAACATGCGGTTGATCTGCAAATCGTCTACGTGCTTAAAGGTTGGGCTATTTTTGAGTATGAGGGCCATGGCCAGCATCGCGTCGAAGCGGGTACGTGCGTGCATCAGCCCTCTGGGATCAGACACAGAGAAATCGCTCACTCTGAGGATCTTGAGTTGCTAGAGATCGTGCTGCCCGCTAACTTTAAGACGGTGGCTCTTGACTGAGCAGCTTGCCCCGCTTTCACTATTAGGACAATGTCAATGGTGGCTTGAGAAGGGCATACCGCTCGGTTACGTACACTCTGAGCACATACACTGAGCACATACACTCTTTCTCTAGCCGTTATGATCTCGTATGATTGTTGGCTAAGCTTTGCCTTACTTTGCCTTGCTTCGCATCCTTAACGATTAGGTCTGCGCCCTAAAATAAATGACACTAGCAGCTGGCACACGACACTAGCAGCTGGCACACCAGTTACAACAAGGAAAAAATAATGCCTCAAACCGTCAAAATCCATCACCTGTCAGTCGACTCAGCACTCAAAGCCTTCATTGAAGATGAAGTCGTGCCCGGCACTGGCATCGATATCGCCAACTTCTGGCGGGGCTTTGACGAGATTGTGCGGGACTTGGCGCCCAAAAATATCGCCTTGCTAAAGAAGCGTGACGACTTACAGACGGCGCTCGATCAATGGCATCACGAACACCCAGGACCCATCACCGATATGGCGAGCTACCGAAGCTTTCTCGCCTCTATAGGCTATCTGGTTGATCCGCCAGCGCAATGCCAAGCAAGCACCACGAACGTTGACGATGAACTAGCCCGCCAAGCCGGTCCGCAGTTGGTCGTGCCCATTCTCAATGCACGCTATGCCTTGAATGCAGCAAACGCCCGCTGGGGATCGCTATATGACGCCCTCTACGGCACGGA
>Ga0209953_1000720_pt1 | contig 11395 bp, 4 predicted proteins | sample SalPonred_H2O_MG_FD_185713 | JGI IMG/M metagenome (GOLD analysis project Ga0209953, IMG submission 185713) | Salt pond water microbial communities from South San Francisco under conditions of wetland restoration - Salt Pond MetaG... | ecosystem: Environmental > Aquatic > Non-marine Saline and... | reverse complement strand
TATTGTAAATTCCAACATTGTTACTAGCTACTGGAATACCGTGTGCTTGAGCGGTAGTAACTGTAATTGTAGTTCCAGACTGAGCAAAATCTGCACCAACAGTAATTGTTGCATTTTCTGGTGTAAGGTGAATAAGGTCGGGAGAGTTTACAAACACTTTATACTTTGCGTTATTAGTTAGTGTTGAAAATTCTTGGTTTCCTACAATCTCAGTTGTTGGATTTTGTGCATCCAAACCAGGCAAACCATCTGCAGCAATAGACTGGAATTCAACTACATCGCCTGTTTCAAAGCCGTGAGTCAAAACTGTGAATAGGTCTGTATTAAGATTAATTCCGTTAGCAGCAAATGATTTAGCCGTGGTTCCTTCTACGCTAAGTGTCTGGCTACCTTCGGTAAACAAATATCCTCGGTCATCATCAAAGGTACCATCCATAATGACCGATGTTCCCCAGTGGAATAGCGACGGGATGTATGTAGGATTAAGACCAGTAGACACCTCATATCTAGCTGGCAAGTTACCAGAGCGGAAGTAGGACTCGTACAGGATGTTGTTGTGCTTAAATTCGTGAACATACTTAACAAGACCGTCTCCGACCTTAAACCCAAATCGAATCTTACCAGCACCATACCAGGAGTAGTCCATGTAACACATCTGAATTCTAGAAAGATCAAGGTCGTATCCGCTAGGACCGCTTCCATCGCAAACATCGATGTTCCATTCTTCTTGGGGAACTTTGGTATCTACAGTCTTTGTTACGATAATTCCTGATTTAGCTGGTACAAACGAGTGCAAATTAGTTGTACCCACGCTAGAAAGGTTTACTGGAGTGCCAGCATTTGGGGTAGCGAAAAGCCTAAACGAGTTTGCGTCAATGACATCTGCGTAGTAGGTTCTACCGTTTACCAAACCACCAATTGCTTCACCGTCAATAGAGTTGTAAATGACAGGAATGTTTTGACTTAATCCATGCCTAACTAGAGTAAAGGTGTCTGTTGTGGTGTTAACCTGAGTTGATGGATCAAAAGTTAGCTCAAGACCCGTTGACCCACGATACTCTGGTCTAACAGAGATTGTGGTGTCATCTTGTACGTCAATTACTCTATAAGTTTGACCACGCATGACAACGTTGTCTCCTTCTTTGAGCTGAGCAGTAAACTTTGTTTTGTCTCCAAAAATAAGCTCACTTCCTCTAAGTGCCGAAACCGTTCCTGCCATTTGCTGAGTAGAGCTTCTACGAACACAGTAAAGTTTTTGGCCATCGAACTCGAAGAACATTCCGTTTTGGAAGTCAAACATTCCAGAACGAATTGCTCCGTTTGTCCAAGATCTTACGTGGAATTGTGGAAAACCATAAGATTTAGATTCTAAGCCCTCTGGCACTGCCACATTAGAAGCAATTCTAAATGTTGTCAAATCAATAACCGATACTTGGAACACACCATTATATATTGTGCTAACATCACCATTGGAATCCTGAGCTTCGTCAATCTCAATTGCTAGACCTGATACTAGGTTGTGTGGTCTGCGAGTAGTAACTTCAATTGTGGTTGCACTAAATCTTTCCATTGATTCGATGTCGATAGATGGCTTAAAGTTAATAGCAAACGAAGTTTGAATGCCCTTACCAGACTGGTAACGGAAGTACTTACGAGTCTGCCTAATAATCTGTGCATAGGAGTTGCCAGAACCAGTAGACATTTCAACCCCGCCATCGAATGGTCTGTGCAAAGAGTATCCCGAAGGTCGTACATAAACAAATGTTGGATATGCATAAGCAACTTCGTTATAGCCAGCAGAATATGGTCTATCTACTGTGACCTGGGTATCTGACCCTACGGCGGTAATTCTTCTAACAATTGGACCAACTGGCGTTGTTTTGGTTAACGAAAAGCTTGAACCTGTACCAGTACTGCTAAATTCAATGCTGCTTCCCGCTGATTGAGCTGCCCCCAAAGAGGTGTAAAGCTGAATTGCATTTGAATCAATAACTCCTACATAGTAGTAGTAAGTGTTGATTAATGGAGTGGGTGCTACCCCTCCACCAGTGTCAAATTTAACATAGTCCCCAGTCTCAAATGTGTGAGCAATTTCAATACGATTGTTTCCTGTATTCACATTAGCAGAGCCAAAAGTAAGAGATTCTTCGGTGTCAGGTGGGTACAGTGTAAAAGCGTCTCCAACCTTAAGAATCTTAGAAAATGATGTGCCCTGGCCGTTTACCAAAACCGATCCAGCATCCACTGATACATTTCCAGAACCAACAATACTACCGTTTAGCTGATCTGTTTCAAATACGTGAGCAACTCCACTACCAAAATTAGTAAGTGAAACTGTTTGGCCAGCAAGAGCATTATTTAGTGAGTCGGCTAGCTTGAAGTAGTTTTGATTAACAACAACAACATAGTATTCTGTTGAATCGCTAAGCCCCCCTACATCAGTACCGCCGTCGCCGTTGGTATAAGTAACCTTTGTTCCTGTAAGAAATCCGTGAGAAGGAATAAAAAGCTGGTCTAGTTCAATATTCACTGCAGACCTGGGATTAAATACTTTTTGAATTTTAGAAACCTGGCCTCTAGCCTGGACTTCAAAGGTGTTGTCTGTCGGAATAGACTGGATTGTGTAAATGCCGTCTGGAGTCTTGCCGAGATTTGTAAGAGTGTGAGTTCCTACTCCAGGTGGCGATGCCAAAATATCTACTGCAATGCCATCTTGAGCATCTTCCGCTGTTTCTGCAAGTTTAAGATTGTCTCCGTCAACAAAAATAACATAATAAGTCTCATTGCTAGTTAGTCCAGAAATTACATCCTGACCTCGTGAATCGTATTCAACAATTTCGCCCTGCAAGAATCCATGATCTGGAATAATGATAACATTGTTGTCAAAATCAATAGACCTAATAGCTAACGAATGAGTCCCAGTTCCAGTTGAGGTAAATGCTACCCTGTTTGAGACATCGTCAATAAGTGGACTATTGTAAAGCTCAATAGTGCTGTCATCAATTCTTCTAACATAATAGAAGTCTCCGTCAGTTAGGCCTCCAACACTGTTTCCACCGTTATTGTTGTAAACAACAATTTGGCCTGAAACAAGTCCGTGATTAGGAATATAGAGAGTATTTTGATTTAGGTTTACCGTCAAGAAAATGAAGCTGTGTCCAGTTCCTGTTCCAGGTGCAGTAAAGTCAATGTTTGTTGGGCTGTCCAAGAAGTTTTTAAGTTTGATATTGTTCGCATCAATAACTTCGGATACGTAGTAGGTCTCTCCGTCAGTTAGGGTTCCTGAGCTAATTTGAATAGATGTGCCGCCACCATTGCTATACTGAATTGGCTGATCTACCGAAAAGCCGTGATTTGGAATATTTAGAGAGTCTAGGTCTGTGTTAACCACAATTGTGCTAATTGTATCTCCAGGACTCTTTCCAGCGGGTACGGTAAAGTTGACAGCTGGAGAGTACACAAGACCGATGGAGTAATCATTAATCTTATTTACGTAATACACAGCACTAGGTGATAGGTCTGGAGTAAAATTGCTAAGGTTAAAGGAGATGGCTTCATTATCTTCAAACCCGTGTGTTGAAGAAAAGTGAATTAGGTCATTTTCAATATCATAGCTGATTGGAACAAATGAGTGATAAGAGTTTCCAGCTGCCTGAATAGCAATTGCATTTGTGTTGTTGGCTGCATCAATAGCTGTTGGGTGAACTGTGTTACCAGAAGTAAAGGATTCTATCAAAGATACGGCAACCGAGCCTTCGCCAGTGTTGTAACTATTAAGGTTTGTAATAGCTGAGCCATTAAAAGTAGAAAGATCCTCGTAAGTACCGTTTGATGTTGCAACGTTTATTGCAGCTGGAGTAATGAAAGATCCTCCTCCACCACCAGTGTAATCTCCAGACTGAGTTCCAGAAGATGCTCCTCCAGAATAGCCACCAGCACCACCTGACTGACCAGACCTGTTGGCGTCAGAGCTGGCTCCGCCACCAAAACCACCATCTCCACCAACCAGTGGAGTGTTATCTTGTGCCGTTAGTCCGTCAATAAATGCGCCACCACCCTTTTCAGCTGTGGTTTGAGAATCCCCACCTCTTGAGAAGAATCCACCGCCACCACCAACTCTTGAAAATCTGTCTGAGGGGGCACCAAATCCATCATCTCCACCAACAGTGCTGCCATATCTTCCAAGTCCACCACGAATTGTCAGCTCACCATCTTTACCCTCACGCCCTGCTCCAGTTGCATCTACCTTTGCAGAGCCCCCACCAGCAACAAACAAAGGCTGATTTGAAGATTTTCTTACGACAAAGCTTCCTCCACTAGATCCTCCATAGATTGTTCCAGATAATGGAGCGGCACCAACCTGACCAACAGCAATAGTAATTACCTCATTTTTAGTAAGCTCTACCCTTCCTTTAACAATAGCACCACGACCAGTTGTTCCAGCACCATTTCCATCATAACCAGAGGCACCTGCTACTTCAAATTCATAGACACCAGAAACTGGGACAACCCAATCTTGATAGCCGTCAAAAGATCCTCTGGTTAGATAGGTTCCGTGCCAAGAGGTGCTGTACCCATTAAGAATTTGTTGAGCATTTGGCCCCACTCTTCCAGTTTGACCACAAGTTGTAAATGTGTGAGAATCGTTTGTCATTTCATACAGGGCCTGGGTTCCAGAAAAGTCGGCAGCTGTGTTTCTAAGGAAGTATGTCTCTCCACTAGTCAAACCAGTTAGTGGTGCTCCAGCAGTGAAGTACTTGACTGCCTGATTGCTAGGAGTTGAAGTGTTAATATTAAGCACACCCTCATAGACAACTGGTGCATTGAAAGAAATATCTCCAGCTGAGCTTCCAGTTAAATCTAGAGGATCTTGTTGATCGTCTAGGAACTTAAGGCTTTGCGAAGACTCTAAGACTGCATAAACAAGATCTCCGTCTGCGGGGCCTGCAAGTGAGCCAATATCACCAGCATAAATATAGCTTACGCCATCTTCAATTGCAGCTGGGATGTCTTCATCTTTAAAATAAATGTAATCCTCTTCAGTGTTAACATTAACTTTTCTGAAAGAGTGGACTCCTGCGGCACCAATTGATGTAATGTCTATAGCCAAATCTTATCCCCTTCTATATTAGCAATTATACTATTGCTTTTAAAATTCATCATTAGGCCTCACCAGCATAATATCTAATAATAACTACCCCGTCGCCACCTGCGCCACCGCCAGCGTTTCTAGAGTTATCGCTATCTGCTGCCGCACCGCCGCCACCGCCATAGGAGCCTCCACCACCACCAGAACCCCATCTGTTAGTGCCAAGCTCTCCTCGCTGTCCACCACCTGGACCTCCACCATCTTGAGACTGAATTGAGCTAACGTTAGACCCTCTACCACCATTAAAGTATCCAGTTCCTCCGTTTCCTGAGGCACCATTGCTGCCATCACCGTCTCTCGCACCACCACCACCGCCGCCAGTAAAGTAGTCCGAAGAACCATTGCCACCATTTCCAGGGGTACCGTTGTTAGCACTACCGCCACCACCGCCTGGAGCAAAGTTTGATCCAGTTCCGCCAGATTCGCCATTGCTGCTTGGGTCTCCACCAGAACCACCGTATCCACCAGTTCCATTAATTATACCGCCAGAGCCAACACCGCCCGAAGGTCTTGCGTTGCTTCCGTTTGGTGCAAATCCTCCGCCAGTTGCCAATAGGGTCTTAGTTTGTAGAGTGAGAGAAGAATCTCCACCAGCAACGGGCTGTCTACCTGTGGCACCACCCGAGTTTCCGCTACCATCCGCCTGTCCCCCGTCGCCGCCTGCTCCAACTACAACTGTATAAGAACCAGGATCAATAGGAGTTCTGTCGAAAGTAAATCCTCCACCAGCACCACCAGGGCTACCAGAGTTTGGTCTACCGATGGACCCCCCGCCACCGCCACCAACTACATAAACTTCGTACAGTGCATTATTTTGAGAATCATTAGTTACGGTAAATGTGGTTGTCCCTACGCCAAAAGTATGAATGTTGTAAACTGCAGTGCCGATTTGTTCTGTAGTTATACTTCCACCAGTTGCATCGCCTGCCCCTCTTTCACTAACAGGATATTTAATAAATACCGCACCATTGCCGCCACCGCCACCACTTGAGCCGCCAGAGTTAGTGTAGTCTCCAGCTCCACCACCGCCGCCTCCGAAGGATCCACCTCCACCACCGTTGTTTCTTCTGCTTGTTCCAGAAATACCACCAGCACCTCCACCTGGACCAAATCCATCTTCTGCGTTCCCATTATTGCCGCCACCGTCTCCACCATTAAAGTAGCCAGTACCGCCAAGACCACCAACGTTTGCAGAGTTATTTTGGTCTCCACCACCACCTGCGCCACCGCCTGTGAAGAATTCTGCATCACCGTTTCCACCACGATTATCCGTTTGGTCAGTGTTACCGTTTTCATCTCCGCCACCGCCACCGCCTGGTGCACCATTGACTCCGTTGCCTCCAGGCCCTCCACTACTACTACCTCTGTTTGACCCACCCCCTTGTCCACCAGATCCACCAGTACCGTTTACTTGTCCACCAGATCCTGTTCCACCAGCTGCAGTAACTCCGCCGCCAGCTCTGCTGTCTCCTCTCGCCCCGCCAGTTGCACTAAGGGTAAAGTTTACGCCGTCAGAGAATGATGAGGTGCCGCCAGCACTTCCATCTAAACGATTTGTTCTTGATGGTCTTGCTCCACCAGCACCAACAGTTACTGTGTGTGAACCCAGTGCCATACTGCCTATAGAGTAGGCCATACCGCCGCCGCCTCCGCCGCCGCCGCCGAAGCCATCGTAACCGTTTGCACCAGAGCCACCGCCTCCAATAACATATACTTCTACCTCATCAAAAGAGCCTTCGGAGGTAACATTAAATGTTGAAGTGCCAGGGGTATAAAATTGGTGAATATTGTACTCTCTACCCTGCTCGACTACAGTGGTAACAACATCTCCACCAGTTGCCTGAAGTGGTACGTACGCTACACTGTCATTTAAAGCATAATTGTGAGCATCATAAGCTGTTTCTACAAAAAAGAACTGTTTTTGCTCATCAGTATCATAGGTAATTCTTCCTGCTTCTGGAAAAACATACTCTAGCATATCTTTTTCGGCAAAGTTAGCATCTTTGATATGGATAATATTTTTGTCTACCGCTACACCAATTCTGGTAAAAGTTTGACTTCCAGCTCCAGTTGTTGTAAAAGAAATGCTCGACTCTCCTGGAAGTTCAGCAATCTCAAGATTAAACAGACCACCGCTTGGCCCAGGAGAAAAGGCAGTTACAAAGTAAGAAGCTCCATTCTCCAACTCTGCTGGTGCCGTTCCGTCTGTTTCATATTTAAGCATTGCACCAATGTAATAATCTAAAGAACCTTCTGCTGTAAAAAGCAAAATATTGCTTCCGCTATATCCAGTAACCTGACCAGTTACTGAAGGAGGGGTTTCGTCTGCATCTAAAACTCCAGGGTACCCAGTATTTGAACCATCAAACTCAATTGCGTTTTCTCTTAGAACTGAAATTGTAATTTCGTCTGCACCGACGTTGTTTCCAGCAAACGTTTTTGCTTGATCTGCTACTTGAAAAAATCCAGTCATGTTATTTAGTACAGGAATAGCCGCATCATCTGGCAATACGCTAACTTGAAAAGTTGCAGTGTTATTGTCAGTATCGACTAGGCTTACATCCTTAATAAAGACTACGCCTCTTGGATTTGCTTGAAAATATCCAGAACCAATATTAACACTGTAGTAAAGAGGGTCTCCATTACGTAAAATGCTCCAGTTTGGCTCGTCCCCAGAAGCAATAGAAACAGTAATTGTCTGATCTGTTGCACTGGTTGACGTAATTGTATTTTGATAAATAGAGGTGCTAGCACTATTACTTAGATCGACTGGTGTTTGAATAAGCGTGTTAGAGCCGTCAAATGTTTGTGCCGTAGCTGAGTTTGTTGGGTCAAAAGAAAGGCTTGTGCTGTTTTGTGCCTCAAACTCTTGAGAAACTGTTGAGTTAAGATTAAGAAAGTAGAAGGGTGTGTTTGGACCAAAGCCATGCTTGTTTGAAGTTTTTACTGTTAGTGTTGAATTGGGGCCAAGGCCATCTGTAGTAATTCCTTCTGAGTCAGAAATACTTATTTGAGATCCCTGAAAAAACTCACCAGTAATAATAGAAGTGTAGAGGTCAAAAATAGAAACTGTATCGGTCTGATTAGCCCTTGAGAGATAAGTAAAAGTCGTTGGCGTTGGAGTTGCGTTAATGATATATGAGCCATCTGCGGTCAAAGACTTGGTTCCAGCTACTCGAATTGGAATACCAACATCTAGCAAATGGGGGAATGCTGTGGTAACAGTAATCTCACGGGTTCCTGCATTTGTAGTAACGCCTGTGATGTCCGAGATTGTGGTATCGCCAGACTTAGAGAAGAATGCTGGGGTATTGTTAATAATTTCAACGGTTTCCCACTTAGTGGGCTGAAGGCCATACTCGAAGTCGGTGTCAATTAGGTTTCCTGGATTTGACACCCTGATTTTTGAAACTGGATCGATAAAGGTATCGATTGGCTGGAACCTTGTTGCAGCATCATCTGTTTGACCTTGATTTAAAAAATTAAACGGCATATTCTACCCCACTAATAGTAAATGTTAAGTTGTTTCCTGGTTGACTAATAACAAGCTGAGATCCTGATGGCATTACAATAGAAGTTTCGTAGGAAAAAACATTTCCTCCAGAAAGAATAATGTTGCCAAGAATAGCATTGCCAACGTTGCTTGTTTCTCCAGAAGTTACAAGATTAATAGAAAAAGATTCTGCTGATGTACCAGTGTTACACACATTGATTGATTTTACAATCGAATAGCTGCCAGTTGAAGAGGGTGACGAATAAACTGCCCCCGACTGGGTGTTACCAATAAAAAGTAGTTTAGGAATAATTGATGCCATATTATGCGTACATCCAGAATAATGCACCCAGGTCTGCGTCTCCGACGTTCAGTTCTTCTGGTGAAGCACTAACCCATTCTGTACCATTATATGATAGCAGATTTCCAGCTTGAGGATTTGGAGAATTGACATCCTCGATTTCATTTAGGGTTAGTGGTGAATAAACCTGCCAAGCACCAACAGCAGCATCCCACTGGAAGCCTTCATAGACATCTCCATCTGTTGGATTTGCGGGGAAGTTTAGTGCCATTTAGGTACCTTTCTCATCTATACAAGTATACCAAAGTTTTTAAATAATTTGTTAACCTTTATGCCTGAGAGTTTGCTGAGTATGGGAATCTGGCTTTAATTTCAGCGATCTTGTCAAGCCACTCTTGCTCCGTTACATCCCCTCGCTGATACTCAAAAAACAGTGGGTCTGCTTCTTCTTGATAGGCAGCTCTTCTTAATTTTTGAACATTTTCCCTGTTAATTTCAAACTGAATTGTCTCCCAAGCATCTACCACTTCTTGATATGTGGGCTGTGGGCTGTCGTCTTTCCAGACTAGTGTTTCGTATCTATTTTCTTCGAGTGACCATGCAGCATTTGGTCTAAGTTTATTAAGAACTAATGCAATGTCCATTATGGCATAACCTCCATTGCTGTAATTGTTGTGGTACCCCGATAGTCGTCGCTAGCGAGGGCACGGTTAAAGAATAATACACGACCAGCATTTTCAATAGCTGCTTGCAATTTATAAGTTACCCCGCTAGTTGACTGAGGCTCATCGAGGAAGCTAATGCTGAAAGGAATTGTGTTGCCGCTGTCGGTAGTCTTAAAGAAGTGTGTAGAGTTTTGTGTAATAGCTCCAGTAGACTGTGAAATGTTTGTAATATTACGAACAAGGTTTAAGAAGACGTGCTGAGTAGTATCACTAATTGACATTTGTCCAGTTACAGTTACTAAAATTTTGCTTGCTTCAAATGTTGGGGTAATAACTAGCGATAGCCCTGTGACATCTCCAAAACCATTAAGAAGATAGTCAGAAGTTGAGAATGCGGTATCAAGCGTAGTTGAAACAACTTGTCTTACCCTGCCAAATTCTGGAAGTGGAGAGTTTTCCCAATTAGATCCTGTATAAGTTAAAACTTGATCTGAAGACAATGACGTTAAAGCTACATCGGTTAGTCCAGCTAAATCATATTGCAACAGCTGATTTTCCCAGGCACCGCTATTATAAACGAGAGACTCTCCATCTGCTGGGCCTGTTAAATTAACATCGGAAGAATCGTCAATAGATGGATTGGCATTAATCCAGTTATTGCCATCATAAACTAATGACTGGTTTGCTGCTAGAACAGACAGGTTTACATTTTCTAGATCTTCAACATTTCTTGGAATTGCTTCATTGAACCAGCCATTAATACCCGAACTATAAACCAATGCTTGTTGATCTTGTGGTGCTGCAATAGTAACATCAGTTAGATCTGCCAGGCCCTCGCCAAAAGCTGGTCCAGTTGCTCCAGTAGGTCCTGTAGGTCCTGTGGGCCCACCAGAAGGGCCAGTGGGCCCAGTTGCTCCAGTTGGGCCAGCTATTGTAGAGGGTGGACCAGTTGGGCCAGTTGGACCACCTGGAGGACCTACGGGCCCTTGCGGCCCACCAAGCTGTACCCACTGAGAACTATCCTCATCTGTATAATAAACATAGGCAAGGCCATCTAGTGTTCGGTACCAAATATCTCCACTTACCGCATCTTGTGGTGGATTTTCTGAAGTGGTGAAGTTTCCAGTACCAGAAGCAAGGTTAATCCATTTTCCAAGAGTATCGTTATAAATTAAACCTTGTCCCTGATTGGGATTAGAAATATCTACATCCCCTAGCTCTACAAGCTGGTCAACATTATCTACCCACTCGGTATCATAATTATCAGCAGAAATTTTAGCAATAATTTGTCCAGCGGTACCGCCAAAGGGAATACCTTGACCTCTAATAGATCCAGCATTTTGCCAAGAGTTTTGTACAAAAGAATAGACATACAGATCGTCTCCAATAATATATCCATCTCCTGGATTAATGATATCTCCATCGTTGACATCTGGAAGCTCTGACTCATCTGCCAAAATAGCAATAACATTAAGAGAGGCACCTGTATCACCAGTTGCTCCCGTAGGCCCTGTGGGACCAGTTGGCCCTGTAGGACCAGTTGGTCCAGTTGGCCCTGTGGCACCATCTGAACCATCTTGACCCGCTGCTCCTGTAGACCCTTGTGGTCCAGTAGGTCCAGTTGGACCAACCTCTGTAATTAACTCTGTCCAAAATTCATTTTCTGCTGGAAACTGGTCTGTACTTTCTTGAAGAGCTAGCCATGCAGTATCACTATATTCAACTGCTACTGGCGGAGTATAGGTTACTCCAGCCTGCCATGGCCCCTGCCAATCTACACCGACTGG